>FTIR01452228.1_pt1 | contig 18970 bp, 15 predicted proteins | sample 1658041 | NCBI WGS metagenome assembly FTIR01 (sample SAMEA3914793, study PRJEB12502) | metagenome | biome: forest; material: soil | place: Canada | collected 2011-07-03 | depth 0.3 m | reverse complement strand
GCCATGACCGCCGCCGCGCCCTTTCTGTTCGGCAAGCTTCCGGCCCACGGGGACTTCGTGGCGCGGGGCCTGTCCCAGGCCGCGCAGCAAGCCTGGGACGCCTGGGCCAGCCAGGCCCTGCAGGCCCTGCGCGACGCGGCGGGGGAGGCCTTCGACGACGCCCACGAGGCCGCCCCGCCCTGGCGCTTCGTCGCCGGGCCCAGCCGCTATGGCGACGATTGGCGCGCGGGGGCCCTGGCGCCCTCGATCGACAGCGCCGGCCGGCGTTTCCTGGTGGTGCTGGGCGTCCAGGGCTGGAGCCCGGTCCAGGCCGCCGGCATGGGCCTGGAAATCGCCCAGGCGGCCGAACACCTGATCTATCGCGTGATCGGCTCCAGTCTGAGCGCCGACGACGCCAGCACGGCGATCCAGACCCTGCTCGACGAGGTGGAAGCCGCCTATGGTCCGGTCGCCGAGGCCCTGGCCGCGCGTCCGGGGGCGGCGGGCGTGTGGTGGCCGAACGACGGCGGCCCGGTCGTCACCGGCGCCGAGCCGCCCGCGCAGATTCTGAAGCCTAGGCCGTCACCCTCCAGCTGGGACGCCAATCCATGACCCCCGCATTCCGCGTGCGAAGCGCCAGCGTCACCCATCCAGGCCTGGTGCGCTCGGCCAATGAAGACGCCCTCCTGTCCCGGGACGAGGTCGGGGTGTGGCTGGTGGCCGACGGCATGGGCGGCCACGCCAACGGCCAATGGGCCTCGGCCACCGTGGCCTCGGCGGTCCAGGCGGCCGCCCTGCATGAGGATTTCGACGCCGACGTGGCCAGCGTGGCCGGCGCCATCCAGGCCGCCAATGCCCATATCTTCCAGGCGGCCCAGCAAAGCGGCCGAAGCATGGGCTCCACCGCCGCCGCCCTCTATCTTTGCGGCGACCGCTTCGCCTGTGTCTGGGCCGGCGACACCCGCATCTACCTGTTGCGCGACGGTGATCTGCACCGCATGACGCGGGATCACACCCAGGTGCAGGAACTGCTGGATCGCGGCCTGCTCACGGCGGAGGAGGCGGTCCACCATCCCATGTCGCACGTGCTGTCCCGCGCGGTCGGGGTGCAGGAGGTGCTGGACCTGGACGCGGTGTCCGACAGGGCCCTGCCCCGGGACGTGTTCCTGCTCTGCAGCGACGGCCTCAGCGGGGTGGTCTCCGAGGCCGAGATCGCCGAGCGGCTGTCCCGGTTCAGCGGGGAGGCGGCCTGCGGCCGGTTGCTGGAGCTTGTCTTGTCGCGCGGCGCCCCCGACAACGTGACCATGATCGCCGTCGCCTGTGAAGAACTCACCACCTTGAATTTCGCCGGCGCAACGCCCCAGGGGGCGGTCAGCTGATGGTCGGCGACGACGAGCCCAAGACGCCGCCGGAGGATGCCGGGCGCACCGTGTTCCTGCCCAGCGGCCCCAGCGGCCCCAGCGCCGACGATCCCGCCGCGACGCCGTCGGGCGCGTCCGGACCCGCGCCGCCCGCCTGGTCGCCGCCGCCTCAGCCAAGCTCGGATCTCCCCCCGCCGCCGCCTCAATCCTCGCAGCCGGCGCCGTCCATGGGCGCGGCGTCGCTCGGCGCAGGCGGCGGCCGGATCGCCGTCGGCATGGTCCTCAACCACATCTACGAGGTGCGTCGCTTCATCGCCCGCGGCGGCATGGGCGAGGTCTATGAGGGGGTCAATGTCAACACCGACGAGCGGGTGGCGATCAAGGTCATCCTGTCTCATCTCGCCCTGGACGAAAACGTCCTGTCGATGTTCCGCAAGGAGGCGCGCACCCTCACGCGCCTGTCCCATCCCGCCCTGGTCCAATACCGGGTGCTGGCGCAGGAGCCGACGCTGGGGGTGTTCTACATCGTCACCGAATTCATCGACGGCGCTCAGCTTGGCGACGTCATCGGCCAGGTCCGGCCCGACGCGGACGCGCTCGAGGGCCTGATCCGCCGCCTGGCCTCGGGCCTGGCCGCCGCCCATGAGCTGGGCGCGATCCACCGGGACATGGCGCCGGACAATGTCCTTTTGCCCGGCGGCCGGCTGGACCGGGCGACCATCATCGATTTCGGCATCGCCAAGGACCTGGATCCCTCGAACAAGACCATCGTCGGCGACGGTTTCGCCGGCAAGATGGGCTTTGTCGCCCCCGAGCAGTTCGGCGACTTTGGCCGCGAGGTCGGGCCCTGGACCGACGTCTACAGCCTGGCGCTGGTGATCCTGGCGGTCGCGGCGGGCAAGCCCGTGGACATGGGGGCGACCCTGGTCGATGCGATCGACAAGCGCCGCGCCGGGCCCGACCTGTCGCCGGCCCCGGAACGGCTGCGGCCGGTCCTGGCCGGCATGCTCAAGCCCAACCCCGCCGAGCGCTTCCGCTCCATGGCCGAGGTGCTGCAGGCGCTGGACCGGTCGAGCCAGGGCCTGCCGCCGGCCGGATCTCCCCCGCGCCCGCCGCCGGGGCCGCCGGCCTCGTTGCGCGCCGCCCAGCCCCCGACGCCCGCCAAGGGGCCGCCCTGGGCCTGGATCGGCGCCGGCGTCGCCCTCGTGGTCCTGATCGGTCTGGCCGCCGTGCTGTTCGCCAATCGCCCTGCGCCCGGCAAGCCCGCGTCGGCGGTGGCGGCCGATAGCGGCGTGCGCGGTTCGGAGCGGGTCAGGCAGGCGGTCGAGGCGGCCCTTCCCGGGGTGTCCTGCAGCTGGATCGACATCGACGACGTCAATGACAGCAGCGGCGCCGTGGCCCTGCGACTGTCGGGCGTGGCCGGCTCGCCGGTGGAGGCGCAAAAGGCCATATCCGCCGCGGCCCAGTCGGTCGGCGCCCATATTGGCCTGGTGGACACCAGCAATGTGTTTCCGGTCGGGGCCAAGACCTGCCAGGTGCTCGACGCCTTCCGGGCGTTCCGGGAGCCCAGTTCGGAACATGGCCGCCGCTTCGTCAGCCAGCAATCCAACTGGGAGCTGATGAAGACCAATCCGCCGTGCCAGGGCCCCAACGCCAAGGCGGTGGTGAATATCCGCATCGGTGATCCGTCCAAGGATTTCAGCATCATCGGCATGGACCGCAACGGCGGGCTGCAGCAGATTTTCGCCAGCCGCCAGGCCTTCATGGATTTCCACAACCAGGTGCCGGACTTCTCCACCGCCACGGGGGACGACAGTTTCAGCTCCACCAGTTGCTATAATGAGAGCGGCCTGGTCGGCGAATTGCTGGTGACCGGGGCGGGGCCCTTCGATCTCGGCCTGCCGGACGCCATCAAGACCAGCGACAGCCGGCCCGTGGACGCCGCGTGGCTGCAAACCTTCGCCAATACGGCCAAGGCCAAGGGCTGGCGAACCAGCATGGTCTGGTACCGTGTGGTCAATGACCAACCGGGCTGATCGCCCTGCGCGTCAAAGTATAGCCAAGGCTCAGCTGCAAATCTCGGTAAAGGGCGACGCCCGCAAACCCGCTGATCGGCGGAAAAACTCTGTCGCTGGACCGTTTGCGGGAACAGCGAAGGTTCCGCCAGGCGACGATCCCTGCTAGGCCAGTTCAGCCGCGCAGGCGAAACCCAGTTCGGCCGCGCCGGCGAAACACAGGGGGAGTGTTGTAATGGGTTGGACCGCTCAGACCGCCAGCGATGGCTACACCTACAACATCTATCTCCAGGACAAGGAAAACAGCTGCGCCTGCGCCAGCATCGTCATGGCGGCCAGATTGGCGAAAAACAAGATCCTCGATGAATCGACAGTCCGCGGCTGGGTGCAACAGGCCGAAGGCTCCGTAAACACCAACGCCCAGGGCGTGCGCAGCTTCGACGACACGGGCACCGCGGGCGACCTGTTGAGCTCGGTGTTTCAAAAGATCCAGATCACCAGCTTCACCGTCAAGGGGACCTCCAATGTCGGCAAGTGGATCGTCAACACCCGGCGCAGCCACCCCGCCGTGGTCGGGGTGATCTGGAAGAGCTTCAACGCCGGCACCGGCATGTGGGACAGCGTCGGCGGCCACATGGTCCTGGCGGTCAATGTTCACAACAACAATGTGATCTTCCTCGACCCGGGCATTGGCGTGGTGGAGATTCCGATCACCAATCTTCCGGTCTACGCCGTGACCTACGCCGGTTCGGCCAGCGTCTCCCAGGGCTATATGGAGCAGATGACCACGGCATAGGGCCAGGACGGCCGGCGTTTCATGCGGGGCGTAGGCCCGGTTCGAAACAATGCCGCCATTCCCCGGGAACCTTTCTGGCCCGCGCGAGTCCACATCCCGACTCGTTCGCCGTCCCAGGAACCAACCCATGGCCCAGCACGACACCCCGGAACATTCCGGCGCCTCCCTGACGATTCAGCGGGTGCATCCCTATGAGCATCGCGGCATAGCCCTGGCGTCCTCGGCCATCGGGACCGACGGCGGCCTGGGCGATCTCTACAGCGCCTATTATGACGACGTGGCGCCGGATCTGAGCTGGAGCGCGGTCATCGAGGCGCAGTCCTACGCCCTGGTGGTCGAAGATCCCGACGCGCCCATGGCGCAGCCCTTCGTCCACTGGCTGATGTGGAATATTCCGGGCAAGGCGATCGCGATTCCCCAGGGCCTGCCGCGCACCGCCAGGCCGGACGAACTGCCTGGGGCGGTCCAGGGGCGCAACAGCGGCGGCTCGGTGGGATGGCATGGGACCAAGCCGCCCCAGGGCCATGGACTGCATCATTACCACTTCCAGCTGTTCGCGCTCAGCGCCCCGCTCGATCATCTCAGGCCCGACGCCAGCCTTGCGGATCTGGTCGATGTGCTCAAGGGGCTGACCATCGCCTCGGGCGAGCTGATCGGAACCTATGAACGCAAGGACCCGGTGTCCGACGCCGCCTCCACGGGCCGCACCGGCGGCTACGGCTCCGACCCCCACGCCGACACCGCGCGCGAGACGCAAACCGGCCGCGGCGGGCTCGACGAAGACGATCTCGATCGTCACGCGCCGCACAACAGCTCGGGCGAAGTCCAGCGCGGATAGCCAAGCCATAGGGTCCGTTGACGAATAAAGGTTTCAATTTTTCATTGCGCTCGTCCCCGCGAAGGCGGGGATCCAGATCCATCCACAGAGTTCAGCAGGTTGCACCTGGATCCCCGCCTTCGCGGGGATGAGCGGACTTATTTTCGGTGGTTTAGTTATTTCTGCAAGAGTCCTTAGAGCGCGCCGGCGGGGGCGGCGCAGCTTGCCCTTTCGACCATCCTCGGACTAAATTGAATTCAGTTCAATTTTGAGGTAGCGAGCATGGCCGTGGCCAGGATTGGCGCGCCCGAACGATTGATCCGCGCGGCGCAGGACGAGCTCATCCACGGCGACGGCCATCTGGAAATGCAGGCGGTCGCCAGGCGGGCCAAGGTCTCGGTGGGGCTGGCCTATCACCACTTCGGCTCGAAAGCCGGCCTGATCGCGGCCGTTGTCGAGGCCTTCTACGACCGCTTGGAAGACGCCGCCTTCAATCCGGCGCGGCTGGCGTCCTCGGACTGGGCCGGCCGGGAAAAAGAGCGGGTCGCGGCCTATATTGCATTTCACTATGACCATCCCTTTGCGCCCCTGGTGGTCGGCCCGCTGAGCCGGGCCGCCGAGGTGCTGGATGTCGAGCGCGCCTTCACCCGGCGGCAACTGGTCGCCGGCGCCCACAATCTGCGGGTGGCCCAGCGCCAGGGCGTGATCCCCGCCGACATCGACCCCCATCTGACCATCGCCCTGATGATCGGCGGAATCCGTCAGGCGCTGATCGGCGCCCTGGTCAAGGGCCAGCGCCCGGATCGCGCGGCGCTGACCGAGAAGATCTGGACCTTCATCACCGGCGCCCTGCGCCTGCCAGCCGCGTCAGCGGCGATAGCTCATAAGAGCCGCGCCCGCGGCGATAGCGCATAAGAAAGGAACCGAACCCCGTGGCCGATCCGCATGAGTTTCACCACCCGAAGTCCAGCTACAGCCGGGAAGACCTGCTTGAATCGGCCCGAGGCGGCTATTTCGGCCCCGGCAATGCGCAGCTGCCCGCGCCGCCCATGCTGATGATGGACCGGATCACCGATATCAGCCTGGACGGCGGCGAATTCGGCAAGGGCCATATCGCCGGCGAGCTGGATATCAGGCCGGACCTCTGGTTCTTCGATTGTCACTTCGAAGGCGATCCTGTGATGCCGGGATGCCTGGGCCTGGACGCCATGTGGCAGATGGTCGGCTACTGGCTCGGCTGGTCCGGCTCGCCGGGCAAGGGCCGCGCCCTGGGGGTTGGCGAGGTGAAGTTCCGCGGCGACATCACCCCCGACACCCGGCTGGTGCGCTACGAGGTGGATCTGCGCCAGGTCCGGCGCGGCAAGCTGGTTCTGGGCGCCGCCAACGGCCGACTGCTCGCCGACGGCGCCTGCGTCTATATCGCCAACGATCTGAAGGTCGGCCTGATCGGTTAGGCCGCGCGCGCCCCCATGGTCGTCATCCCGGACGGAGCGCTCGTGAGAGCGCGCAGATCCGGGACCCAGCATCCCAGCTCCAGACGCTGAGACCTACAGCCGTTGCGCCCAGGACAGCGGGCCTTCGGGGTAAGCCTCCAACAGATCACGCCACGGCAGGCCGTTTCTTGCGCTCGTCATAATCTAGACCGCGGTCCAGGAGTCCTGCGTCACCATGGGCCAAATTTAGCCGCGCCCGCCGCGGATGTCAGCAACGCACGGCCGCGTCGAGGCCCGGGCTGCTGGGTCCCGGATCTCCGCGCTCTGCGAGCGCTGCGTCCGGGATGACGAAGTTTGGGGAGGTCGGCGTGGGTCGCCAACGGAAATTGGTTCCCGTCTGGAAACGCGACGTTCGCACCGCCGACGGCCATCGTGCATGACAGCGGACATTCCGATCGGCAGAGAAGGGTGGTGAGCAGTCCTAGCTCTATCGTCGGGCTGCCGGTCCGAACGCGTACGGTTCAAGTTGGAAACGGTCGCCTTCGACCAGCAGAGCCCCACCCTTCTCCTGGAAATCTTTCAGCAAGTCCTGGGCTAGGCTGGCGGCCAAACAAAGGGCCTGGAACGAGTCCTCACCGCAAACGTCAGATAACCGCTCGTAAAGCCCCACGAGCGCCACCGGACACGCCCATTCACCGGTCTCACGGTGATACGGAGTGCCAATCTCAACCGTAATCGCAAATCGCTCGCCATCGGTTGCTTCCGCATCAAGCGTCAGGCTGGCTATCGTTGGGGTAGACGACGTCGCCATGTCAGTTCTCGGGCACGCTTTTCATCAGTTACCCAGGCTGACCACGAGAATGCTAGGTCTGCAATGGGTCGCGAAGCGCCCTGCGCGCCTTGCCATTCGGCGGGCCGGGAGACGGCGCACCACACCGGGCGCCAAGCGTTGGATTTTGACCCCTAGAACCGCAAATCCAGGGTCAGGAAGCTCAAGATCCTGGCGGTGTAGACTAGGCCGCTGGTCGCCAAGACCAGCGCGACGCTCCAGATCTTCGCCGCCCAGCCCGTGGAGCAGCGGAAGCAGACGACCAAGTGGAGCATGCCGGCCGCCCGGGCGCCGAAAAGCGCCACAATTCCAAATAGCTGCAGGGCGCGCGCCGGAGTTGACGGGCCCCGATCAACACGGCGCCGAACGGGCGCCCCAGAATGGCATAGTCCCAGACCCGCCCTGCGACGGCCGCCAGGATGAACCCGGCGAAGGGAGGGCGGCGCGGGCTGGCCCATGGCGCCTGTCGCAAGCCGATTTCTTTCAAGCCTTTATCAAGAGAGGGACGCTCAAAGCGAGGCGCAGGCCCTGCGCCGCCTTAAGTCGTCCGTGCTGATCGATACCCACGGCAAAGCTTTTACTGATCCAGATGTCAGCTATCTGAGGAATGGAGCAAATGTCTCTTGACAAAATATTTAATGCCAACAAGATTTGAACTGTAGTCGGCGCGGACGGCGTCGTGTGAAAGCTGTCCGATGGTGATCGAAAATCCGTCGGATCGGCATCTTGCTTGATGAACAGCCTGTGACTTGTGTCACCGGTGAGCAATTCAGGGCGCCCTGGGGCGGGGGTGACTACATGCCAGGATTTTTTACGCACATCTACACATCGCGGCGCGTCGCCGATCATCTGCGCAGGGGCGAGTTCCCCGACTGGCCGGCGACGGCGGGCGTGGTGGACGGCTATGACGCGGAGACCTGCGGCGCAATCATGCAGAAATGGGAGAAATTCACCCATTTGGGCGCGATCGGTCCAGACATGTTTTACTACAGTCAGGACTGGAACAACAACATCCTTGGCCCTGTCAGCGACGAACTAATGCTCGCCTTCGCGATCTACTACTTCCTCGATAAGGAAGGGGAAACAGATTACGAGATTCTGCTGAACATCCTGGCCGAAGCCAATTCTCAGATCGCCGACCTGCTGCGATTCATCATAAAACTGCAAAAGATCTGGCAATCGTTTGTCGACGGCTGGAACGCCACGGTAGGGCCCCTGGTCGCCGACATAAACAATCTCGCCGACGATCTTCTCGGCGGGGTGCTGAGCGAATTCAGCGTGGTCATGGATGAATTGAAGACCGCCTTCAAGACCATCGCCGAGGAGGAGCTGGTCACCTTCAAGGACATCTTCGGCAATCTGAATACGTGCCTGCAAAAAGGCTATGGCGAGAAGCTCTTTCTGTGGAGCGACATGAGCCACTATCGCCGGCCCTCGGCCCTGTGCCAGAGCTTCGTCAAGCAGGCCAACCTGCTTGCGGCCCAGGCGAGAGACCTGGCGGCGAACGGCGATCAGCAGCAGGCGGCCCAGATCCAGGACCAGTCGGAGCAGTTCCTCGCCTTCGCCCTCGGCTATATGACGCATGTCGGGACCGACACGGTCGCCCATTCCTTCGTCAACGCCCAGTGCGGCGGCCCCTTTCGCAACCACCCCCAACGCCACCATGTGATCGAAAACCACATCGATTCCTGGAACTATGTGCAGACCGCGCCGGACGGGCGGCTGATCCCGGACAACTGGGGCGTTACAGACGACTATCCCGACCTGTCGATGTCGGCGCTGTGGTTCGCGATCCAGCAGACCCCGGATGATCCGCACGGTCTGCAGCGGCCTGTCGGGCCCTTCGCCGACGACGACGCCCGCACCAAGGCCCTGGATAAGGACGGCGAGATGCCCGACTGGATGGCCAACGCCATCGTCGCGGCCATGATGGATTGCTACCAGGATCCCGACGAACACCCTGAGATTTACCAGGGCGACGCCTTCCAGTCGTCGATCGACGAGGGCCTGCTGACCCGGCTATTCAACCAGTTGACGGGAGGCGGCCTCACCAAGCCTTTCCATGATCTTCTGGAGGCGATCGCGCCGGCTCCGCCGTTCCCGGTGCGGAGGGGCTTTCCCCTGCCGTGGGAAATCAAGACAACCTATAAGATCCTCTATACGTTCTTCAGGATCTTCTACAACGGCAACTGGGAACTGGAAAAGCCGCAGAAGCCGGACTTCATCATCTTCCCGCCAGCTTCCGATATTGAAAATCTCTTCCAGCCACCGGATCTAAGCGGAATCGATTCTTCGAACCCTGCGCTGGACGTCTGCGAGGCGATCGTCGCCCTGTTCGAAGCGGTGGTCAAAGAGATCGACGCCGCCGTGAAACTGATCGGCGACATCATCAAGATGCTCGCCAGTCCCTCTTCCTACCTCATCCGCCTGGCGCTCTATGAACTGGCGATGCTGGTCTGGGACCTGGTCACCAAGACCCACGAAATCCTCGCCCACACCGGATTTTTCTCGCCTCATCCCGCGGAATTCTATCCCGGCGGCGAACTGCGCCTGCCCAACGAGATCGACATTCCGATGATCACCATGGGCGGCACGGTGGATTCGGCCTTCCGCGCCGCCCTGGCCTCGGCCTTCGACCCCTTCGGAAACCTCGACACCAATCCGGATGCGATCGGGGTCGGGCATTCGGTGAAGGATCCGAACTATCCCTATTACACGGTCTTGCGCTGGCAGACCGACGGCACGGAGACAAATTACGAATACAGGCGGCCCTGGGCCTGGCCGGACAAGAGTCCGGTGCAGCAGGCCAGCGGCCCCGACACCCTGCGGCTCACGCCCACCGAGACCTACAACCCGTTCCAATCCTTCGGCGAGGGGCCCGACACGGCGTTCAAGCCCCTCTCGGGCAGCCCCTATCCGATCGGAACCATGCCGGACGTGTTTTTCCGGATCGACGGCAAGGTCGATCCCGAGGTTCGGCTGGCCTACGAGCAGGCCCAGACGCCGTGGGACACCGACCAGCTCAATATCGAATACCTCGCCCGGCGAGATCTCGAATTCAGCCCGATCGGCGATCCGATCCCGTTCTCGGCGCACCTGATATCGCAGCTGGCCAACGACACGGGGTATTCGACGCAATTCAACCTCGATAGCGACCGGGCGTTCGCCTACCTCACCTGGGACTGGGTGCGTCAGGATGCATCGGCGAAGGGATCGACCGGGACCGGCGTTCTGGGCCTGACCTATCAGATGCCCAAGGAGCCGCCGGAAGGCGATCCGGGCGGCAGCTTCCTCAATCCAACCGCCAATCCGCTCTGGGCCAAGGGTGCCAAGCCCCTGCTGTTGAAATATGTCGACGCGCCGACAATCCCCATAATCGAATAGGCGCGCGCCGCCGCCAACCGGAGGGAGGCTGATCGTGGCTGACAGAAACAAGTTCGGCGCTTCGCGTCATCCGCGCGCCGAACAGGCCGCAAAAACCGAAGCCTGTTCCGAGGCTCCCGGTCATCATCCGCGTTGCGACCGCGACGAGGACCGCCGCGCGCACCGCGATCGTGATGAGGATTGTGGCCGGCCGGGCCTGCGAAAGGTGGTCGAGCGCGCCTGGTACTTCGGCGACGACGACGATTGCGGCGAAAGGCGAGGCGATGATTGCGGTCATGACGGGCATGGAGGCCACGGTGGTCACGGGGGCGGCGGCCAGGGTGGCGGTGGGGGTTCGGGCAAGCCCGGTCGGCCGACTCGCCCCGCCGGTTCCAGTGACGGCACGGCCGCCCCCGGCGCGGTTCTGACCGGCGGGCTGATCAACCAGCCCGACAAGCCCGGCGTATGGGGCGGCCCGCGGGCGGATCTGCAGCTTCCCTACCTGTTCATGCGGGCCAATCCGGGCGACCTCGGCGCCCGCCCGGTGGTGAACGCGCCGTTCTGGGAAAGTCCGGACATCTTCATCCTGGCCGGGGTCGATCCGACCCTGGCGCCCGATATCCCGCCGGTGCTCGGCCAGGTGGCGCAGGCGGGGCAGCCCAACACCCTCTACGCCCATGTTTGGAATTTCGGCAACGCGTCTGCGAACGAGGTGCTGGTCGAGTTCTACTGGGTCAATCCGTCCCTCGGCATCGGCGCCGATACGGTCAATCTGATCGCCCAGACCGTGACCGCGATCGGCGCGAAGGGCAGCGGGCAAGCCCATGTGATGGTGAAATGCCCGGAGGCCTGGATCCCCACCTTCGTCAATGGCGGGCACGAGTGCCTGCTGGTGCGCGTGTGGGACAATCCTTCCGATCTGCCCGGTCAGCCGCCCTTCGACGCGTCGTGGAACCGCCATGTCGCTCAGCGGAACATCCACGTCAACGCGCCTGGAATGACCAGCGCCGGGGCCCTGGGGCTGCCGCTGACGGGACCCGCCCTGCAGCAACCCATCCTGATCAAGGTCGGTCCGCTGTTTGGCGCGCCGGCGACGGTGGCGGTTGAGCGCATAGCGCCGAGCGCCGTGCCCTGGCTGCAACTGCGAACCGGCGCCCGAGGCGTTTTTCCGGTGATGGCGACGCCGACAGGAACGCCGACCTTGTCGCCACCCACGACCACGGGCGGGGGATTCCCATCCACCGGCGGCGCGGCCAGCCACACCGTTCACGGCGACGACAAGCACGTGGCCTTCTCGACCACCGACCAGGCGCCGGGTCCGGGGGAGGCCCATACCTATCGCGTCAGCGCGACACAGGCCGGTGTGGTGGTCGGGGGCTACACCATCGTGCTCCAGGGATGACCGTGGCCGCGCCGCTGATCCCGGCGACCATCCTCACCGGCTTTCTGGGGGCCGGTAAATCCACCTTGCTGCGCCGGGTGCTCACAGAGGCCCACGGCCGCAAGATCGCGGTGATCGAGAACGAGTTTGGCGAGGAGAACATCGACAGCGAGATCATCGTCTCTGGCGGCGATGAACAGATCATCCAACTCAGCAACGGGTGTCTGTGTTGCGGCATCCGCGACGATCTGCGCGCGACCCTGAAAGATCTTTCGGAGCGGCGCCGGGCGGGGGCGTTCGCCTTCGATCAGGTGATGATCGAGACGACGGGCTTGGCCGATCCCGGCCCGATCGCCCAGACCTTCTTTCTCGATCCGGAGGTCTGCGCGCGCTACCGGCCCGACGCCATCCTGACGGTGATCGACGCCAAGCACGCCATGGACCAGCTCGACAGCCGAGGCGAGGCGCGCCGCCAGGTCGGCTTCGCCGACCGGCTGTTCATAAGCAAGACCGACCTTGTCCAGGATGAGGCCCTGGCCATCCTGCGCGAGAGGCTGCGGCGCATAAACCCCCGCGCGCCGCAAAGCACGGTGGCGTTCGGCGAGGTCGCGCTGAGCGAGGTGTTCGACGTTCGCGGATTCAACCTCTCGCCGGATCTGGACTTCGAGCCGGCCGCTGGGTGCGGCGAGGACCATGATCATGGCGCCGGCGGCCATGCTCATCATCATCACGACGACGACGTGAAGAGCTTCGTCTTCCGCTCGGAGCGACCGCTGCACGGCGTGCGCTTCGGCCAGTTCATGAACGCCATGGTCAAGAGCCACGGCCAGGCCCTGTTGCGCTACAAGGGGGTTCTGCACATGGCTGGACAGGACCGAAAGGTGATCTTCCAAGGCGTCCACCAGCTGATGAGCCATGACGCGGGCGCCGCCTGGGCGGACGGGGAGCGGCGCGAAAGCCGCCTGGTCTTTATCGGGCTGGACCTGCCGCAGGCGCTCATGACCCGCAGCCTCGAGCAGTGTCTGGTCTGACCGAAGGGGCGAGGCGCTATTGTCGGCCCTGGCCGATTGGCGTCGCCAAGGCCATTCATACGGTTGTTTGATCTTCGGGAGGATCGGCGCTAAGCCTAGGCCAATCCGCGGATCATGGCGCCCCTCCTGGCGGACCGACCGGGATCACAAAACAGATCTGAAGGAGCGACCCCGATGAACATCGCCGCGCAGAAGGTGTCCACAAGCTTCGCCCTCAATCCGCAGGACGAACTCAACGATTTGCGCATGAGCGACAAGGCCGTGCCGCTCTATGAGCATGTGAAGCGGTTCATCAAGGAAACCGTCGAGCCGATGGCCGCCGAATACGAGCGCCTCGGCGAAGGTCACACCGACCGCTGGACGTTCGCCCCGGGTCAGCTGGATGTGCTGGAGGTCGCCAAGAACAAGGCCAAGGCCGAGGGGCTCTGGAACTTCTTCCTGCCGGACGCCGAGACCGGCGAAGGTCTGTCGAACCTCGACTACGCCTATATCGCCGTCGAGCTCGGCAAGAGCCCGCTGGCCTCCGAGACCATGAACTGCGCCGCGCCCGACACCGGCAATATGGAGGTGCTCGAACGCGTCGGCACGCCGGAGCAGAAGGAAAAGTGGCTCAAGCCGCTGCTGAACGGCGAGATCCGCTCGGCCTACGCCATGACCGAGCCGAACGTGGCTTCGTCCGACGCCAAGAACATCTCCACGACCGCCGTGCTGGTCGGGGACGAGTGGGTGATCAATGGCGAGAAATACTACATCTCCGGCGCGGGCGACCCGCGCTGCAAGATCATGATCACCATGGTCAAGACCAGCCCCGACGCGGCGCCGCACCAGCAGCAGTCACAGATCCTGGTCCCGACCGACGCGCCCGGCGTGAAGATCCTGGGGCCGATGCATGTGTTCGGCCACGACCATGCGCCGCGGGGCCACATGCATATCCGCTTCGACAATGTGCGGGTGCCGAAGGAAAACATCCTACTGGGCGAGGGGCGGGGCTTTGAAATCTCCCAGGTCCGCCTGGGCCCCGGGCGGATCCACCACTGCATGCGCACCATTGGCAAGGCCGAGCTGGCCTTGGAATTGATGGTCACCCGCGGACTGTCGCGCGAGGCTTTCGGGCGTCCGCTGATCATGCTGGGCGGGAATCTGGAAAAGGTGTCCCGCGCCAGGATCGAGATCGAGGCCATGCGCCTGATGGTGTTGAAGGCCGCCAAGGCCATGGACGTTCTGGGCAATAAGGAAGCCCGGGTGTGGGTGAGCATGGTCAAGGCCATGGTGCCGGAAAAGGCCTGCCAGATCATCGACGAGGCGATCCAGATCCACGGCGCCACCGGCATCTCGCAATGGACGCCGCTCGCGGAGCTCTATACCGACGTTCGCCACCTGCGCTTTGCTGACGGCCCGGACGAGGTGCACCACATGGTCAACGGCCGCAACGAGCTTAGCCACTATCGCTAAACCCTATCGACGGACCGCCGCGGCGGTTCATCGAGACCGACCCTCGCCCATTTTTCGCATCGGCCTTCACAGATCCGCGTCCGCGCGGACCGGTATCACCTGAACCTGGGGATTGATCATGGACGTCAAGAACAAGGTCGTCGTCGTCACCGGCGCCGCGGAGGGGATCGGGGCCGCTCTGGCCCGCCGCTTCGCCGCCGAGGGCGCGGCCAAGGTGGTGGTCGTCGATCGCAACGGAGAGGGCGCTGCGGCGGTGGCCGCGGCGATCGGCGGCGAGGCCGTGACCCTGGATGTCACCGACGGCCCCGCCACCGCGGCCATGGTCGCCGATATCGAGGCCCGCCATGGCCGTATCGACCTGTTTTGCTGCAATGCCGGGATCGGCGACGGCGATCCTGACAAGAACGACCCGACCTCGTCCCCCGACGCTGTGTGGCTGCGGGCCTGGAACGTCAATCTGATGGCCCATGTCCATGCCGCGCGGGCGGTCTCGCCCGGCATGGTGGCGCGCGGTAGCGGCTATATTCTCAATACGGTCTCGGCGGCGGGGCTGCTCTCGCAGATCGGCGGCGCGGTCTATTCGACGACCAAACACGCCGCGGTCGGCTTTGCTGAATCCCTGGCCATCACGCTCGGTGACCAGGGCGTCAAGGTTTCGATCCTTTGCCCGCAAGGCGTCGACACCGCCATGCTTCGCCAGGGCGACGCGGCCTCTCAACCGCAGAATCTGGATGGCGTGATGACCCCGGACGAGGTCGCGGAGGCCGTCATCGCCGGCCTGGCCGCCGAAACCTTCCTGATCCTGCCGCACCCCCAGGTGCTGACCTATATGCAGCGTAAGTCCGGCGACTACGACCGCTGGATAGGCGGCATGCGGCGTCTACGGGCCAAGATGTTGGGGGCCTGACGCCGAGCCGGGTCGTCACGCCACCTGGCAAGACACGACCAAATTGGCCCTGGCAATGCCGGCGGCCGGGCTTACACTTGCCGGCTTGCGGACGGCTGTAACGCGCCTCGCGCAAGGCGATCTGCGGGAGGCGGCGTGCAAGGGTCCATTCATAAGATCGATCGATGCCGGGTCAGCGGCAGTCGCAATCTGATCTCTGTGCTCAATCTGGGCTCCCAGGAATTGACCGGCGTCTTTCCCAAGCGCCTGGACGAGCCGGTCGAGGAAGCGCCGATCGAACTGCTCTGGTGCCCCGACAGCGGCCTGGTGCAACTGGCCCATTCGTTCGCGCCGGAAAAGATGTATGGCGACAACTACGGTTATCGCTCCGGACTGAACCAGTCGATGGTCACCCATCTGGGCCGGAAGATTCAGGCGTTGGAGCGTCGGGCCGGCCTGAAATCGGGCGATGTGGTGCTGGATATCGGCGCTAATGACGGCACCGCCTTGAAAGCCTATTCGACGCCCGGCCTGCGGCGCATCGGCATCGACCCCACCGGCGACAAGTGGCGACACTATTATCCCGACGACATCACCCTGGTGTCCGACTTCTTCTCCGCTGAAATCTACAGGTCGCTGGAGGAACGCCCGGTTCAGATCGTGACCTCGATCGCCATGTTCTATGACCTTGAGAATCCCATTGGTTTCGCCAGCGACATCGCCAGTGTGCTCGCGCCTGACGGGCTCTGGCATTTCGAGCAGAGCTACCTGCCCTCGATGCTGCGGACCAACGCCTATGACACCGTGTGTCATGAGCATCTGGAATATTATTCACTCGGCGTGGTCCAGAAGATCCTGGACGCGGCCGGGTTGAAGATCGTCGATGTTCAGATGAACGACATCAATGGCGGAAGCTTCGCCGTCACGGCCAGCCTCAAGACCTCGAACGCCGCCGTCAATGCGCCGGTGATCGAATGGATGCTGAACGAAGAACGTAAGATGGGCCTGGACACGCCTCGGCCTTACCGGCTGTTCGAACAGAAGGCTTTCGAGCACCGCGCCTCGCTTCGCGACCTGCTGCGGACGCTGCGCGCCGATGGCAAGAGGGTGATGGGCTATGGCGCCTCGACCAAGGGCAATGTCACGCTTCAATTCTGCGGGCTGACCACCCATGAAATCGAGGCGATCGCCGAGGTGAATCCCGACAAAATGGGATCATTCACGCCGGGATCCAGAATACCGATCATATCGGACGCGGAGGCCAAGGCGCTGAAGCCTGATTATTACCTCATCCTGCCTTGGCACTTCAAAGATGGTATCATCACTCGCGAACAGGATTACATAAATTCAGGCGGCCGATTCATCTTACCGTTCCCTGAAGTGCAAATCATCTAGGGAATGACACCATGGCCCGAGCCCTGATCACCGGCGTCACAGGCCAGGACGGCGCCTATCTGTCGCAATTCCTGCTCAGGAAAGGCTACCAGGTGGCGGGGGTGGTTCGCCGCTCAAGTTCATTCGGCGTCAATGACCAGCGATTGCGCGCGCTGGGGGTCGCCGATCAGGTGGAGTTGCTTGACGGCGATGTCACCGACCTGTCCAGCCTCATCCGCCTGGTGCAAAAGGTTCAGCCGGACGAGGTCTATAATCTGGCGGCGCAGTCCTTTGTCGGAACCTCTTGGCAGCAACCGCTGCTGACCGGCAATGTCACCGCCCTTGGCGCGGTGACCGTCCTGGAGGCCATACGTAGCGCCGCGCCCCAGGCCCGGTTCTATCAGGCCTCGTCCTCGGAAATGTTCGGCCTGGCCCAGGCGGCGATCCAGAGCGAGACCACGCCCTTCTATCCCCGCTCGCCCTATGCCGTAGCCAAGCTGTTCGGCCACTGGATCACGATCAATTACCGCGAAGCCTATGGCATGCACGCCAGTTCCGGATTGCTGTTCAATCACGAATCTCCCTTGCGCGGCATGGAGTTCGTGACCCGAAAGGTCACCCACACCGCGGCCAAGATCAAGCTTGGCCTCGAGACCGAACTTCGGCTGGGCAATATCGAGGCCAAGCGCGACTGGGGTCATGCGCGCGACTATGTCGAGGCCATGTGGCTGATGCTGCAGCAGGATGTCCCCAGCGATTTCGTGATCGCCAGCGGAAGGACCGCCTCGGTGGCGGATATGGCGCGCATCGCGTTCAAATATCTCGATCTGGACGTCGATCGGCATGTGATCATCGATCCGGTCCTGTTCCGGCCGTCGGAAGTGGAATTCCTGCTGGGCGACGCCTCGAGGGCCAAGGCGGTCCTGGGCTGGGAGCCGAAAACCTCGCTCGAGGACATGATCACCGAAATGGTCGACGCGGATCTAGAACTGCTCAGCCGCCGCAATGGCTGACGCCGCCCAGCGGCTGCTGGTGACCGGCGCTGGCGGGTTCGCAGCGGCGGCCTTGCTTCCCCTGGTGCGGCGCCGTCATCCCGACTGGGTGATCACGCCCACCGATCTTGAGCCGCGGACCGAGGGCGGCGCCCCGCTCGACGTCGCCGACGCCGCGGCCGTCGACCGCTTGGTGGAAGCCCTGAAGCCGACCCTGGTTGCGCACCTGGCCGCCATCTCCACCCTCGGCGCGGCGAACGCCGACCGCCGGCGGACCTGGAACGTCAATTTCGGCGGGGCGCTCAACCTCGCCGAATCGCTCCGCAAACACTGCCCGTCGAGCCGGATGTTGTTTGTCAGCAGCGCCCAGGTCTATGGGCGCAGCCTGGACGCGGGCCGTCCGCTGGCCGAGGACGCACCGTTGCATCCCACCAATGTCTATGCCGCGTCCAAGGCGGCTGGCGAAGTTTTGATGCAGCAATGTGGCTTCGAGGGACAGTCGACCGTCATCGCCCGCCCCTTCAATCACACCGGGGCGGGCCAGTCGCCCGCCTTCGCCATCCCCGCCTTCGCCGCCCAGATCGCCCGCATCGAGCGCGGACTGCAAAGCCCCGAAATCCTGGTGGGAAACCTGGATGACGAGCGGGATATTCTGGACGTGCGCGACGTGGTGTCGGCCTATCTGCTGCTGCTGGAGCGGCAAGACCTTGAGGCCGGCCGGGCCTTCAATATTGCCTCTGGAACTGTGCGGCGCATGGGCGACGTGCTGGAGGCTCTGCTGTCGCGAGCAAGAACGCCGATTTCGGTGAAGGTCGATCCGGCCCGCCTTCGTCTCGGCGGCCCGAGCATCGTGGCGGGGGATGCCGGCGGCTTGAGGGCCCTGGGATGGGCGCCCGAGGTCCCGTTTGGCGAGACCCTGGACAGTGTCCTGGAGGCGCAGCGCGGGATGCTGTCCAAAGCCGGATGAGCGGAATTTGGGGCGCGATTCAAGCGAAGGCGGCCACGTCTAGAGTGTGATGAAATCAAGTTGAGACGACAGCGCTCCGCTCATCCCGGCGAATGCCCATAGGCGCTAAGTTAGGCCGGGGCGGTCGAACCTCCCTTCTCCCATGGGGAGAAGGAGGGGCCCGTTCGCGAAGCGAATGGGAGGATGAGGGGATAAGGCCTCTCATATCCATCCTGAAAAACCGCAACCCCTCACCCTCCCACGCCTTGCGGCGCGGGCCCCTCCCTCTCCCTCCGGGCGAGGTGTTTCTTGGCC
>FTIR01420047.1_pt1 | contig 19261 bp, 13 predicted proteins | sample 1658041 | NCBI WGS metagenome assembly FTIR01 (sample SAMEA3914793, study PRJEB12502) | metagenome | biome: forest; material: soil | place: Canada | collected 2011-07-03 | depth 0.3 m | reverse complement strand
CCAGCCGATCGAGCCGGGCCAGACCGAGCTGACCCTGTCGACGAGCCACACCTATGCCGAGCCTGGAACCTATTTCGCCACGGCCCGAGTCCGGCTGAACCGCGAAGGCGATCCGGCGGCCCGCCGCCAGATCGAGAACCTCGCCTCGGCGCGGATCGTGGTCGGCTAAGCTAGAGCTTCAGCAGGCGCGGGGCGTTGTCGTAGAGAATGCGATGAGCTTCGCGCCGGCTGAGGCCAGCTTTGCGGATGTAGCCGAAAGTGTCGGCGTAGCGTTCGTGAGATAGAAGCACCGGAAAATCGCTCCCCGGCAGGAGCCGGTCGGCGCCGAAAGCGTCCGCCGCGCCGCGCAGGCCGGGGAGCGACCCATGCGAGACGGTGTCGTACCAGAAGCCCCGCGCCATCTCGCTGGGCCTGGCTTGCAGACCGGGAACGGCCTGCGGCAATTGATTGTCGAGGCGTTCCAGCAAGCCGGCGAGACCGCCGCCAAGATGCGGAATGACGATCTTGATGTTCGGATACCGGACGGGGATATTCTTCACCATCAGGTGCATGGCGACGGCCATGTCCTCAAGCGGCGGTCCGGCGGCGGCCGTGAGACCCCAGTCGGTGATGAAGGGCGATTGCAGACCGCTCACCGCCGGGTGAAGGAACAGCACGGCGGCGCGGACATCCATCTCCTGGAACAACGGTTCGAACAGTTCATCGGCGATTGAGCGGCCAAGGCAGGAGCACTGCAGCGTCACCCCCACCATGCCCAACTCGTCCAGCCCGCGTCTCATCTCCCTCAGGCTGGCTTCGATGTGAGGCAGCGGCAGGGAGACATAGGAGGCTAGGCGATGGGGATGTGCGCGCGCCAGCCGTGCATGAGTGTCGTTGAGCAGCTGCGCGGCGCGAACCCCAGCTTCCTCCGCCGCCAGATAGGGCGCCAAGGTCGGCGAGAGGACCTGCGTGCGGACGCCGGCAACGTCCATCAGCTGTAATCGCAAAGCCAGCGACTCCGCCTCATCTGTGGCTGGAGACAGAGGCTGAGCGCCTAAGGGAGCTGCGCCGAAGCTGGGCCGCCGCAGCCCCGCCTCCGCCAGCAGCGCGAGATAGCGGGCGACTTGGATGTGGGCGTGGACGTCCACAATCCCATTCGAGGCCTCCCCAGGGCGCAGAATTCGGCGCAGGACATTCAGCGGAGCGCATATTGGACAGGCCGGCTGGTCGCTGCGTCATCCAATCTCCGCTACTCATTCTCGCTCAAGAATCCGGGGCGCAAAGCCCCCTCCAACCAGCTTTGAAGAGACAGCTCCCGGCGCTCTGGCTTGACCTCGCGGTTGCAGCTCCAAGGAGAGGCCAACGGCTTTGTGACGACGCTAACCCCGCCCCACTTATTCCCCAACGAGAAATCGGCTTCTGCATTCAGAAAAAACTTCTGCTTCAAGCCCGGCCGCGCCTAGACTCGCCGACGAGAATGGCGTTCTATCAGCTTAACGAGCAAGGCCGATCCTGAACCATTGCGGTCACAGTTTCGCCAATCCCGCAACGACGCCATGAAGGTGATCCGCAAGGGCAAGCTCATTCCGGCCACTAAAAAGCAGGCTGAACTGGGAGGATGCTGTGAGACGAAACTTGAACATCAGATTATGGGTGTGCGGGGCCTTCGCCGCCGGTTTGGCGGCGCTCCATGGCTCACCGGCCGCCGCCGCCTCCGCCTGCTCGGTTGAGGGCGTTCAGGCCATTTCGCCGGCCGGGACGACGATCGTCTCCGCTGTATCCGTCGCCAGCCCTGTGCCCAACTGCAAGATCGACGGCTACATCACCACCACCAATCCGGGACCGAACAAGGTGAACTTCCGCCTTCAGCTGCCTGACCAGGGCTGGCAGAAGCGCTATTATTTCATCGGCATGGGCGGCTCCGCCGGCTATGTGCCCACCGACTCCCAGATCCCCGCCGGCAATCCCCTGATCAAAGGGTTCGCCGTGGCCGGCACCGACACCGGTCACCAGGGCAATATGCTCGATTGGGGCTTCCTGCGCGATCCGATCAAGGCGGAGGACCATGTCCACCGGGCGGTGCATGTGACCGCGGTGGCGACCCAGCAGATCACCAAGGCCTATTATGGCGCGCCGCTGTTCTACCGCTACTTTTCCGGATGCTCCGGTGGCGGCCGGATGGCGACGGAGTCCATCCAGCGATACCCTGACGATTTCGACGGGGTGTTGCTCGGTGCTCCGGGCGGCCGCAGCTCAGCGACCATGCTGGCCTTCATCAACGCCGCCCAACAGATGTCGCGCGAGCCTGGCGCCTGGATCTCACCGGCCAAGTTCGCCATGCTCGACCGCAAGGTCACAGCGGCTTGCGACGAACTCGACGGGGCCAAGGACGATATCATCTGGGACCATACGGCCTGCCATTTCGACTTCGATAAGCTGAAATGCGCTTCCGCTGACGGACCCGAATGCCTGACCGGTCCCGAACTGAAGACGATTAAAGCCATCGTCGCCGGCCCGCGCAGCCCCAAGGGTCAGATCAAGGTCGGCTTCCCGATCTCGAACATGAGCGTCTGGTCCGGCTTCCTCGGCGCCGTTCCACCGCCCTGGTCTGACGAGCCGACCAACGCAAACATCGCCAAGTCGTCCCCTGGCTACGTCATCGGCAGCTCGCTCGCCAAGGTCTATTTCGGCCCCGATTTCAATTCGATGAAGGATCTGGACTTCAACAACCAGGCCCAGATCGACGCCTGGTGGGCGGCCGCCAAAAAAGTCGACTATGGCTACCCCTACAGCGCTGATCTGCGCGGGCTTCAAAAGAGCGGTCACAAGGTGCTGATGTGGAACGGGGTCAGCGACCCCTGCTGCATCGACACCGAGATGGAGCAATACTACCACGACGCGGCCGCCAAGGTCGGCGGCATGCCGACGCTGCGGGAGTTTGCACGGTTCTACCGCGTGCCTGGCATGGGCCATTGCGGTGGCGGGACCGGCCCTCAGGACGCCCCCGACTTGCTCCTTCAAGAGCTGGTGAACTGGGTCGAACATAACCAGGAACCTGGCCCCGTGGTGACCCATAGAGGCGCAGAGCGAATCCAGCTGTTGTTCGCCGATCCGAACACCAAGCAGGTTTCCGGTGTGCTTGTGCCGCCGCCGACCGGCAGCCCTCGCGACTTCCTGATCTGCCCCTACCCGCTGGTCTCGACCTTTGATCGCGCCAAGGCGAGCGAAGCGGGCGCGGTCTACGAGGCCAAGAACTGGTCCTGCAAGGCGCCGGCGAAACTGGCGTCCAACTAGGAGCAGTCTGACGACAACTGAACAGGCCTGGCCGCCTCGGCCGGGCCTGTTTCTTTTTGGATTAGCCGAACTTGGCGACCGATGGCCTGAGGGCATCCAGGACGAAATCACTGGCGATACCCAGCCACGACTCCATTCCCTCCTCCGAGGCCGTGTCGAACCCCAGGATCACCGACATTGAGGAGCGGTTGGTGAACCCGCCTGTGAAGACCAGCACGGCGATGGCCAGACTGGCGCGCGCCTCCACATCCGCGCGAAAATCACCCGCCTGGATGCCACGTTCCAGGATCGCCTGGAACTTGGCGGTCAGCGTAGGGATCAGTTCGAGAAATTGGTTGCGTGGAGACCGGTGTTCCTCGTGAAAGCGAAGGCCCTCTCGGGCGAGCGGGCCGAGCAGAGGGTCGGAACGGTACTGTTCGAATACCTGCTGCAAGAGGGCGCGCAACGCTTCGACGGGCGACAGATGGTCAAAGCTCATCGCCACGAGTTTGGGCATGGTCTGGGCCGAGGCGTCGTCGAGCACGGCCGAAAACAGATCCTCTTTGCTCTCGTAGTAGTGATAGACGAGCTGCTTGGTGACGCCGGCGGCCCGGGCGATCGACTCGACCTTGGCCTGAGCCACGCCCTTGGCGGCGAATTCCGCGCGGGCAGCCTTGATCAGGCGGGCGATGGTGTCGGTCTTTGCGGTCGCCCGCACCCGGGGAGGGTCGCCCTGCATCAATTTCTCCGACAGGCCGACCCGCGAACGATCGGCGTTTGCACTCCCCGATATCCCTAGCACGGACAGAGTTTGACGCGATGTCAAACCGTAAAACCGCGCCCGCCGGTTCAAGGGTTGTAGTCTTCCGATCGAGACGGCTGCGTTGGCGACGAAGAACAAGACCAGCCCCACAGGAGGACGAGGTTGAAAGCCCGCGAAAATCTGCAGGACGTCTATGCCGACCGACCGGCCGACCCTTGCGCCGCCAAATCTATCCCCGTGCTCTGGAGCTGAGCGGTTTATGCGTTTTCATCGTGAAATCCCGCCGCGGGCTGACTTTGACTATCAGGTCCTGGTTGGGCCGCATCAGGTCAGCGGCGCGGCTTTGAACGACATTCGCGGCTTTTTCGGCCTGGTCCTGAACAAGACCATGCCGTTCGGCTGCTTCCGCGACGAGGAAGGCCATATCTATGCGCCTGTGCGCGCATTGATGTCACCGACCGGCACGCCCAATCCGACGACTTTCTTCTACCAGTCGACCCGCATGGACGGCCAGAACCTCTGCATGGACCGTCCACGCATGGCCGCGCAGGCCCAGACGGCCCTGCCCGTACAGTCGCTGGAGGGCGACGCCTGCACCTGGCGTTCCCAGACCACCGACGCAGGCAATCCATGGGTGGTCACCGCTTCGGGCGAGCAAATGAGCTGGAAAGAGGAGGGCCTTTTCGACATTGGCGGGCGGCTGCTCGGCGTGGGAATGCAGTGGTATCTGCCGGGGGTCGACTGGGGCACATTCTATGCGTCACAGATCTATGAGGTCGCCGGAGAGTGTCTCGGCCACAAGGTAAAAGGTATTATTTCCATCGACCAAGCCTATCTGGCCGAAGGAGGGGCGATTCACTACCAGAAGGATCTGGTGGTCAATAACGGCATGCACGTCATCTGGTGGAATTTCGCCACGGTCTACAAAGACGGTGGCTTTGACGTGGGCTCGATCATGGTCGGACACAAGAACCTCGGCTATGCTTTGCTGCAAAATGAAAAGGGCGAGGTCCGCACCACCACGAAGATCGAAGGTGTCGCCCGCCACAAGGCCGGCAGCTATTTCGCCGAGGACGCCCGGATCGTTCTGGACGAGAACGAAGAGTGGGAATTCCTGCCCGATCCCAAAGGTCAGATGATCGACTTCATCGGCGGCTTTCCCGTCACCGCCCAACAGGAAGGTCGATGGCGCCGCGTGGGCGATACGCGCGAGCCCTCGCACTGGTTCGCCTGGGGCGAGACCGACCGTCGCAACGGCCCGATGCGCAATGTCAAAGGATCGGACATCAAGTGAGCGTCAACACAGCGAAGATCGAGCGATTCCTGCACGGACAGGTCGAGGCCTGGAACGCGCACGACAAGGAGTCGTTCTTCGGCCTCTACAAAGCGCTTTCGCCGAACGGCCTCGCGATCGACTATGTCGGCCAGCCCGTAAGGCCAGCTTGGGACATCCTTGAGGATATGTGGGCCAAGCAGAACGACAAGATCAGGATCGAGGTCGCCAAGACGATCATCAACGGGTCGGAAGCAGCCTGTCACCATCTCAACCATGTGACCGGCGCCGGGTTCGCGATCGAAACCATTGAACTCTACGCCTTTGGCGACGGCGAGCTTTCGGTCCGGTACTTCATCGCGAACTGATCCTCGCAGCAATGATAGCAAGACTTGGCGGAGCACGGATGACAGACAGGTACGACGTGGTGATCGTGGGCGGCGGCCACAACGGACTGGTGGCCGGGACTTACCTGGCCAAGGCCGGCCGCAAGGTTGTGATCGCCGAGCGCGCCGAGGTTCCCGGAGGTCTGTCGCGGTCGGATCCGATGATCCCGGAGGCGCCCGGTCATATGATCAACACCGGGGCCGTCGAACTGATCCACATCCGCGCTTCGCCGGTGATGCACGAGCTTGAACTGCCCCAACACGGCTGGCGTACGGTCGAAACCGATCCGACCTATGTCTATCTGGATCCCGACGGGCGCTCGATCGCCCTGTTTCGCGATCCGCGCCGCACAGCCGAGGATATCGCTCAGTTCTCCAAGGCTGACGCCGCCGCGTACCCGGAGTTCATGGAGCTGATCGACGGGCTGATGGACTTCGCCGGCGCCATGACCAAGGGCGATCCGGGCGTCCGCCGGCCGGGCGACTACCTGAACCTGGCCAAGGTGGCCGTCCACAATCGCCGCCTGAAGGATAGGCTGCAGGTCCTCAGCGCCGCGCCAGCCGACCAGTTGGCGGCCGAATGGTTCGAACATCCGGCCGTCCAGGCCCTGCTGCTTGGCGTCGTCGCCGGGGCCGGGCCCTTCGATACCGACGGCAACGGCATCGCCTACGCCCTGTTCGGCCTCCTTCACCGCGTCGGGGTCAGCAAGCCGATCGGCGGCATGCGCATGTTGGCGGACACTCTTGCTCGGGCCTATGCCGCTAGCGGCGGCGAACTGCTGTTGAGCGCAGAAGTCGAAGAAATCCTGATCGAGGACGGCCAGACCCGCGGCGTTCGCCTGAAGGATGGCCGCGCCCTCAAGGCGGGCGTCGTGATTGCGACGTGCGACCCGCAGACCGCCGCCAAGCTCACCACGCCAGGGGGGCTGGATCGCCGGACACGCACGCGACTGGACTATGCGCCGGCCCACCGCGCCAATGTCGGGCCCACGCTCATCAACGTGGCCTCGGCCAAGCCCTTCCGCCTCAAGCGGCACCAGGATTTGCGCCGCGACGATGCAGACATCAACCAGGCCGTCGGCCTGATCGGGACTGCAGAAGAATTGCGTCAAGCCCTTGTGCAAGCTCGCCGCGGTGTCGTGCCCGCCACCCCGGTCTTTTCCGTCTCGCCGATGACCAATTGGGATCCAAGTCAGGCTCCCGAGGGGCAGGGATCGGCCTATGTCTATCTGCCGGTGTTTCCGGTCGACGTGAACGAGGGCTGGGACAAGCTCAAAGGATCCGCCGCCAACGCCATCCTCGCCCGCGCCAGCGAATATTACGACGGTTTCGACGCCGAGATTGGCCGCTGGGTCGAGACATGCCCCGAGCGCGCCGTACGCGCGAACGTGACCAAGGGCTGCGTGACCCATGTGGATTTTGGCTCCTTCCGTTCCGGCGCCCGGCGGCCGGCGGTGGAGCTCGGCGGCCCCGAACCGCTCGTCGCCGGATTTTTTCTCGGCGGCGCCGGTATCCATCCGGGAGGGGGTGTGTCCGGAGGACCGGGCCGGCTTGTTTCTCAGCGGGTGGAAGCCTGGCTCAAGGAGGCGGGCCGCCCATGACCCGTTCACAATATCAATAACCCACGACCAGCCGTTCGTGCGACCATCGCGTAGAGGAAACGACCCATGACGATACAGGACACTGCGCCAGGCGCTGGCTCCAGAATCACAGAGAACTTCAACGACGTCAGCGCGATATTTGGCGGCGACATCGAAAACCCGAACGAAATCTACCGGCAGCGCCGCCTGGAAGAACCGGTGATGAAAGGCGACATCGTCGCCCAGTTCGGGGCGGCCTCCTTCGCCGGATCATCCGCCGACCGGGCGATCTACACGCTGTTCAAACACGCCGACGTCCTGAGCGTGCTGCGCGACCCCAAGACCTACACCAGCAGCATCCTCATGGAGAACGGCCTGGGAGCCTTTCTCGATGGTCTCATGATCACCGGCCTGGACGGCGAGCCGCATCGTCACCTGCGCGGATTGCTCCAGCCCTGCTTCACCGCGGGGATCATGGACGAATGGCGCGAGTCCATGATCCGTCCCCTGCTGCAAAGAGAGTTCATCGAACCGGTCTTACCTTACGGAAAGGCTGAACTCGTCCGCGACATGGCTGTGATGTTTCCCATTCGCGTCGTCTACGCCGTCCTCGGCTTTCCCGACGATCCGGCCGCGGTGGAGGACTTCGCCGCCACGGGACTGAAGATCCTGGCCGGACCTTCCCCGGACCCGGCCGCCAAACTGGCCGCCGTTCAGGCGTTCAAGGATCTCTATGCGCCGACCCGCGCCGCCGTCGAAGCCCGCCGCAAAGAAGGCGCCGCCGGGCCGGACCTGATCAGCCGGCTCATGCGGGCGGAATTCGAGGGCCACTCGCTGGACGATCACCAGATCACGAATTTCGTTCGCATGATGCTGCCGGCCGCCGCCGAAACCACCACCCGCACCTTCACCACGCTGATGACCCTGTTGCTGGAGCGCCCCGCCCTGCTCGACCGCTTGCGTCAGGACCGCAGCCTGATCAGGAAGGCGCTCGAGGAAAGCATGCGCTACGAGCCGGTCGCCACGTTCAAAGTGCGAGAAACCCAGGCCGATGTCAGCTTCCAGGGCGTGGGAATCCCCAAGGGTTCGATCCTTTCGCTCTGCGTAGCCTCCGCCAATCGCGACGAGGCGGTGTTCGCAGACGCCGACCAGTTCGACATCGATCGTAAGCAACTCCCATCTTTCGGTTTCGGCTTCGGCGTCCATATGTGCGTTGGCCTGTGGCTAGCGAAGGCGGAGATCGAAGTCGCCGTCGAGGTAATGCTGGACCGGATGCCCAACCTGCGCCTGGATCCAGACTGTGCCGCGCCGACGATCAAGGGCGTACAGATGCGCGGCCCCAGCGCCGTGCACGTGATCTGGGACAAGGCCTGACGCCAAAGCACGGGTCACCCCAGAAGGCCGCCGCATCGGACATAGTGTAAAAACGCGCGACGGGCCTTGGCCCCATCACTCATGGCCAGGGCCTTGAGAATGGGGCTGAGATCCTCCACGATTCCACCGGGTCCATGCGTGGGTAGCAGGCTCGTCAGGATATCGACGAATATCTCCAGAGCGGCGTTGCCAGCCAGCTGCGCCAGGTTGCGGCATAGGGCCTGGTCAGCCGCCGCCCCGGGCCGGGCGCGCACTGGACCGAAGACGGCCCGCAGCGCGGTTTGAGGCTGATTTTGGGCCGCCAGGAGGCTGAGCACGTCAAGCATGACCTGGGTCAGGAACCCCTTGACATCAGCCGGCTCGACCTCGGCCTGCACCAGATAGGCCAGGGCGCGGTCCACCGCCGTCGAGGCGTCAGGCGATGCAATGAACAGTCCGCCATTGCGGCCACGCTCCATGCGCACGGCAGAATGTTCCTCAAGCAGCCGCACGGCCTGCCGGACGGTTCCCACCGTTGCGCCATAACGCTCCATGACTTCGGCCGCTCCGCCGATGCGCTGGCCAGTCTTCCATCCCATCCCCCGGACATCTCGCAGGATTTCGCGCGCAAGCCGCTCGGCGTTGTTTTCAGCCGTCTGCGCCCAAGACCCTTCGGCCAGGTCAATCACGGGAAGCGGCCGGTTCTCCGCGTCCATCGAGCCCCAGACGCGCCATCCTGCACGGATGATGTCCTGTTGACGCCGCCGCAGATCGAACAGGCCGGCGATATCGGCGCCGATCAGCGCTTCGACCATTTGCAGGGTCAGATTCCAAAGTTCGCTTCGGCTACCTTCTTCGGCGGCCAAAACACTATTTGGGAGAAGGTCTATGCCGTATTCCGCCGTGGTCTGGTAGGCGAGCGCGACCACCGGGTCCTTGAATAGGCCGCGAAGAGCGCGGGTCATCTCCCTGTGGCCGCCGATCCGCTGGAATTCTGCATGAGGAAGACTATCGAGGCGTGCGGCCAGGCGGCGAATGTGATCACAGGCCGCGGGATCCAGTTTCGGCGCGCCGGACAGGAAGAGATGCGTGTCCGTGGCCTTCAGCAATGGATCCAGCCCGGAGGGTCCCTGCATCCGGCTCTCGATGGCGATCGCCAATGCCCGGCTTGCAAATTCCGGATTTGGTTGCGCCACGACCAGACCGCCGCCGTGGCCGCGCCTCATATAGGCGACGCCGCGCTCCTTGAGGATGCGCACGGCCTGGCGCAGCAACGAGCGGCCTGTGTCGTGATGGTTGAGGAGATCCTCCTCCGAAGCGACAACGGCGCCCGGCTTCAGCCGCTCGGCCCGGATCTGAACGGCGATCTGGTCGGCCAGCTGGATGCTGGCGGGATCATCCGCCATGCGCGCTCATCGTCTGCGCGGCAGCAATCGCCGTCGCTCGCGAGGTCATGCTCCCCAAACAATCCGTCCTATCGCAAGATCAAGTCCGGTCACATCGCCGCCCCCGGAAATCTGCAGCCCCCGCACTGCGAACAGGCATGATGACCCACCGGGGCTTGAGCATCAACCCAAGCCTAAACCTGCAGCGACGCCTGCCCTGACCACCGTGAAACTGACTCCAGACTGCGCGGCGGTGGCCGTCAAAGCGCTCCCGATTCATCGCTATTATGAATGATTTGCTCCGTTAAATTCTTTATTCAGAATGCATGGCGTGATATAAAATTGTCTTCTGCGCGTCTGGGTGGGCGCCGATCTGGCGGTCGTCGCCGGGACGGCTTGAGTTTGGCCTGATGAAGCGGCGCATTCTCGCCGTGCGCAGGAGCGAGCTAGGCCGACACCCAATGGAATCGATAGAGACGACATGACCGCAGTTGACACGCCCGCGGGCGAAAGCCCTTCCGCTGACGATGATGACGGTCTCGCGGGAACGGCAAAGAACACTGTCAAGCCGGTCGCCAACGCCATCCGAATCCTTCGCTATCTGAGCCAGACCGGTCAACCGGCCCGGACCACGCAGCTCGCCCGCTCCTTGTCGATCAATACCAGCACCTGCTTCAACATCCTGCGCACGCTGGTCAGCGAAGGCGTGGTCGAGTTCGATCCCATCTCCAAGACCTACAAGCTCGGCGTGGGGCTGCTCAAACTAGTCGGTCATTCCATTCGCGAGGGGCAGCGGCTGGAAATGGCCAGGCCTCTGATGCACGCTCTGGCCGACCGGTTCTCCGTAACCGCAACCCTTTGGCGGCGTATCGGCGAAGACCGTATCGTACTTGTCGCCGTGGAGCAGAGCCCCGGGGATCTTCGTATCCACATGACGACAGGACAGCGGCTCCCATTCCTGATGGGGGCGACTGGTCGATTGGTGGGCGCGGAGCTTGGGCTCAGCAAGCAGGACACGGCCGCGGCCTTCCGGGCGCTGCGCTGGGCTCGCCCCATCGAGTTCGAGACCTACTGGCAAGAACTGCAAATGGCTAAAGCTCGTGGTTGGGCCGTAGACGACGGTTATTTTTCGCACGGGATCATGACAGTGGCCGTGCCCGTGTACGACACCGACGGTGTCATGTCCTTTTCACTATCGAGCGTGATGTTCCGCGGCCAGTATGACGAAGCCGAAATCGAGACCCTGGGCCAGGAGATGAAGCAACTGGGCCCCCGCCTCACGGAAATTCTCTACTGAACGCCAATACCGCTGAGCCGAAGGGGCGTTTCTACCCGTTTGAGCCGGTTCGATACGCGATGAGCAAGTTTGGCGTCGACCTCCACCTCGCGCCGCTCCTTCAGGCCTCCTCAAGGCCCTCGGCATTGCGGGAAGGTAGCAGGCCTTCGGGCGTCATGCCCTCAGCCAGTAGTTCCGAGGCGGCGAGAATAGCCTGGTGCCTGGCGCGGGTGAGCGGATAGGTGAACGACAGCCACGCACCGGCTAAAAACAGCCCCGCCGACGGCCCTGCGAAAAGCAGATTCAAACCCAACAGCGCCGAAGGCGCGTTTTTCTGCATCAGCGCCGGCTGATAGCCGACCATCGCCAACGCCAGAAAAGCGATGCCGACGGACAATGCGCCTCCCAGCTTCCAGCTGCTGATCAACAGGGCGAACAGCACGCCGGGCTGATCGGCCCCGGACTGAAGCCTCAACTCGTCGGCGGCGTCGGCCATCATCGCGCGCGGCAGCAGTGTGAAGGCGGCATAGGAAACGCCCCAGGCCATCATCGCCAGGCACGCCACGAGCAGGTTTCCCTTGGGTGTGGCCAGAAACGCCACGCTGACCACCGCCGCCAGGACGCCGAACAGGCTAAGCGCGATCTGCTTGCCCAGCCGTTTGGCGCAGGCGGCGACGAGCGGCATGGCGAGCATGGCCGTTCCCATCTGCGCGATCAGCAGCACGCCGATGGCGCTGCGCTCCAGCCCCTTCACCGCCGTGAAGAAGAACACCAGAGCCGCCGAGGCGACGCCAAAACCAAGGCCGAACAAAAGGTCGATGAGCGCCAGCCGCAAGACGCTGGGACGCACGACCACGCGCACATAGTCTCGAAGCCCGAAGACTTCGCGCGCGGAGGGGGCGGGAACCTCATCCGTTCGCCATACGGCGAACGTCACCGCAGGCGCCATCAAAGTGATGATCACCCAACCCATCAGCTGGGTCGGCGCCGTCGTGATGTGGAGATGCGCCGCGAATAGCGGGAAGGCCATGACCGCGAGCGTGCCGCCCATGAACCCGGCCTGCAGCCAGGCATAGACCTTGGAGCGCTCGTCGTAGCCTGTGGACAAGCCAGCCGCGAGTGCGAGTTGGGCCAGCGACAAAATCGACCAACCGAGGAACACCGCGATCAATCCAAATAGCAGATAGGCAGGCCCGACGCCCCTGTGCGCCATGAACAGCATATAGACCGAAAGCATGAGCGCCGGCGCGCCGAAGATGAGCCAGGGCTTGTAGCGGCCCAGACGGCTACGGGTGCGATCCATGGCCGAGCCGAGCAATGGATCGACCACGAGGTCCAGAACCCGCACAGCCGTGAACACGGCCCCGACCACCGCCAACTTCAAGCCAAGCGCATTGGCGTAATATTCCGGGATCATCACCACCAGCGGCAGCGACAAGGCCGCCAGCGGGATACTCAGGGTGGCCAGCGCTGGCAGCCCGAAGGTTTTCGCCATCAACCAGACCCTTTTCAAAAGACAGGCGTCGCGTCCGAGCCGCCACTAGCGAGTCGACTGGGCGCGTGCGCCGCAGTCTGCGGCGTCGCCCTGTGATCGGGCGACGCCGCGTCTATGGTCAGCGCCCGAATTCGTAGCGCGCCTCGATCCCGAACATTCGCGGCTCCCCGTAAAGGTCCGCCACTGTGCCGGTGCCGGCGTTCAGTTGGTTGTTGGTGCCGACGACATATTTCTTGTCGCCCACGTTCTGTACGTACGCGGCCAGGCTGACCTTGCTGCCAAAGACATGTCGCCAGTCGACCCGCAGATCGACACGCGTGTAACCTGCCACATTGGCGCCAAGAGAGTCTTCGAACACAGCAAGGTTACCGTTAGGCACGTTGAACGGGTCGGTGGCGATCCTGCTCTGGTGGTAGATGTTGGCCTGGGCCGAGAGAGTCCCCATTTGAGCGGGGATTGGTATGTTCACAAGCGGCGTCACCGTGAACTGATGCTCTGGAGTATTCGGGAAGCGGCTATTGGATACATTCCCGACGAGTGGATCAGTATAGCTGCCATATTTGGCATCCAGGTAGGTGTAATTTGCTGAAATCCGAAAATATTCTCCAAACAGAACTGATGCATCCACATCGATCCCGGCAATTCTACCAGTCGCAGCATTCTTCGTGACTGTTTGCGGAACACCCAACGCTACAATATTCTCGAAGCGCTGGATGTTTGTATAATCATCGTAGAACACATCGAGGTCGAAGCGGGACCTAAAGTCTCCAAACTGGTGAACGCCCTTGATGCCGACTTCGTAGTCGGTGTCAAATTCTGGGGCGAAGGTTTTGTCGGAGGCGAGCAACGCCGTGCCGTTGAATCCGCCCTCCTTAAACCCCCGACGTACAGTGCCGTAGACGTTGAGGTCATGATTCAGCGCATAGTCCGCCGCGACGTTCCACGTAAATGCCTGGAAAGTAGCGCTCAACGAGGGTGTTTGTTGGAGGACGATCACCGGCCCGAAGGGCGCTGGAACGAGCGGTATATTCAACTGTGTGACCTGAAGCCCGGCCGAGACCGGGTCCGACGTTTCGCGCACGCCGACGGTCACTGTGAATTTGTCCGTAACCTTCCAGTCGGCCTGAGCGTAGACGGCTTCGCTCTTGCTATCGCCCGAGCCGGCGGACGAGATGTCGGCGATCGGACCGAAGGCGGCCAAGGGGCCCAGGCCGGCGCTCGGCTCCTGGATATCGTAACCCGTCTGGTGCGGGCTCCAAATGTCTTCATAATAGGCGCCGACCACCCCACTGACGGGTCCAGCCTTGAACTGCGCCTGGAACTCCTCAGTGAGCTGATAATTTTTGTCGACCGGGTTGTCCACATGCAGCAGCGTGAGGTTCGTCCCATCCAGGTCGTAGGATTGCCCCGTCTGGGTGGCTTCGTAGCTGGCGATGTTCTTGAACGTCAGAAAATCGTTGATCTTCCAGGTGGTGGTGTTGATCACACCTTGAAGGTCCCGCACGACAAAATGCTTCGGATCGTTGCCGAGGACCGTACGAATACCCAGAGCCTGTTGCGCGGCAAGCTGCTGCGCCAAGGCTGTTTGCTGCGCCAGCGGCACCACAGCCTCTTCCGCCGGCGACGTGTTGTTCACGACATCGGTAAGCACGGCCCCCGAGCCATTTTCGTGGTTCCGCTGGAATTGAACGATCGTGGTGTTCTGGAAATTTTCGACCGGCTTGAACGTCAAAATCGCGCGCGCGGATTGCCGGTTTTCATTGTCGAGCTTCGATCCGTCCAACTGATAGGTGGTGAAGCCTTGACGGTTAAGACTCTGGCCTGCGATGCGGAACGTCAGCTTGTCGCTATCAGCGATAAGCGGCCCTCCAATGCCGAATTCCAGGTCCGCGCGGTTATAGTTGCCTAATCGCGTAGAGATATAGCCGGTATATTGGTCGGTCGGCATCTGCGGCATAAACAGGACGGCGCCGCCTTCAGTGTTGCGGCCGAACAGGGTGCCCTGTGGCCCTTTCAGCACCTGAATGTTCTGAAGATCGTAGATCGCGGTGCTGAAGTTCGCCACATCGGCGAAATAGGGAACGACGCCCGGCGAACTCTGGCCGTAAGTCTCGCCCTGCCCGCGGATCGAGAACGTGGTGTCGGCCCTGTTCGCCGCCGTGCTCTGGAAACTCAGGCCTGGCGCCACCCGGGAAAGGTCGGTCGCGTTCTTCACCCCCTGTTGGTCGAGTTGCGTCGCATTGATGGCGACGACCGAGATCGGGACCGACTGCAGCCGCTCTTCATGCCGGCGAGCCGTAACGACAATCTCGCCGAGGGAATTCACAGGCGGCTGACTGGCGACCAGCGGCGTAGCCACCTGCTGGGCCAAGGCCCAGGTCGGGGTCAGGCAGCTTGCCGCGAATAGTCCCGCCAGGCCGACTTTGCGAACGAAACTCGCGCGCGTGATCAATGTGGTCCCCTGCATCGTCCCTCCCCGACTCGACGGTTGCCGCCGAGATTTTTCTGACGGTCATTGGCGGTCAGCTTTGAACATAATGAACGCATATGTTCAACTAAATTTCAAGAATGAGTTTCTCGATTGAGAATGGCTTCAGCAGCCGATGGGCGGAAGCCGGTCCTGGACCTTGGAAGCGAGTCCGCCACATTCTCGGTTCGGACGGCGGAACCGGCTGACCCGACGCAGCCGCCATTTCCCTATGACGCAAAATAATTATGTAGTTTCAGACGGCTGGCGCCGCCCCGCAACGCGGATTTCGTCGGGTGTTGGCTGCCGATTCGCCCCGCAGTTCTTCCCAACGCTCCTTGATCACCTCACCATGCGTTCGAGTCCGCCTTCAGCCCGCTCACACGAGACCGGCCCGGGGACTATGCGCATGAAGCGATGGCGCCATCCTTGAACGGGATGGCGCCCTGGGTTCGATTATTTTCCAAATTCCCAGCGCAATTCGACCCCGTAAAACGGTGGGGGATTGAAGAGCGCAGTCTCGACGCCAAAGGTGTTGAGTTGATTGTCGGTGCCGACAATATACTTTTCATTGAAAACATTTTGGCCGTAGAGAGCCACGCTGATCTGAGTGCCGAAGATGTGCCGCCAATCCGCTCGCAGATCGACCCGTGTATAACCTGGAGCGTTCGCTCCCGCCGCGTCCAGATCGACTGAGCTGTTTCCGTTCCTCACGTTGAAGGCGTCGGTGGCGTAGCTGCTCTGATAATAGATATTGGCTTGGGCCGTCAGCGTCCCGATATTCTCGGGGATCGGTATGGTGACCAGCGGGGTGACGGTCAGTTGGTTCGCGGGCGTGTTGGGGAAGCGGCTGCGCGAGACATCTCCGACCCCCACCCCGCCGTCGAACGCGCTATATTTGGCGTCCAGATAGGTGTAGCCCGCCGTTACGCGGATGTAGCGGTTCGGCACAACCGTCAATTGGAACTCCGCGCCGTCAATATGGCCTGCCGCGGCGTTCTGGATGACGGTGGCGACGGCTCCAGACGGAAGGCCGACGTTTTCGTCTCGCTGTATATTGGTGTAGTCGTCGTAGAAGCCGTCGATGTCATAGGTTGTTTGCCAGCCACCCATATTGAAGCGGCCTTTGACGCCCAGTTCATAGTCGGTGACATATTCCGGCAGGTATTCTTGGAGGCCCGGAGGGGCGGTGCCGTTGAAGCCGCCCTGCTTGTAGCCTTTGGCGACATGGCCATAGGCGTTCATGTTCTGGTCAACCGCATAGTCAGCGGCGAAGTTCCAGGTGAGCGTATTGAAAGTGTGTCGTTGCCCAGGTGCAAATTGGAATGCGAGGGTGCTTAGAATCGGGGTTGGCGGATAGACGGTCAAAGTGCTGCCCGTTGGCTCCGCCGTCAACTCGTCGGTCGTGTAGCGAGCACCGCCGGTCAAGGTAAGTTTCGAGGTCGCCTTCCAGTCGAGCTGAGCATATGGACCGCGACTGACGCTGCTGCTGCCTTCGCCGACAACTTCGGCGTTTGCCGGCGCGAACGGCGCGAAGAGAATGGGAGAAACCTCAACGAAGCCCATCTGGAATGGCGCTGTGATGCGCTCATAATAGTAGCCTACGGCGCCGCTGACCGGCCCCACATTCCCACGCGCCTGGAACTCCTCTGTGTACTGGTGGTTCTTGTTGGGCGGGTTGAGGACACCCAGTAGCGGAAGCTGGGTTTCCGATAGGTCCCAATTCTTTTCGCCATTGGTGTCCAGGAAGCTGGCGATGTTCTTGAGCGAAAAGTTGTCGCTAATCCGCCAGCTGGTGGTGTTGATCACGCCCGTGGTGTCGGAGACAAATTTGTGCAACGGAAACGCGCCAAGGACCTGACGATTTCCCAATGACTGTTGAAGCGCAAGCTGTCCCTGCAGTGCGGGGTACAATGGCGGAATGGCCGGCGAGACGTTGATAAGTACCGCGCCGTCGTTATTTTCGTGCTGACGCGTGGTCTGAACAATTGTCGTATTGTCAAAACTTTCGAACGGTTTGAACGTAAAGATTCCGCGAAAATTCTCCTTGTTCTCGTTGTCGAGCTTGGCGCCGTCGAACGTGTCGGTCGTATAGCCGTCTCGATTCAGTATTTGACCAGAGACACGGAACGTAAACATGTCATTTCCCGGAATGACCGCGCCGCCCACTCCGAATTCGAAATCCCTTCGACCATAGTTGCCCAGACGCGTATCGATGTAGCCGTTGTAGTCTTCGGTCGGCAATTGTGGCTCGAACAGAACGGCGCCGCCGCTGGTGTTCCGGCCGAACAAAGTGCCTTGCGGACCTTTCAACACCTGGACATTTCCAATATCAAAGATCGCTTCGCTGAAGTTCGCCACGTCGGCGAAATAGGGAATTACCCCCGGTCCTGACCCGAAGGTCGAGCCCTGGCCGCGAATTGAGAATGTGACCGCACTTCGACTAGCCGCGGTGTTCATGATGCTCAGGCCGGGCGCCACCCGCGAGAGGTCATTGGCGGTGACCACGCCTTCTTGGGTCAGTTGCGTCTTGTTGAGCGACACGATGGAGATCGGAACAGCCTGGGCCTTCTCTTCATGTCGGCGGGCGGTAACGACGATCTCAGCAATCGAGCTGATTGGAGCGGTGGCGCCCGCAGCCGGCGCATCCGCCGCCTGCTGCGCCAAAGCCCAGGTCGGAGCGGTCAGGCAGCTTGCCGCGAATAGTCCCGCCAGGCCGACCTTGCAAACGAGATTCGCGCGCGTGATCAATGTGGTCTCTTGCATGTTCCCTCCCCGACCCGACGGTTGCCGCCGAGATTTTACTGACGGTCACTAGCCGCCAGCTTTGAACAGTATGAACGCACATGTTCAACTTGAATTCAAGAATGACCTTCTCGGCTGAGAATATCATTTGACGGTGGATCGGTGCGCGCAGGCCCTGGCGCTCGCCCAGCCGCGGCGTTCATGCGTGCGGGAAACCCCCGTTTTGTCGCCTTTTCGCCCCTAACGCCGCAGATCGACGATGGACAAGCCTCGCGGGCTCGCGACATAGTTCAGGCTATGCTGACCGTCTATCACGCCCCCGGCTCGTTCTCGTCCCGCATCCTTTGGCTTTTGGAAGAGCTGGAGGCGCACTACCAGACAACGGTGGTCAGCTACCCCAAGGCCGATGGCTCCAACGCCGACCCGAGAAATCCGCATCCGCACGGCTACACGCCGGCGCTCGACCATGACGGCCTTGTGGTGAGCGAGACCGGGGCCATCGCTCTTTATCTGACAGACCTTTTCCCGAATTCGCCTATTGGCGTTCCGGTGGGCGATCCGCTGCGCGGCAGCTATCTAACTTGGCTGTTCTACCAGGTGGGCCTCACCGAGCCGCTCATCTATATGAAGGGGGGCCGGATGCTGGACAACGACCCCGCCATGTCGCGCCTCAACGACGCCATGATGGCGTATATCGAGGCGACCCTGGCTCAAGGCCCATATATCCTGGGTGACCGATTCACGGCGGTGGATATTCTCTATATGAGCCTTTTCGACCACGCCCGGCCGCTTTTGCCGGAGAGTCCGGTCTTGGACGCCTATCTGGCGCGCGGCCAGGGTCGTCCCGCCCGGATCAGGGCCATCGCCAAGGCCGGCTGACGCCCTATCGCGCCTCGGCCAGGGCGCGGGCCGCGATATAGCCGAAGGTCAGGCCGAGGGTGTTGTTGCCGCCGTTGCCGGGCGCCCGCCCTCGCCAGAGCGAATTCATGTCCAACCCGACCGCATGCAGACCAGGGATAGGCCGGTCATCAGCGCTCAGCACGCGCGCCTTGGCGTCGACCTTGAGGCCTACCGTAGTGGTGGTGTCGCCTGGAAAGATCTTCACCGCATAGAAGGGCGCCGCCTCGATCGGCCCAAGGCAAGGATTGGGTTTGTGTTCGGGATCGCCCATGAAGGCGTCCGCCTTGTCGGCGCCGCGCCCGAAGTCGGGGTCCACGCCGGCGGCTGCGTATCTATTGAAGCGGCCCACCGTGTCTTCCAGCCCCGCCGCGTCGGCGCCGATGGCG
>FTIR01446622.1_pt1 | contig 19267 bp, 19 predicted proteins | sample 1658041 | NCBI WGS metagenome assembly FTIR01 (sample SAMEA3914793, study PRJEB12502) | metagenome | biome: forest; material: soil | place: Canada | collected 2011-07-03 | depth 0.3 m | reverse complement strand
CCAGCGCCGACACCATGCGATCCGTCCACACCGAAGCTTCCACCCACGACCAGTCGCGGGCGTCTGCGCCTTGTCTAGCCTCTTCGAGCACTGACGACGCTCGCTCTTGCTCGGGCATGGCCTTCACGCCTCCACCTTCCTGCCCCCCTTCGCTCAGCCCGGTTTTGCTCCCCGCGCCTCCCGCGCTCGCAGATCAGCTCCGCGACCGCATCGCTACTATGAGGGCTCTGACTCCTGCCGGCCTCGCACACAGCCCACAGGTCTCTCCGCTTACGCCGCCTTGCCTTCCGAGCATCCCGTCCCCAACCACCAGGCGCACCCCCAACGTCGCTTTCTCAGTCACCTCAGCGCGTCCGGTCAGGCCCCTCTCAAGGCCCAGGCTTCGCCAGGCAACCGCAGGCTCGCCAGCACACCCCGCCGAAACGGGTTCGTTATCCTACAGGCTGCTCGTTCGCCTCCGGTTGCTCCCCACCCCGCCTCACAGCGACGCAGTCACCTTCAGCTTCATGTGTCGTGACTCCACATGGCGAGGACTCACACCTCGCTGACAAAACGTCCTCACGGACGCACGATCGCCGGGACGGGGCCCGGCGATGACGGAGAACAAGGAGCAGGCCTCTCAGTAGTCAACCTCCAAGGCCGCTGCCCCCATCCCCTCATCTCCCAACCGCTTCGCGGCCTGACCCCATAGCAGTAGGAAATTCTTACGCGTCACCCACCGGCTGGTCCGGATTCTTCCGGTCCAGGGTGCAGCGTTCGCCGGCCGCCGGGTCCAGGCCGGCGAGAAAGGTCCAGGCGGCCCGGGTCCAGCGGGCGTCGGCCAGGGCGTGGTGGCGGGCGCCCGTCTGCAGCGGCAAGGACGGATCGCCCAGCTCGATCGCCCACTGTTTGATGTCCAGGCACAGCTGCGGAAACCGGAACGGCAGGTCGTTCAGGCCGCCGAACAGCCAGCTGAACGCCACCCAGTCATAGGCCGGAAAATAGCCCCAGAACACCGGCCGCTGGTCAGCGTCCATGAACCGGCGGATGGCGTAGCCGATCGCCTCGCGCGTCATGCCGCCGCCCTCCAGCTGCGGGCGCACGGTCTGCAGGGTCCAGCGGCTGGCATGGGACCAGTCGACCTCGCTGCTTTCGGCATAGAATTCCTGGCCATCCTCGGCCACCACCCCGATACTGATCAGATCGATGGTGTTGGGCCGCTGGATGAACTCGGTGTCGATCCAATATTTCATCGTCCCTCTCCTGACGGCGGCCCCAGGCCTCAAACGGTCGGCAGCGTCCCCCCATCCAGCACATAGTCGGCGCCGCTGACAAAGGCCGCGCGGTCCGAGGCCAGGAAGGCGACCAGTTCGGCCACCTCTTCCGGCCGTCCGGGCCGGCCGACGGGGATGCCGCCGATCATGTCGACGATCTTCTGGCGCGCGGCGTCCTCGTCGACGCCGGTGTTGCGGGCGATATCCATGATCATGCCATGGGCGCCCGAGGTCTCGATAAAGCCCGGCGAGATCATCGTCACCCGCACCCCGTCCGCCGCCACCCCCTTGGCCAGGCCCTTGCTGTAGCTGCGCAGCGCGCCCTTGGCCGCGGCATAGGCCAGGGTGGTGTTGGAGAACGGCATCAGGTGCGAGATCGAGCCGATATGGATCACCACCCCCGACCGCCGCGCGATCATGCCGGGCACAAAGGCGCGGTCCAGCCGCACGGCGCCCATCAGATTGACCTGCAGGATCGCCTGCCAGTCCTCGTCCGACAGGGCTTCGAACCCGCCCGGCTTGGTCTCGGTGCCGCCGACATTGTTCACCAGCACGTCCAGCCCGCCCCAGTCGGCCATCAGCCGGTCGACCACGGCCTGGGCCCCGGCGGCGGTCCCCAGGTCCGCCTGGACGAACAGCACCCCGTCCTCGCCGTCCGCCGAGGCCGAGCGCGCCGTGGCGGCCACCCTGGCGCCGGCCAGTTTGAAGCGCCGGACTACCGCCTGGCCAACGCCCTTGGTGCCGCCGGTGACCAGAACCCGCTTGCCGGAAAATTCGCCTGCCGGCACATCAAAAGGATAGGGCTCGCCCATGGCTCACGCCTCCGGCTTGTTGTGGATGATGATCAGCTGGTTGATCCGCCCGTCGCGGACGCTGAAATAGAAGCTGAGGATCAACGGGTCCGGCAGGCCGGTCTTGTCATAGGTCCCGTCCACCTGGGCGTCGACGGCGACGTCGCCGCCGCGATCGATGGCGCGCAGCACCTCCATCGTCACATCGGCGCCGAACATCTCCTTGCGGCCAAAGGCGCGGATGGCCTCGGCCCCCGCAAACTCCCGCTGGACATCATTGACCAGGGCGTCCGGGGCGAAGGTCGCCATCCACGCCTCGATGTCGTGGGCGTTGCAGGCGGCGATATTGTCGGCCACCGCCTGGGGCAGCCGGGGGGTGATGTCTTGGGTCATGTAAACGCTCCTTCAAACCGTGTGGCGAAGGATCTAGGCCCTCCTCCTGTCAGTTTCCGTCAGGAGGCGCATAGGCCGCCGAGGCCGCGTCCAGGTGGGCGCGCAGGCGGCGCATCAGGTCGGCGCGCCGGCCCGGATAGCGGTCCAGCGGCGCCAGCGAGGCCATCCGGTCGGTGCGAAAGGTGCGAAAATCCTGGCGCAGCTCGCACCAGGCCGCCAGCACCCGCGCCCGGTCCATGAAGCCCAGCTGGATCGGCCACACCACCCGCTGGGTGCGCCGCCCCTGCTCGTCCTCATAGGCGATGTCCAGCCGCGTCTGGCCCCGGATGGCGGCGCGCAGCGCGTCCAGCGGCGCCGTGGCCGGAAACACAGACGCCGCCGGGCCGGGCATGGTCACGGGGACAGCCATCCGGCCCTGCGCCTGCGGCGACAGCACCGCCCCGATCTTGGCCAGGGCGTCCGCGGCGGCGGTCTTCAGCACCGCATCGCCGCGCTGGTCGACATAGCGCAGGCCCAGGATCACCGCCTCGACCTCGTCCTCGGTCAGCATCAGCGGCGGCAGGAACAGCCCCGGCCGCAGCAGATAGCCAAACCCCGCCTCGCCGCTGATCGGTGCCCCCTGGGCCATCAGGTCGGCCACATCGCGATAGATGGTCCGCTCCGACACCTCCAGCGCCCGCGCCAGCTGCGCCGCCGTCACCGGATGACGCCGCCCCCGCAGGGCTTGCAGCAGATTGAGCAGGCGGGTGGAACGGGACATGGTCGGCTCGGTGGGGGCGCGGGGCTTGATAGCATCAAACTGCCGACAGATTCTGTCAGGAGCGGCGGGCGTTTAGAATGGCCGCGCTTGCTGGATATTCTGGTCAAGCGACAGCGCTTTCATTATTCGAAGGATGATCCGGCGCAATCTCAGCGCGTGGCGACCTTCGATTGAAATGGAATGGTAGAGCATGTCCCCGCCAGCCGACGCCGCTCGCTTCAAAATGTCGAGCGCCTTTGTATGGCTGTTCCGTATCGCGATGGTGCTTGTCCTGGCCTTCCTGGCCCTACCTTTCGGCGCACTCACGACGGATCACAGCCCCGGTGCGATTGGACTGGCGGTGGCCTGCGTTTTGATTTGTGGAGTCCTTGCGGCCTATTGTTGGCGCGCGCAGGCTCGCGCGCTCGACCAGATCGCGGTCGATGAAACAGGGATATGGCGGTTGCCCCCCAAGGGCGCGCCATTGTTTATCGCTTGGCCAGACGTCGGCGCGGTAAGAGCAGATGACACGGCCCAGCGCCTGATAGTGTCCGACAACTCCGGCGCCCACTCCATCTGGTTAGAATACCAATTGGACGATTTCTCGACCCTGCGCGACTACATCCTTCAGCACGCGACATCCACGACCCGAGCGAGTTCGGCAAATGGGACAGTGTTTCATCGAACCTGGATCAACAAGGGCATCATACTGCTGTCCTCCTCACTCTTATTGGTATTTGCCATACTCGCATATTCACAGGGCGGGCTAGGAATAGCGGCGATCCTTTTAGTGCTCGCACTGCTCAACTCCGCAGCCGTTGTTGGCGATCCCTCAAGTCTATCGATAGGGACGAACCGGTTCATCATCCATTATCCGGGCTGGAAGCGCGAAATACCATTTAGCGAAATCGCCTCGGTGACGCTGAGCGAGGAAAATAGCCGTGGCAATGTTTGGGCGACGGTGGTGATTACGCTGAAGCAGCGCAAGCCCATCAAATTGTATAGGTTCCGAGAAGGGTCACTGGCCTTGCTCCAGGGCCTGCAAGGCGCGCTTAGTTCAGCGCTGAACAGAGCGGCAAGCTGATAGATGTAAATTAATGAACCGAGCCCGGGTGGTGGGAATGTCTCCTTGGAGGGTGAGCGGCCGTTGAACCTCAAAGCCGGATTAGTCAATGCGTGTGGGAGCTTCGATCTTTGGCCCAATAAACCGCTGCGAGCGTGTGGTTGAACTCGACGTCCTGGCGGTCGCTTTCAGCTGTGTTTTTCCAAGATTCTGAAGGTTGCATCGCCACTTCATGTTGATCGTGGCAAAGTGGCTGGATAGTCTTCGCAAGTTGATTAGGATTGATCCGGCCATCATCGAGTTTTGCAACATAGTCTCGAACACATTCCATATGCGCCCGGACGGCGGCTTCATTTCCCCCTGCGGCCTGAGCCATCACTATGGCGAGCATGAATGTGAGCAAGACAGCAGCCTCCGGGTTTAGGGTAAAGTTGCATAGCAGCGCCGGGGCAGCAACGGGTCGCGGGCTGTCGGCCAAGGGCGGCCCAGAAACCCGACAGTCGTAGCCGCACGGGCTCTCGAGCCGAAAGCGGACGCGCTCAAGGTCGATACGGGTTGGATTCCTGCCGATGCCCTCGCAGTTCAAGACATGGGTCGAAGCCAGGCAATGCCGCTCAAATCAGTGGACTTAAGATCGATATCGCCGCCGGACGGGGTGCAATACTGAAAACCTTCAAGGCAGTTTGGATAGCCGCCCTCGAGCCATAGAATGAAGCCCATCAACAAAGTCTCGTCGCCGACCGCTACTTCAGCATTCGGCCCATCCACCATCCCCTGCGGCCAATCGATAGGTGGCATGGACCTATCCACGTCGAACGACGTGTAGAAGCCGTGCCCGGTGTCATCGCGCTCTGACAATCGGGCGGTGGCCAAGAATTTGCGAAGCCGATCAGCGATGCCCTGCTGTTCGTCGCAAATCGCGTTCAACACCGCGCGCTCAAGTCCCGTGAATTCTTACATCCGACCTCCGGCGGCCAAATCCTAGCCCGACGGCTGAACGTCGCCTATGGGTTGGGTTGCGGTCGTTGACGCCCAGTGTCATGCCGTGCGCCAATTGGGACATCTGCCACGCGGGAGACTGAGGGCATGAACAGGACGGCCATCGCCTTCATCATAGGACCGTTGTGGGCGCCGCTGGTCGTAACTCCGATCGCGCACTTCGAGATCTTTCCCTACCCAGCTCAGCTACATTGGGTAGTTATTGCAGGACTCATCAGCACCATCTTCGCCTACCTTGGCGTATTCTTGCTGGGACTGCCGTTGTTTCGATGGCTTCGGTCACGAAATTTGACAGCGCTTTGGATGGCGGCTGCGCTGGGCTTCGTTGTGGGTGTGCTGACCTGGATCGCGGCCGTGGCCTCATTCGTGCTGCTCCTTGGCGGGGACCTCCACGGCGTCGAATTGGCCGCTCGCGATTGGCGGATGGCGTTCGCTCGTCTGGCGGGCCTCGTTGCGCCGGGGCTGATCGGGATCGTTGTCGGAATGACAATCTGGCTGATCGCTCGACCCGATCACCACCAATTCAGCCTTAGGCGACAACTTTGAGCGCCGACCCTAAGAACCCCGCGCCCCGCAGGCCTCAGCACGCCCGCCCCACCCTCCCCGCCCAAGACGAACAGCCCCGACGCGTATAGGCTCGCGCCCTGTTGCAAATCGGGGGCGGCCGCATGTTGAAACCTCACCTCGCCGTGATGCGGGGGCGCGATCCGCAGGAGCATGGGCGGGCCTCGACGCCGTTGGAGCTTTTGTTCGACCTGACCTTCGCCTTCGCCTTCGCCACGGCGGCGGAGCAGTTGGCCGACTTGGTCGCCAAGGGGCATGGGGCGGCCGGGTTGGCGGCGTTCAGCTTCGCCATGTTCGCCACCTGCTGGGCCTGGGTGAACTTCTCCTGGTTCGCCTCGGCCTATGACACCGACGACTGGGCCTTTCGGCTGGCGACCATGGTGCAGATGGTCGGGGTGCTGATCCTGGCCCTGGGCCTGCCGCGCATGTTCGCCTCGATCGACAAGGGCGCGCGGCTGGACAACGGCCTGATGGTGGCCGGCTATGTCATCATGCGCGTGGCCCTGGTCGGTCAGTGGCTGCGGGCGGCCTGGCAGGACGGCGGGCGGCGGCGCGCCTGCCTGATCTATGCGGCGGCGATTTTCGCGGTGCAGCTGGGCTGGGTGGGGCTGGTCGTCCTGCCCCTGCCCGCCGCCGCGCTGGCGCCGCTCATGGCCGTCTTCATCATCGCCGAGATGGTCACGCCCTGGATCGCCGAGGGCAAGGACGGCGGCACGCCCTGGCACGCCCACCACATCGCCGAGCGCTATGGGCTTTTGGCCATCATCGCCCTGGGCGAGGGCTTGGCCGGGGCCATCGCGGCGATCTCGGCCGTGGTGGGACGCCAGGGCTGGAGCCTGGATGCGGTGCTGGTCTGTATCGCCGGCGCCGGCCTGACCTTCAGCCTGTGGTGGGTGTATTTCCTGATCCCCTCGGCGCCGGTGCTGCACGCCCAGCGCAACCGGTCGTTCGTCTGGGGCTATGGCCACATGATCATCTTCGCCGCCATCGCCGCGACCGGGGCGGGTCTTCGGGTGACCGCGGCCTTTATCGCCAACGCGGCGTCGATCGGACCGGTGGCGACGGTCCTCAGCGTGGCGATCCCGGTCGCGGTCTATCTGGCCGGGATCTACGCCCTTTACGCCTGGCTGATGCGCCGGGGCGACCCGCTGCACATCGGCCTTCTGGCCGCCACGGCGGGGCTGCTGGCGGCGGCCGCGGGCCTGGCGGCGGCGGGCGTAGGCCTGGCCGTCTGCCTGATCGTGCTGATGATGGCGCCGATCGTCACCGTGGTCGGCTACGAGTTGGCGGGCCGTCGCCACGCGGCGGACGCCTTGGCGCGTGTCCTGGCGGAGTAGAGCCAAGCACGCCCATGGTCTCGCCCGCCCGCTCGTTCACGGAAAGGCGTGCTCGCGTGTCAGCGCGAACGGAGCCGTCACCAGCTTATCTTGCCGCCCAGGCTGAACACCCCGTCCGTCTGGCGGTCGCCGAAGGTTTCGTCATAGTGGCCGAACAGGGTGACCCGGCCGGAGGCGGCAAAGGAGAAACCGGCGCCGATGAGGCCCGCCGCCCGGCCCGGATCGGCGCCGGCGGCGCCGAACGCGGTCCCCGCGGCGGCGGCGAAGCTTTCGCGAAGATGCGGCGGCGTATTGCGCAACTCGCCGGTCTCGGCCAGGCGTGCGTCCAAGGTCAGTTGACCGTGGCTGGTCGTTAGGGTCTTGGACAGCCGAGCCCCGATCTGGGCTTGCAAAGAGTCCTGGGCTTGCGAGCCCAGCGCCAGGTCCGCGCCGCCGGCGCCCGTTTCGGTGAAGCCGCCCTGTTGCACATGACTGAAGGCCAGGCTCAGGCTGGGTTCGAGCTTGATCCCATAGGCGTTGGTCACCCGCGCCCCCAGGCTGGTCCAGGCCCCGGCCGCATAGCCGTTGAACCGGCCTTCCGCCCGCCGATCGATGCCGGAAAAGGCGATGTGGCGCGCGCCGTCGCCGCGGTCCCAGGCCAGGCTCGCCGCCCCGTCCAGGAACAGATCGCCCCAGCGATGCTCGCCATAGAGGGCGAGGCCCGCCGTGTCGAACTGGCCGCTCTGACCCAGGCCGCGCAGGGACAGGTCGGTGTGCTGATAGTTGAAGGCGAGACCGAACGTCGTCTGGGCGCCGCGCTCGACCTGGATGCCGGCCACCGCCCCGCCGGCCGTCTGGCGCAGGCCGTGGGCGCCGTCGGCGCCGCTGTCGATGGTCCCATAGCGGCCGATCACCTGGCCCCAGCCGGTGACCCCGCTCGCGCTCCCGCCACCGGGACGGCCGGCCTCGGACAGTTCCTCGCCCAGGCTGTCGAACACCGCCCGCGCGCTGGCCCTACCCGTGGTCAACAGGTCGGCGTCGACCTCGCCGCCCAGCTGGTCCAGGGCCGCGTTCTGCCGCGCGCCCGCGGGCAGGGCGATGACGGCATTGGCCACCGGGTCGAAGTCGCTGACGCCGGTGGCGTAGTTGGCGAAGGCCGCGCCGATGGCGGTCTGGTTCGCCGTGCCGCCCGTGGGCGCGAAATTGCTGCTCATGAAGGTCGCCGTGAGCAGGCCAGCCGGGTCGCTCAGGCTGACCTCCAGGCCATTGCTGGCCACAGCCTTGGTGAAGCCGCCGACCACCGTTCCGGCGGTCAGGAAGCGGTAGGTCTGGCCCTTGCGGTAGACGCCGGGATCGGTGACCAGCTGGATCTCGCCGGCCAGGGTGGCGGTCCCGGTGATATGCAAGCTGGAGTTCGCCGTCGGCGACACCTCCAGCGACAGCACGCCAGCGGCGGATTGGCTGTAGTCGCCATTGACGGTCAGCACGCCAATGCTGCCGCCGGGCGCCACTGTGCCGTTGTTGGCCACATTGCCGACGATCGTGCCGTGGCCGGACAATGTTCCGCCGGTGTTGACGGTTACGGCGCTGGTCAGTTGGGCGGTCGGATGGTTGGCGTCGCCAATCTGGAGGGTCCCGCCCGTCACAGAGGTGACGTCGATGCTCAGCCGCCCATTAAGTGTCCAGATCCCCGGTCCCTGGGCGTCGAGAGATGTGAAATTGAGGAAGTTGTTTATGGCGCTCCCCGAGCCTTGCAGAATCAGGGCGTTCTGCGCGTTAGCGCTGCCGACAGCGTCGCCGATCAGGGTCGATCCGGTCTGCAGCGTCAAGGTGTTGGTGCCCGAATAGTAGTTGTAAAAGCCGTCGAAAATGATGGAATCGGTTCCGCCGGCGATTATGCCTGCATTGGTTACCGATCCGCCGGTCAGTTGAACGCCGAAGGTGCCGCCGACGATGGTTCCGCCAACCTGGTTGAGGACGGTGGCGGATCCCCAGTCGGTGTTGGCCACACCGGCGCCATTGGCGCTCGTGATGGAGCCGCTATTGGTCAGCGTCGAGACGGCGGTGAACGAGTAGCCAGCGCCCAAAACGACGGCCGCCCCGCCGGTTGATATCGTGCCCGAGTTCACCACCGATCCGGAATCCAATATGCCCGTACTGTCGGTTGCTCCGCCGACCTGTTGAATCACACCGCTGTTGGTGACTGTGGCGCCTAGTACGCCAACCGCCGAAATCAGGTTAATCGTTCCTGTGTTGATGACCGTCCCCGAACCCTCAATCGCCGCCATTGGGTATGCCCACAACAAAGGGGCCAGATCCTGGGCGACGATCGTTCCGGCGTTGGTGAAGCTGCTGTCCGTGTTGAGCTGCACCGCAGGCGCGGCGTAACCGTCCTGGCTGTCGTGCGTCTGGGTTAGGACCCCATGGCTTATGAAATTTAGCGCGGTGGGCACGGTGGTCGCTGGCGAGCCCGTCGCTTGCATCGACGTCTGGGTAAGATCGAGAATCGCACTCGAACCGGTTCCTGTGATGTCGGCGGTCAGGTCGACCGATCCGGTTCCCGAAAAGCCGATACTGGAGGCCTGCAGTTTGGTTCCGGTGAGCGTCAGCTTAGCGCCGCCCGAAAGGTCGTAGCTGGAAAAGGCAAACATAGACGGGATGTAGATCGCCGCCGTCGCATCGCTGGTGACGATATAGCGGAGCGTATCCCCGAAATAGCCGGGGGACACGATCCCGGTGACCGTGCCGGTGACACCTGCGAACTGGCCGGGTCCAGTGTTGACAAGGCTGGTGACGAAGGTGTCAGCCCCGTCGCCGAGCACAAGATTTCCGTTCAGGATACCGCCGGGCTCGGCGATGTACACATTCTGCGTGGCGGAAATGGGTGAGGCGCTGGCGAGATTGACGTCGCCGTTGATGGTTCCGAAGTTATCGACCTTGTCGTTGAAATTGTAGCCGGGGCTGGCGACTTCGCCATTGACGACTCCGCCGGCCAGATTGACCAAGGCGCCATAGGCGTCGAGCTTGACCGCGAGACCAGGTGAGCTGACTGTCCCGCTGTTGGTCAGGCTATAGCCCTCCAACTCGGCGCCCGCAGTCTGGCCGAAGATCGTGCCCGAGTTGGTCGCTGGCGAGCCGACACTGCCAAAGCCGAAAAAGCCAACGCCCTGGTTTGAACGAATTGTCCCGGTATTGGTCAGAACACCACCGGTCAGAGTTACGGCGGTCCCATCGGCGACGATGGTTCCGGAATTGAGCAGGCTGTCGCCCGGGCCGAGATTGACCGCCCCGCCGCCGATGGCGGTGATCGCGCCGGCGTTCGTCACGGCGACCAGGCCGTTCGGGCCTGAGGTGACCGCATAGCCGCCCGAAAGGGTCGCAGTGATGGTTCCGTTGTTGGTGAAGTTGACGCCTGTCGCCTGTGTGTCCGCAGGATCGTTCGATACGGCAGTCCCGGTCGTAACGATGTTGGCGTCGTTCACTGCCGAGCCGTCGCCAGTCAGGTAAAGCGGCGCGGTGAGGTTTGCGCCCGTGGCGAAGGTCAGAGTGGCGTTGTTTCGCAGGCCGAAGACGATCTCGGAAAACGGCGCCAGGCCGCCGAGCGCGCCGGACAGGGTGGTGTCGGCCGCGATATTCAGCTGCAGGATCTCATCGCCGCCAGTGGCGCTGATGGTTCCGGTTACACCGCTGATTGGGTTGGACGCGCCGCCGAAATCCGCGATCAGCCGGTCGCCTGACCCGTGCAACACAATCGAGCCATTGATGACACCGCCGCCGCTATTGTCGATCGTGGCTTGGTCACCCACGGTCACGTCGCCATTGATCACCCCGGTATTGATGACCGCGTTGTTTGAGTAGCCGAAATCATAGCCCAGGTTCACCGAGCCGTTGATAGTTCCGTGGTTTTCGACTCGCGTGTCGAACGTAAAGCCATAGAGCGCGGTCCCGACGCCGCCATTGATCGTTCCACCAGCCAGATTGACCAGGGAGCCGTAGGGGTCGGTCGCGACGGCCATGCCCGGCGAGGTGATCGTGCCGCTGTTGGTCAGCGTATAGCCGTCCAGTTCAGCCCCGATGGTCTGGCCGTAGATCGTGCCGGTGTTGTTGGCGGGCATACCCACATTGCCGAAACCGTAGAACCCCACGCCGTGGTTGGAATGGATCACGCCGCTGTTGGTGACGGCGCTGTCGAACGCGTCGACAGCGGTGCCGTCTGCGGTGATCGCACCCGAATTGATGAGGGCGTAATTGCCATCCGTGTTCACGCCGCCGCCGCCGATCGCGGTGATGGTCCCTGTGTTGACCACCTGGCCGATCCCATAAATGTTGGTGTCGATCGCCCAGCCGCCATTGGAGAGGGTCGCCGTGATCGAACCATTATTGGTGACGGAAACGCCATAGGACGAGACGTTTATGCTGTCGGGCGCGATCGCCGCGCCGGACGTGACGATGTTGGCGTTGTTGACCAGGGCGCCGTTCCCGCTGACAAAGATCGTCGAGGTTGGATTCGCGCCTGGTGCGAGGGTAAGGGTGGCGCCGGATCCGACGCTGTAGCTGACGCGCTGAAAGCCTGTCGGCGCGACGACCATGGATGTCAGGGTGGTGTCCGAGGCCATGTTGAGCTGAAGCGTATTGGTTCCGCCGCCGGGGCTGATCGTTCCCGAAATGCCCACGATCGGATTGGCGGCGGTTCCGAAATCGGCGATGACGCGGTTGGTTCCGGCGCCCAGGATGATCGAGCCGTTGATCACCCCCCCGGTGTCGTCGATCACGCTGCCACCGCCATAGTTAGACACGCCAGCGACGATGTCGCCATTGATCACCCCGCCGGCATTGGTCAGCGTCAATCCATTGGCGGCGTTGATCGCTGCGCCGCCGCCCAAATTGGTGATCACCCCGGCATTGGCGACATTGCTGTTCCAGCCACCCAAGGACAGGGTTGCGGCGGCCCCGCTCGAACGGATCACGCCGCCCGACGAATTGGTGACCTGATCCTGCCCGTCGTAACGGGAAAGCGACGTGATCGCCGAGCCCGATCCGCCAGTGATGACACCGGCGTTGGTCAGGGTCGTGACGTTGCCATAGACGCCGTCGATCTGGCCGCCGGACAGGTTGTTGATCGACGTGAAATATCCGGTCGCCGGATTGACGGCGTAGAGCGCCGCGCCGCCGCTGCCGGTGATCAGGCCGCTGTTGGTCACCGCCGCCGTCGAGGGGTTGGGGTTGCTGGCGTCGCCAGCGACCACCACGCCATGGGCGCCCTGGATGACGCCGCCGCTGGCGACAGTGATGTTCACCTGTGTCGGGTTGTAGGTGTTGGGCGAAGTGGTGACCAGGACGCCGGCCTGGCCGCCGCCGTCGATCGTGCCGCTATTGGCGATCGAGGGGGGGCCGTACCACCAGGGGGACGACGAATTGCTGGTGTTTACCGTGACCGCGCTGCTGCTCGCATTGGGCGCCAGAACGCTCGCGCCGGCGGCGACATTAACCGAGGCGCTGTTGCTGGACACCGTCACGCCGTTGGGTTCCACGCCGGAACACGCCGTGGTGGTGGTGTCCTGAGTCGGGTTCGGCGAGCACTGGGCCATCGCCATGTGCGGCGCGAAAGCCAGGGCGAGAAAGCTGGTCGACGCCAAGGCGTGCGCCTTCAATGACTTGATCTCGAATCTGCCCACAGAAGCCCCCGATTGTCGCGCGGGCCATGGTCAGGCCACTCCCGCCGGAATATTCGCCGCCGTCTGAGGCGACCCGATTGCGACGGCGTTCCACGTCCCGTCGCTCTATTCGCGGTTTTGCGAGGAACCCGCGATGCCACCCTGGCGAGCCAGAAAGCCTAGCCCCTCGTAGTTCAGCTTCGCCGTAGCTGACAAGCGAGAAAGTCGAGAATTCTCTTGCTGCGACCCTAGGCAAAGTAGCGCCCGGACCCCAGGATCGCCCGGGCTCCGCGACGGCCGTGGAAGCAAAACAGATCTTCGCTGTGCGGATCCTGGATGAGCGCCTATTCGGCCAGGGGCGAATGTGCGGTGAAGGCGGGTCTCGTCTCGGCCATCCGTCCCTCAACGACCTCGATGTCGCGCTGCAATAGCAGAGCCGGAAAGGGTTCGAGCATGGCGCCGACGCGCCCGTTCCCCTAAACTGGCCCCCCTAAACTGGTCCCCCTAAACTGGTCCCCCTAAACTGGTCCCATGAGCCAGCACCCCCAAGAGCCGCTTCGCGCCGAATTGCACGAGGCGATCGCCAAGGTCCGGCATCAGATCGAGATCCAGCAGATTTCGGATCACTATGTCGGCTCGGGGCGCTCCAGCGCACTGGCGATCAGAGACCTTCAAACCGAACTCGCCCAGCTTGAAGACGCCCTGGCCAATCTATGACCGCATGACGCCGGGACGGGATAAGCGCCCCGACCCATCCCGGCCGCCGCGTCACAGGAGCGCGAAGCCGATCGCCTTGTTGACGATGCCGGCCACCGCCTGCAATCCGGCGTTGATCGCCTGACCGGCGAGAATGAGGCCAATGCCTTCGATACTGGTCAAGACGGTCTGCGAGGCGCTTTTCTGCAAAGCGATTTGCGCATTGGCCTCCTGCTGATCGATCTGGCCACTCGCATAGAGCGATCCGATGGTTTCGATCGACTGGGCGAATTTCGCCGCCTCCGACTTGGCATATTGAGCCAGGGCGGTTCCACCGGTCTTAAGCACGCCCAGCATCGCATCGACAATGCTGGCTACATCGGCGCTGCTCAAAATCGCCATGTCAGGAATTCCCCTTTTTCTGCAGTTCGAGCTTCAGCACGCCGCCGATCGCGGAGTCCATCGCCTGCTGGTCGGTCGTGAGCAATTGCGGCAGAATACAGTGGTCAGGCCTGGAATCCGCCTCCTTGTGGGCGGCCTCCAGCTTGACATAGGTGTCCTGCAGGGCATCGAGCGCCGACAACGTCACCTGATTATTGTAAAGCGCATTCGCCCGCGTCTTCAACAGTCCGATATCCAGTCTGAACTGCTCGTAGGTCTTGGCGTTTGCCTCATAGGCGCAGGATTTTCCGCTGGCCGTGGTGTTGTCGTAGCTGTCGGAGAGTTTCCCGATGAAGGTGTCGGTATCCTTTTGCAGGCTGGTCAAGAGATCATCGGTCTTGCTGTCATAGACCGGAATGGTCACACAGCCGGCGACCCCGCCGGCGAAGATGACGGCCACAGCCAAGGCGGCCCAACGCCATTTCCGCCGGATGCCTGCCTCGGTGAAACTGCCCGATCGATGATCCGCGCCCTCAACCCCATAAGCCTGATCGGCAAAAGCCATGAACAACACCCCCGTGTTACGTTGAAACCGGCTAACCAACACTTCTGTACTTGATAGGGAACAGGCCGAACTTCGGCGCAACAAGCTGAATGACCGCGGCCGATCGGTTAAATCGTCTTTGGAAGCGGTTGACTGGTCACTTGCCTGCGGGCGGCGGATGCAAGGTCAGATCCGCCAAACGCAACCTATATGGCACGATACGCTGGCCGCTCAACTTCGACAAGGGGCTCCCGAGGGGTCGAAGGGCGAGCGCCTCAGCTTCATGACCGCCCCATGCGCTCAGCGGTGAAGCGCCCCGCCCTAGTCGCTGTCGACCAGGCTCTGCAAAGCCGCATCGGGCTTCTCGGCAAGCCGCAGCCTGATGACCGCGGCGGCCGATGACAGGGCCGCCCGGCTTGACGGGTCCGCCTCGCTGCGGGCCGCCTCCCCTGAGCAGATCGCCGCGTGGCGGCTGATCTGCAGGGCTCTGGCCATGACGAACGAAGCGTCATTCTGCTGATAGGCGTTCTGGAAATTCTGCAACGGGCACCGCCCTTGGCCGAGATCCATCAGGCCTTTGTAATAGTAGGCGTCCGCCCGAATCCCGCCCGGCGCGTCGTCATCAGTGGCGATCTGGCTGAACTGGCAGGCGGAAAGATTGTCCTGCCCGCGCAGGAAAGCGGTCAGGCCCGCCAGATATTGGACCAGTCTGCCCCTCTTGGCGATCAGGGCGCCGGCCGACAGGGCGTATTGCTTTTGCTCAAATCGCAGCGTGATGGCGCCGGACGATGCGTCCACGGCCAGGGCGCGGGTTATCCGATAGGTATCGCCGGGCGAAACACAGGCGCCGCCCTTGGCGCACAGCTTCAGATGGGAATAACTGTACTTGTCGATATCGGCCGCGGCGACGAAAAGGGGATCGAATGACTGGGTCGGCGTGGGATGGCCCAGGGCGAAAACCCCAAACGGCGTTTGCATCGATCGCCGTTCCGGGCGCCTCAGTCTCAGGTCGGTCCCGGCGTCGGCCACGGTGACGAACGGAGACACCAGCACGCCGTCCGGATAGACCGACAGGGTTCCCCAAAGCACCGCCTGGGCGCCGCCCAGAATGGCGAGTTTCTTGGCCTCGGACGGGTCGGGCTTTTCCAACTGGCCTGGAATCCACACGATTTCGCCGCGGCTGGTCGGCGCCGCCAGATTGCCGCCGGTCGGGACCGGGGCGCAGGTCTTGGACACGTCGTAGAGCGACTGGGCCGCCTGAACCTGCAGCTTCAGCACATAGGAAGCCCCTCGGCCGCGGTCGAGATCGCCGGTAAAGGCGGGAACCAGCACGGTGACGATATCGGTGCCCGTCGCCGCCGCCGCCAATCCGCCGCCGGCGATCGACAGCCAGGCGGTCAGCAGCGCCACAAAGACCCATCGCGAGTTCATCGGGGCGGCTTTCCGCCCTTGGCGATCAGACGGGCTTTGAGCATATCCAGATCGGCCAGGACACCGGCCAATTGTTGGGGCTTTGTGCGGCCCAATATGCCCTCGGCGATCTGCACATAGTAGAGCGACTCCGTATACCGCTGCTGCCGGAACGCTTCTCTCGCCGCCAGATAATATATCACCACCCTATGGAGCTGAATGACCGGCGCGATGGCGTGGGAATCGCCGTGGGACGGTGGCTTGAACAGCCCATAGAGGCTGACGAAATCCGCCCTGAGCCCCAGGGGCGATGGAACATTTGGCGGCTCCTTGAACGAAAAGTCGGAACTGAGATCGGCGATGCCAAAGCTTCTTTGCTGGATCACCCCGATCGCCCCGGTCTGGACCAGGGCCTGCTCCATCTGCGGCTTTTCGCCGAGCGGCGTACCGCCCGCGCTGGGCGATATGGTCATCTCGTGGATCACGATCGGCGGAATGGGATCGCCGGCGCCGTCATAGGCCGGCTCGATCGCGCCGATCTGCTCGCCCAGGTCTGTGGCGAAGGCTTTCATGGTCGTCTGGGCGGCGGGCTCGGCCTTGGCGGGATAGACCTTGATCAGATATTGCGGGTCCGCATGCGCCAAAGTCGGCGCCAAGGCGATGGCCACGACCCCCGCCATCCCGGCTATCCGATGATGACGCCGCATGGGCAGCCCCCTATGCTTTTCCGCTTATGCACGACCAGGGGACCATAGGCATAGGCGACCGAGAACAGGACCTTGCAGTCCTTGGCGGCCGGCGGCAGCAGCGGAAAGGCCACATCCCGGATCGAAATGGACAGATAGGCCTGATGCAGCGCGGGGACGAAATCACTGTCCAGATGGTCGGCGGACAGGTCCGGTATCTTGGACGACGCCAGGAGCTTTCCCGCAGGCATGGACACCGATTGCGGCCCTGACGGCCCGTTGAAGGAGACCTCGGCTCGGGGGTCGGACAGGATGGACCCCTGGGGTTCGCCATTAACGACCGTGGCTATCATCTGCCGTGCGTGACAGGCGCTGGGATAGATGCTGACATGGTCGGCGAAGCGGTTATAGACACTGGCGACGGAACTGACCGTCAGGGCGGTGACCGCCAGAAGCGTCGTCCAGCCATTGGCGTTGAAATTGGCCATCCATTCGTGAAACGGGTTGCGGAAGGTCTTGCACTGGATGCAGTAGCGGGCTTGTTCCCAGGGATAGGGCGTTCCGCAGGTGACGCACCGCACGACAGGCGGCTGGGGCGGGGGGGCGGCGTCGGTCATGGGCCGGATCCCTCGCCAAGGATCGGGCAGTCCTTCTCCGCCACATGCGCGGCCGCGCAGCGTTCGGCCAGAACATCGTGACCCAGGATCAATCGCAGCGTCGCGCGGTCAAGCACGGCCGCGCCGCCCAGGCCAGCCCGTTCCCGCTCGCATTGGATGATGGCGACAGTCTGGGGAGACAATTGATAGTCGTTCAGCGGATGGCCCTTTGACAGGTCATATCCCTGTTTCGCCAGGGCGCTGTTGACCTCGCGGGTCAGATCATACTGGCAGGCGAGCGGCAGAATATAGTCGACCGCCCGGGCTTTGTGCGACAGGTCGAAACCGGTGACGCAGGCCTCCTTGACCGGGGGCTGTCTGGTGCAGTTTTGCGCAAAACCAGCTTGCGGCGCGGCGAGCCAAGCCCAGGCCGCAAGAAGGCCAATAATCGCGCGCAGTCGGCCCATCGCTGGACTGCCCCCTTTCCATCCACGGCGCCTCAGGTTGCACCCAAGTCGCCAGGGCTGTCCAGCGACGTTCGGACGAGCGAACAGGATCGGGTCTGATAGGGACGCCGGACAGAGACATCGGGAAGACGCTTCCCAGCTTGCCGCTACGAGGCGAGATCGGATGCACGTTGAACCGGCGCCTGCCCGCCGCGTTGTTCAGAGTAACCTTAATAGTTTTCGAGTGAACCCCATGATATTTCTCGTCCCAAATCTGTTGTTTCGGATCTGGTTTGACCTGTCGGTTGCAACCTTGACGCCCAATACAGCGCCGGCGCGCTAGCCTGGCCATAAGAGCAATATATTTGATTCCCATCGCAACCCCTGACCCGTTTTGGCGTTTTGACAAGGACGTCGAATTTCAGGCGTCAGTGGGTGTCGCGGGGGCTTGCGATGTCGGAAAATCTTCTCCTCAGGTTCGCCTTGACCGGGCTGTTCGCCATGGCCTGGCTGTCGGCCCAACGAAGCCTGAACCGGGACGGCGCATTGGCCACCCGCGGCGCCTTCACCGCCAGGCGCATGTGGACCATGTCGCTGATGCTCGCCGGACTGACCGGCTGCGTCAGCGGGGGACTGGATATAGCCCGCATGGTCGTCTGGCATTCGGTCTAGATCACGATGATTTTGGATTGAATCAATCCAAAATCATAAGACGTGATCGATTCTAAACGTTTAGAGCGGGTTGCGGGCGGAAAACCGCTTCGCACTTTTCCTCAACCCGCTCTAGGCGGCGCTCGCGACCCGATCAAGGTTTGCGATCAGGCGCGTGAGCAGGTCAACGAGCAGCCCGGCCTCCTCGTCCGTGAAGCCCTTCAGCACCTCCTGATTACCCCGAAGTAAGACGGCGACCGCCTCCGGGAGGCGCGCTTCCGCGGCCTTGGTCAAGGTGATGCGGCGGCTGCGCCCATCGGCCGGGTCCGGCGCGCGCTCGATCAACCCGTCCCGCTCCATGCGGGCGAGCATCTGCGCCATGGGCGGCTGCTCGATCTTGGCGAAGCGGGCGAGATCCCGTTGCGTGCTCGCCCGGCCATCCTGAAGCGCGACCAGCACGGGCAGATGCCCGACCCCGAAGCCAAGCGGCTTGAGCCGCGCTTCGCTGAGTCGGGCGAACCCGCGCGCAGCGAGACTGATCAGGTGGCCAGGCGTCGACAGCACATCCAGGTCCATAGCGCCTCGCCCTTGCACCGACCGGCGCAGTGATACATATGTGCATATGTAGTTGAGTTGACCTCGAACGCAACACCCGCCCCATTCAAGGAAAGACCCGATGGACGATGACGTCAAAGTCCTTGAGCATATCTATGATCGCTTCAACGCGCGGGACATAGACGGCGTGCTGACCCTGCTCACCGATGATGTGGCCTGGGCCAACGGTATGGAGGGCGGCCACGTCCATGGCCGCGAGGCCGTACGTGCGTACTGGACGCGCCAGTGGGCCATGGTCGATCCCCATGTCGAGCCCGTAGACTTTCATCGAACGGCGGAGGGCGCGATCCTCGCTCAGGTTCGACAGTCCGTCCGCGATCTCGAAGGCAAGCCGCTCCAGGGACAGACCCACGGGCTTAAGGACAAGACGGTCGGACACATTTTCCGTCTGCGAGAGGGCAAGGTGGCTCGCTTCGATATCGAGGACGCCGCCTAGCTAACCGGCCCCGCTCGATCTCGGCGGCCAGGCG
>FTIR01002191.1_pt2 | contig 19354 bp, 19 predicted proteins | sample 1658041 | NCBI WGS metagenome assembly FTIR01 (sample SAMEA3914793, study PRJEB12502) | metagenome | biome: forest; material: soil | place: Canada | collected 2011-07-03 | depth 0.3 m | reverse complement strand
GCACGGTTTTCAAGATCCTGATTCCTCTGCACTGACCTGCAGCGCGCACCGCATGAAACCCATCTGGATCGTTGACGACGACCCATCCATCCGCTTCGTGCTCGAAAAAGCGTTGGCCCGTGAACAGCTGCCCGTGCGGAGCTTCGCCACCACCCGCGACGTCCTGACGGCGCTCGAGACCGACGAACCACAGGTGCTCGTCAGCGACATCCGGATGCCCGGCGGCTCAGGCCTGGACCTGCTGGCCAAGGTCAAGGAGCGCCTGCCGGGGCTGCCCGTCATCATCATGACGGCCTACTCCGACCTGGACAGCGCCGTGTCCTCGTTCCAGGGCGGCGCGTTCGAATACCTGCCCAAGCCGTTCGACATCTCCAAGGCCGTCGAGCTGATCCGGCGCGCACTGGAAGAGAGCCTGCGCGAAGAGGTGCTCGACGAGCGCAGCACGCCCGCGCCCGAGATCCTCGGCCAGGCGCCGGCGATGCAGGACGTGTTCCGCGCCATCGGCAGGCTGTCGCAGAGCAACGTCACGGTGCTGATCACCGGCGAATCCGGCTCCGGCAAGGAGCTGGTCGCACGCGCGCTGCACCGCCACAGCCCGCGCGGCGACCAGGGCAGCAACGGCGCGTTCGTCGCGATCAACACCGCGGCGATCCCGAAGGACCTGCTCGAGAGCGAGCTGTTCGGCCACGAGCGCGGCGCGTTCACGGGCGCGCAGACGATGCGGCGCGGCCGCTTCGAGCAGGCCGACGGCGGCACGCTGTTCCTCGACGAGATCGGCGACATGCCGTTCGACCTGCAGACGCGGCTGTTGCGCGTGCTCAGCGACGGCCAGTTCTACCGCGTCGGCGGCCACCAGCCGATCAAGAGCAACGTGCGCGTGATCGCGGCCACGCACCAGAACCTCGAGGAGCGGGTGCGCCAGGGCGCGTTCCGCGAGGATCTGTTCCACCGCCTCAACGTGATCCGGCTGCGCCTGCCGCCGCTGCGCGAGCGCAACGAGGACATCCCGGCGCTGGCGCGCTTCTTCCTGCAGAAAAGCGCCAAGGAGCTGGGCGTGGAGCCCAAGCGCATCACCGACGAGGCGCTGGAGGCCATCAAGGGCTTCGACTTCCCCGGCAACGTGCGCCAGCTCGAGAACATCTGCCACTGGCTCACCGTGATGGCGCCGGCGCAGGTGATCGAGAGCAAGGACCTGCCGCCGGAGCTGATGGCCCCGCGCAGCGCCTTCCTGCGCCCGTCGTCCAGCGACACGGCCGCGGCGCTGCCGGGCGAAGGCCTGGGCTCGTCGTACGTGCCGGCAGGCGCCACGCCGGACGGCAGTTCGTCCGCGGCGGGGCTGCCCGCGGCCCGGCCCGCCGGCGTGCCCGGCGGCGGCGCCTGGCTGGGCGATCTCGAGGTCGCGGCCCGCACGCTGCTGGACGCCGGCTCGCCCGACGTCTGGGAGCAGCTCAGCCGCCAGTTCGAGGGGCAGCTGATCCGCACGGCGCTGGCGTTGACCCGCGGCCGCCGCATCGAGGCCGCGCAGAAGCTGGGCATCGGGCGCAACACGATCACGCGCAAGATCCAGGAACTCGGTCTCGAGGATTGAGAGAGATTGCCCGCGCGCGCGAGACGCGCGCGTGGGCACCTGCCATTCGGCGCCTACAATTTCCTCTCTGAAAACATCGAGAGGAAACCGTGCCGATTCTTGGCTTCCTGCACATCGCCGTCGCCATCTTCTTCGCCGTCCATGCCGTGCGCACCGGACGCCAGATGTACTGGATCCTGATCCTGATCCTGGCGCCGTTCCTGGGCAGCGTGATCTACTTCTTCGCCGAGTACCTGCCCGAGATGCGGCATTCGACGGTGGCGCGCAAGTCGGCGCGCGTCGTCAAGTCCATCGTCGACCCCAACCGCGAACTGCGCGAGGCGCGGCTCGCGTTCGAGCGCACGCCCACGGTCGACAATCGCTCGCGCCTGGCCGAGGCATTGCTGGCCCGCGGCGACAACGAGGAGGCGATCGAGCAGTTCCAGGCCTGCGCCAGCGGTCCGTATGCGAAGGACGCGAAGTTCCGCCGCGGCCTGGCCCGTGCGCAGCTCGCCGCCGGCCGCCACGCGGACGCGGCCGCGACGCTGGAGGCCTTGATTGCCGACTCGCCGCGGGACGCGGGCAGCGATGCGTCGCTGTGGCTGGCGCAGGCGTTGACGCGGGTGGACGAGACGCGCGCGCTGGCCGCCTTCGAGCACGCCAGCCGCGTGCACAACACCACCGAGACCCAGGCCGCCTACGGCATCTTCCTGGCCAGCCTCGGGCGCGATGCGCAGGCGCGGCCGCTGCTCGAAGGCGTGCTGCACAATGCGCGCGTGGGCACGGCGTCGTCGCGCGAGCTCAACCGCGAGTCCATCGACCAGGCGCGAGCGGCGTTGAAGATGGTCGAGTCGCGCGGCGGTTGACGCCACGCTTCGCGCCGGCCGAAGCGGCGCGAATCATGACATTTCCTGGCGGCGCCGCGTGGCACACTGCGCCTCCCATGCCGACGACCGTCCTCTACGCCATCTGCGTCCTCATCTGGGGGACCACCTGGTTCGCCATCACCGCCCAGATCGACGTCCTCGCGCCGGAAGTGGGCGTGGCGATCCGCTTCGGCCTCGCCGCGATCGCCTTGATGGCCACGTGCCGCGCGCGCGGCATGCGGCTGCGCTTCGACGCCCGCGTCCACGCGCTGCTGTTCGCGCAGGGGATGGCCGGCTGCTGCGCCAGCTATGTCTGCGTGTACGAGGCCGAGCGCTTCGTCGCCAGCGGCGTCGTGGCGGTGGGCTACGCGGCGTCGCCGCTGTTCGGGCTGGTCCTGGCGCGCATCTTCCTGGGCACGCGCATGTCCGGGCGCGTCGCGCTCGGCGGCGTGGTGGGCATCGCCGGCGTCGTGCTGATCTTCTGGCACGAGTTCGTGCGCGTGGTCGCGTCGCAGCAGGTGGTGTGGGGCGCCGAGCTGACGATGGTGTCGGTGCTGCTGGCCAGCCTGTCCACGATCGCCGCCTCCGGCTATCACCGGCGCGACGTCCACGGTTGGGGGCCGCTCGCGTGGGCCATGGCCTATGGGGCGGCCGGCGCGCTGGTCTATGCGCTGCTCGACGGCGCGCCGTGGAACTGGTCCTGGCGGCCGGGCTTCATGTTCTCGCTCGTCTACCTGTCGCTGTTCGGTTCGATCTTCGCGTTCGGCGCCTACTACGCGCTCGTGCACCGGGTCGGCCCTGCCCGGGCGGGCTACATCGGCGTGCTGACGCCGATCGTCGCGCTGGCGGTATCGTCGGCGTTCGAGGGCTTCGTCTGGACGGGGCTCACCGTGGGCGGCGTCGCGCTGGCCATCCTCGGCAACGTCGTGGCGATGTGGCCGGCCGGCAGGGCGGGCCCCGCAGCGGCGCTGGAAGCGGCTTAGGCCGCGCCGCCCAGGTCGATCTCCACCATCACCGGCGCGTGGTCGCTGGGCCGCTCCAGCTTGCGCTGGGCCTTGTCGATCGTGCAGGCGCGCACGCCCGCGCGCAGGGGCTCGCTCACCAGGATGTGGTCGATGCGCAGGCCCTGGTTCTTGCGGAACGCCAGGTTGCGGTAGTCCCACCAGCTCCACAGCTTGGGCGGCTGCTCCAGCAGGCGGAACGCGTCGTGCAGGCCCAGCCCGATCAGCGCCCGGAAGTGCGCGCGTTCCTCGTCGGTGCAATGGATCTGGCCGGCCCACAGCACCGGGTCGTGCACGTCGCGGTCTTCCGGCGCGATGTTGAAGTCGCCCATCAGCACCAGCTTCGGATGCGCGGCGAGTTCGGTCGCGAGCCAGTCCTTCAGCGCGGTGAGCCAGGCCATCTTGTAGGCGAACTTGTCCGAGCCCGGCGCCTGGCCGTTGGGGAAATAGCCGCCGACGACGCGGATGTCGCCGATGGTGCCGGCGATCACGCGGGCCTGTTCGTCGGCGTGGCCGGGGATGTTGCGCACGATGTCGGTGGCCGGCAGCCGCGACACCAGCGCGACGCCGTTGTAGGTCTTCTGGCCGAAGAACTCGGCGTGCCAGCCGGCCTCCTTCAGCTCGGCGTGCGGAAACTTCTCGTCGACGAGCTTGGTCTCCTGCAGCACGACCGCATCCGGCTGCGCGCTGGCCAGCCAGTCCAGCAGGTGCGGCAGGCGGACGCCGAGGGAGTTGACGTTCCAGGTGGCGAGTTTCATGGGATGCGCAGACTGTTGATGCAGGGGGCGGGACGCGGCCGGACTCGATGGCGCGGGCGGCCGTTTGCGCGGGCCGCTCTATCGGCGCCGGCCGCTCCGACGCTGGCTGGCATCGTACAGGCTTCATCCGATGTGCGGGCGCGCGGGGCGCAAGGCCATGCGTGGCCGGGACTGCCGAATGGGCGTGCGCCGACTCGCGGGCGCGCCCGCCTGGCGCGCGGGTCAGTCCAGGTCCGCGGAGCCCATCACCGACGGCGCGAAGTCCGCGGTGCCTTCGGGCTTGAAGCCTTCCGTCCAGGCCCCGAGCGCCTCGGCGCTCATCGGCCGGGCGAGGAAGAAGCCCTGCAACTCGTCGCAGCCCAGATCGACCAGGATGTCGCGCTGGCCGCTCGTCTCCACGCCTTCGGCCACCACGCGCAGGCCCAGTTCGTGGGCGAGCCGGATCACGGCGCTGACGATGGCCTTCGCGTCCTTGCTGCGCTCGAGGTCGGCCACGAAGCTGCGGTCGATCTTCAGTTGCGATGCGGGCATCTGGCGCAGGTAGCTCAGGCTCGAGTAGCCGGTGCCGAAGTCGTCGATCGACAGGAACACGCCGATGCGCGCCAGGCCCTCGAACGTGCGCTGCGTGCCGCGGATGTCGTCCATCGCCACCGATTCGGTGATCTCGCACAGCAGTTGCGAGGGCTCGAGATGATGGCGGCGCAGCGCACGGTCGATGCGCTCCACCAGGTCTTCCTCGCGCAGCTGGTGCACCGACAGGTTGATGGCCACGCGCATACGCATGCCGTCGTCGGCCCAGGCGCGCATCTGGCGGCAGGCCTCGTCGAGCACCCAGTTGCCGAGCGCGTTGATCAGGTTGAAGCGCTCCGCCAGCGCAATGAACATCGCCGGGCTGACCTGGCCGCGTTCCGGATGGTTCCAGCGCAGCAGCGCCTCGACGCCGTGGATATGCCCGGTGACGCCGTCCACCTTGGGCTGGTAGTACAGCTGCAGCTGCTTGCGCTCGATCGCGCGCCGCAGGTCGGCCTGCAGGCTCAGCTGCTCGCGGGCGTGGGCGTCCATGTGCGCCTCGAACAGCGCGTAGGTGTTGCCGCCGGCGTGCTTGGCGGCGTACATCGCGGCGTCCGCGTTCGCGATGAGCTTGCCCTTTTCGCCCTGGTCGGGGTAGACGACGATGCCGATCGATGCGGAGACGGCGAACTGGCGCTCGCCCTGGCGTATCGGACGGGCCAGCGATTCCAGCAGGTGCGTGGCCAGGACGCCGCAGTCGGCCCCGCTCACGACGTCTTCCATCAGCACCAGGAATTCATCGCCGCCGATACGGGCGACCGTGTCGCCGTCGCGGGCGACGGCTCGCAGGCGGTTGGAAATCTCCTTGAGCACGTCGTCGCCGGTGGCGTGGCCGAACTGGTCGTTGACGGGCTTGAAGCCGTCGAGGTCGATGAACAGCACGGCGAGCTTGTCGGCCTTGCGCTCCCGCTGACGTTCGAGCCGCAGCAGGGCGTGCATCAGCCTGTCCTCGAACAGCAGTCGGTTGGGCAGGCCCGTGAGCGGATCCATGAACGTGAGCTTGCGCAGTTCCTCGTTGGCGGACTGCAGCTCGAGGTTGGACCGATTCAAGGAGCCTTGCAGCCGCGCGTCCAGCATCGACGTCAGCAGCGTCAGCGCCAGCAACCCGAGCGACGACACCGACACCAGCACGCCCAGGCGCGATCCCGAGAGTTCGTTCGCGCTCAGGCAGACGGCGCCGGCAGGGAATGCGGCGGCGGCCATGCCCGTGTAGTGCATGCCGCAGATGGCCACGCCCATCACCAGCGCGGCGATCGCCTGGTGCTTGAAGGCACGGCGGCCCTTGCTCTTGCGCAGCCAGAAGAAGATCAGCAGGGCGGCGGCGGATGCGGCGACGGCGATCGCGGCCGAGGCCACGACGAGGCGCGCGTTCCACACGATGCCCGGCGCCATGTCGAGCGCCGCCATGCCCGTGTAGTGCATGACGCAGATGCCCGCGCCCATCGTCAGCGCGCCGCCCGCCAGGCGACGTGCGGTCAGCGTGCCGCGGCCGGCGACCCACAGGGCGACCGCGGAAGCGGCGACGCCCGCGAACCACGACAGGATCGTCAGCGTCACGGTATAGCCGAGCATGATCGGCAACCTGAAGGCGAGCATGCCGACGAAATGCATGCACCAGATGCCGGTGCCCATCGCCACCGAGCCGCCGATCCACCAGGCGACCGCCATGCGACGGTCGCCGGTGCGCACCCGCCTGGACAGGTCCAGGGCGACGTACGACGCGAAGCTGGCGATCATCAACGAGGCGAGGACCACCCAGGGGTCATACGTCGGCGAGAGAAAGGTCATGTGCGAGGATCTTTGCGTAGCTTGGACGCACGGGTGCTTCGGGACGCGGGAACCCGAAGACTCTGTATCGGCGCAACGGCCGGCAACTTGAGGCTGGCGCATCTCGCATGCGTCGAGTGCCATTCGGCGGACCCTGTGCCGACAGCGTCGACGCTGCCGTGGGGGCCGGCGTCGGTTGGAGACAGGGGCGACAGGTGGCGAGAGCCGCAGTCGCGCTGCTAAGCTGGCCGGATGAGCGAACCCTCCAACCCGCCGGCGTGGGATGCGCCGCATCCGCACGTCGCCAGCGTCGTCGTCACCGATGCCCACATCGACCTGATGCGCCACGTCAACAACGTCCACTACCTGCAGTGGCTGGAGAACGTGGCCTGGGATCATTCCGTCGCGCTGGGCATGCGCCAGGAGGACTACACGCGCCTGGGCCACGGCATGGTGGTGCGGCGCCACGAGCTCGACTACGTCGCCCCGGCGCTGCTGGGCGACCGCGTGTTGCTGGCCACGTGGATCGTCGCGCTCGACCGGCTGTCGCTGCACCGGCGCTATCAGTTCGTGCGCGAGTCCGACGGCGCGACGCTGTTTCGTGGCGGCACGCATTTCGTCTGCGTCGAGATCGCCAGCGGCAAGGTGCGGCGCATGGTGCCCGAGTTCACCGAAGCCTATGCACGCGGGCGCATGCAGCTACCCTCCGCCTGACGGCTGCTTCGGAGCGGCCGGGCGTGCGCTCACGCCAGCGCCTGGCGCTTGAAGATCCCTTTGCCGGTCGCGCCGTCGATCGGGATCGACGTGTGCTCCTGCACCACCTTCCAGCGGCCCGCCTGTTCGCGCAACACCCAGCTGAGGCGATTGTTCAAGGAGCGCAGCTCGTTGCCGTTCGCGTCGACGGCGCGGAACGTGAGGAACGCGGTGAGCGTCGCCATGTCGCCCGAGACGCGCGTGCGCACCTCGTCGGCCTCGACCACCACGCGCTCTTCGCCCAGCGAGCCGAGCCAGCCGGTGGCCATCGCGCGCCATGCGGCGATGCCTTCCTGCGACCACGGGCCCCACATGTCGAAGACGAGCACGTCGTCGGCGAACAGCGCCACGAAGGCCTCGACGTCCTTGGCGAGGATGGCGGCCTGGTAGGCGGCGAGCGTCTGGTGGATGCGGCGGTCAGCGTCGGTCATGGGGGTTCTCCGGGCGGCGGTCGCTGGCGGTTCAGATCCCCGCGTACCACTCGTAGCCGCGATCTTCCCAGAATCCGCCCTTGCCGCCGTTGAGGTGCGAATACGCGTCCGCGACCTCGATGCGGTTGACGTACTTGGCCTGCTTGTAGCCCAGCTGGCGCTCGATGCGCAGGCGCAGCGGGGCGCCGTGGGCGACGGGCAGGTCCTTGCCGTTCATGCCGTAGGCGAGGATCGTCTGCGGGTGGTAGGCGTCGAGCAGGTCGATGCTTTCGTAGTACAGGCCGCTGTCGTCGGCCGTCTCGCCCAGGTTGTCGGCGCAGTGGAAGATCACGTAGCGCGCGCCGGGCTTGAGGCCGGCCAGGTCGAGCACCTGCGACAGCGGCACGCCCTGCCACTTGCCGATGGCGCTCCAGCCTTCGACGCAGTCGTGGCGAGTGATCTGCGTGCGCGTCTTCATCGCCTTGAGCTCCGCCAGCGACAAGGCCTGCGGCCGTTGCACGAGGCCGTCCACCTTCAGCCGCCAGTCGACGAACCGGCCTTGCAGCAGCTGCGCATACTCCTTGCCGGCCGGCATGTTCGAGCCGTTCGAGCGAAACACCGGCGACAGGTCGCGCTCGCCGTATTCCTTGGCGAGCGGCTGGTGATCGAGGATCAGCCGCTGGCTGGCGAACGTGAGCTTCTCGGCGCTGCGCAGCGTCGCATCGATGCGCGGGTTGTTGACGGCCTTGTCGCAGCCGGTCAGCGCCACTGCGCCGGCGCCGGCGGCGAACGCGGTGAGCCAGCGGCGGCGCGCCTGGAACGGCGTCATCGCGCCGTTCCTGAACTTCACGTTCGGGTTCATTGCGCGTCTCCGTCGATCTCGATCGCATACTTGCCGGTGATCATCGAGCGCAGGTTGTTCCACACGCCCGATACCAGCACCATCACGACGTGCACGACGACGAACGCGACGAGCAGCGAGGCGCAGATGAAATGCAGCGAGCGCGCGGACGGGCGGCCGCCGAAGACGTCGAGCAGGATGTGGAACGCCGAGTCCATGCCCGGCGACATCGTGAGCCCGGTCAGCACCATCAACGGCAGCAGCACGAACGCGACGCCCATGTACGTGAGCTTCTGCAGCACGTTGTAGTGGCGCGCGGCCTCGCCCTTGGGGAAGTCCAGCTTCGCGTGGTCGACGACTTCCTTGACCAAGTGCGCGGGCGCCAGCTCGGCCTTCGTGGGCAGCAGGTCGCGCCGGAAATGCCGCGTCACGAGGCCGCCGACCAGGTACACGGCGCCGTTGATGGCGAACAGCCAGGCGAAGAAGAAATGCCAACGGCGCCCGGCCGCCAGATCCTGGTACGACGGCACCGTCAGCCACGCGGGAAAGCCGCGCGGCGCCAGCGCGCCGTCCTCCTTCGACGCGCCGAGCAGGCCGGTCGACTCGATCGTGAGCGAGCCCAGGTGGACGACGCCGCGCCAGCCCGCGCCGCTCTGCAGCGAGTCGAACGACAGCCATGCATGGTCGTTGTCGGCGCCGTACTCGCCCCAGTACAACCGCGGATGCGCGTTGAAGATCTGCGCGCCGGTCATCAGCAGCAGCGAGAAGCAGAAGACGTTGATCCAGTGCGTGATGCGCACCAGCGCCGAGTGGCGGGGAACGAGTTGCTTCGGTGTGGCTGCGGCGGTGTGCGGCAGGGTGCCCGAAGGCATCTTGGCGGTCGTCATGGCGAATGCTTTCTGTCGGATACCGCTCTTTGTCGGGTGGCGCAGTCGAACCTTACATCAAGCAGACCCTGCGGACCCGATTTCGTTCACATCGGCGGAACGATGCCGTTCTTGCCGACGACGACCCGCGTCGTGCTCAGCTTGCCGTCGTCGGCGCGGTCGGCCGGGATGAAGACGACGGCACCCGGCTTCACGTCCGCGTTCGTCGCCGGCGCGAAGGTGACGATGGGCGTGCCGGGCGCGATCGTGATCTTCTTCGATTGGCCGTGATAGACGACATTGACGGTCGTGCCGTCGACGGACTGCACCGCCTCCGACACCGAGCCGTTGGTCATCGAGCTGTTGGGCTTCAGATCCCAGCCGTAGCTGCCTTCCCCGGTGCCCCGCATGGCCGGCGGAAACACCAGCACTTCCAGCGCGCCGGCGCCGCCCGTCGCGGTCGGCAGCGACGCGATGCCCACGAAGTCGCCGGGCTTGATGTCGGCCAGCCTGGCCTGGGCGATGCCGCCGGCCTTCCAGCCGGGCGCCAGCGTGACGCTCACGTTGTCGCCCTCGCGGGACTTCACGAGCAGCGTGTCGCCGGTGAGGCTGACGACGGTGCCGCGCACGCGCACGCCGTCGGCGGCCTGTGCCGTGGAGCTCGCGGCCAGTGTCGTGACGGCCGCCGCGATGGCCATTGCGGTGAACTTGAGTTGCTTGAAGGATTGCATGGATCATCTCCGTGGCGTGACGCGGGGGTCACGCGCATGTGGGGCGCGCTGGGAAGAGTTACGGCGAAAGTGGCGCCCCGAAAGACTTTCGAGAAAGGGTGTCAGTGCAGTTGCGTGAAGATCAGCACGGTGCCGGCGACGCCCGCGAAATACGCCAGCGTGCGCACGCCCGTGATGCCGGCGAGGTAGGCCAGGGCATGCACCACGCGTGCTGCCAGGAACAGCCATGCGCCGACGAGCGTCAGAGTGTCGGACACACCGATCGCACGTGCCGCCAGGATGGCTATAGCGAACGGCACCAGGTTTTCCAGCAGGTTGCGATGCGCGCGCGCGCCGCGGCCTGCCGCGCCGGTGGCCGCGGGCGCGTCTTCGCGGTTGCCCGAGATCGCGGCAGGTCCTGCCTGGCGCGCGTAGAGCGGCATGTAGACCAGGGGCAGTGCCAGGCAGAGGACGGCCGTGGCGACGAGGATCCAGAGTTCGGTGGTCATGAGATGTGGCTATCTACTAGTTGGTAGGTTTGACGGGCAAAAAAAAGCACCTGGAAAAGACGCCCGGGTCAGTCCCTCGCCGTCAGTCGGGCGACGAGGGAGTCGGAGATCGCGGCAAACAATGCCGGATCCTGGTACGCGCGGGCCGAGATCATCGCGCCGTGGATGGACGCCATGAACGCCAGCGCTTCGGTGGGCGCCGCGCCATGCAGCTTGAACTGGCCGGAGCGGGCGCCTTCGGCGAACAGGCCGGCGAGCCAGCCCGAGAGGTCGTCGAAATGCCCGCGCACGACGGCACCCACCTCGTCGGGAATGGTCGGCATCTCGGTGGCCAGCATCGCGCAGATGCAGAACGGCAGCGTGCCGTCGCGCAGGCAGCTCTGCAGATAGTGCGTCCACGCCTGCAGCCGGGCTACCGGGTCGGCCACCTGCTCGCGCAAGCCCGCCATGCCGTCCAGCGCCTCCGCGCGGTAGGCCGCCACCACACGGCGCACCAGCTCCGCCTTGCTCGGGAAGTGGTGGTGGATGCTGGGCTTGCTGATGCCAACGGTCTCGGCGATATCTGCGTAGCTGAAGCCGTTGTAGCCGCGCGTGGCCAGCAGCGAGCGGGCGCAGGCGACGATCTGGGCGGCGGTGGACGAGAGCTCGGAGGCCATGGATGATAGTCTACCAACTAGTTGGTAGATGTCAACATCAAGTTGACGCCGGCCTGTCCGGGTACAGCCCACGCACCTGGCCGAACACCCGCGCCAGCCCGAAGATCGCATCGATCAGCGGCGTTTCCACGCCGACGTGCAGCCCCAGCTCGCGCACCGCGCCCACCAGGCTGTCGAGCTCGATCGCGCGGCCGGCTTCGACGTCCTGCAGCATCGAGGTCTTGAAGGCGCCCAGCTTGCGGGTGATCTGGTGGCGCTCGGCGGGGGTCTGCGTGATCGCGAAGCCCAGGCGCTCGCCGATGCGCCCGGACTCCAGCATCGCGTCGCCGGTGAGCTTGCGCACCAGCTCGTCGCCGATGACCCGGTCGGTGGTCGCGCCGGTGATGGCGCTGATCGGGTTGGTGGTCATGTTGCCCCACAACTTGTACCAGATGTCGCGCTGGATCATGGGGCTGGCCGTCGTCTCGAAGCCGGCCTCGTCGAACGCCGCCTTCAACGCGGCCACGCGCTCGCTGACCCCGCCGTGCGGTTCGCCGATGACCAGCCCGCGGCCCATCTGGTTGTGCGCCTTGCCGGGTTCGCTGACGGATGCCGCGGCGTGCACGACGCAGCCGATCACCTGGCCGATCGGCAGGTGCGCGGCGATCGTGCCGCCGGGGTCGACGCTCTTCAACGCCAGGCCGGCTGCCGGGCCTGGCAGGCCCTGGCAGAACCACCAGGGCACGCCGTTCATCGCCGGCACGATCAGCGTGTGCGGCCCCAGCAGCGGCGCGATGGCACGGGCGACGTCGGCCAGCGCCGGCGCCTTCACGGCGATCACCACGACGTCCTGCACGCCGAGCGCGGCCGGATCGGCGCTGGCCGTCGCCGGGCCCGAGATCGGGCCGGCGAAACCGTCGATGCGAAACCCGTGCTCGGCCAGCGCGGCCAGCGTCGCGCCGCGCGCGACGGCGCTCACCTGGTGCCGGCCGGTGGCGGCCAGGCGTGCGCCGATCAGCAGGCCGATGGCGCCGGCGCCATAGATGCAGACTTTCATGGCGTCTCTCGTGTCAGGAAGCTCAGATCTTGAAGAAGGCCGCGACGCCGATCGCGATGCCCACGCCGGCCACGCCCAGCGTGCCCCATTCGAGCCAGCGGCGGCGCGTCAGCAGCGCGATGGCCGCCAGCGCGATCGAGATCTGGATCACCGTCGTCGCCTCGGCCCAGCGGTGATGCTGGTGCATCAGGTGCTCGCTCTCCTCATCGAAGGTCGTCGCCTCCGCCTCGAGCTGCTTGGCCTTGGCCATGATCGGCTCCTTGTCGGCCTTGTACTTCTCGATGTTCTTCGTGTAGGCGTCGCGTCGCTCGGCGGGCACGATGTCCAGCGCGACCTCGGCGATCGCCTGGCGCGCGTTCTTGGCCTGGTAGAAATTCCACTGGTCGGACGCCTCCGTCTTGCGGATCGCGGCATTGTTCTTCGCGAGCGCGGCGTCGGCCTGGGTGGCGCCGCCCATGTAGGAGCAGATGGCGCCGATCGTGGCGAGCAGCGCGGTGATCACGGCCAGCTGGCCGATCATGCCGCCTGCGCCGTGCTCCGCGGCGTGCTCCACTTCGTGGTCGTGGGGGCCGTGCACGTGGAAACCGTCTTCGGACATGGGCGTGTCTTTCGCAAAAGCTGAAACAGGGACAGGGCGGCGGTCGGGCCGCCCGGGAATGAACGCGGGCGAAACGACTGCCGCCCCGTCGCGACCTCCCGCGGGAGGTCGCTCAGCCGGCGATGGTAGCGAAGAAGTGTTTCAGAGTTGGAACACGCTCACGATTTGAGTCAGCCTGGCCGCCTGCTGGCTGAGGCTCTCGGCCGCGGCCGCGCTCTCCTCCACCAGGGCGGCGTTCTGCTGCGTCACCTTGTCGAGCTGGTTGACGGCGTCGCCGATCTGGCCGATGCCGGTGGATTGCTGCACCGTCGCACTCGACATGGCGCCGATCAACTGGCCCACGCGCTGCACCTGCGCAACGATGTCGGTCATCGATGCGCCGGCCGCGTCGACCTGGCGGGCGCCGATGTCCACCTTGTCGACGCTGGCGACGATCAGGGTCTTGATCTCCTTGGCGGCCGCGGCGGAGCGCTGCGCGAGCGAACGCACCTCGCTGGCCACCACGGCGAATCCGCGGCCCTGTTCGCCGGCGCGCGCCGCTTCCACGGCGGCATTCAGCGCCAGGATGTTCGTCTGGAAGGCGATGCCGTCGATCACGCCGATGATGTCGCCGATCTTCCTGGACGACGCGGCGATGTCGTTCATCGTCTCGACGACGCGGCCCACCGCGATGCCGCCGCGGCCGGCGGCGGCCGAGGCTTCGGTGGCGAGCTGGTTGGCCGTGCCGGCGGTCTCGGCATTCGAGCGCACGCTGCCGGTGAGTTGCTCCATCGCCGCAGCGGTCTGCTGCAGGTTGCTGGCCTGTTCCTCGGTGCGCTGGCTCAGGTCGGTGTTGCCGGTGGCGATCTCGGCCGATCCGGTGGCGATGCTGTCGCTGGACAGCCGCACCTGGCCCACCACGTCGGCCAGGCGCTCGCGCATGCGGCGCATCGCGGCGAGGATGCTGGTGGTGTCGCCGTCGCGCGTGTTCACGGCGACGCCCAGGTTGCCCTGTGCGATCGCGCTGGCGATGGCCACCACCTCGCCGGGTTCGGCGCCGAGCTGCCGCACCAGGCCGCGCGTGATCGTGACGGCCATCGTGCTGGCGGCGACGACGGCGAGCGCGGCGAGGATCAGCGTCACGACGATCGCGTTATGGCCGTCCTCGCGGGCTGCCAGGCCCTCGCTGGTCATGATGGCGGTCTGCAGCTTGGTGATGTCCGCGATGGCGGCGAAGAACGCGCGCTGCGACGGGCGCATCGTCACCAGCAGCGTGTGCGCGGCGTCGTCATACTGGTTGGCCTTGACCAGGCGCTCGACTTCGTCGCGATCCTTGTAGAACTTCGCGCGTGCCGCGATCATCGCATCGACCAACTCGCGGCCCTTGGCCAGGTCCACGTGCTTGTCGAACTCGGCGATGCCGTCGTCGGTGGCCTTGGCGTTGAGCTCGAGGTTCTTGAACGCGTCCGCGGTCTGCTCGGGATCCTTGGCGGCGAGCACCGTGTTGCGAATGAAGCGGGCCTGCGCGTTGGCGTTTTCGGCGACCGCGGTGATCTTCGTCACGCGGTAGTAGCGTTCGTCGACGATGTTGCCGATGCGCGCATCGATCGCCTGGAAGCGCAAGGCGCAGACGGCGGCGACGACGGCGATGAGGGCGACGAGCAGGCCGTAGCTGAGCGCGAGCTTGGTGGCGATCTTCATTTTTCTGGAATCGGACATGTTCGGGATCCTTCCTGGGCGACTGGCCGAGAAGTGGGCAGCAGGGACTTCCGGCTTCCTGCATATCGACGGTCGGCGCGCCCGACTTGAGCACGGGGTCTTTCGGAGGAGACATTGACGGGGAGATGTCCGGATACGGCCGGAATGAACCAACAATGCATGCCAGGATCCGTTTCTTTTCCTTGCCAGGAGACTTCAGTGAAGCCCGCTCTCGCCACTCATTTCCACGCCTTGCACGCCGACGGGCTGCTGCTCCTGGCCAATGCCTGGGACGCCGGCAGCGCGCGTCTCGCGCAGGCAGCGGGCGCGCGCGCGATCGCCACCAGCAGCGCGGCCGTCGCGTGGGCGCACGGCTGGCCCGACGGCGACCAGCTGCCGGTGGAGTTGCTGCTGCAGACGACGCGGGCCGTGGCCGGCGCCACCGATCTGCCGGTGACCATCGACATCGAAGGCGGCTACTCGGACGAGCCGGCGCGTGTCGGCGAGCTCGTGGCGGCGCTGCTCGACGCCGGCGCGGTGGGGATCAACATCGAGGACGGCAGCAAGGATCCCGCGTTGCTGTGCGCGAAGATCGCGGCCGCCCGCGCCGCGGCGAACGCGGCCGGGGTCGACCTGTATATCAACGCGCGCATCGACGTCTGGCTGCGCGGCCTCGCGGCGCCCGCGCAGCGCGTCGCGGAGACGCTCGCGCGCGCCGCGCGCTACCGCGCCGCGGGCGCGAGCGGTCTGTTCGCGCCCGGTGTCGTCGACGCGCAGGAGATCGCCGGCCTCGTGGCCGGAAGCGACATGCCCTTGAACGTGCTCGCCTGGAACGGCCTGCCCGACGCCGACCGCCTGCGGGCCCTCGGCGTGCGCCGGCTCAGCGCCGGCTCGGCGATCTCCGAGGCGATGCACGGCTTCGTGCTGGCGATGATGCGCGAGTTCGTCGCCACCGGGCGCGTGGACGCGGGCGGCCGTGCGGCGTCGACCTATGGTGACGTGCAGGCGCTGATGGCCCGCCGCTGAAAGGGCGCTGGCGCCGGCGAGATCCGCCGTGCCGTGCCAAGGGGTTCACGCTGCAGGCCGGCGCAGCGCCGTGGCGACGCGATGCTGTTGAGCGAGAATCGGTCATTTCGACATCGATGCTCCCGTGAGGCCGACGCACAATTTCCACCACTTGATGCGGGATCTCTCGCTGGCCGTGGATCAGGGGCGCGTGACCGAGATCGAGGCGGCCACCCAGGTCGCCCGCACGATCCAGCGCGCGCTGGCGTGCGCGCGCGTGAATTTCTGGAATGTCGCCGGGGATGTCGGCCAGCGCGTGATGAGCCGCGTCACCGGCTACGACGGCCGTGCGGATCGCGTCCTGTCGGAGCCGCTGGATCTGCGCGAGACGACGGGCGAGTTCTTCCGGGCCTTGTTCGACAACGGCTGCTACGTCTGCGCGGACACCTCGCAGGATCCGAACCTGCGCGAGATCTTCCGCACCTACCTGCAACCCACCGCCGGCCTGACGATGATCGTGGCCGCGTTCTACGTGGACGAGAACGTGTGGGGCATGATCTCCTGCGTGCACGATGCGCCGCGCCGCTGGAGCGCCGCGGAGATCACGGCGCTGCGCAAATGCGCCTCCGAGCTGTCGCGGCGTCGCGTGCATCTGCGCGGTCACCAGGCAGGCGGCGGCTCTTCGAGATGAAGAACCCGCCGCTCGCCGATGCGCGGCGATGCGTCAACTCTTGCCGACGCGCCAGTCGCCGCCCAGCGCCTTCACCAGCGCGGTCGCCACGAGCTGGCGCTGGCCCGCGAGCTGCGCCGCCTGCAGCTGCACGGTGAGCAGCGACTGCTGCGCCGTGATCACGTCCAGGTAGGTCGCCGCACCGCCTTCGTAGCGCGCGTTGGACATGTCCAGCACGCGCTGCGCGGAGGCGACCGCGACTTGGGCCTGCGTGGTGGCGCGGTCGAGCGAAGCCACGCCGGTGATGCCATCCTCGACCTCCTGCATGGCCGTCAGCACCGTGCTGCGGTACGCGGCGACCGATGCGTCGTAGCCGGCGCGGGCGAAGTCGACGTTGGCGCGGGTACGGCCGGCGTCGAACAAGGTCTGCGTGGCGGAGACGCCGATGGACCAGACCAGGCTGGGCGCGTCGAACAGCGCGCTGAGGATGCGGCTTTCCTCGCCGATGCCCGTGCCCGGCCCCAGGATCACGCTGGGATAGAACGCCGCGGTGGCCACGCCGATCTGCGCGTTGGCGACGGCCATCGCGCGCTCCGCGGACGCCACGTCGGGGCGGCGCTGCAGCAGGTCGGACGGCACGCCCACGGGAATGGCCGGCGGCTGCAGGTCGCGCACCACCGGCGGCAGGCTGAAGCCGGGCGCGGGCGCGCCGACCAGCGTGGCGATGGCGTGCTCGAACTGCGCGCGCTGGCGCTTTTGCACATCCACCTGCGTCAGCGTGTTGTCCAGCAAGGCCTGCTGCTGCGCCACCTCGAGGCCGGTGCCGGCGCCGAGTTCGTGGCGCGAGGTGACGAAATCGAGGGCACGACGCTGCAGTGCGATCGAACGATCCAGCACGTCCAGCGAGACGTCCAGCGTGCACAGGCTGAACCAGTCCGACGCCAGTTCGGCGCTGACCACCAGCCGCGTGTTCGCGAGGTCGGCGGCCGACTGCTCGGCCGAGGCGCGCACGCCCTCGACGCTGCGCGAGACGCGGCCGGCGAGATCGACCTCGTAGCTGACGCCGAAGCCGAGGTTGAAGTCGTTCTGCACCGTCGAGGAATTAGGCGACGTGTAGCTGGCCAGTGGGCGGTTGGCCGAGATGCGGCTGCGCGAATCGCGCGTGCCCAGGCTCAGCGACGGAAACAGCCCGGCCGAGGTCGCGGTGACGGTGGCGCGCGCCTGCGCGAGACGCGCGGCCGCGATCGCCAGGGTAGGGCTGTCCGCCATCGCGCGCTGCTCGAGCGCGTCGAGCTGCGTGTCGCCGAAGGCCTGCCACCACGGGCCCTTGTCGGCCGCATCGGCCGGCGCGCCGGTGCGCCACGGCGCTTCCAGCGTCCAGGCCACGGGCAGGTCGGGCGTGGGGCGGTGGTAGTCGGGGCCGACGGCGCAGCCGCCGAGCACCAGCGCGGCGGTGGCGAGCGTGAATCGGGACATCGTCTTCACATCGTGGCCTTGGCCGGCGCCTGCAGCGTGACGACGTCGCCGTCCAGCAGGGAGTCGGGCGGGTTCAGCACCAGGCGGTCGCTCGCCTGCAGGCCGCCGGTCACTTCCACGGTGGTGCCGTTGTTGCGGCCGAGAGTCACCGCATGCAGCGTGACCTTGCCCTGGCCGTCGACCACGGCCACGCGCGTGCCCTCGCCGCGGAACAGCAGCGCATTGCTGGGCACCGACAGCGTGGCGCTGGCCGTGAGCGGCAGCGCCACCTGGACGTAGGCGCCGGGCAGCAGGGTGCCGTCCTTGTTCGGCAGCGAGACCTCCACCTGCATCGTGCGCGTGCTGGCGTCGATCGACCCCGACGTGCGCGTGACCTGGCCCTTGAACCGCTGGCTCTGCAGTTCGGCCTGCGTCACGACCACCGTCTGGCCCGTCTTCACGAGGTTGGCGTAGGACTGCGGCACGCTCACGTAGACGCGCAGCGGATCCGTCTGCGACAGCAGGAACAGCGGCTTGCCGGTGGTGTCGATCAGGTCGCCGACGTCGATGTTGCGCCTGGTGACGATGCCGTCGAACGGTGCGATGACGTTCTTGAACGCCTCGAGCTGGCGCAGGCGCTGCAGGTTGGCGTCGGCGGCGGCGAGGTTCGCGCGCGCCTGCACGAGGCCGGCGCGGCGCTCGTCCAGATCCTGCTGCGAGACGACGTCCTTCTTGCGCAAGGCGTCCCAGCGGGCGACGGTGGAGTCGGCCAGCGCCACGGTGGAGGCCGTCTGGTCGCGTGCGGCCACGGCCTGCGAGACCTGCTGGTCGAGCTCGGGCGCCTCGATGACCGCGAGCACGTCGCCCTTGTGGACGCGGCTGCCGATGTCCTTGTTCCAGCTCTTGACGTAGCCTGCGGCGCGCGCCGCGATCGGCGCCTGCACGGCGCCCTGCAGCGTGCCGGGCAGGGCGACGGTACGGCCCGAGCCGGCAGGCTGCGGCAGCGTCGTCTTGACGTAGATCGCCGTGTGCTCCGCGATGCCCGCGTCCAGCGCCTTGCTGTTGGCGACACGGCTCAGCACGGTGCGCGCGGCGCCCAGGCCCAGCAGCACCAGCACGGCGACGGCGACGATCTTCAGGCGGCGCGCGATCTGGCGGCGCTTCAGTTGGTCATGGTGCTCGTCGCCGGAATCGGGGGCGGCGGCGTGGATGCCCAGGCCGGCATGTCGCTGCTCTGTCATGGTCAGATCTCCTGCGGATGGGGAACGATGGGTGCCGTGGCCTCTTGGGCGTGGCGACGCATCTCGAGTCGGCGATGCACGCCGGCGAACACCACCGGCACGAAGAGGAGGGTGGACACCGTGGCGAACAGCAGGCCGCCGATGACGGCGCGACCCAGCGGCGCATTCTGCTCGGCGCCTTCGCCCAGGCCCAGCGCCATCGGCATCATGCCGATGATCATCGCGAGCGCGGTCATCATCACGGGCCGCAGGCGCGTGGCGCCGGCCTCGAGCGCGGCCGACAGCACCGGCACGCCTTCGTCGCGGCGCTGGCGCGCGAACGAGATCATCAGGATCGAGTTGGCCGTGGCCACGCCCATGGTCATGATGGCGCCGGTGAGCGCCGGCACGCTGAGCGT
>FTIR01002697.1_pt1 | contig 19404 bp, 10 predicted proteins | sample 1658041 | NCBI WGS metagenome assembly FTIR01 (sample SAMEA3914793, study PRJEB12502) | metagenome | biome: forest; material: soil | place: Canada | collected 2011-07-03 | depth 0.3 m | reverse complement strand
GGCAAGCTGGGTGGCCAGGCCCAGGTGCGTGGCGTCGCCGGAACCTGGAAGGACCTGACCGACAACGTCAACTCGATGGCCAACAACCTGACCTCGCAGGTTCGCAACATCGCCGACGTCACGACCGCCGTCGCGCGGGGCGACCTGAGCCGCAAGATCACGGTGGAGGTGAAGGGCGAGATCCTGGAACTCAAGAACACCATCAACGTGATGGTCGACCAGTTGAACGGCTTCGCGTCCGAAGTCACGCGCGTGGCGCGCGAGGTGGGCACGGAAGGCAAGCTCGGCGGGCAGGCTCAGGTGCCGGGCGTGGCCGGCACGTGGAAGGACCTGACCGACAACGTCAACTTCATGGCGTCCAACCTCACGGGGCAGGTGCGCAACATCGCGGACGTCGCGACCGCCATCGCCAAGGGCGACCTGTCCTCCAAGATCACGGTGGAGGTCAAGGGCGAGATCCTGACGCTGAAGAACACGCTCAACACCATGGTCGACCAGCTCAACGCCTTCGCGGGCGAGGTCAGCCGCGTGGCGCGCGAAGTGGGCACCGAAGGCAAGCTCGGCGGCCAGGCCGCGGTGGAGGGCGTCGCGGGCACCTGGAAGGACCTGACCGACAACGTCAACTCGATGGCCAACAACCTGACGTCCCAGGTGCGCAACATCGCGGACGTGACGATTGCCGTGGCCAACGGCGACCTGTCCAAGAAGATCACGGTGGACGTGCGCGGCGAGATCCTCGAGCTGAAGGAAACGATCAACACCATGGTCGATCAGTTGCGCTCGTTCGCGGCCGAAGTCAGCCGCGTCGCTCGCGAGGTGGGGACCGACGGCAAGTTGGGCGGCCAGGCGCAGGTGCCCGGCGTCGCGGGCACGTGGAAGGACCTGACCGACAACGTCAACTCGATGGCATCGAACCTGACGGGCCAGGTGCGCAACATCGCCGACGTCGCCACGGCCATCGCCCGAGGCGACCTGAGCCGCAAGATCACGGTGGACGTGAAGGGTGAGATCCTGCAGCTCAAGGAGACCATCAACACGATGGTGGAGCAGCTCGGCGCGTTCGCGTCCGAGGTCACGCGCGTCGCGCGCGAGGTGGGCACCGAAGGCAAGCTGGGCGGGCAGGCGCAGGTGCTCGGCGTCGCCGGCACCTGGAAGGACCTGACCGACAACGTGAACTCGATGGCCTCCAACCTCACGGGCCAGGTCCGCAACATCGCCGAGGTGACCATCGCGGTCGCCAACGGCGACCTGTCCAAGAAGATCACGGTGGACGTGCGCGGCGAAATCCTGCAGCTGAAGGAAACCATCAACACGATGGTGGAGCAGCTGCGGTCCTTCGCCTCCGAGGTGACGCGCGTGGCGCGCGAGGTCGGCACGGAAGGTCGGCTGGGCGTGCAGGCCGTCGTTCCCGGCGTGGCCGGCACGTGGAAGGACCTGACCGACTCGGTCAACACCATGGGCGCGAATCTCACTTCGCAGGTCCGCAACATCGCGGAAGTGACGACGGCCGTGGCGCGGGGCGACCTGAACCGCAAGATCACGGTGGACGTCAAGGGCGAGATCCTCGAGTTGAAGAACACCATCAACACGATGGTCGACCAGCTGAACTCGTTCGCCGGCGAGGTCACGCGGGTGGCGCGCGAGGTCGGTACCGAAGGCAAGCTGGGCGGACAGGCCCAGGTGGGCGGCGTCGGGGGAACCTGGAAGGACCTCACCGACAACGTCAACTTCATGGCGTCCAACCTCACCGAGCAGGTGCGCGGCATCGTGAAGGTCGTCACCGCCGTGGCCAACGGCAACCTCACCCAGCGCCTGACGGTGCAGGCCAAGGGCGAGGTCGCGGCGCTGGCCGACACGATCAACAACATGACGGATACGCTCGCGACGTTCGCCGACCAGGTGACGAACGTGGCGCGCGAGGTCGGCGTGGACGGCCGGCTCGGTGGCCAGGCCAACGTGCCCGGCGCCGCGGGCACCTGGAAGGACCTGACCGGCAACGTCAACCTGCTCGCCGCCAACCTCACCACGCAGGTTCGCGCGATCGCGGAGGTCGCCACGGCCGTGACCAAGGGCGACCTGACGCGGTCCATCCAGGTCGAGACGCGCGGCGAGGTCGCCGAGCTGAAGGACAACATCAACACGATGATCTCGAATCTCCGGGAGACGACGGAGAGCAACCGCGAGCAGGACTGGCTCAAGACCAACCTGGCGCGTTTCACCGGCATGCTGCAGGGACAGCGCGAACTCAGCACCGTCGGCCAGCTGCTGCTGACGGAACTCGCGCCGCTGGTGGACGCGCACCAGGGCACGATCTATCACCTGGCCGGCTCGAACGACGGAGCGGAGCTCGCACTGCTGTCCAGCTACGCGCAAGGCGTGGAACTGGCGCCGACGATCCGGCTCGGCGAAGGCCTGGTCGGCCAATGCGCCCGGGAAAAGCGCCGCATCCTGCTGACGGACGTCCCGGCCGATTTCGTGAAGATCAACTCCAGCCTGGGGCAGGCCACCCGGGTGAGTGTGATCGTGCTGCCGGTGCTCTTCGAAGGCGAGACCAAGGCCGTCATCGAACTGGCCTCCCTGCAGCACTTCGCGCCGGGTTCCCTGGCGTTCCTGGAGCTGTTGACGCAGAGCATCGGTGCGGTGTTCAACACCATCGAGGCGACGATGCGCACCGAGGGCCTGTTGACGCAGTCGCAGCAGCTCACCGTGGAACTGCAATCGCGCCAGAGCGAGCTGCAGCAGACCAACGAGGAGCTCGGCACGAAGGCGCGCCTGCTGGCGGAGCAGAACGCCGAAGTGGAGCGCAAGAACGCCGAAGTCGAACAGGCGCGCCGCGCCCTCGAGGAACAGGCCGCGGAGCTGGCGCTGACGTCCAAGTACAAGTCGGAGTTCCTTGCGAACATGTCGCACGAACTGCGCACGCCGCTCAACTCGATCCTGATCCTGAGCCAGCAACTGGCCGAGAACTCGCCGGGCAACCTGTCGGGCAAGCAGATCGAGTTCTCGCGCAACATCAATTCGTCCGGCTCCGACCTGCTGCACCTGATCAACGACATCCTGGACTTGTCGAAGATCGAATCGGGCACCGTGACGGTGGAAGTCGAGGACATCACCTTCAGCGGCCTGCGCGACAACATCGACCGCAACTTCCGCCACGTCGCGGAAGCCAAGAACCTGCCGTTCCAGATCCGCTTCGACCCCGACCTGCCGCGTGCCATGGAAAGCGATCCGAAGCGGCTGCAGCAGATCCTGAAGAACCTGCTGTCCAACGCGGTGAAGTTCACGTCGCAGGGCCATGTGCATGTCAACGTCAAGCTGGCGACGCAGGGTTGGAGCCCCGAGCACCCGGTGCTCGGCAGCGGACAGCAGGTCGTCGCGTTCACGGTCGAGGACACCGGCATCGGCGTCGCGCCCGACAAGCAGCGGTTGATCTTCGAGGCCTTCCAGCAGGCGGACGCGGGCACGTCGCGCAAGTACGGCGGCACCGGCCTGGGGCTGGCCATCAGCCGCGAGCTCGCGGTGCTGCTGGGTGGCGAGATCAAGCTGACCAGCGTGCATGGCGAAGGCAGCGTCTTCACGCTGTACCTGCCGCTGCACTATTCCGGTCCGACGGCCGGTCGCGGGGCCGCGCGCGCGGACGCGAACGGCGCCGAGCCGCGTGCGGAGATGACGGTGTTGCCGATGGCCCGCGAGGAGCACATCTCCGACGACCGCACCGCGATCGTGCCGGGCGATTCCGTGCTCCTCATCGTGGAGGACGACCCGCACTACGCCCGCATCCTGCTCGGCCTGGCACGCGACAAGGGCTTCAAGGGCATCGTGGCCACCAAGGGCGCGCACGCGCTGGCGCTGGCAAGGCAGTTCAGGCCGACGGCCATCTCGCTGGATATCTTCCTGCCCGACATGCTGGGATGGACCGTCCTGAACCAGCTCAAGCTGGATCCGGCCACGCGCCACATCCCCGTGCAGATCGTGACCCTGGAAGAGGAGCGCCAGCACGGGCTGGCCCACGGCGCGTTCGCCTATCTCGTCAAGGAGCCGACGACTTCGGGGCTGGAGGCGGCCTTCGATCGCATCAAGGACTTCTCCGCGCCGCGAACGAAGCGACTGCTCATCGTCGAGGACAACGACATCGAGCGCGCCTCCATCGTCGAATTGCTGGATCACGACGACATCGAGACCGTCGCCGTCGGCCTGGGCGAGGAGGCGTTGAGCGCGATGCGCGACCGCTCGTTCGACTGCGTCGTCCTCGACCTGCGCCTGCCGGACATGACCGGGTTCGAGTTGCTCGACAAGTTGCATGCCGAACCGGCCTTGGCCGACGTGCCGGTGGTCGTGTTCACCGGCAAGGACCTGACCGCGGACGACACCGCGCGGCTGAAGGACCTGGCCAAGAGCATCGTCCTCAAGGACGTGCAGTCGCCCGAGCGCCTGCTCGACGAGACGGCCTTGTTCCTGCACCGCGTGGTGACGGAGCTGCCCAAGGCCAAGCAGGAGATGCTCGAGCGGCTGCATGGCGGCAGGGAAGTGCTGCGCGGCCGCAAGGTGCTGGTCGTGGACGACGATGCGCGCAACATCTTCGCCTTGACGTCGGTACTCGAGAACAACGAAGTCGACGTGATCAGCGCCACCAATGGGCGGCACGCGATCGAGCTGATCGAGGCCACCCCCGATCTCAGCATGGTGCTGATGGACATCATGATGCCGGAAATGGACGGCTACGAGACCATGCGCGAGATTCGGCTCAAGCCCAAGTTCCGCATGTTGCCCATCCTGGCGTTGACCGCCAAGGCGATGAAGGGCGACCGCGAGAAATGCCTGGACGCCGGCGCCAGCGACTACATCGCCAAACCCGTGAACACTGACCAATTGTTGTCGCTCATGCGGGTCTGGCTGTTCCGATAAAGAGCGATGATGGAGTTCGCACAGGCCGATCTGCTCGGCCATGTGAAGTGAACCGCGGAGACTACGAGATGGTGATGCCAGAACCCGCTGAGCCTCGACAGGCGTCATCGGCGTCGGCCGGCGCGATTTTTTCCACGGTCGAGTCGGCGCCCATCAACATCCTGATCGTCGACGACGAGCCCAAGAACCTCACGGTGCTCGAGTCGCTGCTCGATGCGCCGGGCTACCGGCTCGTTCGCGCCGAGTCCGCCGACCAGGCGCTGCTGGCTCTCGTCGCCGAAGAGTTCGCGCTGCTTATCCTGGATGTCCGGATGCCCGGCATGACGGGCTTCGAACTCGCCCAGATCATCAAGGGACGCAAGAAGACGGCGCAGGTCCCGATCATCTTCCTCACGGCCTACTACAACGAGGACCAGCACGTCCTCGAAGGCTACGGCAGCGGCGCCGTCGACTATCTGCACAAGCCCGTCAACGCGGCGGTGCTGCGATCGAAGGTCGCCATATTCGCCGAACTTCATCGCAAGGGCCGCGAGGTCACGATCACCAATCGAACGCTCCTGGCGGAGGTCACGGAGAGGCGGCGAGTCGAAGAGGAACTGCGCGAACTCAACGAGCAACTGGATCGCCGCGTGGCGGAGCGCACGGAGGCGCTTCGCGGCAGCGACGCTCGCCTGCGCCTGGCAACCGATGCGGTGGAGCTGGCCATCTGGGCGTGGCAGCCTTCCGAAGACACGTGGATCTGGGAGAACGATTGGGCGATATCGGTGTTCGGAGTGCCGCACGACGACTGTCCGGGATCCTCCGAGGCGATCGCCGCCCTGGTCGTTCCGGATGACCAGGACGCGTTCGCGCTGGCCGTGGCCCGGACGCGCGAGGAACAGGAGCCCTTCCATTTCGAGGGGCGGATCCTTCAGCGCCGGGGCGATACGCGCTGGATCGAGCTGGACGGCAGCTGCGTCAAGGATCCGGACGGCAAGGGCCACGTGCTGGGAACGATCCGGGACACGACCGAGCGGCGCCAGGCGGAGCAGGCCTTGCGCGACAGCGAGGGTCGGTATCGCACGCTGTTTCATTCCATCGACGAAGGCTTCTGCGTCTTGCAGCGGGTGGCAGGCGCATCGGGCGAGCATGCGGTCGATTTCGTCTTCGCCGAGTGCAACCACGCGTTCCAGAAGCATTCCGGCCTCGCGGATGTCGAAGGCCGGCGCCTGAGCGAGGTGCTGCCGCAGGCCGAACCGCAGTGGCTCGAAACGTTTGCCGATGTGGCGACGTCCGGGGAGGCCAGGCGCCGCCAGGGCGAAATCAAGGCGCTGGGCCGCTCGGTCGAGATCTATGCCTTCAGCCTGAATGGCCCGGGCACGGACCGGATCGCCATCCTGTTTCGGGACATCACCGAAAGGGTGAGGTCGGAAGAGGCGTTGCGCGAGCGCGAGCGATTCCTTCGGACCGTCACGAGCGCGGCCCGGATCGGGCTGGCGGTCATCGAGCCCGGGGAGACCTTTCGATTTGCAAATGAATCGATCGCGCAGATGCTGGGCCTGCCCGTGCTCGCCATCCTGGGCCGGCCCGCATCGGCGGTGATGAAGGAAGCCTGGACGCTCGCACGTCCGCGCCTGCGGCGCGCGTTCGCGGGGGAGCGCGTCTCGTTCGAGTTCGCGCTCGCGAACGACGCGGATGCCGGGAGCCGGCACTTTGGCGCGTTCCTGGAGCCGCATGTCGACGAGGCGGGCGAGCATACGGTGGCCGTCGTGATGGTGGAGATCACCGAATTGAAGCGGCTCGAATCGGAGTTGCTGGAAACAGATCGCAGGAAGGACGAATTCCTCGCCACGCTCGCTCACGAGCTCCGCAATCCGTTGGCGCCGGTGCGCAATGCGGTGCAGATCCTCAATCTCAAGACGTCGGGAACCAAGGAGATCGGCTGGGCCAGCAGCGTCATCGAGCGCCAGGTGCGCGTCATGGTTCGCCTGATCGACGACCTGATGGACGTCACGCGCATCAACCAGGGGCGAATCGAGCTGCGACGGGCTCCGGTCGAACTGTCTGACGTGCTCGCGCTCGCGGTGGAATCGAGCCGGCCGCTGATCGAGGAGCATGGCCATGAACTCGTGCTCAGCCAGCCCGCTGCTCCGATCTTCGTCCAGGCCGATCTGACGCGGCTGTCGCAGGTGTTCATGAACCTGATCACCAACGCCGCGAAATACACGGACAAGGGCGGGCGCATCGACGTCGTCATCGAGGCGAGAGACGCCGAGGTCCGGGTCACGGTTCGCGACAACGGCATCGGCATCGCCGCGTCGCAGCTGGGCGAGGTCTTCAACATGTTCTCGCAAGTGGAGAGCGCCCTGACGAGGTCTCGGGGCGGATTGGGCATCGGACTGTCCCTCGCGAAGCGGCTCGTCGTGATGCACGAGGGAAAGATCGAAGCCAGCAGCGCCGGCCCGGGGCAGGGGAGCGAATTCGGCGTGATCCTGCCGACCCTTGCGACGCCTCCGGTGCTCGTCGAGGAATCGAAGGCCGCGGCTGCGGCCGCTGCGGCGACGTGCGCGCTGCGCGTCCTCGTCGTCGACGACAACGTGGACGGCGCGGATTCGCTCTCGCAGTTGTTGACCCTGGCAGGCCACGACGTCCGGACGGCCTATGACGGGCTGGCCGGCCTCGAGGCGGCGGAGGAATTCAGGCCGAACGTCATCTTGCTGGATATCGGCATGCCCAGGCTCAATGGCTACGAGGCCTGCAAGAGACTGCGGTCGTTGGCATGGGGTCGCGCCGTCACGGTCATTGCGACAACGGGATGGGGAGACGCCGCGGCGAAGCAGGCGGTCATCGACTCCGGCTTCGACCTCCATCTCGTCAAGCCACTGGACGAAGCGGAACTGAGACGAATCCTCGCCAAGGTTCGGCCGGGCGCTTTGATGGCCGGCTGAGCGGCCGAGCCCAACCGGGAGAGAGCCGGCCGGACGGCTCAGTGTTCTCGGCCTCCATCGACGCGCACCGGCACCGGCCGGGTCAGCAGGTCGACGTAGAACGCGTAGAAGCGCGCGGTGTCGAACGCGAACACGACCGTCGATGGCTGCAGCAGCGGGATAGCCGGCGTCGGATCGCTGTCGTACACGATGGACTTGCCGTAGTTGGCGTCGAAGGTGGTGCTCATGTCCACCCACAAGGTGCGCGTGGCGGTCGCGAACGTCGGATCGACCAGGTAGCCGAGCGCCGTGGTGTCCCAGATGTACAGCGGATACGGCGGGGGCGCCGAGCCGAAGAACGGGGCGTACGCGTCGGTGTACAGCCTGGTGATCGGCGTCACCGGCCGGTGGTTCGCGATCTGCAGGTACACCGACTTGGTCAACGGCACGTTGTTGGTCAGGTCCAGCGGCACGATCACCTTCGGGATCGCGGCGCGCAGCACGATCTTCACCGCCTCCGGATCGGTCCACCAGTTGAATTCGGGGATGTCGTTGTAGGCGTTGCCGGCCACGTAGATCTGCCCGGCCATCGTCACCACCTGCTTGATGAGCGGCACGATGCCGGGATCCTCGCGGATCGCCATCGCGAGATTGGTCGGCGGCGCGATCTCCAGGATCGACACCTGGTGCGGATAGCGGTGGATCTGCTCGATGATGAAGTCGACCGCGCGCTGCGACCGCGGCCGGGTATGCGTCGCGAAGCCGTCCGGCGGCGGAACGAGGTCGCTCGGGGACGTCGGCGGCGGGCTCGCGAACGCACCCACGTAGTCGATCGGCGCCCCCAGCGTCGCCACCTCGTACAGGTAGGCGTCGTAGTCGTGGAGCAGCGGATACTTCGCGCCGACGTAGACCCCGACCGACCGATCGATGCCCAGCCGCTCGACCGCCTTCAGCGCGTCCGAGGTCTCCTGCTCCAGCCACGCGTTGCCGGTCGCGATGGTGACGCCCAGCAGATCCAGCTTGCCGGCGGCATCGAGCTGGGCCAGCATCGCCAGCGCCTGCCCGTCGTCGCTGATCGTGTTGAAGTCGGTATCGAGAATCACTTTCGGCGGCGCGGGGTTGCGGCCGCGATGCAGGTCATCGGCGTTCGCGATTCCGGCGACCAGGGCCAGCGCGGCCAGCGCGAACAGGCGAAGGGTGAGCAGCATTCGTGTCTCCTGTTTTTCGTCGCGGCGAGCGCGGGCGCCGCATCCCACGGCGCGGATCATCGCGCAATGCGATAGAACGCTGGATGCGGCGAACCCTAGAGGTGCTGCGCAACGGCCGAGCGGCAATGGCAGCGATCGCAGGGGCGCTCGAGGTGTTTTTGAGGTGTCTTCGACGTCCTGCGGCGCGGCGGCGTCCCTACACTTCAATCACTGCACCAAACAAGGAGACATCGATGACCTCCTCGATATCATCGCGCTGGCTGCACGCAGCCGACGCTCATCTCGACGAGCTGCGCGCGTTGCTCCGCCACCGCACCGACCCGGCGGCCTGTCCCAACGCCGGGCGCCTCCTCGACGACGTGCCGATCTACGACTGCCAGGCGATGCGCGCCCGTCTGCGCGAGGACGACGGATTCGGCCCGGCGATCATGGGCGAGTGGGCCGATGTCTGGGAACACGGTCCCGGGATCCTCGTCCTGCAGGGCGCGCTGTCGTCATCGGTGGTCGACGACGTCTCCGCCAGGTTCCAGCAGATCATAGCCCGGGAGCGCACCCGGAGCAGCCGGGGCGATCACTTCGCGAACGCGGGTGCGAACGACCGCGTCTGGAACGCCTTGGAGAAGTTGTGCCTCCTCGATCCCGTCGCCTTCGCGCGCTACTACGGCAACGACATGCTGGCGCTCGCCTGCGAGGCCTGGCTGGGGCCCGCGTACCAGGTCACCTCGCAGGTGAACAATGTGCGCCCCGGCGGCGCGGCGCAGACTCCGCATCGCGACTACCACCTCGGCTTCTGCACCGCGGCACAGGCGGAGCGCTACCCGGCCCACGTGCACCGGTTGTCCCCGATGCTCACCCTGCAGGGCGCGGTGGCCCACGTCGACATGCCGGTCGAGAGCGGGCCCACGCTGTACCTGCCCCATTCGCAGAAGTTCCTGCCCGGCTACCTCGTGGCTGACCGCGAGGAGTTCCGCCGCCACTTCATGGAAAACCGCGTGCAGCTGCCACTCGCCAAGGGCGACGCGGTGTTCTTCAATCCGGCACTGATGCACGCCGCCGGCGACAACCGGTCGACCGACATCCAGCGCATGGCGAACCTGCTCCAGGTGTCGTCCGCCTTCGGCCGCGCCATGGAATCGGTCGACCGGGATCGCATGGTGCTCGCGCTCTATCCGGCGTTGCGCTCGCTTCTTCACGAGGACGCGCTCGATCGTGCGGACGCCGATCGCGCCGTGGCTGCCTGCGCAGAAGGCTATGCGTTTCCCACCAACCTCGACCGGGATCCCCCGCTCGGCGGCCTCGCGCCCGAGAGCGCCCAGGCCGTGACGCGACGGGCGCTGCGGGAAGACTGGCCGCTCGAGCGCTTGTCCGCCTGGTTGAGCGATGCGGCGCGCAAGCGCTTGACATGATTCGCGAGTCGATTCCGGCGCGAAATTTTCATGAGCGTCGGCAAGACCGCTACCGAGGCTAGCGATCGTCGTCTACCAATTCGCCTGGTGATTGCCTGCATCGCGTTGTCCAGCGTGTGGATCGTGCGGTCACCTTCGGTTGTCCGCCGACACAACCCGCAGTTGTCCGAAATTGACAGACGGGTGTCAGCAACTGATATCGCGGAGACGAACATTCCAGTCGAAGATCGCCGTATGCCCACCCGTCAGAAGCCCGTCGGCGCACTCAAGCCGAGAGCGAAAAAGCGCGTATCGCCCAAGCCAGAGTCGGCGAAAGACGCCTTCTCGGCGATCGGCGTTTCCCTTGTCGATGACGAGTCGATTCCATGGGTTCCGCTGGCCCCCTATAGCAACCAGATCCACGTCAAGTACTTTCGGCTCGATCCGGCACGCGGCGAGATGATCATGTTGTTCAGAGCCGCGAATCTCTCGAGCCTGCCGCGCTGCCATCATTCGGGCAGCACCATCGTCTACACGGTGGCGGGGCGCTGGACTCAGCTCGAAGAGGACTGGATCGCCGGGCCGGGGAGCCTGGTGCACATCCCCGCCGCAATCGCGCGCACGCCTTCGGTCTTCGGAGACGGGGGGGCGGTCGTTGCGCTGCTGATCGTGCGTGGCGACATCGTCTTCTATCGCGATAGCGGCGAAGTGCTTGCGATCGAGAACTGGCGCACCGCCATGGATCGGTATCTAGCGTACTGCCATCACGCGTTCATCACGCCCGTCGACCTGACGGCCATGGGGTGAGGGCCGAGGGGGCGGGACATTCCGCGGCAAGCGAACACGCGCCGCGTCATCCCGCAAAGTTCGCGGAAAACCTCAGGATTTGGTGGTCAGTTGAGCGGAGGCCGTGCGTTGAAATTCGCTCGGCGTGAGACCGACGACGCGACGAAATGCGCGACTGAAATTCCCGGTGTCGGAAAACCCCAGATTCAAGGCGACCTGGTTGACGCTGCAGTCAGGCTGGCTCAGCAATTCGCAAGCACGCTCGAAGTGAACCTTTTGCGAGAGATCGCGAAACTGAAGATTCTCGTTCTTGAGGTGCCGATCGATCGTTCGTGCGGACAGGCTGAGCCGCTCGGCCAGCTCGTCCAGGGTCAATGCTTGTCCGACCGCCTCGCGCAGCATCATCGTGATGAGATCACCCCAGCCCTCACCGCTCGCCGGAGCGCGTTGACCCAGGGCTTCGCAGCGTTCGTCGACCTCCTGCACGACGCGCGCGTTGGCCATGGGCAGCGTGAAGTCGAGCAGGTCGGCGCCCATGATCACGCGCACGCCAGGTGGCGCGCCGGCGTCGAAGTGAAACCGGACCGGAGTCAATGCACGATAGCGAGCCACATGCGCCGGCTCGGGCATCGACAGATGGACGTCGTACGCAGGCGTGTCCGCTCCGAGGAACAGACGAACCTGGTTGCAATGCGCCGTGGCGAGCAATTCGTAATGGAAATGCAGCGCCTCGATCGGCATGCTCGTGTAGGGCGTGTAGGTGGCCTCGCCGTATGCGCCGGACCGGCGATACCGCAATGCGACGGTTTCGGTCATCAGGTGATAGTGGCGCACGACCAGACGCATCACCTCGTCGAATGTGCGGCAACTGAGCATGCCGTAACCGAGGAGGTCGTGCGAATTCATCTTGATCAGGCTTCCCAGCTCGAAGCCGAGATCGCCGCGGCCCGTCAAGCGCCGTGCGGAGGCGATGAACGCCTCGATCTGCGTCGGCACCAGCATCGCATCTCGCTGGTCGAAGAGCGCCTCTTCGATGCCCGCCATGTGCAGCAGCAGTGTCGTATCCACGCCTTGCTGGCGCAGGAAATCTCGAAGCAGCGAGAAGTAGCGAACCGGGGCTTTCTTGGAACGGGATGTCATGCGATGGGTTCCGGGCACAGGGCATTCACTGATTTGTCGGAAATTGACAAGCAGGTGTCTGCGAGAGACATCGCGTCCGTCGTGCCCATTGCCGATGATCCCTGCATGACGAACAGGTATCACTCGCGACAAGGCGAATCCTAGCCGAAGGACAGCTCGCCGACAACGACCGGTGCCTGTCGCGAGCGGCACTGCCGGAAACGAGCCAAGCGACGTCCCCGCGTTCCGTTGAGCACCCAATCGCTCGACCGGGCGCCGCGAAATGCAACTCCAAGAAGCCCATGAGACAACACATCACCTGGAAGCGCGTACTGCTGGCCCTGCTGCTGGCAGTGCTCGCCATCGGCGCCTGGAAGGGGCCCCGGTGGCTGGCCTTCGGCCGCGGCCTGCAAGCCTATCTCTACGGCTACCCGCTGGTGACCAGCGACGTGACACGCCAGGTGCTGACCGCGCCCGGCATCAAGAAGCGTCTGGGCGCGGGACCGATCAACCAGTTCAACCACGCGCGGGTGTTCCCCGACCACCACTTCCGCGACGTCGTGGCGCCGAACGCAGACACGCTGTATTCGATCGCCTGGATGGACCTCACCGCCGAGCCGCTGGTGCTGCACCAGCCCGACATGGGCGATCGCTACGTGCTGTTCGGACTGCTCGATGCGTGGTCCAACTCGCGCTCGCTCGGGACGCGACTGTATGGCCACGGCCCGGTGGACTACGCGATCGTCGGACCCGGCTGGCAGGGCAGCCTTCCGCCTGGGTTGAAGCGGATCGACATGCCGACGCAGATGGCCTGGTTCATCGTGCGCACCGGCACCGCCGGCAAGGCCGACTATGACGCGGTCCACGCGATCCAGGAACAGTACAGCCTGAAGCCGCTGTCGCAGTACGGCAAGCCGGACGCCCCGGCTCGGGAAGATGCACACCCGGCCGACCCGACGCTGGACGTGACTACGCCGGTCGTCACCCAGGTCGCTCGGATGGACGCGGCGCACTACTTCGATCGCATGGCGCGGCTGATGGGCGCCAATCCGCCGGCAGCGGCGGACGCACCGATGGTGGAGAAGCTGACGAGCCTGGGCATCGCCCCTGGCCAAGCCTTCGACCCGCGGAACTTGAGCGAGGCGCAGCGTGCCGGCCTCGGCGACGCCGTCTGGTTCGCCAAGGCCATGTTCGAAGCGCGAGACCCCGGCACTCAGGGTCGGCTCGAGGAGAGCTCCGCGCAACGCTGGTTCTTCGACAACCTCAACACGTTGATAAACCGGATGCTGTTGAACCAGCACAACGGCTGGATCGTGCCCTTGAACCTGGGCGAATATCACACGCACTACGCGTTGCGGGCCATCGTGACCCTGCTCGGATTCGGCGCCAATCCGCCCGACGACGCGGTGTACCCGAAGACGTTCGTCGATGCTCAAGGACAGGCACTCGACGGTAGTCAACGCTACGTGCTGCATTTCGACAAGGCGCAAATCCCCCCGGCGTCTGCGTTCTGGTCGTTGACGATGTACGACGAAGCGTCCTTCTTCGTCGACAACCCGTTGCAGCGCTACGCCATCGGCGACCGCGACAAGCTGCACTTCAATGCGGATGGCTCGCTCGACCTGATCATCCAGCGCGACGCGCCGGCGGACACCGCGAACTGGCTGCCCGCACCCAACGGCCATTTCGCCTTGATGCTGCGCCTCTACAACCCCAGGCCCGACGTCCTCGACGGCCACTGGGTTCCTCCGGCCGTGCAGAAGGTGAGCCAGCCATGAAGGGACTCATGATGCAGCGCTCGCTGCTGATCTCATCCCTGCTGGTTCATGCCGAGCGTCACCATGGCAACCAGGAGGTCGTCTCCCGGCGCGTGGAGGGCGACATCCATCGCACCACGTACCGAGAACTTGCCAGCCGCGCTCGAAGCATGGCCAAGGCCATGCAGGCGCTCGGCATCGTCCCCGGCGAACGCGTCGCGACGATGGCCTGGAACGGCTACCGGCACATGGAGTTGTACTACGCGGTCTCTGGCACCGGCGCCGTGTTGCACACGTTGAACCCGCGTCTGCACGCGGATCAATTGGCCTACATCGTCAACCACGCGGAAGACCAGGTCCTTTGCTTCGACATGAGCTTCCTGCCGTTGGTGGAATCAGTCGCGGCGCGGCTGCCAACGGTCAAGGCGTTCGTGGCGATGACCGACCGCAGCCGCATGCCGGTGAGCTCGAGCGTTCCGACTCTGCTTTGCTACGAAGACCTGGTCGAAGCGCAAGACGACCGCTTCGAGTGGCCGGAATTCGACGAGAACAGCGCGTCGAGCCTTTGCTACACCTCGGGGACCACAGGCAACCCGAAAGGCGTTCTCTACAGCCATCGGTCGACGCTCCTGCACAGCTACGCCGGCGCGCTACCCGATGCCCTGAACTGCTCGTCGCGCGACGTGATCCTTCCCGTCGTGCCGATGTTCCACGTCAACGCGTGGAGCCTGCCGTACATCGCCTGCATGGTCGGCGCCAAGCTGGTGCTTCCGGGGCCCGCGCTTGACGGCAAGTCGCTGCACGACCTCTTTGAAGCCGAAGGCGTCACGCTTTCGGCGGGGGTGCCAACGGTCTGGCAAGGGCTGCTCGCACACGTGGAGTCCAAGGGACTGGCATTCGCGACGATGCGTCGGACGATCGTCGGCGGATCGGCCTGTCCGGCCGCCATGATCGAACGCTTCCAGCAGACCTACGGCGTCGAGGTGCTGCATGCCTGGGGCATGACCGAGATGAGCCCGCTCGGAACGGTCTGCTCGCTGATGGCCAAGCACCGGGACCTGAGCCCCGGGGCACGACAAGCAGTGCAGTCCAAGCAAGGTCGCGTGATCTTCGGCGTCGACATGAAGATCGTCGACCACGACGGCCACGAACTGTTCTGGGATGGGCGGGCCTCCGGCGAGCTGCTCGTTCGCGGCCCGTGGATCGCGGCGCAGTACTTCAAGGAAGAAGGCGGAGATCCGTTGGTCAACGGCTGGTTTCCGACCGGCGACGTCTCCACCATCGATGCCGATTCGTACATGCAGATCACCGATCGCGCCAAGGACGTGATCAAGTCCGGCGGCGAGTGGATCGGCTCGATCGACCTCGAGAACATCGCCATGGCGCACCCGTCGGTCGCCATGGCGGCGTGCATCGCGGCCTTCCATCCGAAGTGGGACGAACGGCCGCTCCTGGTCGTCGTGAAGAAGCCCGGCGCCGAACTCGAGCGCGATGAGCTGATTCGTCATTTCGACGGAAAGATCGCGAGCCTGTGGACGCCCGATGACGTCGTCTTCGTGGACACGATCCCGCTCGGCGCCACCGGAAAGATGTTGAAGAACAAGTTGCGCGAGCAGTTCAGGAGCCATGTACTGCCCACGACGCGTTCCCGCGTTTCGATCAGGAGTCAATCATGAGCGTCCAGGATCTGAAGAACTGGCAGGTGTTCATCACCTGTGCCGGATCCGAAATCGGCCGCGCCAGAGCGCTCGCCTTTGCGCGGCGCGGCGCCCACATCATCGCCTCGGACACCAGCCAGGCAGCGCTCGACGCTGTCCGCTCCGAGGTGCAGTCACTCGGAGTTCGCTGCGCGACCTATGTCGTCGATGGCTGCAGCGAAGCAGCCACGCCTCCAATCGCTCAACGGGTGCGCATCGGCCCGGGAATGCAGTTCTTCAGCTAGTTGCAATCGCCCACGAGGGCGCCGATCGGTGCTGCCGAGGCCGAGACGCACATGCCATGGGCGCTTGGCCAACGCTGACGGCCCGATATCCATCTCCATCGCTTCCGCTTTCCAAAACTACCATCACCACGAGACATCCATGCCCAAATTCAAGTTCGCATTGACCGTCGCGCTCGTCAGCAGCGCCGTGTCAAGCATGGCCGCGGGGTTCAAGATTTCCGATGACGTGGCGGCTCGCGTCGACACCACCGCCACCGCCGGCACCATCATCCGTACCGACTCTCCCAGCCCCTCCGACTACGCACTCATCCCGTCCACGAAGGTGCCCGGTGCGGCCCCGGGTGGCCTGATCGGCCAGACCGGTGGCTCGGACCTGAACTTCGCCAAGGGCCACGCGGTGAGTACCGTCGTCAAGGCGATGGTCGACCTCGATGTGCATGGCAGGAATCTGGGCGCGTTCGTTCGCGCCGACGCCTGGTACGACTTCGTGAACGGCCATGACGACGCGGCCTATGGCAACTATGCGAACGGCTTCAAGCCGGGGACGCCGCTGTCGGACAAGGGCTTCTCGCCCGACGCGAAGTTCAGCAACGGCATCGTTCGTGACGCGTACCTGTACGGAAAGTTCGATGGCAGCGATGACCTCAAGGCCGAGGTGCGCGCGGGCCGCCAGGTGATCAACTGGGGCGTGTCGCAGTTCTTCAACGGCGGCATTGGTGCGGCCACCAACCCGAACGACTTCGCGGCGCAGTTCCGTCCCGGGGCGCTGGCGCAGGAAGCCAAGGTGCCCGTGGGCATGCTGAGCTTGAGCGTTCTAGGAGGCAAGGACTGGGCGATCGACGGCTACGTCCCTTTCGAATTCCGACCGACCGAGATGCCGGGTTGCGGCACGTTCTTCGACGTGGCTTCCATCGTGCAGCCGGGCTGCAACATGGCGGCGGCCGTCGGGGCCCCGATCGCCGGGACGCCTCTTTCGACAATGGGCTCCCTGACCGAGGAGTCGTTGCTCGGCAGCGGCTACTACGTGCACCGCGATGCCGACGCGAAGCCCAAGGGGATGGGCCAGTTCGGCCTGTCGCTGCGCTATACCTTCGACTCGTGGAATACCGAGATTCGCGGCTATGCGGCCACGACCGACAACGCGTTGCCGAACATCTATCGCCTGACGGTCGAAGACGTCAACGGTGCCACCTTGCCGGCCGGATTGGCCGGCGGTCTGGGTCGGCTGACGAATCCGAACGGGCTGAAGTACAGCGTGATCTTCCCGGGAGGTACGCACATGTTCGGCCTGAGCTTCGACACGAAGTTCGATCCGACCGCACGCCTGTTCGGCGAAGTGGCCTATCGCCCCAACCAGCCGCTGGGCATGAGCCCCAGCGATCTGCTGACGGCGTCGCTGCTGCGCGCTCCGACCTCGCTGCTGGCGATCCGCAAGGACTACCTCGCGGTGCCGGCCGGCGGCACGTTCGACGGCTACGACAGGTTCGGCGTCGTGACCGCCAATCTCGGCACCAACAAGGTCTTCCTCAAGGCAATGGGCGCGGATCGAATCGTTCTGGCAGCCGAACTCGGGATGAGCCATGTCGACGACCTGCCCGACCCGACGGTGATGCGTTATGGCCGGGGCCTGGCGTATGGCCCCGCTCCCTACGAGCTGAACGGCGCACTGACCGCCTGCGCTGAAACGGCACCGGGCCTCAATGGCGTGCCGGGCAAGACCTGCACCGGCGACGGTTTCGTCAGCAGCGACTCCTGGGGCGTGCGTGGTCGCATGTCGGCAACCTACGGCAACGTCTTGTTCGGCGCAGCGCTGACTCCGTCACTGACGCTGGCCAAGGATGTCCGGGGCTACTCGTACGACGGCACTTTCAGTCAGGGCCGGCTGACCGCGCGTGCTGCGCTGCGCGCCGATCTGGACAAACGCTATTTCGCCGAGATTGCGTACACGCACTTCGGTGGCGGCAAGTACAACCTGATGGCCGACCGCAGCAACTTGGGGTTGGTCGCGGGCGTGAACTTCTAGGCAAAGCGGAACGAACATGAAGAATCTGGACATCACAAAACTCAACGTGGCTGTAGACCGCCTGTTGGCCGCGACCGAAAATCCGCGTCATCGTTTCATCCTGAAGGCTTACGCTCGGCACCGCGCGCTCGAGGTCGCGGGTCGTTACGACGAGATCTTCGCGCCCGACATGATGAGCCCTCAGGCGGTGTATCACATCACGGCCGGCGGAAATGACATCGTGCTCAACGGCCAACACCAGATCAAGGGCCTGTACAGGATGTGGGCCGAGACGAACCAGACTGCCTTCTACGTCGAGTCCGAGGAAGTCTCGGTCTCCGATCACTATGTCACGTCGGTTGCAACCGTCTACCAGCAGGTCTCGGGGAAATCGCTTCGAGACAACAAGCTGCTCAATGCGCTTCCCAAGTTCATCGCGCGCAGATTGCTCGAGAAAGCGCTGAACCAGAAGCAGCATCGCGCCGACGACACCGACATGTACCTGCACAAGATCGTGGGCCTGCAGATGATCTGGCCGTACGACAGCCGCGGCCGCTTGATTGGCGAGGACGTGTATGAGCCACTTCGCGATCAGGCCGAGCTGATCAAGCTCGACGCCAAGGATGTTGTCACGACCGCGCAGGCTCGCCAACTGTTGAGCCCAACGATCGAAGCTCTGCCGTCATTCGACGAGATGATGCTCGGCGAGATGGCGTCGCCCGCGGCCTGAATTTCAGCGTGCCGGACCTTCCGCACGCCCCGCAACCGGACGCGGCACGACGAATGTCCTAGACTTTCTTCACCGCCTCGCCGACGAACTCCGCATAGCTGCGCAGCGGCCGCCCCAGGATGCCCTGGAGCCGTTCGACGGAACCCGCCTCCGCACGCATGCCGATCTCCTGGATGCGCGCCATCATCAGGCGCATGTCGTAGGCCAGCCAGGGCGGGCTGAACGACGCCAGCTGATGCTCGAAGGCGTCGAGGTCCGTACCCCCGTAGGCGATGTCGCGGCCCAGCGCGTCGCTCCAGGCCTTCGCCGCCGCGGCGCCCGTCAGCGCCTGCGGCCCGACGACGTCCAGCGTCAGGCGGGGCAGCGCCGTCGAGGCCCCGTCCCGGCGCAGCAATTCGGCCACCGCGACGTCCGCGATGTCGCGCGTGTCGACCATGGCGACCCCGGCCGAACCGATCGGCATCGGGTAGACGCCGTAGTCGCGGATCACCTGCTGGATGGTCAGGTCGTTCTGCATGAAGTACGCCGGGCGCAGGACGGTGGCCGGGACGGCCAGGCTCTCGATCATGCGTTCGACCGTGTGCTTGCCCGTGAAGTGCGGCACGTTCGTGTAGCGGTCGGCGTGGATCACCGACAGGTAGACGATGCGCTCGATGCCGGCCTC
>FTIR01002499.1_pt1 | contig 19432 bp, 25 predicted proteins | sample 1658041 | NCBI WGS metagenome assembly FTIR01 (sample SAMEA3914793, study PRJEB12502) | metagenome | biome: forest; material: soil | place: Canada | collected 2011-07-03 | depth 0.3 m | reverse complement strand
CATGTGTGCACGATCCGGTTAAGTGCACACATCCAAGCGTGTGCACCCTCAAGCGATCGTGCTCAAACCCGCCGTGCCGGGCAATAGGGCCCTCAGGCCGTGCTTACCCCGCAGACTCCCGTCCTGGAGTTGCTCCCAAATGAGTCTGCCGCCCAGAGGCGCCTTGAGTCGCATGCGGAGCGGCTTCGGGATTGTTGTCAGGCCGGCTGCCGACAGGGTCGATTCATAGGTCATCCGGGAAGGATGCCAGCGGCGCACGGGGATGCCAGGCGCGGATTCGGGGGTTAAGTGGGGGTTTGGCGCGGGTGAAAGTTGGCTTGGTCCCATCTTTGCCAACGAGGTCTCTCCGGCGGCTGAACCGGCCAGCGATCGGCCCGCGGCGTGCGCGGACTTAACCCTCGCACCGCAGCCGGCGGAGGCAACGGTGTGCGCCTGCAAGCCGGTTGCTACACGCGGGATGAAAACTTCAAAATCCCGCCCCAGCTCGTCGCCCCACGACGTCGACGAAACCGTGCCCAAGGGTCTCAAGCGCGCGCCATGGCTCATCATCCAAGGCACGGCGCTTGGCCAGGCGTTTCCTGGGAACGACTTTAGCTGGCTGGCCCCATCAGCAGCCGAGCACGAGGTTAGAGATGTGTTCATGCAGACGCTAACCAACGAGTATGTGAGCGATGACATTTGTCGAAACGTGAAGCGGCGGCAAGCGATGACCATCGGTGCGCCCGCGCCGCGGCTTCCGTCCAACCGACGTCTCATCGGCGCGCGTATTTACGTCTCCCACGCAGTGGATGAGGACGACATCGTTCGATTGGCAAAGCGGAGTGAGCTCAAGGGCGAGCCGTTGCTCACCCACGAGTTCGTTGTACCTTGGGAGCCAGACGAGCAAATGCTGCAGAGCGCCGTACGCCAGCTAGATGAACAACTTCGGATGGTTCTTGAAAAAGTCAGCCATCTCGTCGACGACGAACTTGCCGGGTGACACCGACCAGCCCAAAAAGGAGGCAGTCAGCGGGATCCCAATCACATTGACCACGGCGGCCTTCGACGGCCGCTTGCCTGTTCCGGGGTCGATCATGTCCGCTCGCATCAATCCCGGCGGGCTGGCCGTCGCATTCCAACGACCTTCCAGCGTTCGCGCTGCGCCTTCAAACCAAAATCGCAGCCAGTGCTGCCTCTGCGGTGTGCGCGGAGGATTCGGGTCGGGGATGCTATTGGCGACAGGGAAATCCGCAAGCGTCGCAAGTACGTATGGAATGTGCTCCTCCGCGAGACCGCGGTATTCCCAGATGCGCAAGCGATTTGCGCGTTCGAGAACCGTAACGAACTCGCTGACCGACCCATGGTCTGTGAGGTCAGTGAAGCATGCCCAGTGCTGCCGCCAGTTCCTTTTGAACTGGCTGCGCAGCGCACGCGCTGCTGCAACGTTCGGCCCCACCGGCTTCAAAATCAAGTACTGAGCCTTCGCTGCGATCGACGAGGGGCACTTCGATGCGCCGCTGAGATGGCGAAAGTGCGCCACGAGCTTTGACGATGCCGCCGCGCGGGGCTTCATGGGGTGGTGACATACCCGGCACACGGGAATGACAGGCGCTGCGACGGCGCCGGGAGATGAGATAGCTTTCTCCTCTTCAGCCAGAAATTCGCTGATGGAGAGGACTCTAGGCCCAACAAGTGCGGTCTGCAAGGTGGTTCTTCAAAGTGATTTTCCGCTCTATCGACAAACTAAGCAGATAGTTGAGCTGGTGAAGTCGCTGTCGCTCTCGAGGCCGCAGACGCTGCAATTCGCTCAGTTTCCCAGCACGGCCGCTAGTTTTCGGCGGCAACCAGCGCGCTATGTGGCTGCATGCGAAACGCAGTGGTCAGGTACGAGCTAGCGGGGACGCCGGGCTGCAGCGCGTTGCCAAAGTAGGGACGGTTCGTCTGCATGTCGGCAACGCTTGCCACCTTCGCATTGGTCATACCAAGACGTGAGAAACGCGATTTCGTCGACGTATAAGAACGATGGCTACACCCAGCAAACGGGCGCCCGCTCGTAATAACGGAGACTTTCTAATGAACCTCGTTCCCAACGTAGCAGCCATCGTCGAAGCGCGCGGGGCCCTTGCGAGCGTCATGCGAGCCGCTTGGTTTTATGCGCGCGTGCTGGCATTTACAAGCTTGGGCTGGGCCGTCTCAATGGCCGTACTAGTGAAGCTCTACTGCTCATTTGAACTTGTGCGCACAATTGCGAAAGTTCTACTTCAGCTCTGAGTCGCGAAGTACAGCTGCCCTTAAACGTCTGGCCGCGGCGCCAGCTACTTGCGCGGCGCTTCTTGAGGCATGCGAAAGGCGACAACCGCTAGGACTGCGTACCCGAGCACAGTCCACGGAGATGACTTGAGTTCACCCAAGAACGACATGACTATCAAGGCACAGCCGATATGCGTCGCAGCCCCAGAAAGTTCGTCGTAGACACGCGTGAAGAAGTTCCTTTCATTCTTCTCTTCTTCTTGGCCGTAGTAGATGACCATTCTTACGAGACCGAAGATGCCGTACAGCACCCATAGGCCAAGAACGAGCAGGCCGATGAGGCGCTTGTCCGCAAAGGACTCCAGGGCAATGCCGCCCTCGTAGCTTGACCCTTTCACGATGAATATCAAGAGTGATGGCAAAGCGCGTGAGCCCAGTCCGATTGCAGCCCACAGGAGCGCCACTGGTGCGAGTCTGTCGACCGTGTAGACCCGGCAACGGCGAGGGAAGGCCTTGACTTTAGCGAGGAAGGTTGTCGACATGAGTCTCAAGAAGAAGTGATGACGAACCGTATGCAGCGCGGGTTTATCTTGCCAGCACACGAGGTCTGCTCGACCATAAAAGGCACTATATCGACAGGTTCCTGTCAACATTTAGTCCTTCTGAGGTGGCGCGCTCTCGGTTCCCGCTGTTCGCGCGGTGCCGTCAAGCCTCACATGCCGGACGGCCTCGAAAGCCTGAGCTGGGTGGCGGTAAACCTGGAGCGCTACTCCGCCAACTCGTCGTCGGGTTGGCGCCTTCGAAAGCGTTGCCCACCCCAATTCGGTCGGACGTTTGCGGTCGATAACCTAAGTACTGCGATTGCAGCCTGCGTCTGAGGGAACCGCGCTCGCTCGTGCCGGTACCGCGACCAACACCCCACCCGCGCCAGGGCGTCCTTGATCGCAATCCTTTCGCCGCGCCTGATGCAGTTGCGAACCACAGCTGCGACGCCTGCCGCGTACTCACGATCCGCTGGGTCAAGCCGCTCGCGCTTCGGTGCCCCCGCCGGCACGTGATCCAGCAACGGCCTATCGAGTGGTGCCTGAACGCTCAACGCAGTCTGAAAGAGCAGGTGCTTCAGCGGGATGACCGGGTGAGCAGCACGCGGACGCAGCATGATGCTTGCCCACATGAGGCCCGCGTCCTTTTGAGTCAACCCAAAATGCTCTGGGCGCTTGCCAAGTGCTGCCCCCAGCCAAAGCCTCAAGTTCGAGTTGCTGATCTGCTTTCCCGGGGACAACAGCCCAAGCCGAACCAGCTCATCGCGGTACCACTGCGGATCCGAATTGGGGCGTTGGCCAGGCGGACGCTCGAGCAGTCGTTTTGAAGAGCTTGCCAAGACACGATTGAATACCCTGGTTCCGCTGCTGCAGCTACTACGGAACCTCGCTTCGTGAGGCAAGATCTCGTTCCAGCTCAAGCGCCCCTTTGTCGCCAAGTCGGTCGTCCTGAGTGCGACGTTGTGATCGGTACATACGACGACCCCGGGCAGGTTGTGAGCGCGATGCCAGTAGCTCTGACCCCAGCGTTTCGCGTCTTCCTCCGCGCATGCTGGGCAGAACCGGCGATATGGGGCCGTGTCCGAGACGCTCTGCGTGACCGAGCCCATGCCGACCGCGGTAAGCCCTGTCGACATAGCAGAGCGAAAGGCGCCGTCAAAGACTTCCTGCTGGAAAAACGCCGTGGCGTAAGGAAAGACAGTGTGATCCCAAAGGATCTGCTCGGCGCTTGTTCCCAGCATCGAGGCCAGATCAACGAGGTGCGATGCCTGAAAAAACCCAGGCGCCCACTTTCTGCCGACCGTGTATCGGGCGAGGCTACGCACGGGCAACCCCGCGGATCGAACTGCCCGTATCCACCACCCACCCAGGAGCTCGTCGGGCAACAGAGGTGGCAGGAGGTAGCGCATAGGGCTGCTATTGCGCTTAGGACGGGGTCTGCGCGCCCATAGCAACATGGTTGAGGCGTTCGCCGCCCGATGCCCCGAGCGTCGAGCTACGAAGGTCGGACGCGGCAGCCAACTCCACCGAGACCAAGGCCGGTTCTGGGGCCTTCCTCACCGGCTTCGGGGGGTTTACGGCCCTCTCGCGCCGACGAGCCGCTTTAAGCAGCACCTTCTCCACATCCTCGGCCGCATCCTCGCGAGGGTTCGTAGTCTCGTTGCTAACCTCGAGGGCGGCTTCCAGTGGGTCGGGCTGATACAGGTCGGGCACGATGTCCAAAAGGTATCTGTTCTTGTCCCGGAGCCCGATGATGCCCAGTTCGCTGAGGAAGAACTCCTTCGCAAAGATGCTGCGCACAAGTTCCTCGGTCAACGTCTCCGAGCGATTTGCGATAGCGGCCTCTTGCGACGACTCGAACAGCTTCACCATGATGTCGGGGATGCCTTGGGTAAGCTCGAAGAAGAGTTTTACCCAACCGTCGTTCAAAACCGGGACATTTTGCAGCCAGACGTAGTTCCACAACGCCTTCAGCATGAGCTCGAATTCATCCGGTGCCTCGAGCATTCCGCTTGACTGCAGTGGCAGCCACTGGCTCGAGCCGCGACCCGAGCCGCGCCGACTCTTCGAGAACCGAGTCCCAACGACGGCTTGCATTTCCAGCGTTCCCGACAGGCACAGCGGCATGTTGCTGGTGTTGGAGGCGGTGATGAGAAGCTTCATCAGCGGTGTCTCGTTCTTGGGCATCGTCTTGCCCGCGTTCCGGAGAGTCCTGCCAGTCGGCACGTTGCCCACGGACTTCTGGTTTTGGGCCTCGTCAACAAAAATCATCCCGACACCGTGCTTGTAGGCGAGCGAGAGAGCGAGGGCCAGGCGTCGGGTCGCGTTCATGCCCTTCTCGAAGAGTTCGGTGTACCCGGCATCTGGCATCAGGCGGTCAAGCTCGGCGAAGATTGCGGATGCCAGCGTGTGAAGGCTCTCCCCGTCATACGGCATCTCGACAAAGATGCTCGGGAGCTGCCATTTGCCGATTTGCTCGTGATAAATGGCAGGCGGGAACAGCCCTGCGATATGCCGCATCCCGTATGACTTCCCGCACCCCGAAGCGCCCACAAGAGCCATTGAGTGGTTGGCGCCACCGCCGCTTTGGCGAGCGGATACGAACACGCCTGACTGCTGTTGCTGATACAGCAGTTTCAAGGTCTCATTGTCTTCCAGCGAAAAGGGTCGGCGCCTCGAGTACCCCGTGTGCATAAGCTTGATGACGGCGCGCGCCAGGCGAATGAGACGTGGCAGTGGGACGACCAGCGTCTGCAGTAAATCAAGCCGCTGAATTCGTGCCGGACCAGGAAGGAGTCGCTCCGCCGGGTCAAAACGCGGCAGGTTGCGAAGTGCTCTGGCGAGGGTGAGGTCATCAGGAAGTTCAGGCATCGCCTCGATGTAGGCGTTGAGAGCTGGGTCCGAGGCGGGGTCGCTTCTGTAGTGGGCCTTGACGAAGGGGAAGTTAAAGTTGTTCATTGCATGTCAATCATTTGGGAAAGTTCATCCAACAACGAGGGGTCGGTACCCGAGGTGGACGGCATCGGGGCCGCAGTCGCCGCGGACTCGACTGCAGGAGGAGGAGTAGACGCAGGGCCGTCGGGCTGTTCGTTCGCAGTCCTGGCAGCCAGACGGTCGCTATCCGCCCCAATCGGCAAGTACTGCATCGCCTCTGCGTTCAGGTCGTTGTTCGCAGCGCGACGAGTGCGGGCCTCATCCTCGCGAACGAGGTCGCCACCCGATAGGCGCATGCCTGGGGTCAGGCCCCGCGATGCGTCAGCCGCCTCGGCCTTGGATTTCGCCGCCGCGGCTCGCATGTCTTGACGTCGTGCCACGTTGTGACCTTCGTTGGACTTTGCTGCAGCCCGCTTCTTGCGCTTGCCAGCCTCGGAGATGAAGCCGGCCTCGGCGAAGGAGAGGTTGATGAGATCCTCACACGAGGACGTCAGGACAACATCGTGTTGAAGCGTGTCGTCGTTCGGGTCTTGGATGGTGATTTGATTGACGACAGACGGATTGAACAAAACCTTGACCTGGAACCCCTTCACGATGCTCGCGCGAGCGTGCCACTCGCCGTGCTTTCGGTCAGGGTGTTTGTAGACCAGGTTTTCATAGACGAGTCCGACTGACTCGCCCTTGGAATTGACTTCAGAGTGAAAGTGAATGCCGTCGACTCGGACGGTGGCAAAGCCTTGCTGCAGGAGGCGTCGACGCATGAGGTCGAGTGGCATGCGCGTGAGCAGTCCCATACGGCCTGTAACGAGCCTGTCCCAAATTTTGATAGGGGCCACGGACTCGTTTCCCAAAATCTCTTCTGCGGAGACTTGGTAGCCCAGCTTTTCCGTCCGATTGTGAGCAATGACAATGCGCAGCAAGTCGGCTGCGAGCTCATCGAGCGTCATGCATGCGTCCTTGTGATATTTCTTTGCGCGACGCTTGAACGCATTTTGTGGTGGCTCATATCCAGGCGCTTCTTGACGCAGAGGGACGTGCGTCGTCAGGAAGCCCGACTCGACAATCGGCTTGTCCGAAGACAGCAGCGCGGGCGCGTTGGTGACTTGAACAGTCAATCCGTCGCAGATGAGGTCGCTAGCGTAAGACGCCATGTCGCCGCGGTCGGAGAAGAAACGGTTCGGTAGTACGCCTCGCGCTGGCCAGTCAGTCGACTTGTACACAACGCCCAAGCGTTCGCACAGGGCCTGCCAGTCCTGGCCGGTGCTGAGAATTGCTTGGCGGGCACTGGCCCAAGAGGGAGGGTCAAGCGTCAGGTAGAGGCCGACGATGAGGCGCGACCATCTGTCGATGATGAGGTAGTACGTCGCTTTGCCGATGATGACGGCCCGATTGATGCGAGCGACAACCCACATGTCTATTTTTGTCGAGTCAATCTCGAAAATGTCTCCAGGGCCCAAGCAGTCGTCCAGGACCGAACCGGTGGAAGGTGCGTGGTTGTTGAGGTATTCGGCTGGTGAGTTCCGGTCGATGAATGCTTTCGATGCCGGCAGGGCTTTGCGCAAGAGATATCGGATTTGGTCGAACGTCGGGCGTTGGCCGAGCGGCTTGAGAACAGCCGCACCCGCTTCGTCTCGCAGTGGAACTCCTTGCGTGTCCTTGAGCGAAAAGAGGTCATCGAGAACCGCGATGGTCGCGCCGTGGACGGTCTTGCAGCCATCGGCCAGGTAGTGCTCGGTTGCTTTGTCGTAAACCAGTTTTCGAAGTTCAGCGTTCATGCTCAACTTCCCGTACTTGCCCTCCGGGTCTCGGCCGCGCGCCAACCCGTTGCCTGGTGCGAAAACGACCGTCAACACTCCATTCGGGGTTGTCTCGCTTACGACCAGGCTGCCCTCCGTCGCTCCGCTGACGCGGCCGCTTTTCCAGTGGTTTCCCAGTAGAGCCTCGGTGGTTTGGCCACCGATCCACCACAGTCGCATGTATGTCAACAGGGACTTTTCGCTCATGTCGATTGCAGCAGCGTGTGTGCGCAGGCAGCGACGAAGGTTCTCGCGGTTCCAGATTTCCGGATCGCGCTTCATCTGCTCGACGACTGGTTTTATGGCGTCATAGCGAGCATCACGAACCCCGATGTCTTTGACCGAGATTTCTGACGGACGGCTGTCCTTGGTGGGGTCAGCAATGACGCGTAGCAAGTCAGGTGAGTCCGCGCAGGATTGCAGCTCAGCAATCTTCATGGCCTCTGGAAACGCCGTAGGCAGGTCAAGGCGGATGACGTACGCAAGGCCGAGCGCCTCGACCACATGAAGCAGGCGATAGGGAACGTCTAGAGCTTCAAAGGTATCGTTGATGCAAAGAACGGTGGTCATGCGGCTCTCCGCAGGTCAAAGCACGGCGTCAGTTCCCCGCGGCGCGGAATGGGCTGGCGCTCGAGCCACTGTGCGCTGAGGTCAACTTCGATGCGGCGCTGCCAGACCAAGTTCTTGAAGATGCGAAGCCCGGCACCGCGCTCCAAGCCGTTAGCAGAGTCGTATTGGGCGCAGAAATGGGTTACCGACGGACGCGTGCGGCACTTGAAAAGGTCTTCATGAAACTGGTCAAGATGCCAGGTCAGGAGGCCGGGTACGGTCAGCACTTCGCCGTCCTTGGGCAGAGACATGCGAATGAAGTCGATGTTGCGCACGACATTCCTCGGGGCGCTTGTCTCCGTGAAGATGTAGTGGGGGATGCCGATGTGCGCGCAGTAGGCCTTGTGAAGGCTGAGTTTTTCACGCACGCGCAGTTTTTCGAGTTGCCGAGCAGGCTTCGCGTCCCAAGCGGACGTGCGCAGTTCGCCGTCCGCGTCAACTTCCGTCACAACCGCATCCAGCGTCATCACCAGCGGAACGCCTGTGCGGGGGTAGCGGGGATGCTTCAACGCGAGCTTTTTCGCGAAGCCGAGGGTGACCGCGCGCTCGATAGGCCGCTGTTCGTTGTAGTCCCAGAAGCCATCGCTAAATTCCGTGAGCAGGAACATCGCACGTTCGAGGTACGAAAACGTGTGAATGGTGCGGTTGAGCTTCGCGCCAGGTACGCGCGTCTGGTTGCCCCTCGACGAGAACTCCTGCATCTTTATCCACGGCGAGTAAGTCTCGCGCGTGCCGCGTCCGCGTCCGTCGCGAAACCGCTCCTCAATCACTTCTTCTGTCCACTTCTGTGGGCCACCCATGTGACACTCCTCATTTCCTGTTTTCCAACATGGCCACACGGGCCTCTCGTGACCCCTCGCGACAAACACTGCGGCGGCTTGGTCCCATGGAGCCTCGTGCCGGTTCAGCGATGCCGGCAGTGCAGGGCGCCGGGGCTGAGGCTTTGGGCAAACGTCTGCCTAAAATGGCCTTGTTTCCTCAACACCTCGTCCGCCGAGCGCCGCTGCGCATCGGGATCTCAATGTCTAGAGGTCCCTGTTTAGATCTTTTGGTCGAAGCTGGGGCTAGGACGCGTTACATGGCTCATGATGGTCTCGTAAATGACACTAAAGTCTCGTCAGGCGAGACTTTAGTGTCATTTGAAAAATTTGGCAAGTTTTTGCCGAGGGGTGCCTGTGGCCTTTGATTGGACGGATGCAGCCTCTCGTCTGTTGAAGGCAGAAATCTCCCGGGAGGGAGTGACGCTCGCGCGCCTGGCTGCGAGGCTGAACGCGATGGGCATCCAGGAAACCGAGGCCTCGTTGAAGAACAAGCTGTACCGAGGAACGTTCTCGACGACGTTCTTCATGCAAGCGATAACGGCGCTGGGACGGAGCACCGTCGACGTAGGGGCCGTAGTCCCTGCGGACGTTCCGCGAGGCCGAGATCTAGACGGACAGCCACCGCCCGCGGCTTGACCAAGTTAGCTACCAGCCCGTGACCGGTGCGTCCGCGAAAGGCACACGGTCATCACAAGCAAGCTTGGTGTGAGGCGACTCATCGGAGCCAGGCCATGGCAGGATGGCGACCAACTCTTGAGCCGCACCTCGCTTTGAAGCATCCGCGCTCACGGAGCGTCGGGTCGAGATGCTGGTCAGGTGCCAATGGCGATACAAGCGCCTCGTCTGTGGCGTGTCGTGGTTTGAAATCAGAACTGTCGCCCCTCGGCTGACAGCCAAGACCCCTGCCTCGAGCAGCTCTTCGTGCTGCTGTTCGCCGAAACCGGCACTCGTGTAACCAGTAAAAGACGACCGCTCATCGGCCGGCAGGTACGGCGGGTCGCAGTAAACAACGTCTCCGACCTTGGCCATCGACATGGCGCCCGCGAAGCCACCGTTCAGGATGGTGCAGCGGTCGAGTTTCGTGGCTGCCTCGAGCATCGCTTCGAGAGGAAACCCAGGCAAGCGAGACGGGTGGCCGTATGGCACGTTGAAACCACCCCTGCTATTCACTCGGAAGAGCCCGTTGAAGCCGAAGCGATTGAGGTACGGAAGACGGACTGCGCGTTCAAAGCGGTCGCTCGAGGCGTTGAACTCTGCGCGTAACCGCAGGTAGGCCCCTTGCGATAGGTTCTCCTCCACGAAGAACGCTTGCGCGCGCTCGATGCACTCCTTGGGGCGGCATTGGAGTGCTGTCCACAAGGCAATCAAGTCGCTGTTTGCATCGTTGATGACGTATTCGTCATACGGGGCAGCCAAGAGTACGGCGCCGGCGCCAACGAACGGCTCGATGAGCCGACGTCCGTGCGGGAGCAGAGGTAGAAGGTCAGCAAGCAGTCTTTGCTTGCCGCCAGTCCATTTGAGAAAAGGCTTGGAGCGGCTTGGAGGTTGTGGATGTGAGAGCATCCACAGTCAAGCAATCCGATTTATTCCTCGCGCCGACTTCCCATGTTCGGCCTGACGCCAAGGGGCGCCGCAGCGATGAGACGCCGCAATAGACAGCATGCCCACGCGGATACACAGTTGTCATCAGCTGATCCGACTCGACGCGCCGTAGCCTCTTCGGCCAGGTTCGAGGTCAAGAGCGCTGCTAAGACGGCCGGGCTAGCCGCCGTAATAGGTCGGACGGGAGCAAAGAGTCGCAGCAGATATTGCGCAGCTTCCCGAGAACTTCTCAAATTCGATGAGAACTTCAGAGAAGACCAGCCATAAAGAGGCTAAGTTCGCACAGGCGGCGCTGCCAGCAAGCCCATGCGTGCATTTGAGCTACGCAGCCATTGCTGCCGCAGCCCAAGCTTCCAACACTGCGCCGAACGCACGTTCCATAATGCACGCAGCCTTTGCTCCACCGGCTTCCATGCGGTCGCTCCTCAGATAGGCCTCCAACTCCTGCTGCAGCGACTCGTCGGCCAGGTCGTCGTCGAACGACGCGTCTCGGATGACGCACAGTATCCCGACGGTGGCATCCGTGACCGCGAGCACTGTGGCAACCTCGTCCATGCCCATACCTTGTCGTGCGTTGGCTCCGAGCGAGGCAAGACGACACAGTTCGCGGTGAATACGGACCATCAGCGTTTGGATGAGTGCGACTTTTTTCCTCAGCGCATCTGTACTTTCCGGCGCCTTGCCTCTACCTGCTGATTTCATGGCCCTCTGTGCAGCGAGCGCGTCAGTTGTACAGCGCAAGGCGTAGCGGATGGCGCGTTCCGAAGTTGCATCTCTGGTACCGCTGTCCGAGGCCACCACGGCCTTGCGCAAGCCGCTGACCGCCGCGGCCGGCGAATGACATGCCGCATGCGAAAACAGGGAATTTCCGAAATCGGCGCATGTTCGCAAGGAACCGACCTGGGCGGCGCTGATAGCACCGTAGCCGCGGTCGATCTGACCGCGAAAGACTTGCTCCTCGATTGCGATGAGCAGCCAGTAGTGAAGGCCATGGAGGAGGATCAGCGTGTCTTCTTCTGACCCCGACTCGGTCAGAAGCTCGAGTTGTTCGAGGCAGTCGCTGGTGGAAGGTTCTTGATGCGTATAAGTCATGGGGGCCTGGGACGTTGAGGGATACCTCCCAAGTATTGCTACCGGTTTTAGCCTTTTCACGCCTTGAGAGCCCAGCCCGTTGCCAAGGGCGGTTCGCCGAGGGCTAGCCAGGCCACCCAACTCACCGAACGACGTTGGCGCCAACGCTTTCCCGTCAAGTACCCTCAGCTCGCCTGGTCGGAGGCGATCCTGGTTGGCCACGCAAAGATACGACGTTCGTTGCAGCGCAAACGAAAAAGGGCGCCCCGCTTGGGCGCCCTGAAAGTGGTGATAGATGGCCTGGGCGGCTCGCTTCAGCCGGTAATTTCTCGGTGCCTCAGCCAGTTTGCTTGGTGCTCCAAGTGCACCCGCCATTCTTCTGGGTCAACGGGCTCGAGCGACTTGCAAGTCATCGGAGTCTCGACGATGGTGTAGACGACGGGATGAACGATGCCGAGCCGGCTCTTCAGCTCATCTTCCATGCGCCCGTCTTTCATCAACTGCAGTAGCTCGCCACCAAGGAGGTCGCTCTCGAGTTCCTCTCCTTCAACGTCCCGAACATTCAGTACCTCGAGGTCGGGCGGGCTAATTGACGTGGCCACTTGCAGGTGGTCAGAGGCTATGACCCAGAGGAAGCCTGCTTCAACCCAGCTGTCAACAGCCTCCCACACGCAGGGTTCCGCTGCATTCAGCAGGTAGACAAGGGAGACCGTGTCTTCATCAGCCGCGTCATCGCTGTCTGCCGCGATGGCCCGCCCTATGAGAGCAATGCACCTTGAGCCGTTGCCAAAGTCCAGAGGCCGGAGGCTCAGCTCGCATAGGCTGGGTTCATCCCGAGTAGAGAGCCACACGCTCTTGACTGCAAAGCGTGGGTTTGCAAACGTCGAGGCTCCCGCATGCCTATTCTGCAGGCAAACCTGCATGGGAAGTGGCGCCAAGCCGTGGGCGTTCAATAGGTCGTTGATTTTCATAGATTCCTTCGGTCCGACGCTGAAATCCTTCGTCAGAGTCGTATAGGAACCGCCTGTTTATCCCTTGACATGGCTAGCCCGCGACAACGCGAAGACGATCCACCTGAACGCTGCGCACGCGTGCCGTCGGGCTTTGAAGCACTGGGCCCGGTCGCAATCGTCAGGGCCTACGTTGCCGAGAGAACCTTGCATTCAATTCGGCGTGCCGGCTCAGGAGATATGGGTTCAAGAGCGGGGTCTCCGCGAGCCGCTGCGTCCAACTGCTCTTCAGACCAATACCTTTCGGGCCAGTAGTTCACTCCGCTCGAACAGAACGCTGCTTGCAGGTCTGCCAAGAAGCCGTCCATTGCCTCTGCGTCGGTCTCGTGCTGCACGAGCACGAACCGCTGTGCCGCGACAAGACACACGAAGAACCGCCCAAGCTCGCAGGCGTCGGGAAACCCCTTCAGTCGCCGTGCATCAGTCTCAACCGAAATGTCCGCGCTCTGAAGTGCTAGGAAAGTAGCGCTCGAGAGCAGGTCGTCGCTTTGACGGTTGTGGACGGTCAATGGCGACTCAGCCAGGTCATCAAGGAGTGGCTCAACGTCGCTGGGCAGAACTAGCAGAAGAGTTTCAGCATCTGCGCCGAGCTCACGCGGAAGTTCGTCGTCAGGAACAACGAGCGCCGCGGAACTGTCTGGCGGGCAGTTGCTGGTGCGCCAGTTGATGAACGAGTCCAGCATGGGGAAAGCACGCTTGGCGTCAAGAAGGCTGCCGGAGAAGACCGTGGAGATAGTCATATTTGGCTTGGATGGAAGAGCAGGGCACTCGTATCGTCTCCGACGTTTATATGGGCTCGCCTACGAGCGCATCCGTCACTGCCATCGAAGGATAAAGACCGGTGCTTCACTGGGTATCTTCACAACGGCTGAGTTCATCCATGAGCAATGCAGAGTCCACTTGCGGTCATCTCGGCAGCCTGTTTGTCGTCTCCACATTTCTCAACATCTTCTGCGGCGGACTTGCCTCCAATATCGCATGACCATCTGGATGGCTAACGAGGCCCATGGCGCCCCGCTTTACACGCACAGCGCTGATGCGGCTACTCCATTGGCATGTATTTTGAGAGCGGCCCAGGAAATTTGCTTGGGGATGCAGGTTGGCGATAGAGACTCCCTGGCATACATGCTCGAGACCGTTCGAGCGCAATTTGAAGTCGTCGAAGACTGCAACGAAACGGACAAGGCACTCGCTCTCCAGAACCTGGAGCATGTCTTTGCCTTGGCGTCCAGAGCGGCGTTCCAGGCTCTCGAAGAAGTACAAGCTGGGTTCCCTGCCAGCGGCGGGGACTTTGCAGCATGGATTGACGAACTGCATCGGCGCCCGTAACCGCGCCAGCGTCGCGGCCGGCATGGGCGGTGAAGCGTGCATGAGACAGGCCAACCTCCGTGGAGCGCCTGATGCATCCCGGGTGGGGCAGGCCTCGACTAGGTAGCCGACGCCGAGAGCTATTGTCGGCTTGAATTCAGTGAGGGAACGGCAGATACTTTCCGACGTTCGGAGGAATTCGATGCCAACCGACCCCTTTGTTTCCATCGCCGAGGCCGCGTACATCACAGAGCTCGCCGACCAGGATCTGAACCGGCTCATCGACGAGCGCATCGTCCCCGATGCCCTGGTGCTTGCGGACGACGGCCGCCGACGGTTCTCGCGTTTGGCCTGCGCCCTCGCTCAGTTCTATTTGGCGACGGACAATGACTTCACTGCGAGCCTACGCCGCTCGGTCATCGCAGAGATGGCGGCTCGCGTGCAGCGGGAGGATGCTTCGTCCGAACTGCTCGCGCTCGGACCAGCAGCGACTGGGTTCGACTGGCTGGTACAACTGCCGTTCGGCGAGATTGATGTCAGTTCCTTCGTCCGGACGTGTTCGGCCCGGGCCCGCGCCATTGACGACTGCAAGGCCTCTATCACCCGCTCGAACGACGTGATGGACGGGATACCTGTGTTCGCCGGCACTCGCCTGCCGATTGACACCATCCTTGCGTCGACCGAGAGAGGTATAGCGATGGAGCGCATCCTCGAGAGCTTTCCGTTCCTGACGTATGAGATGGTCGATGTGGCAAGGGTCTATGACGCTACCCAGCCGAAGAGAGCACCCCGACGAGGACTGGGGGAAGTTCACCCGGACTGGATCCTTTTGGATTCGAGGGTGGTTCGGCCGGCTCGGGCCTCCGGCGACTGAGTAGACTTGCTACTGAGAGCGGCCGCTATTTCTACAAGCTTGGGAACAGATCTGCCTCCGACATTCGGCTAGCAGCGGCCTGAGCAGGACGTTCGTATCCAGGACTACGAGAGTGTCCGCGGTAATCAGTTGCGGGGTTTGCGAGAGGGTTGCGCCTCAGCCGCCACTTGTGGTGACGCGCGCCTGCCGACGACTGGCTCACCGCGCACAGCATTCGCGTAGTGCTCGTCCTCTTCGTCATACAGCCGTGCCGCCACACCTGCCTTGCGAGGCGTTGGCACATCTAAGTATTCTTGCGTGCGAGCCGAAAGAAATGCTGCCACTGCAGACGCCGAAATGCGCCGATGACCGCCCTCTGTCTTGACGACCTTGCCCAGCTTGCCCGCGTCACAGAGCATCGAGACGTAAGGACGGCTGCCCTCCAGGCGAACTGCTGCCTCTGCCGTCGTGAGTGTCGAATCCGGTCCTTCCGAAGTGTGTGCTGCGGTCGAGTCTTCAACGGCTGCTTCGGCCTCTTCCGCAAGCAGTGCAATCAGTGCCATCCGGCTGTCATGCGACAGCGCTGCAACAGCTGAGCCTAGAACTTGAACCGTTAGTTCTCGAATTTCGGCCTCGAGCTCGAGGTCGGTAGGGCTGCTATCAACTGCGGGATCGGAAGCTCCTCGCCTTGCACGAGATCTCGTAGCGCTCAGGTAGGCAGTGGTGTCATAGGGCCGATGGCGCGCGACCGCTCGAACTACGGCGCTGCCAACCGCGTCAGCCAAGGACTTGAGCGGGCTGGCCAGAGGAAGCCCGCGCTTGGCCGTGGGAGTCGCAGCGAGGTTTGTTTGAGAGGTGTGTGACATTGAGTTCTCTCGGTACTTGGTGAAAGGTGTAGCACCCAATGGGAAAAAATCGAAACGAGCCAGAGATCGCAGACCTCTGTAGGCACGAGACCGCTCGACAGGGACGTTGGTCTTCTCGCAACTTCTCATCCAACATGAGAAGTTTCAAGCAGCGCTAACGGTTTCTGCCTCGGCCTCGAGCCACGCGCGAAGGCGCTTCAGCACATCGGGAGACGCCAGGCCAAGCAAGGGGTCCGTCTGGATGAGGCGCTCGACCTCGTCCTCCGGCCAGTCGCGGGCGTCATCGTCGAGAGCGGCCCAGTTGGTCACCCGGCGCTTCTGCGCATCGCCCTGCACCTGGTAGCCCCGGGCGATATCGCCAAATCCCTTGCCATGGATGGCAGCGTCGAACGTCGCGCCAATGACTTTCTTCGAGAGCGCCGTAGGCAGTCGGGCAAGCGCCTGCTCGAAGCCCAGACCCGACACCCAACTTGTGGAGAGCACGATCTTCACATCCTCATGAGGTGCGAGGATGTCTGCAAGCAGCGGCGCGTGCTCGAACAGGACGTGGCCGGCCGACTGGTCGCCCAGACGCATCCGACCGTCCGGCTCAAGCCAGACATCTGCTGGATGCAGCACCCCATCGAAGTCAAGGAAGAGGACTCTCATCTAGGGTACTGGACTGGCGATCGATACAGTGAGGTCATCCGTCTGATTGATCGCGACTTTCCGGTCTGGCACGATGTGCTCCGGCGTCGTCGCGAGGGTGCGTAGGTGATGACTGAAGGCGGTGGCAGGGTCGATACGAGCAGCTGACCAGCGGATGCGCACCGTGGCTATGCAAACCTGTCGCCGTCTTCGAAGACCATTACGAGCCGGGCACCGTCCCAGCGAAGCGACGAGATTTCATGGTGTCCAGAGCGATGCCGATGCATGAGGTGGATGTGCAGTCGCTCACCGGCTACCAGGCGCTCGGCAATTTCCAATTGCTCTTCTCCCGACAGTGCACTGACATAGAGGCCAGAGTAGGGGCCGGCCATGAGCTTGCCATAGCTCTCCAAGAGGGACCATTCCCATTCGCCCAGTAGCCCCTGTGCTTTTGCACGAAGCTTCATGCGATATCGAAACGCGAGGAGGCTGTCGTCGTCCATGAGTGCGGGAGGCATTGACCGCGACTCTTGATCATGTTGACAACGCGGTCAACAACTCGACGGAATATCCGAGCGGCGCACACAGGTGCATATATGCGCACATTTTGATAACGGCGGACATCGGCATAGAGTTGAGTCGGTGAAGCCGCTACAACCTGGCCTGGTTGCCCGAAGGTGTGTCTGAAAGCTCGTCTTTACAAATTCTGCAAGGAAGTTCGAGCGAGCTAATGAGCCTCCATATTGCCCTTTGCGATCACTCGTCGGGTCGATAACCTAGAGCCATGCCTCAATCCAAAGAAGTTCAGATCTGGGCTGCGCTTGCTTGTCTCGTCATCGGCTCATTAGGGCTGATGGTCGCGATGGGCATCGCAGGCCGCTGCGGTGAGGGCCTCAGTACGGTAGTGTCATTTGGCCTCGGCTCCGTTGCCCTCGCCGCAGCCGCCGCCCGGATTGCTCTCGAGTTTTCCCGATGCTGATGCGCTGGCAGCCGAACTTCTGTGCTGGTGGACTCTCGAATTGCGCAGGATGGCCGATAGCATCTAGTTCGGGATGGACGGCCACGGATAGTGGTCGGCTTTCCCGCCGTGTGATGGAGCGCGACCGCTGACCGTCGCCAACGCTGAGCGACTCCTAGCCGATTGGCGCCACAGCTTCCGCTAGACGATGACGAGACCCCGGGCCCATGGAGCTGAAGAGCATTTACCTCGACCCCGCAACTGACGACGCGATAGCAGCGCGTGCAGAAGCGCTTGGGATGTCAAGAGCCCAGGCGTTTCGTCGGACGCTGAAGGAAGGCATGCAAGCCGTTCGCGCGGGTCATGCGAGGCCTCCGCTCCCGACCGATGCGCCAGTGATGAACCTCAGGACCTTGTATCTAGAGGAAAAAGTGTTCGACAAGTTGAGGGTAGAGGCCTTTGACCGACGAGTCGGGTGGAGCCGGGTGATGCTCGAGTACCTTGCCATGGGGCTGGAAATGGCGCGCGCAGAAGGGGAGGCGGGTGGGCCATGACAGGTATGCGTCAACGCAAACACCAACTGCCGCGAGCAGCACTCAAGCGGCTCCGGAAGAACATCGCCGCGCTCGCCAGAGGCCTCCGACGCGCCCTCGCGTTCATGCGGGAAGAACGGGCGTTCGCTCGTTCATTCGATGAGGACTTCCGGTGCATGCAGGATCTTAAGTTTGCGGAGATGGCTCGCGAAGCCAGGAAGGCCGAACCTGCGAGCCTCCGAAAGTTCGGCGAGAAGCGGGAGGTAAGGAAGCCGTGGCCAGCCTGCGGAAGATGAAGCGTCACGGCCGCCTGGAGCGGGAGAAGGGGATCGACAATGACCCAGACCATCACGCGGTCCTGTTCAAGCTTCGGCTACTCGATGATGACGACAACTATGACCTGTTTTGCGAGATGCGAAACGAGGTGGAGGCCGTGCTCGGCGACCTGAGCCCGGAGCAGTGGGGCAGCTACATGCGTTTCAATTACGAGCCGCCCCTCACTGCGCGCCTCGCCACTACCTATCGAATGCTTCAGACGATGCCGGATGACGATGCCGGGCGCGAACAGTTTGTAGAGCGCTTCATTCGGAGTGAGTATGGTCGGCTGGAAGCCGAAGCCGCGCTGCACAGGCCCAAGACCAAAAACATCCTCGACGCGGTTGGCAGCATTCGTCCTGACCCTGGCGTCCATGTTTCCGTCGAGAAAATGAATGCCTGGGCTAGTGCCCCCTTCATCGAAGTGACCGGCCACGAACAGCTTGAGGGGTACCCTGACCCTGGAAGAGACCATGACGAACTTGCTTGAGCGCTTCGACGAACTTTGCGAGCAGCTGCGCGGCATCGCTGACCCCGGCCAGCGTGAGAGCCGCATAGGCAGGTTTGTCATCGTGGAGTGGCATCGCAACCAGGAGGAGATACGCCGTCACTTGCCGGAGCATCGCGTTTCGATGACCTTCGCTGACTCTGTCAAGTCCGTGAGCGATGACGAGCTCGAGGAGTGATGCCCGATGCGGAAGAGAGCGGGCTTGCTGACACGTTCCGTCAGGGTTTCAACGATGAAATCGCCGAGGAGCTTCACAGTCGTGCCGGCTTCGAGCGCTTGGTGAACATCAAGCCGCCTTGGGAGAAGCCATGACCAGTATGCGCAAGCGGAGGATGCTCCGCGAGTGGCGCGAGCGAGTCCTGGTGCGCCTTCGCAAGAGCATGCGACAGCAACGCGGCCTGCAGCGGATGATGGACGCAACCGATCGCCTGGGCCTCTACGACGCCGAGCTCGCAGATCTCGCCTACTTGTTCGACCGCGACAAAGTCAACGATGAGCAAATTTTGGTTCGTAATTCACCAGATCCGAAGGCATAGCCGGTCGGCCGAGGTTTTCACACCTTGCGGCGGCGCATTCCACCGACCATGGACAGATCTGCGCATGGTCGGTGGAATGTCTTTGAGATCAAGGGCTTCCGAGCGGCGCCGAGACCGAAGCGTCAGGCTCGCGGCGCTTTGGCAACGGTCCTGACCGCATTAACGCTGCTCCGGGGCGGCGTTCCGGCGCCGCCCGTGGGGTTCATGCTGTGAGCTCAGCGTGGAGGTCGAGACTCACGACTGTCCGGTGAAGGAATATGCCTCAGACGCCGTCGGCGCTGATCACTCGCGATACCAATACTGCTGATAGATCA
>FTIR01000376.1_pt4 | contig 19463 bp, 18 predicted proteins | sample 1658041 | NCBI WGS metagenome assembly FTIR01 (sample SAMEA3914793, study PRJEB12502) | metagenome | biome: forest; material: soil | place: Canada | collected 2011-07-03 | depth 0.3 m | reverse complement strand
CGGGGTAAGCACGGCCTGAGGGCCCTATTGCCCGGCACGGCGGGTTTGAGCACGATCGCTTGAGGGTGCACACGCTTGGATGTGTGCACTTAACCGGATCGTGCACACATGAACAAGCGAGAGATCGAGGGCAAGGGCACGCGGCGCCGGCACGGCGAGGCGTTCAAGCGAGAGCTCGTCGAGCGCAGCCTGCAGCCAGGTGCGTCGGTATCGGCCCTGGCCCAGGAGCATGGCGTCAACGCCAACCTCCTGTTCAACTGGCGGCGGCTCCACCTGCGCGCGTTGGCTGCGAAGCCCGCGGCACCGCCGCATCCCGCGCTGCTTCCGGTCACGGTCGTGCCCGAGTTGCCGATCGCGGCGCCATCCCCAGTTGCGGCCCCTTCGCGCACGCCCGGCGGAACAATCGAGATCGAGATCGGCGGTGCACGCGTTCGTGTGCGCGGCAACGTCGACGACACGAGCTTGCGCAGCGTCTTACGCGCGCTGCGCGAACTCGCATGATCGGCCCGCCGTCCAATACGCGCATCTGGATCGTCGCTGGGCATACGGACATGAGGAAGGGGTTCGACGGCCTGGCGGCCATGGCGCAGACCGCGCTGGCCGCCAACCCGTTCTGCGGCCACGTCTTCGTCTTCCGCGGCAGGCGCGGTGACATCCTCAAGGTGTTGTGGTTCGACGGCCAGGGCCTTCTGCTCTTGGCCAAGCGCCTCGAGCGGGGCCGCTTCGTGTGGCCGCAAGCCACCTCGGGCAGCGTCTCGCTCACGCCAGCGCAGTTGTCGATGCTGCTGGAGGGGATCGACTGGCGCATGCCGATGCGAACGCACAGCCCGGAACTCGCGGCCTGACGGGCCGGGCATCGGGTCCGCCCCGATGGACCCGACCAGCGGCCGTCGACACACTTCCTGCGTGTCAACGACGCCTCGTCCGCCGACCCTTGCCGCCTTGCAGCGACGCCTCGAAGAGCGCGACGCCGAGATCGTCGTCCTCAAGTTGCTCGTCGAGAAGCTCGAACTGCAGTTGCTGAAGTCGCGCCGCTCGCGGTTCGGTCAGTCGAGCGAACAACTTGGCGACCAGCCAACGCTTCCGGCCACGCAACCGGTGCCGGCGCCGCAGCGAGCGCGGACCGCCGCCAACCGCCCGGCCATCGACCGGTCGCTTCCGGTGCACCTGCCGCGCGAACCGCATGTCCACCGCCCCGTGGTCACCGACGCGGCGCACGACGCGATGGGGCAGCCTTGCGGTTGCACATCCTGTGGCGGCCGTCTGCGCCAGATCGGGCAGGACGTCTCGGAACAACTCGAGTATGTGCCAGCCCGCTTCAAGGTGATCCGACACGTTCGACCGAGGCTTGCTTGCGTGGCCTGCCAGACCATCTTCCAGGCCGCTGCACCGAGCCGGCCGATCGTGCGGGGTGTCGCTGGGCCGGCGCTGCTCGCGCATGTCATGGTGTCGAAGTTCTGCGACCACATCCCCCTGCACCGATTGGCGCGCATCCACGCCCGCGACGGCGTGTGCTTCGATCCCTCGACCTATGGCGGCTGGCTCGAGCAGTGCCTGGCACTGGTCGACCCGCTGGTGGCGGCACTCGGCCGCTACACGCTCGCCGGCGCCAAGGTGCACGCCGACGACACGCCGGTGCCTGTGCTCGATCCCGGTCGCGGCAAGACCAAGACGGGCCGGCTCTGGGTCTACGTTCGCGATGATCGTCCGGCTGGCAGCACCGAGCCGCCGGCAGCCTGGTACCAGTACACACCCAACCGCAAGGGCGAGCATCCGCAGCAGCACCTCCAGGACTTCCGCGGCGTGCTGCAAGCTGACGCCTACGGCGGCTACGGGAAGATCTACGACACCGGGCGTGTCGACGAGGCGCTGTGCTGGGCGCACGCGCGTCGACCGTGGTGGGACATGTATGACGGCCAAGGCCGCATCGCGGGCTCCATCGCCGACCAGGCCCTGCAACGCATCGCCGCGCTCTACGCGATCGAGGCCGGGATCCGCGGCCAGCCACCGGACGTTCGACGCCGCGAGCGCCAGGCTCGCGCCGGCCCGCTGCTCGACGAATTGCACGCGTGGTTCACCAGCCTGAAGGCCAAGGTGTCGGCCAAGTCGGAACTGGCCAAGGCCATCAACTACTCGCTCAAGCGATGGAAGGCACTCACGCGCTACCGTGATGACGGCCGCATCGAGATCGACAACAACGCCGCCGAACGCGCCCTGCGTGGGGTCGCTCTCGGAAGAGGCAACTACCTCTTCATGGGGTCGGATGCCGGAGGCGAGCGAGCCGCGGCGATTTACAGTCTGGTGGAGACGGCCAAGCTCAACGGGCTCGACCCGCAGGCCTACCTGCAGGACGTCCTCACGCGCATCGCCGACCATCCCATCAACCGCATCGACGAACTGCTGCCCTGGAACTTCGCCCAGGCAGCGCAGCAGCGTCGAGCAGCCTGATGTCGGCGCGCGCGTCGACGACCGAACTGGAATACGACGTGGCACAAGACGACATCGCGGCTCGCATGATCGACGCGCTCGACGGCGCATCGAGCCTTCAGCTCTACCAGCTCAAGGCGCTCATCGAAGGCATGCTCGCCGAACCGCGGCGAACGATGGAGGCCTGCGCGAGCCTGCATCTGGGGCAACCGGTTCGCTTCGTGGACTTCCGTACCGGCCAACTGCGCCAGGGCAAGGTGATCGCCAAGCATCCGACGCAGGTCACGGTGTTCGAGGAGGCGGTACGCCGCAGTTGGAAGATCCCCTACGTCTCGGTCGAGGCGGCCGAGAAGACGCCGGGCGATACCGCCAAGCCCTACGATCCCCCGCCGGAGCCAGCGCGTCCCGCAGGTCCTTCGGGCTTCGCGCTGGGCGATCGGGTCAGCTTCGATGACGGCAAGGGCAACACGATCATCGGCATGGTCGCGAAGATCAACCGGCGCACGGCATCGGTCGCGACCGACGATGGTCGGTCATGGCGCGTGGACTTCACCCTGCTGCGGCACGTGGTTGAAGTCTGACGGTTCGCGTCAAGAGGGCCGTGGGACGGCGCTTACTCTGCGGGTGAGAGTGAAACATGCTCACGTCGCTCGGCGCGCGTCGCCAATGAGCTCATCGTCGCAGTAGACGATACAGAGCATCCCCGACCCAAATCCTCCGCGCACACCGCGGCCTCCGCTGGCTGCGGCGCGATGGCCAATTCAGCAGCAAAGTCGCCTACTGTTTGGGGATGCTTGCTTCCAACGAAGTCGCTCTGTCACCCTTTGGCTTCGTCAAAAGCTCTTTCGTGAGGTAGATGAAGCCAACACCGCCTGCCATCCAAATGGCACCCTTGCTCGTGACCAACAAATCGCGGACGAAGACGTCGCTAAACGCTGTACCCATCATCAGCATGAAGGGAACGAGAGCAGCAGCTGCCAGAAAATCTGTCAGGGTCTCGCGGAGGTCTAAGACCGGAGTCAGATGCTGCTGTTTGCGCCAGATCAAACGAGCACAAACGATACAAGCTGCCAGCGCAAATGCAACGGCGTCTACCATCAATTCCTACCCTACTTTGTTGAGCGAGGCCACCACAGGATGGCACTAACGACCACGACTACAACCCATGCGGTCACAGGCACAACAACATTGGGGTCACCTGCTCCGAGCCTCGCAAGAAACCGACCCAGTGCGGAACCCATCATTCCTGCACCGGCCAGCGGTGTCACGATTCTAGGGGCGTTTTCTACAACGGTCTGAAAGGACGGCATTGCGTTGGGATGGTAGTTTCTGAAACCAGTCTAGATACCAGCTTTAGCCAACGACATCCAGAAAGCTAGGGTGCGAGCATGGCACGTTCATTCTCCGGCTCGGTTGCCAGACGAGCTCCTTGATAGCAGCAGTTCGCTGCATGCGCGCTACGAGCTTGTCTTCTGTTCACACGATCGGCTGACGCCGAGGCAACAGTACAAGACTCCGGCCGTTGCTCATACCGTGTGAGACGTAACCGTGACATTGCACTCTATGCTTGCAGCTGCAAGGCGCTCGATATAAACATTGATCTCTGTACGCCTGGATGGGACGTACTGAAATCAACTGGGTGTCTGGCATCCGCCGCGGCAAGGAGGGAAAGCTCTGCGTGGAGGTTCAGGATGCGGAAGGACGACGCAGCCTCACGTCGCTTGAAAGCTTGCAGCCTTCGCTCAATGGGGCCGGTTCGATACGTCGAAAGGTGTGCTTCTCGCTGGGCGCATTGCGTGAGGTTGCAAGCTCGGACTACCTGGAGCCGCTTGGGCTCGAGAGGCTTGACCCCGGTGCACAGCGCATCTACGAAGTCAGCGCCGATGGCGCCACTCTGATTGTTCCGTCTCAGCTTCTCGTTCTCGGTCTGTTCGGTGAGCACGCAGCCACTCGGGCCCTCCTGTTTACGCCCCGAGACCCCTCGGACTTAGTAGGCGCGCATCGAGAGGGTAAAGCCTGTGAGTTCGTTAGCAATCCGAATCGGGGGCGGAGACTTAGGAAAAGCAGCCTGGGACTGCTTGCCAGGCTAACTTGGATGAGCATGTACCCATCAGCCAATGCGGCATGGAGTAGCGTTTACACAAACGCTCTTGCTGGCATCTTCGACTTTCGGCCTGCCAGTGCTGACGTCACAGTTTCGGCGTCCGGCCGTATGCACAACGGGAAGTTGCTCGTGACTTCCATCCGCATGTTGGAACTCAGAGCAACAGACGCACCGTTCGACTTTGCAACCCCTGGAGCGCCGCAGGATTTCGTCCTCACGGAGATGATTTATCGTCATCCCACGCACCGTCTGACCGTAGCTCCTTCGCAGCAGCTCAGCATCGCTAAGCAGGGCGTCGTTGAGCCGCTGACCGATGAACAGTGGTCTCGGGTTGAGCCGATTTTGAAACGGGTGCGCTGGGGCGGTGAGCGCAAGCACAGCCTTCGGGCGTTGTTCGACGCCATCCGACTGAAGTATGGTGCTCCGTACTCTTGGCCAACGCTTCCGCTGCCTCGCAAGTTCGTACAGGTCGCACAGACTTTAGCGTCAGACCTCAAGAAGGCCGGTGCCTGGGATGAACTGATGGTTGCGTCCGACGTGGTGCCCGTAGAAGGAGAACCAACGAGGCGAACTGGGCGCAACGCCGCACCGTTGTCGGACGATGAGTGGAGCGCGGTGGAAGAACAAGTCTTAGAGCTCTTCGTCGACTTCAACGTGTGCGACCTGAACTGCCCCCGACGTCATAGCTTGAGGAGTCTGCTGGACATCATGCGACTCAAGGTGATTGGGAAGCACTCTTGGCGGAGCTGTCCAGCCGAACAAGCAGCGAAGCAGTCCGCGCAGGTTCTGCTGTCGAAAATTCAACGGGCCGGCGCGTGGCCGCGCCTTTGCCGATTGCTGGGTATCGAGGAAACTGCAGTCATCGCCTAAAGATACGTGCCATTCGGTGGAGAAGCTTTTTGGTTCGCAGCCAGGAGGCAAGATAAAAGATCTCGGGATGAGATGCCAATATATCTGCAACACAAAATAAAGTGCAATATTTAGTTAGTGCGATTTAGCACTTAATTGCTCTTGATTTAATATATGCGTCTATGGTCACAGATACGCACCCAGCCGAAGTCAGAACTCCCAAGCGCGACAGCAGGTGGAAGGGAATTGTAGAAACGCAGTTCGTCAACATTCGAGAGCAATTCCCAATGCTTGGCCATGTGCTGGAACCAGATGGCGCCAATGACACCGCTGTGTATGAGGTAGACGAGACGACGTTTGACGGTACGTTCCTAGTGACCATTGAGACGCCAACATTGAATGTTTGGCCCCACTATCACGGGGTCGACCAGTCGCTCTGGGACCTCGGCTTTGAGGAAGACTTTCCACAAGAATTCCGACCGACTCTACTTCCTGTCATCGATGCGTTTAACGCAGTAGGCGTGAAGGCGGCCTTCTCGACGGACGTCCAAAAGGACGGTCGGATGCGACTTTCTCTCTTCGTGGAGTGCGACGAAGACGTCACGCAGCTGTATGCCGACGTCACTCCGGACATCTACTACGAGCTGCCAGCCCTTGTCGATCAATGGATTGCATACGCTGATGAGATGGTTCCATAGCCCATAGAGAGCCGCGGGAAAGACTCTATTACCCGCGCAGCATCGCGAGGTTGGAGCATGCGAGAAGGACTTAATTGCCTCGAACTCATTGGGTCCTGGGGTCTCTCATAGGGAAAGGCTGAGAACGACTCTTTTGCCTCAACCCATCGATCGCGGCCTGGTCGCCCACGGCCAGCGCGGCGAGCGCGCCGGTGGCCGCCGCATCGCCGGCGCCGTCGCGGCCACTCAGCATCAGGCGATCGCGCACCCACTGGCGCGCGTTCTCGATCGGCGCCCACGACGTGTCCAGCAACTGGCCGTTGCCGCGCACCGTGCCGGTGGCGCGCAAGTCCTGGTCGAACAGCCACAGCTCGGCGTCGAAGCCGTCGGGGTTCATCGCGCCATGCGGACGGCGCAGGCGCACCGGCAGGCGCCAGCGCTGGCCGGCGCGCAACGGGGCCGGGGCGGCCGCGACCGCACGGTCGTCACGCTGGTTGCGGCTCCACGCCAGCCAGACGCGTGATGGCACGATCGGGGCGACTCCGGGTGCCGCCGTCACCGTGCTCGCATCGTCGTCATCCGCGTCGGATCCATCGGCAGGCTGCCCCACGCGCCCTGCAGCCTCCACCGTCTCGGCGACCGCAGCATCGAGCGGTCGCCCGGCCGCCGCGTCCAGCGATTTCACCCGCTTCAACTCACGCGCGGTCATCCCCAGCGCCCGCGCCGACTCGACGACGAACGCGAAGTGCTCGCCGTCCTCGGCCACCTGCGGCATCTCGGCGATCACGCCGACGAGTTCGATGTCGCAACCTTCCCACTCGGGTGCCAGCGCATCGGCGAGACGCACGTCGGCCCGCCAGCCGGCGAACGCGAACCCGGCCATCGCGACGGCGAGCCCGACGCCGGCGCGTGCGACGGATCGCCAACGAACGCGCCGGCCCACCAGCAACCCGCACAAGGCTGCGGCCCCCAGCAAGAGATACACCGCGCCCGGCCACGACGCCGGCTGCCGCAATTGCAACGCCACGCCGGCGACCCAGGCAAGCGCCGTCGCCGCACGCCACCACGCGCCGGCGGCATCCGCCAGTGGAATTGCGCTCGGGTCGGCCATGGCTCGATCGTAGGAGCGCATGGCAGAACCTGCCCGGCGCGAAATGCCCGGTTTCGCCCGCGTGCGACGCGTCCGCGCGCCCACGACGCTTCGTCACGCAGCGAAACATGGCCGCCTCTTCCGGCGCGAGACTCCAGACACCTGCCAGACGAGCCCGCACCATGACTCTCACCTGCTTCATCCGCTACGAAATCGACCCGTTCAAGCGCGAGCTCTTCCGCGCGTATTGCGAACACTGGGGCCGCATCATCCCGCGCTGCGGCGGCCACCTGGTCGGCTACTTCCTGCCCAGCGAGGGCACCAACTACGAGGCCTGGGGCCTGATCTCGTTCGACAGCCTCGCCGCCTACGAGGCCTATCGCGTGCGCCTGCGCGCCGACGCCGAGGGCCGCGCCAACTTCGAGTTCGCGCAGCGCGAACGCTTCATCGTCCGCGAGGAGCGCACGTTCACCGAGGCGGTGGACGGCGCCTACCTGCGCGCATCGGAATACAGTGGCGCGAACACCGCCTGACACCCAGAGCATGGCCACTCCACGCCGCGCAAGCGCCCCGCCCTCCGACGCCCCGCACGAACCCCGCCTCGCGCGCGTCGCCGCGCTGGTGGCCGACCCGTCGCGCGCGCGCATGCTCGCGTTCCTGCTCTCGGGCGAGTACGCCAGCGCGGGCGAGCTCGCGCGCACGGCGTCGGTCAGCGCGGCAACGGCCAGCGCGCACCTGGTCAAGCTGGTCGACGCCGGGCTGCTGGCCTGCGAGCCGCGCGGACGCCATCGCTACTTCCGCATCGCCGACGCCGACGTCGCCCACGCGCTGGAGGCGCTGGCGATGGTGGCCGAGCGCTCGTCGCACGACCGCACCTGGTCGGCGCCGGCGCGGCTGCGCCTGCGCGAGGCGCGCTGCTGCTACGGCCACCTGGCCGGCCGGCGCGGCGTGGCCCTGCTCGAGCACCTGCTCGCGCACGGCTGGCTCGTCGACGCCCCCGACGGCTACGCGCTGACCGACGGCGGCGTCGCCGGCCTGGGCCAGCTCGGCTTCGATGCGGCGGCGCTGCGCGCAAGCGCGTCGCACCGCATCGCCTACCCGTGCCTGGACTGGTCGGAACGGCGCGACCACCTGGCCGGCAAGCTGGCCAGCGGGCTGCTGACGCACTTCATCGAACGCGGCTGGTTGCGCCGCATCGGCAGCGAGCGGGCGCTGGAGCTGACGCCGCCGGGACAACAGGCGCTGGCGGCGCTGGTCGCGCTGCCCTGACGTCGCTCGTCCGCGTCCATCCGCCACTCGCGCCCTGCCGCGGGACAGGTGATTGGCCGGGCGTGTAGCATCAGCGCCCATCATCGGGCCGCCCGGCGTCACCGCGTCCAGACGGTGGCAGGCCGGCCCGCACGGAGAATTCACCATGACGATCGCCGCCCGCCTGCAAGCCCTGGGAATCGAGCTTCCGCCGCTTGCCATTCCCGCCGCCGCCTACCTGCCGTTCGTGCAGACGGGCTCGCTCGTGTTCATCTCGGGCCACATCGCGAAGAAGGACGGCAAGCCGTGGGTGGGCCAGTTGGGCCTGACGATGACCACCGAGGAAGGCAAGGCCGCCGCGCGCGCCATCGCCATCGACCTGATGGGCACGCTGCAGGCCGCGGCCGGCGGCGACCTGGCGCGCGTCAAGCGCATCGTCAAGGTGATGAGCCTGGTCAACAGCACGCCCACGTTCACCGAGCAGCACCTCGTCACCAACGGCTGCTCCGAGCTGCTGGGCGAGATCTTCGGCGATGCCGGCAAGCACGCGCGCAGCGCATTCGGCGTGGCACAGATCCCGATGGGCGCCTGCGTCGAGATCGAGCTGATCGCCGAGCTCGCCGCATGAGGATCCGCGTCCGCATTCCCCAGGTGCTGACGATCGTCGCGCTGCTCGCGATTGCGGCCGTGGCCGCCGCCGTCACCGCGCAGTACGTGTTCGACATGCAGCCGTGCCCCTGGTGCGTGCTGCAGCGCTTCATCTACATCGTCGTCGCCGTGCTGGCGCTGGCGGGCGCGCTGCTGTCCAGCGCGGCGCGCCGCGTCGCGATCGGCCTGGCGCTGCTGGGTGCGCTGTCGGGCATCGCGTCGGCGCTGTGGCAGCAACTGGCCGCCGTCAACGAGAACTCCTGCGACCTGAGCCTGGCCGAGCGCATCACCACCGGCCTGCACCTGGATCGCCTGCTGCCGCAACTGTTCATCGCCTACGCCTCGTGCGCCGACGCCGCGGTGTCGGTGCTGCACATCCCGTTCGCGGTGTGGAGCTGCGCGATGTACGTGATCCTCGCGCTGCTGCTGGCGTGGACGCTGCGCACGTCGATGAAGGCGGCGCGGTCGTCGTTCTGACGCCGTCACCGTGAATCCGGGCACCTACTACGCCGCGAGCGCGGGCGCCGCGCCTGCGCGCGCCGCCTTGCGCGGGCGCGTCGACGCGCAGGTGTGCGTGGTCGGCGGCGGCTTCGCCGGGCTCGCCACGGCGATCGGCCTGATCGAGCGCGGCGTGCGCGACGTGGTGATCGTCGAAGGCGAGACCGTGGGCCATGGCGCCTCGGGACGCAACGGCGGCTTCGTCTTCGGCGGCTTCAGCCTGGACAACGCCGACCTGCTGGCCGACCTGGGCCCGGCCGGCGCGCGCGCGCTGTACGAGCTCACGCGCCAGGCCGTCGCCACGATCCGCCGCCGCATCGCGCAGTACGGCATCGCCTGCGACGCGATCGAAGGCGGCGTGCTGCTCGCCAACTGGTTCGACGACGACGCCATCCTGCGGCGCCGCCAGGAGTTCATGGCGCGCGAGTTCGATGTGCACTGGCAACTGCTGTCGCACGACGAGCTCGGCGCCTACACGCGCTCGCAGCGCTACGCCGGCGGCCTGCTGGAGCCCGATGCGTTCCATTTCCACCCGCTGAAGTACGCACGCGGCCTGGCCGCCGTCATCGAGCGCGAGGGCGGGCGCATCCACGAGCAGTCCCGCGTGACGAAGATCGTCGCTCAGCGCACGCCGCGCGGCGGCCACGCCGTGCACGTCGACGGCGGCGTCGTTCACGCCCGCCACGTCGTCATCGCCGGCGGCGGCTACCTGCGCGGCGTGTCGGCCCCGCTCGAGCGCGCGATGCTGCCGATCGCCACCTACGTGATGGCCACCGAGCCGCTGGGCGACGCGCTGGGCCGTACGATCCCGGGCCGCGCCGCGATCTACGACACGCGCTTCTCGTTCGACTACTACCGCGCGCTGCCCGACACCCGCATCCTGTGGGGCGGCCGCATCTCCATCCTCGATCGCGGCGCCGAGCCGATCGCCCGCCTGCTCAAGCGCGACCTGTGCAAGGTCTACCCCGAACTGGGCGACGTGAAGGTGGACTACGCCTGGGGCGGCCTGATGAGCTACGCGCGCCACCAGATGCCGCAGATCGGGCAACTGCCCGACGGCACCTGGCATGCGCTGGGCTTCGGCGGCCACGGCGTCGGCCCCACCACGGCGGCCGGCGAGATGATCGCCGACGCGATCGCGGCAGCCACGCCGATCCCGGCCGGCTTCGGCCGCTACGGCCTGGACCGGGTGTGGGGTGGCGCCGGCCTGCTGGCGGCGCAGGCGAAGTACAACTGGTTCGAATTCAAGGACTGGTTGCGCGAGTGAGCCCCGATGCGCGGGGTCTGTCGCGTTGCCGAAATGCCGCATGCAGGCCCAATCGCGATACCGATTCCATGCAATATTCACGCGAACAGGGCGATTTTTGCGTGTTATTCGACGCTTACGCGCCGCATCTGTGCTGCTCTCTTGCAGTGCGGCAGCCTCGGGCCTAGGATTCCTTCAAATAGCCGGCGGTTCGTCCTGAGTACCGCGGCCCAGGAGGTTCCATGTTCCGCCGCACCGCCCGATCCCTGTTCGCGCTGACCGCCCTGGTCGCCAGCGCCACCGCCGCCCAGTCCGCCGCGCTGACGGTTTCCAGCTACGACATGCCCAACGGCGACGGCCAGGCCCACGGGGGCACCTACAACTATTGGGACGGCACCTATACCGGCAGCGGCGACACCACGGTGGACGGCAGCTTCCTGCAGGGCGGCACGGGCGCCCTGACGGACGGCGTGATCGCGACCGACCCCTGGAACGACGTGTCCAATCCGGCGGGCGTCGGCCCGTACGTCGGCTGGCACTCCAGCCCGACGATCACGTTCCATTTCGCGAACCCGGTGACGATCAACACCATCAGGCTCTATGTCGACGACTCGAATTTCGGCGGCGTCACGGCACCCAGCGCCGTCGTCGTCAACGGCACCAGTTTCGACAACAGCAGCTACCCGCTCTACTTCCCGGGGCCGCAAACCATCACGCTGGCGGGCCTGGATATCGTCGGCAATTCCGCAACCTTGACGCTGGTGGACTCGTCCAAATGGGTCTTCCTCAGCGAGGTCCAGTTCGACGGATTGGTGACGACCGTGCCCGAAGCCGGCAATCTCGCGATGATGCTGGCCGGCCTGGGCCTGCTGGGCTGGGCGTCGCGCCGCCGCGCCTGAAAGCCGGCTCGGCGCGCGCCTCGCGCCTCCTGAAAGACGCCCGGCATGCCGGGCGTCGTCGTTTGTGCGCGGACGCGGCAAGGCGGACGCCGCCCGGCCTCACAAGGCGATGACGCGCTGCCCCTTGATGGCCGCATCGATCATCTTGCCCTTGCGCGCGCGCTTGCCAGCGTGCGAGGCGAGCGCGGCGCCCTTCAGATCCTCCTCCTTCGCCTTGCCGCCGCGGCCGGTGCCCAGCACCTTGACGGCGTTGGCGCAGGTGGCGATCGACACCAGCGGATCCTTCGCATCGACATCGATCAGCGTCAGGCCCTTGCCCCCGTTCGATTGCAGCTTCAGCTCGTCGAGCGGGAACACGAGCAGACGGCTCGTCAGGCTCAGGCAGGCCACCTGCGTGTGCGCGGCCTGCACCGGCACCGGCGGCAGCAAACGATCCGTGTCAGCGACGCTGAGAAAGCTCTTGCCGCCGCGCTGGCGGCTGGTCATGTCGCCCACCTTGGCCAGCAGGCCGAAACCGCCGGTGTTGGCCAGCAGCAGCGTGGCGTCGGCCGACGCGGCGAAGTAGTGCAGCGGCTGGGTGCCGGTCTCGAGGTCGATCAGCGTGGTGATGGGCGTGCCGTCGCCGCGCGCGCCCGGCAGCGTGCTGACCGCCACGGTGTAGACGCGGCCGGTGCCGCCCTGGTTGCTGCCGAACACGAGCAGCGTGTCGACGCTGCGGCATTCGAAGGTGCCGTACAGCCCGTCGCCGGACTTGAACGCGAAGCCGCCGGCGTCGTGGCCCTGGCCCTTCATCGCGCGCACCCAGCCCTTCAAGCTGACGACCACCGTCACCGGCTCGTCGACGATCTTGATTTCGGCGACGGCGCGCTTCTCGGCCTGGATCAGGGTGCGGCGATCGTCGCCGTGCACCTTGGCGTCGGCCTCGATCTCCTTGATGACGGTGCGCTTGAGCGCCGTCGGGCTGGCGAGGATGTCTTCGTACTTCTTCTGCTGCTCGCGCTTGTCGGCGAGCTCCTGTTCGATCTTGATCGCCTCGAGGCGCGCCAACTGGCGCAGCCGGATGTCGAGGATGTCGTCGGCCTGGATCTCGGTCAGGCCGAACGCCTGGATCAGCGCGGGCTTGGGCTCGTCGCTCTCGCGGATGATGCGGATCACCTCGTCGATGTTGAGCAGCACGAGCTGCCGGCCTTCGAGGATGTGGATGCGCGCCAGGACGTTGGCCAGGCGATGCTCGGTGCGCAGCTTGACCGTCTGCTGGCGGAAGAAGATCCACTCCGTCAGGATCTGGCGCAGGCTCTTCAGCGTGGGACGGCCGTCGCCGCCGATCATCGTGAGATTGATCGACGCCGAACTCTCGAGGCTGGTGTGCGCCAGCAGCGCCGTGATCAGCTCCTGCGGGGCGATCGTGCGACTCTTGGGCTCGAACACGAGACGCACCGGCGCCTCGCGGTTGGACTCGTCGCGCGCGGCGTCGAGCACGGCCAGGATCGTCGCCTTGAGCTGGATCTGCTCGGCGCTCAGGGCCTTCTTGCCGGCCTTGATCTTCGGGTTGGTGAGTTCCTCGATCTCCTCGAGGACGCGCTGCGTGCTCGCGCCCGGCGGCAGCTCGGTGACGATCAGCTGCCACTGTCCGCGCGCGAGATCCTCGATCTTCCAGCGCGCGCGCACCTTGAGGCTGCCGCGGCCGGTGGCGTAGGCGTCACGGATGTCCGCTTCGCTGCTGATGATCTGGCCGCCGCCCGGAAAGTCGGGGCCGGGGATCGCGGTGTAGAGCTCGTCGTCGCTGAGCTTGTCGTTCTTCAGCAGCGCGATGGCCGCTTCGGCCACCTCGCGCAGGTTGTGGCTGGGCACCTCGGTGGCCAGGCCCACGGCGATGCCGCTGGCGCCGTTGAGCAGCACGAACGGCAGGCGCGCTGGCAGCAGCTTGGGCTCCTCGGTCGTGCCGTCGTAGTTCGGCATGAACGTGACGGTGCCTTCGTCGATCTCGTCGAGCAGCAGGCGCGCGATCGGATTCAGGCGCGCCTCGGTGTAGCGCATCGCGGCCGCGCCGTCGCCGTCGCGGCTGCCGAAGTTGCCCTGGCCGTCGATCAGCGGATAGCGCAGGCTGAAATCCTGCGCCATGCGCACGAGCGCGTCGTAGGCGGCGGTATCGCCATGCGGGTGGAAGTTGCCCAGCACGTCGCCCACCACCTTGGCGCTCTTGCGCGCCTTCGGGCCCGTGGGCGCCGCGTTGGTGAACGACAGGCCCATGCGGTGCATCGCGTACAGGATGCGGCGTTGCACCGGCTTGCAGCCGTCGGACACGTCGGGCAGCGCGCGGCCCTTGACGACGCTCAGCGCATATTCGAGATAGGCACGTTCAGCGTAATGGGCGAGGGTCAGCGCATCGCCGCCGCCGTCATCGCCGCCGCTGAACGCGAGGGGAGTCTGTTCCATGGTCAACCGGATTTCCTTTGTTCGCTCGGGGGCACGGCGACGTGTCGTCGCGGCGGCCCGCGGGGTGCATTGTCGGTGCTGCCGCGCAGGCGGCGCGCCTTGACCCTTGAGTATTGCGAGGAAAAGCGGCTACGCCCGGAAGCCTGGCGTCGTGGCGCGGCGCGCCGGTGTTCAGTGGCCGCAGACCGCCGTCGCGCAGGACACCACTTCGACGCCATGCGCGTGACGCGGCATCTTGCGTTGCAACAGCGCCCAGTAGAGTTCCAGCACCATGTGCACGTGGGCCTCGGTCTCGGCGATGTCGGGCATCCGTCCGCCGGCGCGGCGCACGGTGCCCTCGCCGGCGTTCCAGGCGGCCAGCGCGATGTCGATGCCGCCGTAGCGGCGCGTCAGGTCGGCCAGCATGCGCGCGCCGGTCAGGATGTTGGTGCGCGCGTCCAGCATGCGCCGGGCCGCGGGCGTCTGGCGCTCTTGCGCGGTGCCGTAGCGATCGGCCGTCACCGGCGTCAGCTGCATCAGGCCCACCGCACCGCGCGGCGACACCGCCCGCGCGTTGTAGCTCGATTCGACGGTGATCACCGCCTTCAGCAATTCCTCGTCGACGCCGGTGGTCTTCGCGGCCTCGTCGAGCAGGGGCTGCAGCGCCTTGACGTCGGGAGAGATCTCCAGCCAGGTCAGCAGCCCGTCGGTGCCCTGTGTCTTGCCGAGCACGCGCGGGCCGTCGGTTTCGCGCAGCACCTGGTCGTAGCGGGAATCGATCTGGCTGGTGGCGAAGTGGGCCAGGCCGGTGCCATCGACGTAGCCCCACAGCACCGGCTTGCCGGCCACCGGGACGATCGTGGAGAGCGGCTCGGTCGCGTCGGGTGCGGCAGCCGCGACCGATCGCGCCGGCTCGAGCTTGCGCGCGGCACGCACGTCCGGCACCGAGTCGCAGGCGGCCATGGAGCCGGTGACCAGCGCGACCACGGCGGCCGCGATCAGCAGCGGACGCGTCATGACAGATGCCCCGAGAACGGCGTTTCCTGCGCGGCGTCGACGCGCGCCTGGTACTCGCGCGCCAGCATGGACATCACGACCAGGCTGTCCCAGTCCGCCGCATCGTCGGTGCCCAGGCGCACGCTTTCGCGCAGCCGCCCTTCCTCGACGAAGCCCTCGCCCGCGTACAGGTGCAGCGCGCGCGTGTTCAGCGACATGACGTCGAGCCAGAAACGGTGCGCGTGCAGGTCGCGAAAGGCCAGTTGCTTGAGCACGCGCAGGCACGCACGGCCAAGGCCGCGCCCCTGCGTCTGCAGCACGATGCGTTTCAATTCCACCGAACGGTTCGGATTGCGGCAGCCCTGCAGGATCGCGAAGCCCACATGCTCCCAGTCATCGCCGGCCTCGACGATGAAGTGGCGCGAGTCGGGAAACCGGATCGCGCCTTCGTGCTGGGTGCGTTCCCACGGCGTGATGAACGGCAGGTTGCGCGCGTCCTGCTCCACCGACACGACGAAGTCGAGGTCGGACAGCATCGTCGGACGAATCCGCAGATGTGCACTCTCGGCAAGGTCACGGATGGGCATCGGAAGGGCGGCGCAGGACAGGGGGATGGGGGCGGTGCGAGGCACGGACGACGGGAGCCGACTCGACCGGAGGCGAGCGACGGAGCGTGGATTCTAGAGGGAAGGATCGCAGACCCGCGCCGCCCGGAACCCTCGATGAAAGCGGGATTTCCGCACGATTTGTCACCGTTGGCGGACAACTCGCGTGTCGCGCGGCCACGACGATGCCCACCGGTGCTTCGGTCATGTAAGCAGTTGCGTCAGTGCGTTCGTCAAAGGCCATGCAGGGAGGTGTAGAGCCCGCGCGCCAACCGGCGTTCTCGACGGCAACGTAAGCAACGTGACACCAAGCATCATGAGCGACATGCACGGCACCGCCGGCTGTCGTGCGAACGCGACTGGCCGACGTGCCGTCGTGGACAGCTTGTTCAGATATCGATCTCGACCGCGTCCCCGCGCAGTTCCATCAGCTCGCGCCGCGCATGCGCCTCGCCCTTGCCCATCAGGCGGGTGAACGAGCCCTCGGTCTGCACGGCGTCCAGCAGGCCCAGTTGCACGCGCAGCAACCGGCGCGTCTCGGGGTTCAGCGTGGTGTCCCACAACTGCTCGGCATTCATCTCGCCCAGGCCCTTGAAGCGGCTGATCGTCCAGGAGCTTTCGCGCGCGCCTTCCTTGCGCAGCTTGTCGAGCGTCGCCTCGAGCTCGCCTTCGTCCAGCGCGTAGATCTTGGCTGCCGGCTTGCGTCCGCGCGCGGGCGCGTCGATGCGGTACAGCGGCGGCTTGGCGACATAAACATGGCCGCGAGCCACCAGTTGCGGGAAGTGCCGGAAGAACAGCGTGAGCAGCAGCACCTGGATATGCGAACCGTCGACATCGGCATCCGACAGGATGCAGACCTTGCCGTAGCGCAGCCCCGAGAAATCGGGGGTGTCGTTGGCGCCATGCGGGTCGACGCCGATGGCCACCGCGATGTCGTGGATCTCGTTGTTGGCGAACAGGCGGTCGCGCTCCACCTCCCAGGTGTTGAGCACCTTGCCGCGCAGCGGCAGGATGGCCTGGGTTTCCTTGTCGCGCCCCATCTTGGCCGAGCCACCGGCCGAGTCGCCCTCGACCAGGAACACCTCGTTGAGCGACAGGTCGCGGCTCTCGCAATCGGTGAGCTTGCCGGGCAGCACCGCCACGCCGGAGCCCTTGCGCTTTTCCACCTTCTGCCCGGCCTTCTGGCGTTGCTGCGCCTGGCGGATCACGAGTTCGGCCAGCTTCTTGCCGTAGTCCACGTGCTGGTGCAGCCACAGCTCGAGCGCCGGCTTGGTGTAAGCGGACACCAGGCGCAGCGCATCGCGGCTGTTGAGGCGCTCCTTGATCTGGCCCTGGAATTGCGGATCGAGCACCTTGGCCGACAGCACGAAGCTGGCGCGCGAGAACACGTCCTCGGGCATCAGCTTGACGCCCTTGGGCATCAGGCCGTGCAGTTCGATGAAGCTCTTGACCGCGGTGAACAGGCCGTCCTTCAGGCCGGACTCGTGCGTGCCGCCGGCCACGGTCGGGATCAGGTTGACGTAGCTCTCGCGCACCGCCGCGCCATCGTCGGTGAAGGCGACGCACCACGTGGCGCCCTCGCCTTCGGCGAAGTTCTCGGACTCGTTGGAGCCGGCGAAGCGCTCGCCTTCGAACAGCGGCACCACCGGCTCGGCAGTGAGCGTCTGCTGCAGGTAGTCGCGCAGGCCGCCCTGGTACGTCCACACGAGGGCTTCGGGCTCCTTGCCGGTCTTCTCGATCGTGAGCGATACCGTGACGCCCGGCATCAGCACCGCCTTGCTGCGCAGCAGGTGCACGAGCTCGGCGCGCGGCAGCTCGGCGCTCTCGAAGTAGCGCGCATCGGGCCAGACGCGCACGCGCGTGCCGTGACGGCGTTCGCTGGACGTGAGCTTGCGCACTTCCAGCGGCACCGTGACGTCGCCGCCGGAGAACGTGAGCGAGGCGCACTGGCCTTCGCGGAACACCGCCACCTCGAGCTGCTTCGCGAGCGCGTTGGTGACGCTGACGCCGACGCCGTGCAGCCCGCCGGAGAAGCTGTAGGCGCCGCCACTGCCCTTGTCGAACTTGCCGCCCGCGTGCAGTCGGGTGAAGACGATCTCGACGACGGGAACCTGCTCTTCGGGATGCAGGCCGAACGGAATGCCGCGGCCGTCGTCGTCGACCGTCACTGAGCCGTCGGCGTGCTGCGTGACCGCGATGCGCTTGCCATGGCCTGCCAGGGCCTCGTCGGCGGCGTTGTCGATCACCTCCTGCACGATGTGCAACGGGTTGTCGGTGCGGGTGTACATGCCCGGACGCTGCTTGACGGGCTCCAGGCCTTTCAGGACGCGGATGGAACCTTCGGCGTATTCACCGGCTTGCTTGGGTTTGGCGCCAGCGGCGCCTTGTTTCGTGGCCATGGCGTGATTCTAGGTTTGAAGTCGAGCGTCATCGCGTGGAATATATGTATATAAACACATGATTTTCCACCGGGCATCCGCGCCGGACACCTTAAAGTGCAGGCATGGACCCCCTCGCCACGCCCTCCCACGCCTTCGCCCCGCCCTCCGACTGGGTGGTGCGCTGGACCCCGCTGCTGCCTCCCGGCGCACGGGTGCTGGACGTCGCCTGCGGGCATGGCCGCCACGTGCGCTGGCTGCGCAGCGCGGGCCATCACGTCACCGCGATCGACCGCGACCCGGACCTGCTCGCGCCGCTGGCCCCGCTGGCCACCACGCTCGCGGCCGACCTGGAGGCCGACCCGTGGCCGCTGCCGGGGCGGCAATTCGACGCCGTCGTCGTCACGAACTATCTTTGGCGCGCGCTGTTCCCGGCGCTGAAGGCCGCGGTCGCCCCCGGCGGGTTGCTGATTTACGAAACCTTTGCACAAGCGCACGCCGCGCTCGGCAGGCCGCGCCGGCCCGAATTCCTGCTTCGCCCGGGCGAATTGATCGACGTCCTGCGCGACCGTGAACGTGCCGACGCGGTCGCGTCGTCTCCCTCTGAAAAATGGCATGTCATCGCCTTCGAGGAAGGCCGCCTGCCCGCCCACGGCGACGTGCCCGAACGCGAGGTCCAACGCATCGTCGCGCGTCTTGGCAACACGTCGCCCGTCCATGCGGACGTTCTCGTCTCGCCGGGCTAAAATCATTCATTGCCTTCGGCAGCGCGAAGCGATTGCGCTTTTGCGCCGCGCAAGCGTCCGGGGCCATGCTTGATCCGGCCGGCGCTCGCACATCGCCCGGCCCCAGAACCTCCCAAGGAATGCGAATGGAAAGAATTGTCGGCAGCCTCGTGGCGCTCGTCACCCCGATGCACGAGGACGGCAGCGTCGACTACGCCGCGCTGCGCGCGTTGGTCGACTGGCACATCGCCGAAGGCACCGATTGCATCGTCGCCGTGGGGACCACCGGCGAATCGGCCACGGTCAGCGTCGAGGAGCATGGCGAAGTCATCCGCGTCTGCGTCGAGCACGCCGCCGGCCGCATCCCCATCATGGCCGGCGCCGGTGCCAACTCCACGCAGGAAGCCATAGAGCTGTCGAAGCACGCCAAGAAGGTCGGGGCCACCTGCACGCTGCAGGTCGTGCCGTACTACAACAAGCCGTCGCAGGAAGGCATCTATCGCCACTTCGCGAAGATCGCCGAGACGGTCGACATCCCCATGGTGCTGTACAACGTGCCCGGCCGCACCGTCGCCGACATGCAGCACGACACCGTCGTGCGCCTGGCGCAGGTGCCCGGCATCGTCGGCATCAAGGAAGCCACCGGCAGCATCGAGCG
>FTIR01126741.1_pt1 | contig 19475 bp, 18 predicted proteins | sample 1658041 | NCBI WGS metagenome assembly FTIR01 (sample SAMEA3914793, study PRJEB12502) | metagenome | biome: forest; material: soil | place: Canada | collected 2011-07-03 | depth 0.3 m | reverse complement strand
CTGGGCGGCCTGCTGCTGTTCCCGCTGTCCATCGGCGCCAGCACCGTGCTGCTGGAGAAGGCGACGCCGCCCGCGCTGCTGGAGGCGATCGCGCAGTACCGCGCGACGGTGCTGTTCACCGCGCCCACCACCTACCGCGCGATCACCGAGCAGGCGCGCGAGTGCCGGCTGTCGGTGGCGCTGGGCGGCACGCTGCGCAAGTGCGTGTCGGCCGGCGAGGCGCTGCCCGCGGCCACGCGCGTGCAATGGAAGTCGGCCACCGGCATCGAGGCGATCGACGGCATCGGCTCCACCGAGATGCTGCACATCTTCATCTCCGCCGACGAGGCGCACGCGCGCGCCGGCGCCACGGGCACGCCGGTGCCGGGCTACCAGGCCTGCATCCTCGGCCCCGACGGCGAGAAGCTGCCGCGCGGCGCGGTGGGCCGGCTTGCGGTGCGCGGCCCCACCGGCTGCCGCTACCTCGACGACCCGCGCCAGGCGCAGTACGTGCACGACGGCTGGAACGTCACCGGCGACGCCTACCTGGAAGACGAGGACGGGTACTTCCGCTACCAGGCGCGCACCGACGACATGATCATCTCGGCCGGCTACAACATCGCCGCGCCCGAGGTGGAGACCGTGCTGCTGGAGCACGCCGCCGTCGCCGAATGCGCCGTCATCGGCGTGCCCGACGAGGAGCGCGGCCAGATCGTCAAGGCCTTCGTGGTGCTGCGCGCGGGCCACGCACCCGACGCAGCCACGGTGAAGGCGCTGCAGGACTACGTCAAGCGCGCCGTCGCGCCCTACAAGTACCCGCGCGCCATCGAGTTCGTGCCCGACCTGCCGCGCACGGCCACCGGCAAGCTGCAGCGCTTCCGGCTGAAGACGACCCCATGAACATGTGCCCAGGGAGACCGCAATGAAGACTGTCCTGCAACCAGAGGGCTGGCCGCGCCCGCGCGGCTACGCGAACGGCGTCTCCGCGCAAGGCCGCCAGGTGTTCGTGGCCGGCATGGTCGGCTGGAACGCCGCGGCGGAGTTCGAGAGCGACGACCTCGCCGACCAGGTGCGCCAGGCGCTGGAGAACGTGAAGGCCGTGCTGGCCGAGGCCGGCGCGCGGCCCGAGCACATGGTGCGCATGACCTGGTACGTGACCGACCGCGCCGACTACCTCGCCCGCGGCCGCGACATCGGCGCCGCGTACCGCGACGTGATGGACCACTACGACGTCGCGATGAGCGCGGTGGAGGTCAGCGCGCTGATGGAGGCGCGGGCCAAGGTGGAGATCGAGGTGACGGCGGTGGTGCCGCAGGCGCTGTAGCGCGCTCGCACTTTCTTCGAGCGCTGCGGGTATTCTTGCTCGACGAAACGCGGCTTCGTCGAGTATCGAGCAGCGTTCGCGAGCTCAGCCGATGCAGACTTAGGTGCAATGGCTGCAATGCCACATCGATTCAAAGGTGCCGCATGAAATCATTCCGTCTCGCCCTCCCCCTCGCCGCGAGGCTGCTGTCCGCGGCACACCTGTCCTGTGCCGCCGACGCGAACCCCCAGGTACTGTCCGCTGCCGAGGGCTATCGCGGCGACGCACTGCATCTGATCGAGCGCCTCGTCAACATCGACTCGGGCACCGGCAACGAGGCCGGGCTGGGCCAGGTCGGGAGCATCATCGCCGACGAACTGCGCGCGGCCGGCGCCAATGTGGAGACAGTCCCCGCCGCACCGGCCGTCGGCAACAACATCGTCGCGAGATGGAAAGGAACGGGCAAGTCGCGCATCCTGCTGATGGCCCACATGGACACCGTTTTCAAGGACGGCACCGCCCGCGCCAAGCCGTTCCGTATCCAGGGCAATCGCGCCTACGGCCCCGGAGTGATGGACGACAAGGGCGGCGTGGTCATGGGTCTGTATGCGGTGAAGGTCCTGCAGAAGCTCGACTTCAAGCAGTATGGGCAGGTCACGCTCCTGCTCAACACCAACGAGGAGACCGGCTCCAAAGGCACGCGGACCCTGATCGAGCGCGAGGCCCGGCAGCATGATGTCACCCTCAACCTGGAACCCGGCCGGCCCGCCGACGGCCTCGTCGTGTGGCGCAAGGGCAGCGGCACGGCGGAGATCGAGGTAAAGGGCAAGGCAGCGCATGCGGGCGTCGCACCCGAGTCGGGCCGTAACGCCGCCACCGAATTGGCGCACCAGGTACTGCAACTCGGCAAGCTCGGTGACAGCGCAAAGCAGACGACCTTCAACGTCACCGTGCTCCAGGCCGGGGATGCCACCAACGTCATCCCCGACCATGCCACCGCCTTCGCCGACGTGCGTGTGATGGTTCCGGAGGAATTCGACAGGGTGGAGCGCGACCTTGCGCGTGTGTCGGCCGACAAGCTGATTCCCGACACGGAAGTAAAGACGACGCTGGTGCGTGGCTTCCCCCCGATGCCGCGCAGTGCGGCAACGGACCAACTTGCAGCCAAGGCGCAGGCGATCTACGGCGAGATTGGACGCAAGCTCACGCTGGAGGGCAGTGGAGGTGCCGCCGATTCGAGTTTGTCCGCCGGCGCCGGCACCCCCACACTCGACGGATTCGGCATCGTGGGCGGCGGCATCCACACGCCGGAGGAATACGCCGAGGTCGAGAGCGTCGTGCCGCGGCTCTACCTGCTGTCACGGATGCTCATGGAACTGGCCGGAAGCAGGTGAATGGCGTCGTCGGCCTGCAGCAGTTGCCGACGCCGACCTGCCAGGAGAGGTCAAAGAAGTGCCATCGTTCTCGTGGTTGTCTGGCGTGCGCCCTTTGAATCGGCCAATCGGCTGATGAACGTTGGCGACGCTTTTGCAAGGCCGCGTTCGGCCACAACCGGCCGTTCGCGAATGACCGGTCTCGGGCAGGCCAACGGACCGCAGGACGCCAGTTATGCTCGCCGCATGTCGAAGGCCTGGTACTGAATATGCAGCTCGCTGCTCACGGATTCACACTTGTCCAGAGCCTGTTGAGCGAAGCGCAATGCAATGACGTTTCGCGGTCTCTTGTGGCCGCGGACACACGCGGCGCGGGCTCGCGGCGTCTATTGCACGAGGCCTGGTGCGCGGACCTCGCCTGCAAGGTGATGGCTCATCCAGACGTGCGCGAGGCTTTGCCTGCACGGGCCAGGGCCGTCCAGTGCACATTTTTCGAGAAGTCCGCGGCCAAGAACTGGCTCGTACCGATCCATCAAGATCTGAGTATTCCTGTCTCACACCGAGTCGATCACCCGGCCCTCTCGGGATGGAGCGAGAAGGAAGGTGCCATCTTCGTCCAGGCACCTGACCGCGTTCTCGAGCAGATGCTGGCCGTGCGAGTTCACGTTGACGACTGTTCTCCCGAGGATGGCCCGCTCCGGGTCGTGCCCGGGTCACATGAACTCGGGCGTGTTGAGCCAGCACAGGCAGCCATTGCGGGACGGACGGCGGGAGTTGTAGTGCCGGCCAAGCGCGGCGATGCGCTGCTCATGCGACCGTTGGTACTGCATGCCTCGTCGAAGTCTTCCGGCTCCAGCCTGCGCCGAGTCCTGCACTTCGTGTTTGGCCCTGAAGTGCTACCGTACGGACTGGCCTGGTGAGGGCGGTGCCCCACCGTCGCTGGCCGGCCACGAGCAGCCGCTCGTGAAGGACAGGTTTCGGGCAGCCTACTCGTGTCCAGCGTTCGCGCGGACGGTAGCACGCGGCCGATCCCGGAAGCGATGCTGCTCAGATGCGCGAGGCGTGCACTTTGCGCGTCGCGCGCGCGGGGGACGCGCCGTCCGCTGCACGCAAGGCCCACAGAGCGGCGAGGCTGACCACCGCGGTCGCGAGCACGTAGAAGCTGGGCGACACCTTGTTGCCCGTAGCGCCGATCAGCCAGGTCACGATCAGCGGTGCGAAGCCGCCGAAGATCGTCACCGAGACGTTGTAGCTGATCGCGAGGCCGGAGCCGCGCGTTGCGAGCGGGAACAGCTCAGCCAGCAGCGCGGGCATCGGCGCGAGGATGGCGGCCAGCAGCACGCCGACGATCGCCTGCACGGCCAGCAGCGTCCCCACGGTGGGAAGCGCGACCAGCGCCGCGAACAGCGGCCATGTCGACAACGCGACCAGGCCGAGCGCGATCAACATGCAGCGCCCGCGGCCGAAGCGGTCGGACAGCGACCCGAACAGCGGCGAGAACACCATCAGCATCAGACCGGTGACGACCGCGCAGCCAAGCGCCGATGACGCGGCGAGGTGCAACTGCTTGACGGCGAACGTTGGCATGTAGACCTTCTGCACGTAGTTGAAGCCGGTGATGCCGGCGACGATCGCGCCGCCGAGCAGCAGGCCGGACCGGTTGCCGGTCAGCAGCTCGCGCAGCGGCGAGGCGGCGACCTTGGCGTTACGCGCGGCGGCGGTGAATTCGGGCGTCTCGGAGACGTGGCGGCGGATGTAGAAGCCGACCGGCCCGATCAGCAGTCCGAACACGAACGCGATGCGCCAGCCCCAGGCGTCGACCTCGGCCGGCAGTAGCAACCCGGTGATCAGGGCGCTCAGTCCCGCAGCCATGATCGTGGCCAGGCCCTGCGTCGAGGCCTGCCAGCTGGCGTAGAAGCCGCGCCGCGAGGCGGGCGCGTGTTCCACCATGAACGCGGTCGCGGCGCCGAACTCGCCGCCGGTCGAGAAGCCCTGGATTAGCCGCGCCAGGATCACGATGGCGGGCGACCACAGGCCGATCGTCGCGTAGGTAGGCGTGAACGCGATCATGCCGGTGCCTACCATCATCAGCAGGATCGAGGCGGTCAACGCCTTCTTGCGGCCGACGCGGTCCGCGTACGCGCCCAGCACTACAGCGCCGAGCGGCCGCATCACGAACGAGAGCCCGAAGGTGCCCACGCTAAGCAGCAGCGAGGTCAGCTCGTCGCCGGTCGGGAAAAACAGCCGGGCGATCGTGATCGCGAAGTAGCCGTATATCAGCAGGTCGTAGAACTCGAGCGCGTTGCCGACGCTGGCGGCGGCGATCTCGCGCCAAGCGCCGGCAGGCACTGGTTTTGAGGCGGTCGCGGCGCGCGTGGCCGTGGGGATGGGGGCGGTCATGGTCGGTCTCTCCGTTGGACTGCGGCCGATGCGTGTCCGCGACACCTTCGAGCCATCAAGCTAGCCTCGAATTGTGCGAACCGACATAATCGATTCGGTGCCGGATTGGCACCGTGCGGTGCCAATCACGGTGTTCCGTCTACGGGAGTTCCCTTGCAGATCAAATGGCTCGAGGATTTTGTCACGCTCGCGAAGACGCGCAGCTTCACGCGCAGCGCCGAGCTGCGCAACGTCACCCATCCGGCGTTCGGGCGACGTATCAAGTCGCTCGAGGCTTGGGCCGGCACGCCGTTGATCGCGCGCGAGGAGAAGCCCGTCAAACTGACGGCGGCTGGCGAGGCGCTGCTGGAGTCGGCCGAGGAGATGCTGCGCGGCGTCCAGGGCGCGCGCGACAACATGCTGCTGGCCGCCGGCCATCAGGAACGCGGCGTCGTGCTGGCCACCGGCCGAACGCTCGCCCGCACCGTGCTTCCGGACTGGCTCGTGCGCCTGCGCGGCCTGCTGGACGAGGCCGACCTGCAGATCCGCACCGAATCGCTCGCCAACGTCGTGCAGCTGCTCGAGCGCGGCGACGCCGACTTCGCGCTGCTCTACCACCACCCGGTGCTGGCGGTGAAGCTCGATCCGCGCCAGTTCATCCACGTCACGGTCGCGACCGACCGCATGGTGCCGGTCTCGCGCGCGACTGCCGACGGCCAGCCGATCCACAGCCTGCTCGACGGTAAGCCGGTGCCCTACCTCGGCTACGCCAACACGCTGGCGATGGGGCGGCTCGTTGCCGACCACCTCGCCAACCATCCGGCCGCGCCGCTGCTGCAGCGCCGCGTGGAGATCGACTCGGCGGATGCGCAGTACGAGTACGTGGAGCGCGGCCTGGGCGTCGCATGGCTGCCGTGGTCGCTGGCGCATCTCGCGTGCAAGTCGGGGCTGATGGCGCCCGCCGGCGACCGCAAGATGGAGGTCCGCTTCGAGGTCCGGCTGTACCGGCCCAAGCGCCGGCTCAAGCCGGTCGCCGAGGCGATCTGGCTGCGCTGGACGAAATGACGCTGCGCCGAAGACAGCACCGCGCGGTGCCGTAACGGCACGCTACGCGCAGCGCTCGCTTGCCAGAATCGTCGCTGCCGCCAGCCGGGCGTCCGATGAAAGCAGTCTCGACATGATCTCATCCGTGCCATTCCAACTCCCCGTGCCGGACCTCGCCGACTGGCGGGCCGGCAACACCGGCGTCCCGGGCGTCTGGTCCTTCGATGCCGGCCGCGCCGGCCGCCACGTGCTGATCACCGCGCTCGTGCACGGCAACGAGCTGTGCGGCGCATGGGCGCTCAAGCGCTTGCTGGAGGCGGGCCTGCGGCCGGAGCGCGGCAAGCTGACGCTGGCCTTCTGCAACCTCGCCGCGTTCGACCGCTTCGACGCTGCCGACCACGACGCTTCGCGCTTCGTCGACGAGGACCTGAACCGGCAGTGGTCGAGCGAGCGTCTGGCGAGCCCGGTGACGCGCGAGCGCCAACGCGCCGTCGCGCTGATGCCGTTCGTCGAGGCGGCCGACTGGCTGCTCGATCTGCACTCGATGCACGAGCCGGGCGCGCCGCTGTCGCTGACCGGGCCGGCGTGGCCCAACCTCGAACTGGCGCTGGCGATGAAGACGCCGCAACACGTCATCGTCGACCCCGGCCACAGCGACGGGGTGCGCCTGCGCGACTATGCACAGTTCGCCCCCGAACGCGTGCGCACGTCCGGCGCCCGTTCGTTGCTGATCGAGTGCGGCTTCCACGGCGATCCGCGGTCGCGCGACGTGGCGCAGGATCAATGCGTGCGCTTCCTCGAACTCGCGGGCGTTCTCGACGCCGGCAGCCATGCGATCGCCGACTGGCGCCTGCCCGACGCGACCACGCAGACCATCCTCGAAGTGACGGCCGCCGTGGTCACGCGGGGCGACGACTTCCACTTCGTCGCGCCCTACACCGGTCTCGAAGTGATCGCCAAGCGCGGCACGGTGATCGGTCACGACGGCGGCACCGAGGTCACGACGCCGTACGACGACTGCGTGTTGGTGATGCCTTCGACGCGCCAGGCACGCGCCGGCGTGACGGTGGTGCGCTTCGCGCGCCGGGTCGCGACGCCGCGGCGTCACATCTGAGCGAGCACCCGGCTGCGGCCTGGCCTCTTCATCAGTTCGAGCACGTCACTGCAGCTGCGGCCGCATCCGTAGCCGCGACGATCAAACCTCTCCGAGCCGGAAGCCGGCCACTAGCCGCCGGTCGCGATTGACCGCTATCGGCTAATGTGCCGCGCTGCGTGACAATGCCGAGCATGTCCGACGCCGACCAAGCCAAGTACTCCCCGGCTTTCCCGCGGTTGCGGGGCTTTGTTCGGGTCGCCCGTATTGGCGGTGTTCCGATCGACGTGCACTGGAGCTGCGTTAGCGGTGGCTTGATGCTGTCTGCAGCAGGCGCGTTCAAACCTGAACTGCTTGTGCCACTTATGGTCGCCTACGTACTGGTGGTACTCGTACATGAGGCTGGACATGCAATCGCTGCGACGATTCTGGGCCTCAAGGTCTATGGAATCCGACTGATTGGCCTGGGAGGCTACTGCCTTGGCGAACCGGCGAGCGGACCTCGCAATATTGCCGTGCTGTACTCGGCGGGCATGATCACACAATTGCTCTCTTTCGCGGCCGCACTCTTTGCTCACGCGATCAGGAGCGGGCCGGAGGGGCCGATACTGGGATCGTTCATCGTCGCGTTCACTCTCGGCAATGCGCTCGTATTTGCCTACAGCCTGATTCCCCGCACTTACCGCGGGCAGCCGTCCGACGGACGCGTCCTGCTGCAACTGGCGATTGACCGATGGCATCGCCGTACGGTCTTCTACGTCGGCATGCCGGTCATGAATTCGCAGGCCGAGTCCCCGGTGTTCTCGCCTGAGATGTCCCTATTGACTATTCCGGCGATGGTGCCGCCAAGCTTTCAGCATGGTGTTGAGATCCTGAATGACAGGACCACGCCAATGCAGTTCGTCCTGGACGTTCTGCAGCGCCACCTAGGGCGCGACGCACATCAGGCATTCGTCGAGATGCTTGGCATTCACAATCGCGGCGGCGTACTGCTGCCCTTCACCACACGTGAAGACGCCGAACGCACGGCGTCCGCTATTGCCTTGGACGCTCATGCCGCCGGCCACCACTTCACCTGCCGTGCGGTCAGCGTCATGCCAGCGGATGCCGGCAAGCCTGCTGCCTAGCGTCGCGCTTCGGTTTGATGGCGTTACGATCGCTCCGGCTGCTACCAGGCGGCACGCGACCACGACCGGACATTGGCGAACGGCGGGTTTGCGGCGACCTGACAGGCCGTCATCTAGGGTCGGACTGGCCGAGGAGGCGTGCGAATTTCTTCCAGGGCTTGTCGATTTCTGGCCCTCATTTTCGTCGTCAGGGCATGACCACCCAAAAGGATCGCTCGTGAAATACCTCGGCCTCGCCTACTTCACCCCTGACAAATTCGCCGCAATGGCGCCGGACGACGTCAAGGCATTGGTCAGCCAGTGCCCGCCACTGGACGAGAAGATGCGCGCCACAGGCAAAGTGCTGGTTTCCGCGTCGCTTGGCGATCTGGAGAACTGGAGAACGCTTCGTCCGCGCAACGGCAAGACACACGTCACCGACGGGCCTTACTCCGAGTCGAAGGAAGTGGTCGGTGGACTGTTCATCATCGAGGCGGACGGCGAAGACGAGGCACTACGCATCGCATCCATGCACCCGGCCGCCACCCTTGGCGAAGAAGGAGGATGGGCCGTCGAGCTGATCCCGATGGGCTTCTACCTGAGCCGCTGAGGACTCTGACGGTGACCCGGCCGTCGGCGCCAGGGCGGGTGCAGGTCCAGGCCAGTGGACTGGCGAATATCTGCGGTCATGGGCCCCAGCGACCGTCTCAGGACGGCCATTTTCTGAAGGTCGCGAACGGCAGCTTCTATGAGGACTGACTTGTCAAGGCCTGTCCCTCACGGTGGCACCTGAGGGCAGTATCCAATCGAGATGCCTGTGCTGTTCCGCTGCAAGGCTGATCCGAGGTCGAGGACGTTCGAGAGCTCGAGCAAGTGCTCGGCAAAACTTCTATCCGTGCAGGACGCTGAGGTCCAACACCACATGCTGCATGCGCGCCAAGCGCACTGGCAATCCTCGGTTACCAACGCGCCCCTTCTTTGGGGACGGTCACGACGAGGTGACCCGCAGCCGCTACGGGCGCGTTGACCTTTGATCATGATGCAATCGTCTCTAGCGTCTTGAAAGGCTTGCTGAATCGCTCAGGCCGCGGTCGACTTCAGGTGCGCTCCCGCCGGGATCTCACCGTCCTTCAGGTATCGCCACAGAGCGACGGCCAGGCGCCTGGCCAGGGCCACGATGCCCACACGCCGCATGCGTCCTCCCGAGGCCGCGAAGCGCCGGTTGAACCAGTGCGTCAGCTCGCTGTCGGGCTGCAAGCGCAACCAGCTCCATGCTTGTTCAACGAGCAACGCTCGGACTCGTCGGTTGCCGGCCTTGCTGATGCCTTGCTCGCGTTCGATGCTGCCGCTCGCGTGCGGCGTCGGCACCAAGCCCAGGCTGCTTGCCAGTTCGCGTCTGTTGGAGAAATGCCGCCAGCCGAAGACCTCTTTGACCAGAATCCACGCCCCCTTGGGCCCGATGGCCCGCAGTCGCACCAGTTGGTCTACCAAAGGCTGCTTACCCTCGGCCAGTTCCAGTCGGTGCGCGCCTTCGATGGCCCGGACCTGATCCTTGACGAGCCTCAGGCGTTCGCACTCCCGCTCAAGCTCGGCGCGCAGCAGCGTCGGCACCTTGCCGCGATGGGCGGCCCACCACTTGGCCCAGTCCCGACCGCCGATCACGATGCCGGGACGCAGGTTGTGCAGCACCAGCAGCGAGCTGATGCGGTTCGTATGCGCGATGCGCTCGTGCGCCAGGCGCTGCAATTCCCGGTGCTCGCGACGCGCGTCTTCATCCTCGCGGCTGGGCTCGCGCAGCACCGACCAGACGCGCTCGCCGGCATGGTGCCGGATGAGCATGGCCAACAACTTGTCCGCATCCAGCCGATCGGTCTTGGCCTGCCGTGCTCGGCGATTGACCTCGATGCTGGCGGGATCCACAACGATGTTGTCGACGCCGAGCTCGCAGAGCCATCGATGGAACCACCAACCGTCCCGCCCCGCCTCGTAGACGCTGTACACCTCCGATCGACCACTGATCTTGAACCGCGCGGCGGCCTTGAGGATGTGGGAAGCGACGGCCGCCGTGTCGCCGGCGGCGACGGTGTGGCGACTCACGTGAAACCGGTCATCGCCGAGGCTGATTTGCCAGCTCTTGTCGCCGAGGTCGAAGCTGATGTACAGAGCACTGTTGGAGGTCGTATCCTTGTACCGTAGGACTGTTTGGGACTTGGCCATTTCCGTACTCCTTGAGAAACAGAGATGTGGAAATCTGGTTGTAGCTCAGGGCGCTAACCTGAGCAGTCCTACATAGCATCTTTGAGGTAGCGGCTTATCCGGTACAGAATGCGTCAACTATGGGCCGCTTGAAGCTTCCTCTGATCGTTTTCGCGGTGATCGCGACGCTCTCTGCGCTCGTTTCGCGGTGGTCGGGTCTGGGCTTCTGGGCTACGGTAGCCATCCTGGCCGCAGCCTGGCTTGTAAATGGTGTGGTGGCAGTGGTTGAGGACGATGTTCCAGGTGGCTTCAACAACCCGGACGGCACTTCGACGCCACGTTACATTGTCGTGCTCAAGTGGATCGGCCGGTACTTCATCGCCATCGCGATTTTGGGATGCGTCGCCTTGGCCGGGCTTATTGTTCGAGATCACCTATGAGTGCGGTGGCATAAGTCGGCCAGAGAAGGCCGGTGTCCGGTAGCCTGGCTACTACGAGCCGTTTACAAAATTCGCGCAGTTGGCAGGAGATGACGTGTCGAGAAGAAGCGAAAGCAAGACGCTGTCCTCGCAGAACGCCAAGTGCCTGGTTGCCGTTCTTGCTTTGACCATGAGTGCCACCGCCGGATCCGGAGAGCCCGCCGAACCAGATGATGTACGTCTTGTGGTCACTGATTCCGGGCAATACATCCTCTCAGGCAAGCCCGTTGCCCTCGAGAACTTGCGCGCGAAGCTTCGCGAGCTCAAATCCAGTGGCAGGCCGATTAACCTTCATGTCACAGGCAGTCCAAATGTGGAATACAGGTTTGTCATGCCGGCTATGCAGATAGTGCAGGAAGAGGGGCTCGCCAAGGTTGGCCTTTTGACGATCCCACCTGTCGCGCCCGAAGCGTCAGCTTCGTCGTCCTCCAAGTAGCTGTGCGGGGCGTTACGATCAGCCTGGCAGTTGTTAGGCGGAACGCGGCCATGAGAAGTCTCTCGCGCAAGTCTGCTTGCAGCATGCGGGGCGGAATCGCTGAGTACCCGTTACCAGAGGCAACTTCAGCATGACACTTGATCATAAATATGGTTGGGGGCCAAAGACGATGCCCCGGCCAAGCGACGCGGAAACGGATCGTCTCGAACGCATGCTTAAGCGTGGCGAGCTGTGCCCGGTTCTCAATCACACGAAATGGGCGGAGCTTCGAACTGAGATGCTCGCAGCACCTGTAGGTCAGCATCCTCAATTCCGTACACGCAGCGTATTCGCTCCACCCGGCTTCTGCACAGAATGGGACGGCGAGTTCTACTATCACGTCCACCCCGTCGCGGATTTGGAATGGATGGAGCTCCGAAGCGCGTCTTCGACTTGGCTGCGCGACGCCCTTCGCCGGCACAGCATCCCATATTCGCTTGAGGCCGGGGTAGTGCGGGTGTGGGGCTACACGCGACCGGGTCCACAACCACAATGGCAATAGCCTCCGGTAGCAGACGGTCGCGAGGGGCGGCTTTGTAGTCGGCCACTGCTGACGCTATGTCAACGCGTGAACGAAAGGCTTTATGTTTGGAATGTTTAGGAAGGCAGCACCGCCGCCGCCGTCCGGGCCAACGAAGGAAGATCCGGCGGATCCTCTGTGTTTGGTCTTCATTCCAGCCCTCGTCGCCGTCCTGTTGAATGTTGAACAGAAGAAAGGTGCTCCGCTGACGGAAGCCGAGGTCATCGCGATCCGTGACAACGCTGCGTGCATGGCGATGCCCGCCTCAGCGGCAGCGGCGCTGGAATCGAAGCGCGGCTATCAGGACATCGTGGCAGAGGCCGCATGGGCTGAGTGGCAGCGCGCTCGCCTGGAGCTAGGCCAGGCGTGAATGACTGGTCGTTACGCCTCAGTTTCGCGGCCAAATGACGGCTCTTGGGCAGCGCATTCGACGAGGCCGATGACTGCAACGGGTGGCGATCTTTGCCAATCACATCGCCGCAAAACGGTCGCTCGAAGTTGGCTTCTGTCGCGCCGGCGCTCGAACGCATGCAACGGCGGGTAGAAAGACTCATTTCGAGGATCGTAGGCGGCAGCGACGCCCGCAACACGCCGGAAGCGGTCAACGCATTGGCTCGTCCGTGGCGGCTGCCGGCACCTCACGGATGCCCCGAATGCCATGCTGGCATGTCTGCAACCGTCGCAGTGCAGTCATGACGAGCCGGCGCGAAGACACGCCGGTCGAATCGAGGCTGGCGCCTTCGCCCCGCCGCTAGATCGTCGGCGCGTACTGCGCGTACTGCGCCTTGTACGGCACGCGCGCCTGCTTGCCGATGGCCGTGGCGTCGCACCCCGCGGCCGGCATCGCGCCGCCGACCGTGGCCACGCGCTGGATCTCCGTGACCTTGGCGAACAGGCCGGGCTTGCCGGTGCTGTGCGTGTCCAGCAGCAGCCAGGGGATCGCGCCGGCGTCGGGCGAGTCGACCTTGGCCTTGACCGTGCCCACCACCTTGCTGCCGTCGCCGGCCTCCCAGGTCGGGCCGGCGTAGTGGTGCCCCACCAGCACCCCTTTGGCGTCGCCCAGGTTGGCCTCTGGCGCGACGAACACCCAGGCCGGCCCACCCTCGGTCCTGGCCTTGCATTCGTAGATTTGCACGCCGTCGGCCCACAGCGTGCGCACCAGCGAATCGGTGGACGATGCGGCCAGGTTGCCGGGGATCACCACCGTGGGCGGCGTGGGCTGCAGCGCCTCGACGGCGCAGGCCGCGAGCAGGGCCGTGGCGGCCATGGGCAGGAGACGGGCGGCGGAGACGATGGTCATCGGATGTCCTCGGTACAGGGGGGATCAGAACGCGACCTCGTAGCGCTGGCCGCGGAAATTCAGGATCGCCGACTTCAGGCGGATCTGCTCGAGCACGGTGTCGGCCGCGGGCTTCTCGCCCTCGTGGAACACCTGTCCGTTGAGGATCACCATGCGCGCGGACGGCGTCTCGGAGTAGATCGCGCCGCCCACGTTCAGGCGCGGCAGCTGCGCGCGGACGTCGGGGGGCAGGTCGTTGATGCCGGGGATGGCGGCGGGCCGCGCGGGCGTCGACGCGGGCGCCGGCGCGATCGGCGCGCCGTAGTGCTCTACCTGCGGCGGCGCGGGCGCGACGGCCTTGGGTTCCAGCGTCGCGACGCGGCGCGCTTCCGGCAGGCGTTGCGGCGGCGGCGCATAGGCAGGCAGTGGCGCGCGTTCGCGGCCCATGGGCGGCTCGACGGGCCGCGCGCCCGGATCGATGGCTCCGGGTTGCGCCGGCGGCAGTTCGCCCGGCGCGGTCGTCGCAACCGTGGCGGGCGCGGCCTCGCGCGGGGACGGCGCGAGCTCCGGCGCGGGCGCGAGCGGGCCCGTGGCCACGCGCGCATCGGTCTGCGCGCGCCACGGCCCGAACACGATCACCACCAGCACCGCCACCAGCAGCATGCCGGCCACGCCGGCGCCCCAGATCAGCGGCGAGAAGTTGCGCGCGGCCGGCTCGCCGTCGGCCGGCACGTTCTGGGCATGCAGGCCCGGCACCGCGCCGCGCGTGCGCTCGGCATCGGCGCGTCGGAGCGCATCGAGGATGTAGGACATGCGCTTATTTTCCCTGGACGTTTCCTTGGGCGGCCACGGCCACGGGCGCCATGCCGGCCAGCCACGGTTCGGCGAGGCCGCTGGCGCGATTGATCTGCATCAGCGTGGTGGGACCGGCGACGCCGTCGGGCGTCAGGCCCTGGGACTGCTGGAACGCGGCCACGCGCGAGCGCAGCGTGGTGTCGAAGACCTGGTCGGGCGCGGGCGCCGGCGCCCCCAGCGCCGCGGCAAGGTGCGCGCCCACCGAGTCCACCAGCGGTCCGCGCGACCCCACCGACAGCGGCACCGAGTAGCCGGGCGGCACGCGCCAGAAGGTGCTGAAGTCGCCGCGCCACGTCGTCGTGAGGAGTGTCAGCGGCACCTGCGCGGCCGACTTGCCCACCACCAGCGTGGCCTCGTCGCGGTCCATGCCGGCGAGCACCGCGTACACCGGTCGATCCTGTGCGTCGCGCAGCGTGAGCACGCTGGGACGCGCGAGCAGCCGCAGCAGCGCGAGCCCGCCATGCGCGCGGAAGCAGCGCACGTCCTGCTCGGCCGCGAGCGTGCAGGGATCGCCGTCGACCAGCAGCAGTGCCCAGTCGCGCGAGAGGGCGCGCAGCGCCTGCTGCTCGTCGTGTGGCGCCCGCGCCAGCCAGGCGACGAGTTCGTCGGCCGAGCGCAGGCGGGCCGCGCTCGCCGCGGCCGCGGTGGCAAGAACGGACGCCGACGCCCTGGCCTGGACGGCACGCGCGGACGCGGACGCGCTGGCCGCCGCGATGCCGGTCGCCGGCGCCTTGTCGCGCGCGCCCCATTGAACCGCCGCCATTGCCGCCGCGCCGGCCAGCACCCCGGTGCCGATCGCCAGCGGCCACCAGCGCGCGGGCAGCATGCGCGGCCGGGCCTCGCCTGCCTCGCCGAACACCTCCTGCGCCGCCTTGTCGACGATCGTCCGGTCGACACGCGGCTTGCCGGTGGCGTACGCGCCCAGCAGCGCGCGGTCGCACAGCAGGTTGATGCGGCGCGGCACCCCGCGGGCGAGCTGGTGGATGCGGCGCAGCGCGGCCGCGTCGAAGGGCATGGCGCCCTTGAGCCCGGCCACCGCGAACCGGTGCGCGATGTACTGCGTGGTCTCCTTCTCGGACAGCGCGTCGAGGTGGTAGCGGGCGATCACGCGCTGCGCCAGCTGCTCCAGCTCGGGCCGGGCCAGCATGCCGCGCAGCTCGGGCTGGCCGATCAGCACGATCTGCAGCAGCTTGCGCTCGCTGGTCTCGAGGTTGGTGAGCAGGCGCAGCTGCTCCAGCACGTCCGACGAGAGGTTCTGCGCCTCGTCGATGATCAGCACGTTGTTCTGGCCGACCGCGTGCGTGCGCAGCAGGTACTCGTTGAGGCCGTCGACGTAGTCCTTGAGCCCGGGCGCCGTGCCGGCCGCGGTGAGCGCCGGGAACTTGATGCCGAACTCGTGGCACACCGTGATGAGCAGCTCCAGCGCCGACAGCTTCGGGTTGAAGATGTAGGCGACGTTGCAGCGCGGCGGGATCTGTTCCAGGAAGCAGCGGCACACAGTGGTCTTGCCCGCGCCGATCTCGCCGGTGAGCAGCACGAAGCCGCCGCCGCCGTGCACGCCGTACAGCAGATGCGCCAGCGCCTCCCGGTGGCGTTCGCTCATGAAGAGGTAACGCGGATCGGGCGCGATCGAGAAGGGCTTCTGCTTCAGGCCGAAGAAGGGCACGTACATGCCGCAAGCATACTTCGGCGAGGTGACGCCGCCGCCACTCCCACGCGGCGCCGCGATTCAGCGCCGCGTGGAGGCGTCGCGAAACGCGCGAAGAACGGCGTTCATGCGGGTCTGGTAGCCCGGCCCCTGGGCCTTGAACCAGTCGAGCACCTCCTGGTCCACGCGCAACGAGATCGACGCCTTCGCCGGCACCGGCCCGAGCCCGCGGCGCACGATGCCGCGCACGATGTGCCGGACATCGGCCTCCGGATGCTCGGGGATGTCAGGCGCCGACCTGCTCGAAGTAGATGCCGGCTTCGCGGGCCGTGGCCTTGCGCAACGAGATGACTCGGATTTCATGGGAAGTCTCGGTATGCACCAGCGAAACGGGAATGCCGTCCAGCAACCCCAGGGTGACGAAGCGCCGCTCGCCATACTCGAAGCGATCGTCCTCGAACGTGAACGTCAGGCCCGCGAAGACGCGCTCGGCATCCGCGAAGTCCAGTCCGTGCGCATCGAGGTTGGCATGAAGCTTGGCTTCCGACCAGCGAAATTGGATATGCATACTGTATATACATGATGCCGCCAGGTCAAGGTTGCGAAATGCAGGGCGGCGGCGTTTCGATCTTCGCCGTCGCCCGACGGGACGCCCCGCACGAATCGATCGGTTTCCCGGCCACCCGGCGCGCGACATGGCGCATTCCGGTTGCGTGGCCCGCTATCGCAGCCGCTCGACTGAAAACCTCGCGGACGCGGGGCCGATGACGCGATGGCATCATCGACGCAAGCTTCCAGAGGACTCGCATGAAACTGCTCCGCCACGGCCCGCGCGGCCACGAACGGCCCGGCCTCGTCGACCACCAGGGCGTGATGCGCGACCTGAGCGCGCAGATCGGCGACATCTGCGCCGCCGACCTGTCGCCCGCCCGTCTCGCCCGCCTGCGCTCCGTCGAGATCGACACGCTGCCCGTGGTCGCGCCCGGCACGCGCCTGTCGGTGCCCTGGCATGGGATGTCGAAGTTCGTCTGCGTGGGCCTGAACTACAAGGATCACGCGGCCGAGGCGAAGATGGCGCTGCCGGCCGAGCCCATCCTGTTCCTGAAGGCCAGCTCGGCGCTCACCGGGCCCAACGATCCCGTCGTGCTGCCCCAGGGCGCGCAGAAAGGCGACTGGGAGGTGGAGCTGGGCGTGGTCATCGGCACGCGGGCGCGCTGCGTGGCCGAGGCCGACGCGCTGGCGCATGTGGCCGGCTACTGCGTGGTCAACGACGTGTCGGAACGCGCCTTCCAGCTGGAGCGCGGCGGCACCTGGGACAAGGGCAAGGGCTGCGACACCTTCGGCCCGGTCGGCCCGTGGCTGGTCACGGCCGACGAGGTGCCCGACCCGCAGAAGCTGTCGCTGTGGCTGGACGTGGGCGGCGAGCGCATGCAGGACGGCAGCACGGCCGACATGGTGTTCGGCGTGGCGCAACTGGTGAGCTACGTGAGCCGCTTCATGACGCTGGAGCCGGGCGACCTGATCGCCACCGGCACGCCGGCGGGCGTGGGCATGGGCCGCCAACGCTTCCTGAAGCCCGGCGACACGCTGCGCCTGGGCATCGCGGGTCTCGGCGAGCAATCGACCACGGTGCACGCATGGGACGCGGCGCTGATCGACCGCGTCCACGGCGCGTATTGATAAACTGGCCACATGCGACGTTTCCTGCGCCTGTTGACGCTCTGGCTGTTCGCGCTGGCGCTCCCCATCCAGGGCGCGACGGCGACGACGGCCATGATCGCCCACGCGCACGTCCCGTCGCACGCCATGACGATGACCATGCCCGACGGCGCGACGATGGACGCCACCGCCATGCCCTGCCACGGCCACGCCGTCGACAAGGCCGGCTGCGGCGCCTGTTGCGGGCCCATCGCCGTCGAGCAGGCGCTGCTGGTCGTGGCCCCGGTCGCGCCGCGCTGGGCCGCGCTGCCGCTGGCCTCGCCCGCCGTTGCGGCGCCCCTGTTCCTCACCGGCGGCACCGACCGCCCGCCCCGCCTCCTCGCCTGAACCGCCGAGACGCGTCGCGCCCCCGGGCGTGACGCGAGCGCCCGCGCACGCGGGCCCGTTCCAGGACGAGGATCCCATGATTTCGAGACTTCCCATCGCCGGCCCGGCGCTGGCCGCCGCCGCGTTCGCGCTGCTGGCCGGCTGCGCCACACAGGCCATCGACGACAACGTCGCCGCGGCGCACGCCGAGGTCACCGCCCGCGGCGGCCCCGACTTCGCGTGGCTGGCCACCGACGCGGCCCGCGACCAGGCCCGCGGCGACGTCGCGCGCGCCTTGCAGCAGCCGCTGTCGCAGGACGACGCCGTGCGCATCGCGCTGTCGCACGACCTCGCGCTGCAGGCGCTGTTGTTCGACCGCGCCGCGGCCTCGGCCGACGCCACGCAATCGGCCCGGCCGCCCAACCCGGTGTTCGCGTTCGAGCGCCTGGCCGGCGGCGGCGCCACCGAGGTGACGCGGGCGCTGACGCTGCCGCTGCTGGACCTGCTCCTGCTGCCGGCGCGCGCCCGCCAGGCCGGCGCCGCGCAACAGCGCCTGCGCCTGCAACTGGCCATCGACGTGCTGCGCCGGGCCGACGATGCGCGCGCCGCGTGGGTGTCGGCCGTCGCCGCGGAGCAGTCGCTGCGCTACGCGAACCAGGTGAACGACGCCGCCGAGGCCGCGGGCGAGCTGGCCCGGCGCCTCGAGGCCGCCGGCAACTTCAGCGCGCTGCAGCGCGCCCGCGAGGAGGCGTTCTCCGCCGATGCACTGCAAGGCCTCGCGCAGGCGCGGCGCGCGCAGCGGCACGCACGCGAGACGCTCGTGCGCGCGCTGGGCCTCGATCCGGCCGAGGCCGACGCGCTGAGGCTGCCCGAGCACCTGCCCGACCTGCCCGCGGCGCTGCCGCCGCCGGAGGCCGCGCGCCAGGCCGCGCTCGACGAACGCCTGGACCTGCGCCTCGCGCGCGCCCGCCTGGACGAACTCGCCCGCGCGCAAGGCCTCGTGCGCGTGACCGGGAGCGTCGACGCGCTGGACCTCGGCGCCGAGCGCCGCGACCAGACGGGCCTGCCGCGCGAACACGGCCTGACGCTGTCGGTGCCGCTGCCGCTGTTCGACACCGGCGACGCCGCCCGCGCCGGCGCGCAGGCCCGCTACGCCGCGGCCCTCGCCCGCACCGGCGCGCTCGCGGTCGCCGCGGCCTCGCAGCTGCGCACTGCCGATGCCGACCGCCGCGAGGCCCACGCGCTCGCCGCGCAGTTCCGCGATCGCCTCGTGCCGCTGCGCGCCACCATCCTCGGCGAGAACCTGCTGCGCTACAACGGCATGCTCGCCAGCCCCTTCGACCTCCTCGCCGACGCCCGCGACCAGGCCCTCGCCGTGCAGCAGGCGATCGCCGCGCAGCGCGATTTCTGGCTGGCCGACGCCGCGTGGCAGTCGGCCTCGCTGGGCCTGCCCTCGAACACCGACTTCACGGAGGCGCAATGACCTCGAACCGCCGCGGCTTCCTGCTGCGCACCGCCGGCGCCACGCTGGCCGCCACCACCGTCTCGCGCGCTGCGCTGGCCGCGCTGCCTGAGCTCGCCTCGCACGACAGCGCCGACACCGCGCCGCCGCTGGCACCCGCCACCGGGCCGCACTACAACCCCGTGGTCACCCTCAACGGCTGGACGCTGCCCTGGCGCATGAAGGACGGCGTCAAGGAGTTCCACCTCGTGGCCGAGCC
>FTIR01000564.1_pt3 | contig 19621 bp, 15 predicted proteins | sample 1658041 | NCBI WGS metagenome assembly FTIR01 (sample SAMEA3914793, study PRJEB12502) | metagenome | biome: forest; material: soil | place: Canada | collected 2011-07-03 | depth 0.3 m | reverse complement strand
TCGTGGCCGAACAGTTCGGCTTCGAGCAGGTGATCGGGCAACGCGCCGCAGTTCACCGGCACGAACGGGCCGGCCCTGCGCACGCCCCAGTAATGGATCGCCCGCGCGGCCAGTTCCTTGCCGGAACCCGTCTCGCCTTCGATCAGCACCGGGGCTTCGCTCGCAGCCACCCGACGCACCTGCAGGAGCGTCGCCCGGATCGCGTCCGAGCAGCCGATCATTTCGCCGCTCGACTCGTCAGCTGAATGCAAGGAAGGCATGGCGGCAGTCTAGCCAGCGCCTCCAGCGCGCACTACCCGTCAGGGTAGGGGTATGTCGGGTTGGATGGGCCCTATTTCGGGTCTAGGGATGATCGCCGTCGTCAGGCTTGTCGGGTGCTTGCGGCCGACTATCCTGGGAGGCCTCTTCGGGGCTTTTCTCGTGCGGCTTGACGGTCGATCGGATCACCATGAACCGATTGAGCACATCGAACCAGAACGGCGCGCCGAGCATGACCGCGAACGCAGTCGCCAGCCAGCCGGCCGCCACGGGGAACCAGTCGGCGCCCAGCCACTCGTTGCGCTGGCATGACGGGGCATTCGACCCCTCGCACAACTGCATGGGAACGGGCAGGGCGTGCGGCGCATGCGACGGCGGTGACCAACGCCGCCAGCCGATCGGCATGGCGACCTGCTCCAACGCCTGCCTGGCCGTGGCGATGCGCACCAGTTGGGCCGCGGAAGCCGCCTCGCCCGCTCCCGGCGCGACGGTGGCCTGGTTCACGACGACGGCGCGGAACGCCTTGTCCGTTGTCAGGCGCTGCATGACGTGGAAAGCGTCGATGTTCATTCCCGCGGCGGTGACGAGGCCCAGCAGGAAGAGCACGGCCTGCGTGCGCCGCTTGTACCAGCCGGACGTGCGATCCATCGTGCCGTTGAACCAGCGCTCGATGTTCATGCGCGCCTGCGCGAGGTCGCCCGCGGAGTGGTCGAGCGCGGTCAGCAGCACGCGCTGCAACTGCGGCGAACCGAGCCCCAACGCGCTCTGGCGCAACGCTTCGACCGACAGCGGACCAGGATGGATCGTCGCCATGGCCGTCTCGACGTCGCCGCCGGCGGGCGTACCGGGGGCGCAGGGCAGTGGTCCGCGCGCCACCATGTCGAGGAAGGCGACGGCGAACTGCGTGGCGGGGATGTAGGACGGCAGGTTGCGCCGTTTGGAAAAGCGCATGTGCAGGCTGTCCTTGCCCGGCGTGAGCCAGCTGCTGCGCAGTTGCCTGGGGTCGTAGTGGCCGGCAAACAGCGAGTCGAGCACCGGGTGGCGCAGCAGCTGGCTGGTGAGGCTGCCGTCCGCGTCCCCGAGCAGCGTCCGCAGCCCGCGCTCGAGGTCCATCGCGCGCCACTTCAGGATGCCTTCCAGCCACTCCCGCACCGCGGTGCAGATCAGCGCGATCGACAGGAACAGGAAGGCCATGCCGATGGCGACTTCGAGGGTTTCCGAATTGAACATGGCGGGCTCGAGGTGGAGCGCGGTGCGCAGCCTATGGCTTCGCCTTGTCCGACGCCGTCCCCGCCGACTTGGCCGTCGCGGCCTTGGGGGCTGCGGCCGGCTTGTCGGCCTGGCCGGCGCGGTTGACGGCAAGCCGTGGCGTCGCGTTCGCGCGCAACCGCGAATTGCAGTCGCTGATCGGGGCGATCGTGCACACGCAGGGCGAGACGCCGAACGCGCCGTCCACCAGGCCGACGAAGCCGAGCGACGCGTAGTGGTGTGCCACGCCGCGCGGTCGCTCGGGCAGCCAGGTGACGTTGCCTTGCCCGTCGACCGTGGTCGGCCACTCGATGCTGCCGGTCGCCACGCGGGCCGGGATCAGCCAGTAGTCGCCGCTGCGATAGCTGCCGCCGGTGGCGAACTGCACCTGGATGCCGTCCTCGAGCGCCAGCCAGTTCGCCTGCGTCGCGTTCATCTCCACCAACGGGACGGCGCCGTTCTCCAGTGTCGTGTCGTCGTTTTCCGACTGGTCCCAGCGTCGCACCTTGGGATTGGACAGGCCGGCGGCGAGCGCGATCGTCTGGCCGCTGGGGATCGTGGTCGGATCGACGCTCAGTCGGTTGCCGTCGACCTTCGCGAGCTTGACGAGCAGGCCGGGGACGCCCTGCCTGTCGTTCGAATCGTCGCCGAGTTCGACCCAGGACAACGCGCTGAAATCGCGCGAGCTGGTGACGAGCAGGTCGTTGCCGTCGGTACCCAGCCAGCGCGTGGCCACGCTGCCGTTGTCGCGCGACCACTTGAACGTCGGCGTGACGCCGGCCGCGCTGCCCTGGTGCACCTCGACGCGGTACAGCTGGTTTTCCACGCCGCGATAGCGCGAATCGGGCGCGATCGAACAGGCGTCCTTGATCTGCTGGCCCGGGTCGAGGCGCGCCGTCAGCATGGCGTCGCTGAGGCCGTCCAGGGCGTCCAGCGGCGCGTCGCAGTCGAAGCCGGGCACGCCGTTGGCATTCGGCCCCAGCAGCGTGAGGTCGTTGGTCAGCTTGGCCAACCGGGCCTGCAACGCGGCACGCTGCTGCGGCGTCAACGCCACGCTGGTGTCGGCCAGGCGTGCATCGATGGCGGCCTGCCTGGCCTCGAGGGCGTCGAGCAGCGCGGTGCGCGCCACGCCGCGCACCTGCCACACCACCTTGGAGCGGGTGCAGGTGTCGGGGCCGCCGAGCGCCGATTCGCGGATGTCGTCGTCCTCGATCCAGCTGATGTGGCGCTCCCACACGTCCAGGTAGAGCCAGACGTCGTCGCCGCCGGTGGCCTTGAGGCGCTGCAGCACCGCGTCGTCGGCCGCGGGCACGAGGTCGGGCTGGTTCGCGTAGTCGCAGTCCGCCTCGTTCTCGACCAGTACCCCGTCGACGTAGTAGCGCCCCGCGCCTATCGTCAGCGCCTGCGTGCCGCCGGGGCCCGTCGCGCCCAGCGTCAACGCGAAGCCCAGGTGGTCGACCGGGCCGCCGCAGGGGCCGAAGATGTCGCGCGCCATCGTGCGCAGCGTGTGCAGCAGGATCGCCGCCTGCTCGTTCGGATCGGCGTCGAGCGTGACCCGGCCCTGCTGCAAGAAGACGCTGCTGTAGTGCTTGGCGGCATCGAAGCTGATGCGTGAAAAGTCGCCCTTCATGACGGTGTCCCTTTCGATGTTTTCCGTGAGTCAGCTCGCGAAGACGACGCCGACGTCCATGCCGGCGGGCGTGTACTCCGCGAGCCGAGTGAGCAGGTTGGCTGCGCGTTGGGGTTGGTACAGGTCGTGGAACACGCCCATTTCGGATTCGTCGTCGGCGCCGCGGGCGATCTCGGGTGCGCCGGCCAGGGCCAGTTGCGCGTAGGTGGGCTGGCCGTAGCGTGTCGAGCCGAACTGCGGCGCCACGCGCAGGGTTTCGCCTTCGATCTCGCTGGCCTGCTTGACCGCGTCGTCGGTGATGCGCGCCTTGACGGCCGCGACCACGCCATCGGGCTGGCACCGGTAGCGGCGCGGCGTGCGGCACTCGGTGGGCACGTAGCAATAACGCATGCAGCCGACCTGGCGCCGCGCCACGTTCACGCAGCCGCTGAAGATGCTGTTCTCGCCCAGCGTCATGGCGTGCACGTCGACGATGCCGAACACCGTGCAGCGCTGGATCGTCAGCACCGCATGCGCCCAGGTGTCGCCCGGTGCGCCGATCGCCTGCCGATCCGGCGACGTGGCGTCGAGGATGCTGTCGGCGATGCACAGCGGAATCGGATCCTGCAGCACCTCGTCTTCCTGGATCTGGATGGCGCCGACGATGCTGTGCGCGATGCGCACGCGCGCCCGCACGTTGCGCAATTCCAGGCCGGGCTCCGCGGGCCGGCGCGGCTGGCAGTCGCAGTCGATACCCCACCCGGGTACCAGCGTGCAATGCCGGATCACCACCTCCGCGCCGCACGCCGAGGTCTCCTGCGCCGCGTCCGCGCCGACGATCAGCACCGGCCGGCCGGTGATCAGCAGCCCGTCGAGCGTGAAGCGGCTGGCGGCGGCCATCGTCACCGTCAGGGCGTCCGGCAGGTCGGTCTGCCAGTCGATCAGCCGCAGCACGGGACGCGTGCGATCGGCGGCGCGCAGCTGCAGGGTCTGGCGTTGCCCGAGCTGGATGGCGATCGGTTCGACGTAGACGCCGCTGGCGGCGATCTCGATGACCGCGTCCTGCGGCTGGTCCTTCTTCCATTGATCGAGCGCCTGCCCGATGCGCTGGAACGCCTGGTCCTCGCCGACACGGTACAGCGTGAACCCCTCGGCCGGCTGCGACAGCGGGCGGGCGTACTCGCCGCCGCCGATGTCGGCCGAGAAGCCGTAGCGGTAGTCGACGCGGACGCCCTTCTTGGGCAACTGGCCGGGCGGGAATGCCAGCCGGCCCAGCACCGGATCGACGGCGATGCGGCCCGGCGGCGGCACGTAGACCCAGTCGGACAGGTCGGCCGGCAGCAGTTGCGACACCGGCACCGGATCGCTGCCGGTGTAGCCCGCCCAGCCCTCGGCATGGATCGCCAGGCTCGCGCCGGGCCCGGCGTAGTCGGCCACGTTCTCGTCGAACGCCAGGCGGCGGATCGGCACCGGCAGGTCCAGCTCCTGCGCGATCCCGGTCGGATCGCTCGCCGTCCTCGGCGCGACATACAGCGGCGCGTCCTGCCCGAGCACGCTGAAGGTGAAGCAGTGCGGCCCCGATTCCTCGACGCAGCAGGCCGGCGTGGCCGTCACGGAGTAGCTGCGCAGGCGCCAGACGAAGACGCCCACGCTGGTGATGTTGAAGCGGCCCGTCGTCCGGTTCGAATCCGGTCGGCGCAGGTCGACGCTGTGCGTGACGCTGTCGAACGGACCGTCGATGCGGTCCAGCGCGTCGACGTGGCCCAGGTCCGCCAGCCGGTGGCGCTGCGGATGCAGGTGGTCGAGGTTCTGTGCCCAGCCCAGCAGGCGGAAGAACTCGACCGCGCGCGAGGGCCATCCGGCGACGTCGTCGGCCAGTTGGTCCAGCAACGCCAGCGTGCCCTTGCGGCGGCGATTGCGGATGAGGTTGGCCACCTCGCGGCGCGGCACCAGCACGCGCGGCTCCGGCCGGCCGGACTCGTCGGCCGGCAGGCCGGCGTCGGCCACCGGGACGTAGCCGACGAGGTCGCCGATATAGGTCACGGCCCAGTCGTCGGCGGTCTCGATGAACTGGTTCTCGTAGAGCTGCGCGATGTCGTCCTCGACGACGTTGACCTGCTCGGCGATGACGCGCAGCAGGGCCTTCAGCGGATAGCCCTGCGCGGCATCGCGGACGAGGTGGATGGAAGGCAGCAGCGCGTAGAGACGGTCCGCGCGCGGGTCGGAGTCTGGGAGGGCGGTCATGGGATCTGGTTCAGCACGAGGGTGTCGGAGACGGTGGGCATGAACACCGCCAGTTCGGCCGGACGCAGCACGCCGGCATCGGAGCCGCCGGGCCACGCGGTGACGTCGCGCGGCTCGCGTTCCTTGCGGCGGCCGCGCCAGACGGGGGGCGGGCTGACGATCCTGCTCACCTCGGCCACCACGTCGTCCTGCGTCAACAGGCTAACGGCGGTGTCGCCGGTGGCCAGGCGCGTCGCGGCGGACGCCGCCTGCGAGACGGCACCGAACGCATCGACGTCGACGTAGTCCACGCCCAGGACGCCCTGGATCGCCGCGATGACCTCGCACAGCAGCGCCGGCTGGCCGAGCGCGCGGCTGTCGAATCCGAAGGTGTCCAGGAGCTGCGCCCGCACGGCGGCGACGACGGATTCCCACACGAAGTCGGGCAGCAGCTTGATGTTGGCGCTCAGCATCAGGGCCTTCAGCTCGCGCAGGGCTACGCGCAGCGGCAGGTCGGGGTCGCCGGCGTCGCGCAGCGCGGCCAGCAGGTTCTGGTACAGGTCCGAGGTGGTGTCTATCGGGATGTCGTCGACGCCGGCGATGGTGATGTACACGAGCTGCTGGCGGCCGTCGCTGACGCGCAGCGCCAGCGCCTTGGCGATGCCGGCGAAGCGGCGCGTGAAGGCGGTGTAGTCGGCCACCGAGACGAGGCGGTCGAGCGCCATCACCGACAGCGGCGCGCTCTCGCGGGCCAGGTCGCGGGTTTCCTTGTCGGCGCCGCCCGACGCCGCCAGCGGGTTGATCACCTGCTTGACGCCCAGCGGCCGCGACTGCAGCAGCGTGATCTGCCCGGCGTCCACGTTGCCGGGCTGGCCGATGCCGTTGCGATAGACCGCGAGCACGTTCTGCACGCCGCTGGGCAGGCGCGCGCCCTCCGCGCCGTTGCCGAAGGTCACGGTGGTGGTGCCGTCGTCGGCAGTCAGCGTGACGAAGCCGCGGTCCTTCGGCGCGAGCCAGGCCAGCGAGTCGCTCTCCTGCCACTCGACGCCGTTGACCAGCACCTGCAGCGTGCTCTGCGCGCCGGCGGCGGTCGGCGCTGCGACGAAGGTCAGCGGCGGCTGCTTGAGCGTGAACGACTGGAAGACCTGCGCGCCGTCGCCGTCGCCCAGGGTCTCGTTGCGCGTCTCGCCGTGCGTGGCCTTGGCCACGTTGCCGTAGATGTTGAGCGTGGCGCGCTTGTAGCGATAGGCCAGGTCGGTGGCCAGGATCAGCGTGGTGTGCACGCTGTCGCCCGGCAACTGCGCGTCGTAGCTCTGGCTCACGCCCGAGACCATCTGCAGCTCGGCGAAGCGCACGCCGTCGACCGCGGCGATGTCGTCGCGCTCGCCTTCCAGGATCACCCAGCGCCCCGAGGTCAGGCCGTCGACCAGGCTGTCCAGCGTGATCTGGCGGGCGCCGACCGCATCGCTCGCATCGGCGGCGCCGACCGGGTCGGTGATCTGCTCGTCGACCAGCGCGAGCGGGTCGCTCTGCACGTAGAGCTTGGTCTGGCGCAACTGGCCGATGTCCGTGGTGCCGGTGACCGTACGCCAGCCGAGGTCGTCTTCGCCGCGCGTTTCGAACACCAGCTCGGTCGTCTGCCCGCTGAGGCCGTAGGCCGTGCGCGGCCGCGTCGTCGCCTGCGCGATGCGCCGTACCTGGCGCACGCCGGCGAGCTCGGCGAGCACGTAGCCGCCCGCCGCGATGTTCTCGTTGGCCTGGTCGAGGAAGGCGTTGACGTCGGTCTCGTCGCCCGCATCGGCGTAGGTCCAGTCGCTCCACTTGTTCGGCGGCAGCAGGACGCCCGCCGGCAAGCCCGACGATGTCGTGCCGCTGCCGGTGCTGTAGCTCGGCAGCTTCGACGCCGTCGCGCCCATCAGCGCCGCGCGCGCACGCAGCGCGTAGACGCCCTGCAGGGCGGACTGCGCCGGGTTGAGCGTGGCGCCCGCCCACGCGACGTAGTAGCTCTTGCGCAGGCTCGGTGCGAAGCTGACCAGCAGTTGCGTGGCGACGTCGGCGTATACCGGTGCCCGCAACGGGGCGGCCGCGGGCGCGAGCGCCGCCGATCCCGCGCCGCTGCCGCCACCGGCGACGACCTGCCGCGACAACGCGAGCAGTCCGGGGCCGTTCACGGCCACGGTCGTCGTGGACTGGATGCCCGCCGGCAGGAAGGCCTGGGCCAGGTTGCGCGTCAGCTGCAGGCTGTTGCGGGCCTGGACCACGGCCGGCTGCAGCAGCGATACCGCGAAGTGCGCGGGGTCGGTCACGGCGACGGCCCCGCGCGCGGGCGGCTTCAACGCATCGATCGCGACGCGCAGCGCCGCTATCGCCGCGGTGAGCGCCGCGGGCGGACTGCCGCTGTCCTTCGCCAACTGGTTGACCCAGCTGTCGGGGTCGGTCTGCGTGCCGATGTAGACGTCGCCGAGGATCCGGTCGCTGGTGTCCAGGGCGTACTGCACCGCGCCCGATGCGTCGGGCAGCAGCGCCGTCGTCTGCGTCACGAAATCGAGGAGCAGGGCGGTGCAGGCGAGCAGCACCGGATCGAGCGGACGCAGGCGGATCGCGCTGGTCTGGTCGGCGAACTGCGTGTCCACGCCGTCGACCACGCGCATGGCGCTGGTGGAGCCGTCGACGGCGAACGTGAACAGCAGCGGGTCGCCGGGCTTCAGGTTGGTGGCGGTTCCGGCGACCTGGATGGCGGCGATGGCCAGGACGTTGTCCAGCGTGATGTTCTGCGGGCGGCTCAGGCGCACCTGCAGGTTGTTCCACTCGCGGCGCGCCGCCAGGTCCTCGCTGGTCTCGAAGCTCTGCGCGGTCTCGCCCGGGCCCGGCACGCTCTGCGCGCGCGTGCCCGCGGAAATCGTCACCGGATCGACCTGGTTGGTGTCCAGCGTCCAGGCCAGGTAGGTGGTGGCCGCGACGCCGGGCCGCGGCGTGTAGCCGACGAGGCGCGCGAGTTCCACCACGCTGCAGCGTTCGGTGGCCGTGCGCAGGAACGCCTCGTTGGCGATGCGCTCCTGGTAGAACGTGAGCACGTCGCCGACCGTGGCCCAGGCGTCGAGCAGCGCGATCGCCGGGTCGCTGCTGTCGCGGGTGGTCAGGCCTTGCAGCGGACGCAGGTTCGCCATCGTCTGGCCGTCCGCGCCGGCGCCGTCGACCGCGATCGTCGACAGCCGCGCCAGCATGGTCTCCAGGAAGCTGTTGTGCGTGCCGACGCGGTAGCTCAGCGCGGGCAGGCCGGGGCGGTTGAAGATCGTCTGCGGCGTGATCGCCTGCGCGCCTTCGCAGCAGCCGCAGGGCAGCGTGGCGCAGCCACAGGAAGAGCAACTCATCGCACGGCTCCCGGAGTGAGGTGTCGGTTCATGCGGATCTCCTAGCGCCCGCCGCGCACGTCGATCTGCAACTGGCCGCGCTCCGGGTGATCCGGATCGTTGTCGAGTTGCGCGACCTCGTACGGCGCGAGCGGCAGCACGCCGTTGTCGATCTCGTGGTTGGGGACGGCGAAGAGGCGGTGGAACGCCGTCACCCGCACGCACTCGACGCCCGCCACGGCCTGGCCGGCGGCGACGATCCAGCCGAGGCGCACGCTTTCGCCCAGCGTCAGTTGGTCCGCGTTGAAGAACCCGGCCGGACGGCCTCCCGCCGCGGGCCCGGTGCCGAAGCGCTGGAGCAGCGCGGCCTTCACGTGGCCGCGGTCGTAGCCGGGCAGCGCGCAGACGTCCAGGCACAGCTTCAGCGGCACATACACCGCGGCCTGGACGCGCAGGTCGTGGCCGATGCGGCGATAGCGATGCAGGTCGCAGGCGATCGCCGCGAGCAGGGCCGGGTCGGCGTCCTCCGTGCCGAGCGGGTCGACGGCCACGTCCGCTTCGTACCAACTGCCTGTCCACGCGAGCACGGCCGCCGCGCCCTGGAGCGCCGCGTTGCGCTCGGCGAGTGCGGCGTAGTCGGCGGCCGTGATGGCGCGCTCGATCTCGTGGCTGAAGGCGCCAGGCGCGAACAGGCGCGCCGCGGCCATCGGCTCGGGATCGACGCCGCCGACGGCGGGCAGCGGATTGCGCACGCTGATGCTGTCGCCGTCGATCGCGTAGTTCTTCAGCACGAGGCGCGAGATGGCTTCGGCGCCGACGTTGCCGGCCGTGCCGCCGCCGGTGCGGTAGCTGGCCGCGAAGGTGCTGCCGATGTCGGGCTGCCGGCCGAGTTCGCCGTCGCCGAAGCGAAGGTGGGCGATGCCCAGGTTGTCGGTCTCGACGACGACGTCGCGATCGTCGGGGCCGCTGGCGAGCAGGTCGGTCTGCACGCTCCACGTCGCGCCGCCGCTGTCTTGCAGCGACAGCGCCGGGACCGCGGCGCGCGGATCCTGCACGAGTCCCTGCGCCGCCGGCACCGCGACGTCGCCCAGCGGCACGCAGTGCACGACCGGCGCCTGGGCGAGCGCCGGCCGGTAGCGCCCGACCTGCACCTGCACGTCGCCCGGCTCGCCTTCGCATTCGCAGCAGGGCGGCGACGTGGTGCCGGGCACCGGCGGCAAGGGCTCGTCGTCCTGCGTGCGTCCGTGGTCGACCAGGATCACGTTGCCGCGCGCGACGCTGATGTCGATCAGGTAGGTGCACGCCGGCGCGAGGCCGATCGCAGACAGGCACAGGGAAAACGGCAGCGCGTCCGCGACCGACCAGGCGATCTCGACGATGGGCGTCGGCAGCGTGGCTGCCGCGTCGCCTGTTCCGATCGCCACCGGGTAGAGTGAATCCTCGTCGATGGTGACGCTCGTGATGCGCACGGCCCAGCGGTGGCTGGGATCCGCATCGGCCGCCACGCCGGTGCGGGCGCCCAGCACCTCCTCGAAGATCAGCACATCGCCGACCTGGATCGCCAGCGCGCGCGTGGGCGCGGTAGCGGGCGCGACGGGTGCCACCCAGGCGTCGAGCAGCGTCGCGCAGGTCGCGCCGGCGGGAATGCAGCATTCGCGTCGGCCCCAGCTGTAGAACGAGATCGCGTTGTGCGCCTCGCGCAGTTGCAGCGTCTGCGGCGGCTGCGCCACCAGCGGCTCGTAGAACTCGTAGCTGCTCGCCGGCAGCTTGTCGAGATCCTCGATCGCCAGCACGTGCGGCGCGTTGACGAGCGACTGGTTGTAGCCGGTGGCGAAGGCGATGCGGTCGGTGGGCAGCGCGATGCTGCCAGCGACGTCGACATGCAGCCACGTGCGCGCGTTGCAGCCCTCGTGCAGCGTGTAGTCGACCAGCCGTGCATGGCGGCGCACGGAGATGCGCTGGCGTGCGGTGCCGAGATAGGCCTCGGTGGCCACGGCGTCCTGGTAGTAGCTCAGCTGGTCGCCGGCGTAGGCGAGGATCTCGACGAGCGTGATGCCGATGTCGGGCGCGTGCTGCTCCGTCCAGCCCGGCATCAGCAGCGCGAGGCGATCGAGGATCAGGTTGCGAAAACTTTCGTAATCCTTGGCCAGGTAGTTGATCTGCGGCTCGTCGGCCGCAGCCGCATCGCAGGCGCGATCGGCCTTGCAGTCGAGATCGCTCGGGCAGCACAGGCCGAAGGTGAAGCTCGCGCTGTCGTAGCGCGGGTCGATGCCCTCGACGCCGACCAGGCTCAGCGTGTAGGGCGAGAAGTCGCCGCTGCGGTCGAGCGTGAGCACGAGAACATCGTCGCGCGTCGGGTCGGACTGCACCTGCGGGTCGACGTCGAGGATGCGCAGCCCGGTGATGCGCTCGCCGCCGGCGATGCGCAGGAAGCGCTCGAGGCCCGGCTGCTTCACGGCCAGCTCGGGCGGCAGCCTGCCGAGGAAATACACGTACAGGGTGGCCGGAGTGTCGGCGTCGCCCACCTCGACGTAATCGAGCCCGTTGCGTCCGGCGGCACGCCGTACGGCGTCGCGGCGGAGGTCGATCTGGCAGGTCGGTTGCATGGCGAGTCCCCGGCGCTCAGAGCGTGCGCGTGAAGGTGGCCGACGCCGCGAGGCCGGTGTCGCGCACGACGTAGTCGATCTCGATGCTGAGCGTGGAATCGGTCGACGTGACCTCCAGGTCGCTCACCGAGATCACGTCGCCGAGCCAGCGCTGCAGCGCGGCCTGCAGCGTGAACTGCACCGTCGCGGCGAGCTCCGCGCTGTTCGGCGCGAACACGAGCTGCAGCAGCCCGCTGCCGAAGTCGGGCCGGTTCACGCGCTCGCCCGGGTTGGTGAAGATCAGCTGCTCGATCATCTCGCGCACGTGGTCGTCGCTCGCGGCGAGCGCGCTGCGGCCGCGGCTGTCGAAGTGGAAGGGAAAGGCGATGTCCATCGTGCACCTCCGGCTACGTTGCGATCACGCGCGGCTGCACCGCGCCGACGATCGGCGGACCCTGCGGAATCTGCGCGGGGCTCAGGCACAGCCCCGGCCCGGTGCCGGGCGCGGGCAGCACCATGGCCGGCTGGCCCATCACGAGCACGCGTGTCGACGGCATCAGCCACTTGATCGTGACGCACGGCTGCGGCACCGGCCCGGGGATCGTGAACAGGCATCCGGCCACGACGATCGGGCTCGTCATCGTGGCCACCGGCTGGGCGCTCACGAGCACGCGCGGCTGGGTCGGCACGATGGTGGCGGGGGCCGCGTGCGTGCACTGGCAGGCGGCGTTGACGTGCATGAGGAATCCGGGCATGGCGCGTGTCCTCAGGTGATCGTCAGCGCGCCGACGTTGAAGTCGATCGTCGGGCCGATCATGGTGATCATGGCGCCCTTGCCGTTGGAGATGTAGATCCCCGAATCGTTGACGACGATCATCGCGCCCGTCGTGCTCTTGAGGATGATGCCGCCGGTGATCGGCGACGGCGGCATGTCGCTGATCATCACCATGTGCTGCAGCAGCGACTGGATGCAGATGTTCGGGTCGGCCGGGTTGCCGGCGAGCGCGAGCGTCGGCGTGTCGCCGATGCCGAAGCGGCAGCCGCTCCAGATCGGCTTGCCGGGATCGCCCTGTTCGAACTCGACCCACACGCCGGCGCCGATCGGCGGCACCATGTAGACGCCCATCGGCGGGCCCGTCGGGCCGGCCAGCGGCGGGCAGGCCTCGCACCAGTTGGAGGGCAGCACGCCCAGCACGTCGGGCACCAGGCACACGAGACGGCTGCGGAACTCGGGGTCGACGTTGAGCAGCACAGTCGCGCGGTACTTGCCGTAGAACTTGCGGGGGGCGGTCGGCTCGGTCATGGCGCGTGCTCCGATGGGATGCTCATACCGGCACCTTCGGCGTCAGCGAGATCGTGCCGTCGCGGCTGAGCTGGAAGCTCTGCTTGTATTCGCCGCGCTTGAGGTTGTGGGTGACGCTGTTGACGTAGTAGAGGCCGTCGTACGCGATGCCCGACCCGCGCACGCCCACCAGCATGCGCGAGCGCAGCACGCGGCCGTAGCGCAGGACGTCGAGCGAGCCCGACACGGTGATCGCGTCCGAGGCGTTGAAGAGGATGCCGAGGATTTCCTGGGCGGCCTTCGCGGGGTTGTTCTTGGCCGCGCCTTCCTGCTGCTCGAGGCGCCATGGAATGGGGATCTTCGCGCCGAGCGGCGGGCGAACGATGGACAGGTTGGGCACCGGGATCGGGATCACGATCTTCTTGGTGACCGGATCCATGATGCTGTAGAGCACGATCTTCTTCTGCAGGCCGTCGAAGCTGAAGCTGAGCGTGTCGACGTTGGTGTCCGCGTCCATGTTGATGTTGAGCGCCGGCTGCGGCACCGGGATGCGCACGTCGGGCCCGAAGTAGGCGATGCTCTGGCCGGGCAGCGGGCCGGGCTCCACGTAGAACACGTAGCCCGCCTGGCCCGCCAGCGTGCGGATGTAGGCGCGGTCGGTGCCGCGCTGCGTCGGGATCTCGTCGGTCGGCACCGGGACGTCGGGCGGGATCGGCGGGATCGCCACCGGCACGATGCCGAACTCCGCGTACTTGGCCAGCATCAGGTAGATGCGTGCCACCTCGGTCATCGCGGGGTAGGGCACGCCGGTGAGGTCGATCAGGTCCATCAGCACGCTGAGATCCTCGCCGGTGATGGTCAGCATCGACTGGCCCGGCTCGCTGCTCGGGGCGAGTTCCTGGCGCGTCACGACGCCGTCCATCAGCACCTGCGGCATGCCGCCGACCGTGACGATGACGATCACGCGCGTGGAGATCGGGTCGAAGTAGCCCGCCGGCAGCAGCGTGGTGAGCAGGGTCGAGTTCTTGCTGACCGCGAGCACGATCTGGAAGCCGCTGGTGTCCTTGGAACTCGTCACCTGCACGCTGACGATCGCGTCCACCACGGACTCCGGCACCGGCACGGGCACGCCCGGGCCGATCAGCAGGGTGAGGTGGATGCCTTGCAACATGGTCGTCGTTCGCGTTCGGTCAGAGGCCAGTCATGCCGGGGATGCCTTCGGGCAGCGTCACGTTCAGGCGTCGCCCGACCACCGCGACCAGGTCGTCGGGCAGCATCGCGTCGTTGGCGTCGCACAGGCGCCAGAACAGCTCGGGGTCGCCGAGCTCCTGCGCGGCGATGCGGTCGAGCCGCTCGCCGCCCATCACGACGTGCTCGCGCAGCACCGAGAAGCGGCTCGACTGCGGCAGCAGGCGGCGCCGCAGGTAGGGCAGCTGCTGGCCGTCCGGCTGCAGGAACAGCGCGATGTCGATGCTGTAGTAGCGGCTGGTCGGCACGAAGTTGTAGTTGGCCATCACGGGTCTTTCGTCAGAGCGGATTCAGGGCACGCCGTTGATCCCGAGCGTCGCGAAGCTGCCGCCGCGGTGGCGCCGGGCCAGCTGCTCCTTGGCCTGCAGGTAGGTCATGAACAGGCCGCCGCCCTTGGCGTCGAAGCCGAGGTCGTCGACGGTCAGCACGCGCAGGCCCAGGCTCACCTTGGCGCGGATCGGGTTGAGCGTCACGTCGAAGGCCTCTTCGGTGATTGACAACTCGGTGACGCGCACCGGCACGATGCGCTTCGGGCCGAACACGAACAGCGGCAGCGGCGCCATCTCGGGCGCGATCTCGAGCGAGCCCGACTGCGCCTCGCGGTGGTTCGCGGCCAGCAGCACGCTGCTCGGATAGATGATGGTCTCGAGCGCCGCGATCACCGGGTGCAGCCCCGCACCCATGGCCAGCGCGTCGTTGCCTTCGAGCTGGTCGGTGGCGTCGATCTCGGCCTCGACCTTGATCGTCTCCACGGGCGGCCCTTTCAGGCGCAGCGCCTCCAGGTGATCGCCGCTGTCCGGACCGACGCCGCGGATCTGGAACGAGCGCGTCAACGTGTCGGGGTTGTACTGCAGCGCGATGATGCGCAGCACCGAGCCCGCGCCGGGATCGATCAGCACGAGGCCGCCACGCAGCAGCCGGGGTGAGCCGGGGAAGGTGCTCATCGCTCAGTCCTTGCCTTTCTTCTTTTTCTTGAACGGCCAGTGATCGAGCAGGTTGGGCGACGTGAAGACGTGCGTGCCGGTCTCCGCGTTCGACTTGTCGATCACCGACGGATCGTTGCGCTCGTGATAAGCCTGCTCCGCGTTCTTGACCTCCTTGTTGGCGAGCTCGCCGGCGCCGAGGTCGATCGGTCCGAGTTCGAGCTTGTCGGGCACGCCCAGCCCGTGGTACTTGTCGTAGGCGGAATCCCAATGTTCCGGCGCGCTGCCGGTGTCCAGGTCGTGCAGGCCGCCGGGCAACAGCAGCGCGGGGTTGTCCATCAGCGAACGCGGCCGACGCAACGGGCTCGGCCTGATGGGCAGGAACGGCGATGCCGGCGGCGTGCCGCCGGGACGCCACGTATTCGGGTCCGGCAGCGGCGGCGGCTGCGACGTGCCGCCCGGCTGCGTGAGATAGGGACCGCCCGGCGGCAACGAGCCCAGGTGATGGCGCTCGCCCAGGCCGGGCCGCAGGTGCAATGCGTTGCCGGCCACCGGGCCGAGCACGGAGAGGCCGACGCGCCGGTTCTGGGCGGCTGCGCCGAAGTGCGTGCTCTGGCCGTGCGCGAAGATGAAGACCTTGGCTCCAGGCGGCAGCGCCGCCTCGAGGCGATGCTTCAGCGTCGCCCCGCGATGGGCGCTCAGGTTGAGGTTGTAGTCGGCAGGCCCTTCCTCGCTGGCATAGCCGTGGACATGCACGTAGCGCGGCTGCTGCACGGCATCGACGACCTGGCGGATGGCGGCTTCGCCGCCGTCCGGGTCGGCCTGGTCCTGCTTGAACAGCACGTGGCTGTCCTCGGCGCCCCAGTCGCCGGGCGCCTTGATGAAGTCGTCCGCGGGCGGCGCGGCGCCGATGCCGGCCTTGTCTTTCTTCGGATCGAACTGCAGCGCCGTCGCGCCGGCCTTGGCCTGTTGCGCGACGTGCGTCAACTCGTGGGCGAGCAGCTGCTGCGCGACCGGACGCTTGGGCGCGTATTCGCCCGGCGCGAACGCGATGTCGCCGCCGTGCGCGAAGGCGCGGGCGCCGAGATCCTCGGCGGCCTGCGACGCGGGGCCGTCGGTGTGCACGCGCACGCCGCTGAAATCCGCATGCAGCCTGGACTCCAGCGGCGTGCGCGCGGCGGTGTCCAGCGGCTTGCCGCCGCCGATTTCCGCGCTGGCCGTCGGGGCGACGCGCGGCAACGCTGGCGCCGCGTCCGTGTCCGTGGCGTCGCGTCCCGTTGCCAGGCTCGCGCCGCGCTGCGCGGCCTTCTCGGCCGTCGCGGGCGGCTGCCAGTCGGTGCCGTGCCGGGCGGCACCGCGGACGAGGGCGCGCGTCGCGGATTTCATGGCGCCCCCAGCAGCGCGAAGAGGCTGCGCGCGGCGTCGCGGCCCACGGCGGCCGGCGATGCCGCGGTGCCGGCCTGCAGCGTCAGGGCCGGGGCGCGCAGCGCCGGGCTGGCGAGCGCCTGCGTCGGCGGGCCGGCGGCGCGCTGCGTCCACAGGCGCGCCAGCTCGTGCTCCAGCGCGCGCTGCAGCCGCGCGCCTTGCGTGGGCGTGAACGGCAGGCCATCGAGCACCAGGCGGTCGATGTGCAGGCTGACGGGCGGCTTCATCGGAACTCCGCCTCGTTGACGGGCTTGTCGAGCTTGCGCAGCTCGGCCCGCACGGCCGACAGCAGCAACGGCTGGGTCACCGCGCTTTCGCGATGCGCCGCGGCGAACGCGGCGTTGAGGGCGATGCTGTGGATGTTGCCGCCCGACAGGTTGAAGCGCGCCAGCTTCTCGAAGTCCAGGCCCTCCTGCGGCACGTCGGCGGGGAAGGCCTTGCGCCACATCTCCCGGCGCTGCAGCGGCCCCGGGAACGGGAAGTTGACGATGAAGCGCAGGCGCCGCAGGAAGGCGGGGTCGAGGGCGCTCTTCATGTTGGAGGCGAGGATGGCCAGGCCGCTGAACGCCTCCATGCGCTGCAGCAGGTAGTTGATCTCGATGTTGGCGTAGCGGTCGTGGCTGTCCTTGACCTCGCTGCGCTTGCCGAACAACGCGTCGGCCTCGTCGAAGAACAGGATCGCGCCACCCAGTTCCGCCGCGTCGAACAGGCGGCGCAGGTTCTTCTCCGTCTCGCCGATGTACTTGCTGACCACGGCCGACAGGTCGATGCGGTACAGGTGCAGCCGCAGCTCGTTGGCGATCACCTCGGCCGCCATCGTCTTGCCGGTGCCGCTCTCGCCCGCGAACAGCGCGCTGATCCCGAGCCCGCGCGTCATCTTCTTCGCGTAGCCCCAGTCCTCGTAGACGCGGAACCGGCCGTGGACCTGCGTCGCGATCTGGCGCAGCAGCTTGCTCGACTCGTCGGACAGGACGAGGTCGTCCCAGGTCGCCTTCGGCTCGAGCCGCTGCGCCAGTGCATCGAGCCGCGGCCTGGCCAGCGCGCGGCTGGCGTCCCAGGCCTTGTCGAACAGCGACGCGTCGCCCGATGTGGACTCTGCCTCGGCGGCGGCGCGGCGGATGTCTTCGAGGTTCAGGTCGAACTGGCCCGCAAGCAGCTGCGCGGAGCGAGGCGCGTCGGCCGGAGAGCCGCTGGCCAGCGCCTTCTGCCAGGCCAGGCCCTGCTCGGCGACCGTCGGCTTGTCGACCTCGAACGCCAGCTGGCCGCCGCCCGGGGGCGCCTCGCGCAGGCCGACGAAGAGCAGGCCGGGCTCGCGCGAGATGAAGGCCTGCAGCGCGGCTGACGCCTCGGACGCCGATCCGTCCAGCGCGTCGGCATCGACGTGAAGCGCCACCGGCAGCAGCACGCTCTCGCGTTGCCACAGGCGCGCCAGCGTCTCGATCTCGTTGCGTTGCGTGGGCAGCGCCTCGACGGTGATGCGGTAGAGCTGCGGCCGCCCGATCGCCGAACACACCGCGCGCGCCACGGCCTGCTTGCTGGCCGGGTCGGTGCCGAGCAACTGGATCGCCGGGACCGCGCCGTCGGCCGGCACGCTGTGCAGGCGGGCCAGCACCGCATCGGCGACGTCCTGCTGCGACTCGGAGAGTTCGTCCGGCGTCGCACCCGACGGCGCCGTCATCAGCGTCGCCAGGCGTTCGTCGAGCGCGTTCAGGCCCTTCAGGTAGTTGACGATGCGCTCGTCCGCGCGCAGCGGGCTCGAGGTCAGCGCCGTCGCGGCGCTGGCGCTGACCTCGACCAGGCGCTCGCGGCGCAGCGGGTGCTGCGGAGACATCGCGTCCCAGGTCGGCTGCTCGAAGGCATGCAGCGCCAGTGCGAAGCTCGGATAAGTGCGGGTCGGGTTGCCCTGTGCGGCGGCGAACAGCGCGCCCATGCCGGGGTCGAGTTCGGCGGCGGCGCACAGCAGCAAGGTGTCGCGTTCGAACGCGCTGAGACGGAAGCCGCGCTCGAGCATCACCAGCGCGGGCGGCGGATCGACCTGCGTCGCCGCGTCGCGCTCGCCGGCCGCGCGCGCAAGGGCGTCGAACTCCGACGGCGGCGTGAGCTGCTGCGGCATCGCGATCGTCGCGGGCGCGGCGGCCGGCGCGGACAGCGACGTCGGCAGCGGTGCCGCCGTCTTCTGGGCGAACCACGAGCGTTGAGCCGGCGCCGGCGGCGGGCTGGGCACCACCACGACGGCCGCGGGCGCGGGTGGCGGCGCGGCGGCGGCCTGCGGCGCGTTCGCAGGCGCCATCTGCTGCAGCCGCAGGCGCAGCCAGTTCAGCGACGCCGCCAGGTAGCGGTGGTTGTCCTCGATCCAGGTGTCGGCGCTCACGGCGGGGCACTCATGCGACGTTGACCGACTGCAGCGGATCGAAGTCGAACCGCGGCGGGGTGCCGGAGAAGATCACCGGCAGGCTGTCGATGCCGTCCACGCGCAGGCGCACCGGATAAGTGCCGGCCACCACGCCGGGAATCGTGAACGCCAGCGTGGTCGGTTGCGTGGTGTCGGCAGGCGTGACGATGCTGTCCGCCAGCACTTGCGTCGATCCGAACAGCAGGCGCACCTGGCTTTGCTGCGGGTCGCGCAGGCGCGGCGTGCAGGTGACGCTGAGGGCGATCGTGCCCGGCGCGTGGGAGAGCGGGCTCACGCCGATCAAGGGCGCGAGCGCCATCGGCACCGAGTTCGTGCCCCAGGCCGGCAGGCCCGGATCGCTCATGCGCAGCGAGACGCTGTAGACGCCGATCACCCAGTCGGACATGCCCGTGGCATCTTCGACCGTGCTCGGCAGGTGCACGCCGAGCGAAGCGGAACCGGGCCGGGTGCCAGCGACCGGCGCCAGATCCCGCGCAATGGCGTACTGCGGCTGCTCGATGTGCACGCCCACGTTGGCGCGCAGCAGGTTGGCGCCGGCTATCAGCAGGTCGTCCCCGAGGCGAACCGCTGGCTGCAGCGGACTTGCGGCCGCCTGCACGCCGGTGAGCACCGGCGGGCGCGATCCGTAGGCGACCGGCCCGCGATCGTCGGCGCCGCGCTTGAGCACCGGCAGCGCGCTGCGGCCCGGCGCCTGGCTCTGGATCAGCACGACCGAGATCGAATACGCCATCGAGGGCCGGTAGCGCGCCTGCATCGCCGTCCACAGCTTGGACAAATCCTCGGAGCCGAGGAACACCGGCGTGATCTTGATCTGCTCGGCCTGGTCGGCCAGGTCGATCGCCGACAACGTGCCGAAGGGCCCGGGCAGCAGCGAGCCGTCGACGGGCGCCGGCGCCCCGAGGGCGATGCGCAACTGGTCGCGCGTCAGCACCGGCGTCTCGTGCAGCACCTGCATCGCGTAGCCGAGCAGCACCTCGGCGTTGAAGTCCTGCGCGCCGTAGGCGGTGAGCAGGTAGTGCAGGTCGAGCGCGAGGGGCGGCGACGTGAGCTGCAGGCC
>FTIR01002481.1_pt1 | contig 19669 bp, 17 predicted proteins | sample 1658041 | NCBI WGS metagenome assembly FTIR01 (sample SAMEA3914793, study PRJEB12502) | metagenome | biome: forest; material: soil | place: Canada | collected 2011-07-03 | depth 0.3 m | reverse complement strand
TGACCGGCGCCGCCCAGAACGCGAGCCTTACCCAATCGCAATTCCAGACCGCCGTCTGCGGCTATGCGTCCCCGGTGTTCAACTGCAGCAACATCATGATCGATGTGCAGTCGGCCTCGTCCTTTTCCGGGATCAATACCAGCGCGCTCACCCCCACCTATAATTCCTCCGGCGCCCCCACCAACAGTTGGAGCTACAGCCCGGGCAATCCCGGCGATATCGTGATCATGCGCCTGATGTATAATTGGCCGGTGATCGGCGGCCCCTTGGTGCCGGGCCTGGCCAATCAGTCCAATGGCAGCCGCCTGCTGGTGGCCACCTCCGTGTTCAAGAACGAGCCCTACAATTGACCGGGCGCCGGGCAGCCAGGCTGGGTTCGCGTTGGCGGGTCGATGATCGCGGTGTCGCCGCCGTCGAATTCGCCCTGGTCATACCCATGCTGATGCTGCTCTATCTGGGCGGGTTCGAGACCTCCGAAGCGGTGGCCACCTATCGAAAGCTGGCCAACACCACGGTCGAACTGGCCAATGTCGCCGCCCAATACAACAGCATGAGCGCGACCGACGTCACCAGCGTGATGAACGCCTCGTCCCAGATCATGGCGCCCTATCCGACCCAGAACCTGTCGATCGTCCTGTCGGAAATCACAACCGATTCCAGCGGCAATCCAACAGTGACCTGGAGCCGGCCCTACCATGGCGCCCAGCCCCTGACCTCGGTGATCCTGCCGACGGGCATGGCCACGCCGAACACGAATTATATCCTGGTTCAGACCTCGTACCTCTATGTTCCTACAGTTGGATCGGCCTTTGTCGGCAGTGTTCCCATGTCGGATCAGATCTACATGCTTCCTAGACAGTCGTCGTCTATTCCATACACGGGGTGATGCTGGTGACGATAAAATATAATAGGCATAAAGTCGCCGATATCATGAGCTATATTGCTAAACTGGTCTCGAACAGGCGCGGAAATGTTGCGCTTATTTCGTGCTTCATGATGATTCCGCTGGTCTTCGCCCTTGGGATGGGCGTGGACTATACCCTGGCCAAGCGGCGTCAGGACCAGATCAACGGCATCGCGGATGCGGCGGCCCTGGCCGCGGTCACGCCGACCATGATGTTGCAGTCCGACGCCAATGCGATCGCCGCCGCGCGCTCCATGTTCAACGCCCAGATCGCCACCGTGCCCGAGGTCGGCTATTCGGCGGGCAATGTCTCCATCACCGCCTCGACCAGCACCGGCGCCGTCAACAAACGCACGGTGACGATCAGCTATACGGCGACCTCGACCAATCAGTTCGCCGCCTTGCTGGGCGTCACCACCCTGCCCATCGCCGGGACCTCCGCCGCGACCTCCAGCCTGGCGCCCAATATCAATTTTTATCTGCTGCTGGACACCTCGCCATCGATGGAGATCGCCGCCACCACCGCCGGCATGAACACCCTGATCGCCAACACCCAGGGCCAGGTGGATTCCGGGACCGGAGCAAAGGGCTGCGCCTTTGGCTGCCACCAGGCCATTCCCCTGGCCGACACCCTGAACAATCCGTCCTCAACCTACAACAGCAGGACCAACCCCAACCCGATCACCTGCGTGTCCGGCACGGCCGCCTCGATCGTGACCAACGTCGCGACGGGGGCGGAAGACAATTACGGCCTGGCGCGGTGCCTTGGCGTCACCATGCGGATCGACCTGGTGAACCAGGCGACGCAAAATCTGATGAGCGTAGCCCAGACCACGGCGACCCAGAACAAGGCCGTCTATCAGGTGGCGATCTACACCTTCGATCAGGCCATGAGCACAATTCAGTCGCTGACGAGCAATCTGTCCGCCGCACAGACCAATGCGGCCAATATTCAGGCTCTTGCGGTGTATAAAAACAATTGGCTGACCACGTCCAATAATAACCAGGACGAAGATACCAGCCTCGATCTCTACATGGCCAAGATGTACACGGCGCGATCCTCGACCAACATCATGCCGATCCCGGGAAACGGCACCAACAACACCGGCGACACGCCACAGGAAGTTCTGTTCATCGTCAGCGACGGCCTCAATGACAATCTGGTGAGCGGCGCGCGGTCCTATACGCCGGTGAACACGGCCACCTGCACGGCGATCAAGAATAGCGGCATCCGGATCGCCTTCCTGTACCTGACCTATAATCCGATGACCACGGACACCTGGTACAACGGCCATGTGGCCCCCATTCAGGGCCAGATCGCGCCGGCCGCGCAAAGCTGCGCGTCAGCGGGGCTCTACTTCCAGGTCAATACCGACGGCGATATCTCAGCCGCCATGACCTCGCTGTTCCAGAAGGCGGTAGCGACGGCGCATCTGAGCCAATAGCGCCCTGGCGAGCCGCGGGCGCCGCCGTCAGTCCATCACGCTCAGCGCCGTCTCCAGGGCCAGGGTGTCGCGCAGTTGGCGCTTGAGGAACTTGCCGTTGGCGTTGCGCGGGATCGGATCGCTGAGCAGCCATAGGTAGCGCGGGATCTTGTGCTTGGACAGGCGGCTGGCGCAGTGCTCGCGCAGCATCTCCGCTGTCAGCTCGTGGCCGGGGCGAAGCACGATGGCCGCGGCCACCTCCTCGCCCAGCCGCGCGTCCGGCACCCCGAACACACAGCATTCGGCCACGGCGGGATGGTGGTGCACACTGGCCTCGACCTCGGCGCAATAGATGTTTTCACCGCCCCGCAGGACCATGTCCTTCTTGCGATCGACGAGAAAAACGAAGCCGTCCGCATCGACCCGGGCCACGTCGCCGGTGTGCAACCAGCCGTCGGTGATCGATTCCGCCGTGGCTTCCGGGCGATTGATATAGCCCTTGATCACCGGCGCGCCCTTGACCCACAGCTCGCCCACCTCGCCGGGGGCGACGGTGTGGCCCTCGTCGTCGACGCAACGGGTTTCAAAGGTCGGCATGGCCGGGCCGCAACTGGCCGGCTTGCCCACGAACAGGTCGCCGGACACCGAGGTGATGATGCCGCAGGTTTCAGTCATGCCATAGCCGGTATTGGGCCGGGCGGTGGCCACCTGCTCGTCGATCTTGGCCACCAGGTCCGGATGCAGCGCCGCCCCGCCGCCGCCCAGGGACAACAGGCTCGAGGTGTCGGTCTTGGGAAAGTCCGGATGGCCGATCAGTTCGCGCGACATGACCGGCACCCCGCTCATGGCCGAGACCTTTTCCCGCTCGATCAGTTTCAGGGCCTCGCCGGCGTCCCAGCGATACATCAGCACGATCTTGCCGCCGGCCGCGGTGACCAGATAGGCGCCGCAATTGTTGGCGGTGACGTGGAACAGGGGCGTGGTCAACAGCGCCACGGGGATCGGCGCGGGGGCTGTGGGATCGACGGCGACGCCCGTCCCGCGCGCGGTGGCCAGGGCCTGGACCTGGCCTGAGAACACCAGGTTGAACAGATTGTTGATACAGCCGCGGTGAGTCAGCTGCGCGCCCTTGGGATTGCCGGTGGTGCCCGACGTATAAAAAATGCAGGCGTCGGCGTCGGGATCGACCTTCACGTCCGGCAGGGGACCGACCTGGGCCACCACTTCGGCCCAGGCGATGGCGCCGGCCGGCAGGGAGTCCGTCCGCACGCCGACAATCTGCATGCCCTGCGCCATCCGCGGGCGCTCCAGGATCCGGTCCAGCCGTTCCCGGTCGCAGAACACCACCTTGGGCGCTGAGTCCTTCAGCGCATAGTCCAGCTCGTCGGCCACCCACCAGGCGTTTATGCCGACCGCGGCCACGCCAATACAGGCGCAGGCCCAATAGATCAGCAGCCATTCGGGATAGTTGCGCATGGCGATGGCCACCCGATCGCCGGGCTTGACCCCATGGCGGATCAACCAGTTGGCGACCGCAGCCACCTGGAGGTGGGCCTGCGCATAGGTCATGCGCTCATCCTGATAGACCAGATAGTCACGCTCGCCATAGGCCGCGGTGGACAGCCAGAACGCCCGCACGCTGGGCGGGGTGTTTTTGTAGGCCCTCAGGCGCGCGCCGCGCACCTCTATCTCTTCGACCTCGAAGGGCGCACCCGGCGCGGTCAGCTCGGCCCAGGCCTGCTTGAGCTCCTGATAGTGCATGATCGCCCTCCGTCTGACTTATCGTTGATCATGGGCGCTAGTGCGCTCGGCGCGCCTTGTCAAACGAGATCGCCGCGCGGCCTTGCCCAGCGCCCGTTTCGCACGCCATGGTCCGCATCCACCGGATCCGAGCAAGGGCCAGCCGATGACCTTCCTGACCGCCTATGTCGCCTTCCAAAGCCGGTCGGACCCGCCCGTGACCATCGCTGGCCAGCTCAGCGTTCCCGATCTTGAGGCGGCCCCCGATCTTGAGACAGACCATGCGCAAAAGGGCGGGGTTCCCGCCGTGGTCATCTGCCATGGGTCCGGCGGGGTGGACGGCCGCGGCCGCTTCTATGCCAACGCCCTGACCGCCGCCGGCATAGCCTCGCTCGAAATCGACATGTGGGCCGCGCGGGGAACCCGGCGGGGCGCCGGCGCCCGGCCGTCCTCCGTCCCTCAGACCCTGCCCGACGCCTTCGCCGCCCTGTCGTTCCTGTCGCGGCAGCCCGAGATCGATCCGGCCAGGATCGCCATCATGGGCTTTTCCTGGGGCGGGGTGGTGACCCTGCTCAGCGCCACGCGCCGCTATGCCGAGGCGCTGGCCGAGCCGGGACAGGCCTTCGCCGCGCACGCCGCCTTCTATCCGGCGCTCTGGTCCTACAACCGCGCGCCCGGCCACGAATTCCGTGACCTCACCGGCGCGCCGGTCCTTGTCCAGGCCGGCGCCGAGGACGCCTATGACGATACGGCGGTCTGCGAAGGCTTTCTGGCGTCCCTGGACGCCGAAACCCGAGCCAGCACCCGCCTGCTTATCCATCCCGGCGCGACCCACGCCTTCGACCGCGACCTGCCGGACAAGGTCATCCACGATCCTTATGCGCACAAAGGCGCCGGCGGCCCGGTGCTGTTCCAGCATAGCCCGCGGGCCTCAGCCGCCGCGCGCGAAGCCCTGGTCACCTTCCTGCTTGAAGCTTTCGAGCGGTCCTAGGGATTGTGCGAAAAGCGGGCGGATGGAATTAACGCTCGCCCGCGGATAGGTTGCCCGGCAAGGGATCTTCGGGGAATTGAATCGATGACCGTCAACAGACGCGCCTGGCTTAAGCTCGCGGCCGTGACCGCGGGAACGGCGGGCGCCTGCGGCGTCGGCCAGACCGCCGCCGCCGCTCCCGGGGCGGTAAGATCTCCGCCGCCACAGGCCACCGCGATTGTCGACGCCACGGGCTCGGGCCACGACTACAGGCCCGCCATCGACGCCTTGCGCCACTATATCGACCAGCATCTGGCCGGCTATGGCGTGCCGGGCATGACCCTGTCGCTTTCCGACGCGGAAGGCTTTTCGGCGGTGATCAGCGCCGGATGGTCGGATGTGGAGCGCCGCGTTCCCGTGACCCCGGCGCACCTCTTCCAGATCGGCTCCATCAGCAAGTCCTTCGTCGGGCTAGGGATCCTGCGTCTGGCCGACGCCGGCAGGCTCAGCCTCGACGCCGAGATCGGCGCGCTATTGCCGGGTCTGGCCCTGGCCGACGGACAGCGCATCACCGTGCGCCACCTTCTGACCCATTCGTCGGGCCTGCCCGCCGATGCGCCCCTGTTCCCGCGCGGTGGCGACGGCTTGCTGTGGCGCGGTTTTGAACCCGGCGCCCAGTTCTCCTACAGCAATATCGGCTATGCGATCCTGGGCGAACTGACCGCCAATCTGACCGGCCTCACCTATCACGAGGCCCTGACCCAGCACGTGCTCCAGCCGCTAGGCCTGGGCGAGGTCCTGCCTCGAATTCGGGGCGCCGACCAGGCGCGCTATACGGTCAGCTATGCGCCCTATTACGGTGATCGGCCATTTGCGCGCCTGGGTCGCCTGGGCGTCGCGCCATGGATCGACCTGTCCGAGGCCTCCGGCTGCATGGCCGCCACCTCGCGCCAGATGGCCCGCTATGTGCGCTGGCTGATCGCGGCGGGCGCCGGCCAGGGCGCGCCCCTGTTGTCGGAAACCTCCCGCCGCCTGTTCACCAGCCCGGCCATTCCCGCGGCCGAGTTCGGTCCCAAGGCGCAATATGCGTTCGGCCTGGCGATCGTGCCGGTGGACGACCACGCCTGCCTGCACCATACCGGCGGCATGGTCAGCTTCAGTTCGGCCATCACCGTCGATCCAGCGGCCGGGGTCGGCGCCTTCGCCAGCGTCAATGCTCGGGCCGAGGATGACTACCGTCCGCGCGAGGTCACCGCCTACGCCATCCGCCTGATGCGGGCCGTGCGCGAAGGCCGGCCCCTGCCGGCGCCGCCGCCCATCCCCTCGGCGACCAAGATCGACAATCCCCGGGACTTGGCGGGCCGCTATCGCACCCATGCCGGCGAAGTGGCCGATCTGGCGGTGGCCGGCGACGGCTTGGCCCTGGTCCATGCCGGCGTCACCCGCGCGCTGCAGCCAGCCGGCGAGGGCGTCTTCACCGCCGTCGGTCCCGGCGACGAAACCTTTGGCCTGGTGATCCAGCGCGCCGGCGCTGGGGCGGTTTCCGTGGCCTGGGGCGAAGCCGTCTTCACCCCCGACGGCGCCGCGACTGCGGCCACGCCGCCGGAACTGGCGCGCCTGGCCGGGGTCTATGACAGCAATATTCCCTGGACTGGACAGGTGGAGGTCGTGGCGCGCGCGGGCGGGCTGTGGCTGGGCGGGACCACGCCGCTGGTCGCGCTGCCCGACGGCGGCTTTCGTATCGGGCTGGAGCCCTGGAGCCCGGAACGCGCCCGCTTCGACGGGGACCTGAACGGCCGTCCGCAGAGGCTGAACGTTTCGGGCGTGGATTTCGTCAGGGTCTGACGCCGCATTGTGTCGCTGGGCGCTTGATCTAGGGCATGGCTTTTATCGCCAAATCCTATTGGCTGTAGCCGGAGCGATTCCCTAAGGGCCCGGACCAGGCCCGGCGGCCAACCCGCTCTGGGAGGACGTCGATGGAAGCTGTAAATCCGCGTCGGGCGTTTCAGACCCTGGACGGCCTTCGCGGCGTCGGCGCCTTCCTGGTGGTGATGCGGCACGTGCCGGCCTTTTTCGGCCCCATCCGAGTGCCGGAAAGCTTCCTGGCGGTGGATCTGTTCTATCTGGTCAGCGGCTTCGTCGTCGCCCACGCCTATGGCGCGCGGCTCAAGGCGGGCGGCTTTTTCATCGACTTCATGAAGACCCGGGTGATCCGGCTCTATCCGCTCTACGCCTTTGGCCTGGCTCTGGGGATCGTGGTGGCCAGCTTCGCGGTGATCACCGATCCGGCGGGCTGGTGGACTCCGGCCCGGCTGGCCGAGGCGATCGCCACCGGCGCCTTGATGATCCCGCTGTTTCCCGGCCTGGCCGCCAACGGCTCGTCCCTGGACGGGCCGACCTGGACCCTGCTGCCCGAGCTGATCGCCAACATGGTCTATGCGGCGGGCGTCCGCTTCATGACCGTGTGGGTGTTGCTGGCCATTCTCCTGGTCTGCGGCGCGGGCGTGGTCTTCGCCGAATTCCACTACGGCACGCTGGATGTCGGCTACAACGCCACCGACTTCTGGGCCGCCCTGGCGCGGGTGGGGTTCTCGTTCTTCGCCGGCGTGCTGGTGTTTCGCTTCTTCGGCGACCGCAAGCGGGATTCGGAGCTGGCGTCCTGGGCCTGCGTGGCCGTATTGACCCTGCTCCTGGCCTGGCGCCCCTCCGAAGCCCAGACGCCCTATTTCGAGCTAGGCGTTGTCCTGGTCGGCTTTCCCATCCTGCTGGCGATCGCCGGCTGGTTCGAGCCCAGCCCCCTCACCGGGCGCGTGTTCAGCTATGTCGGCCTAGTGTCCTATGGCGTCTATATCCTGCACCAGCCCATGGGCCATCTGGCGCGGATCGCGCTCGACCACCGCCTCCACGTTCCGGGCGACGCCCGGGGGCTCGTTTTCGGCGCGGTGTTCCTGGCGGCGGTGACCGGCTTGGCCAGCTGGCTCGACGGCCATTTCGACGGCCCGCTGCGGCGGGTGCTGAGGGCGAGGTTCCTGCCCGTCCGGGCCAAGGCGCCCGCGCAATAGGCGTCAGGACGCTCTGGCCAGAAGCGCCGGGACCAGATCGGCGACGGTGTCGATCACCAGATTGGCGCCCGCGGCCGTCAGGCTGGCGCGCGCCGCCGCCAGTCGCGCTTCCCGGTCGTCGGGCGCCAGGGCGTCCAGCCCCGCGCGCGACAGGCCGACCGCATTGCCCGATGCGGCCACCCCGACCGTGAAGCAGCCGGCCGCCTGGCCCTCGGCGATCCCGGCCTCGGCGTCGTCCACCTTGATCACTTGCGACAGGGGCCAGACCCCCAGCTCGGCGCAGGCCTTGTAGATCATCAGCGGCGAGGGCCGCCCCTGCGGTGTCTCGCCGGCGCAGACCAGATGATCGGGCTCATAGCCCTGGGCGGCCGCGCGGGCCAGCACCGGCGCCATCATCTCCCGCGTATAGCCGGTGGAGGAGGCGACCCTCAGGCCGGCCTCGCGCAGGGCCTGGACGGTTTGCGCCGCGCCGGGGATCAGCTCCGCCGCCGCGGCCGCCGCGTCGCGCATCAAGGGACCAAGGTCGTCCATCAGCCGATCGACGTCCGCCTCCCCGGGCGCCGCGCCGCGGGCCTGGAGCCAATCGGCGGCGACGTCCGGGCGGGCCAACAGGGCGCGGACATGATCGGCCTTGGCCTTGCCCATGTCGGCGCGGGCCACGCGCTCGTCCAGCGTCACGCCCTGGCGCGCGAAGGCGGTGACCAGCGCTCCGATCGGCGCGCGGCAGCCGAAATCCACCATGGTCCCGGCCCAGTCGAAGATCACCAGTTGGAACGCCCCGAGCTTCGTCGGCGCCTGTGTAGCCGTCATGTCATCGTCCCCGCGCCGAACAAATCATCGATCACCTCTTCACCCGCGGCGAAGCCGGTCGACGCCCCCGCTCCGGTGGTCACCATCGCCAGCCGCACCCCGTCCATCGGCGTGTCGATCAGCACGGTCCGCTCCGAGGCCGAGGCATAGGTTCCCGTCCATCTTTCACACACCGCCGGCGGCGCCGCGCCGAACACCGCGCTGAACTCGTCCAGGATAAGCTTGTCCACCGCCTCAAGGGAGAAGGGGTCGGGCGTTGCGGCATAGTGATGGCTGTCGCCCACCACCAGCTGGCCGTCGGCGCCTTGGACCACGATCAGATGCACGCCATGGGCCAGGTGCTCGGCCTGCTCGGCCCGCAGTCGCGCGCGCAAGGCGTCGGCCTCGGGCAGGGCGGCATAGCCGGCATAACGTCCCAGGCCCAGATCCGACATCACCGCGCCGCCCAGCCGGAATCCGGGATCGGCCAGGCGCAGCATCTGCAGCTTGCATCGGGTGATCCCGCAGGCGGTGATGCGGTCGGCGAACAGGGTGCTCAGGTCGTCTCCGGGACAGACGGCCACCGCCTCGGCCTCGATCCTGCCGCCCTGGGTGACCACCGCGCCGGTCTCTACGGCGCTTACCGCCGTCTCCCGTCGGAAGACCACCCCATGTCGTTCGGCCAGCCACGCGGCCAGACGCGGGATCGCCTCGCGGGATTCCACCCGCAGGTCGTGCGGGCTCCAAAGCGCCGCCAGCAGATCCGGTCCGGCCAGATGGGGATGGTCGCGCTTCAAGGCGGCCGCTTCGATCAGATGGCAGCTCTCGCCCATCTCGGTGGCGAGGAAGGCTTCAAGCACGGCGACGGCTTCGGGGCGGCGAGCGGTCATGTGCAGGCCGCGATGCAGCACCGGAATGCGCGCCTGGGCCGCGACCTCATCCCAGACCTGGGCTGAACGGCGCGCGCGCCGCCACATCTCGCCCCGCGCCTGGCCGGTTACGGTGACAAAGCCGAAATTGCGCACCGAGGCCCCGTTCGCCTGGGCGTCGCGGTCGATCACGACCACGCGCTTGCCCCTTTTCGCCGCGGCGAGGGCGCAGGCCAGGCCGACAATCCCGGCGCCGACAACGGCGAGATCGAACGAGGCCGGATTTGAAACAGGTGAGGGCATGGAACTCCAAAAGACGCGGGCGGCAGCGATGACGGACCAATAGATCATCATCTTGTGACAGGACCATAGCGCCGGAGCCGTCATAGGGTCCGCAGCGGCGATCGGGGCTGTCACGGAACCGAAACAAGCCTAGCCTACAGCCCTGTAAGTCTCCGGCCCTTCGGCCTGGGCGGGATGATTCGGAGACGCGGGTGGGCGACAGGCTTCGGCAGGCTTTGACGAGGGCCAATCCCATCGTCTTCACCACCGTGGCGGGCCTGGCTGGCTTTTGCGCCTATTTCTCCATGTATGCTTTCCGCAAGCCGTTCACGGCGGTCAGTTTCGACGCGACGCCCGGCTGGCATTTCGCGCTCGACTACAAGATCGCCCTGGTTCTGGCCCAGGTCGCCGGCTACGCCCTGTCCAAGGTGATCGGGGTCAAGGTCATCTCCGAAATCAACCCGGCCCGGCGCGGCGTGGCCATTCTTGGCCTGATCGGCTTCTCCTGGCTGGCTCTGGTCGCTTTTGCGGTTATCCCCGCGCCGTGGAACGTCGCCGCCCTGTTCTTCAACGGCCTGCCCCTGGGCATGATCTGGGGGCTGGTCTTCGGCTATATGGAGGGGCGCCGCGTTTCGGAGGTGCTGGGCGGCATTCTGTGCGCCAGCTTCATCCTCTCCTCCGGCGTGGTCAAATCGGTTGGCGCCTGGCTCACCCATTCGGCCCATGTGGACCGCTTCTGGATGCCCGCGGCGACGGGGCTGCTGTTCATGCCGCTGCTGTTCGTCTCGGTCTGGGTGCTGGGCCAGCTGCCGCCGCCGAGCCCCGCCGACGAGGCCGAGCGGGTTCGCCGTGCGCCGATGAGCGGGGCCGAGCGCGCCGCCTTCCTCAGGGCCTATGGCCCCGGAGTCGCCCTGCTGGTGATGTCCTATATCCTGCTGACCGCCTTTCGCGACTTCAGGGACAATTTCGCGGCTGAGATCTGGACGGCCCTGGGCTATGGCGGAGAAGCCGGCGTCTTCACCGCCAGCGAATTGCCGGTGGCCATCATCGCCCTGGGGGCCATGGCCGCCGTGATCGTGGTGCGCGACAATTTCCGGGCGCTGATGGTGATCCACGGGCTGGTGGCGCTGGGCTTCGCCCTGCTGGGCGGATCCACCCTGGCCTTCCAGGCCCATCTGATCTCACCCCTGGCCTGGATGATCCTCGCCGGAGCGGGCCTCTATATGGCCTACACGCCGTTCAACGCGGTGCTGTTCGACCGCCTGATCGCCTTCAGCGGCCGGGTGGCGACGGCGGGATTCCTGATCTATGTCGCCGACGCCTCGGGCTATCTCGGCAGCGCCGCCCTGCTGCTGTGGCGCAATTTCGGCGAGGTCAATCTGAACTGGCTGCAGTTCTTCATTCTCAGCGCCTATGCGACCTCGGTCCTGGGCTTTCTGGGCGTGGTGTTCGCGGCGATCTATTTCCGGGGCCGTCAGGCGAGCCTAGGCCGGCCGAACTCATCAGGCGTTTCCGCGGGAGATCTCGCCGACGTTTCGGCGAATTAAACCTTTCGTCCGGGCTTCCATTTTCAAGGGAATAACCCAAGCTTCGCCCTATAAGGGCCGAAACCAAGGGTGGGACGTGGAATGAACCGGCTGGCTGCGCTCGCCGCCGTCCTGACAGCGGGCTTTGCGCTGTTCTACGCCACGGCCAAGACGCCGGATCCTCTGCCGGCCAATGCGCCGGCCGGGGTCTTCTCCGCCGGTCGAGCCATGACCGATATCGCGGCCATGGCGCCCGTTCCGCACCCAATAGGCTCGGCCGCCAACGCCCGGGTCCGCGACGATCTGGTCCAGCGAATGACCGAACTGGGCCTGTCGCCGCAAATCCAGCGCGATCTTAGCCGGCGCCTGGAAACCTATCAGGGCCAAGTCTATGTCGGCGGCGCCCATGTGGAAAACGTGATCGGCGTCCTGCCCGGCCGGGATCGCGCCCTGCCGGCCCTGGCCTTGATGGCCCACTATGACAGCGTCCCTGGCTCCCCCGGCGCGGCCGACGACGTCACCGGAGTCGCCGCGGTTCTGGAGACCCTTCGGGCGATCAAGGCGCGAGGAACCCCCGCGCGGGACGTCATGGCGGTGATCACCGACGGCGAGGAGGCGGGCCTGCTGGGCGCCAACGCCTTCTTCGAGGACAGCCCCCTGGCTAGGCGCGTCGGCTTTGTTCTCAATCTGGAGTCGCGCGGCGGCGGTGGCCTGCCCACCATGTTCGAGACGGGAAGCGCCAATGGCGGCGCGATCGAGACCTATCGCAAGGCGGTCGCCCGCCCCAACGCCAATTCCCTGACGGTGTTCATCTATAAGCGCCTGCCCAACGACACCGACTACACCATCGCCAAGGCCCGGGGCGCGCCCGGCCTGAACTACGCCTTCATCGGCCGCCAGTTCGACTATCATTCGCCTAGCTCCACCGTCGCCGCCCTGGACCAAGGATCGGTCCAGAACCTCGGCGATCAGGCCCTGGACACCGCCACCGCGATCGCATTCGCGCGGGACCTGCCGGCGCAGGGCCCGGACGCGGTCTATTCCAGCCTGTTTGGGCGGTGGCTGATCGCCTATCCCGCCGAGCTCGGCTGGGTCCTGCTCGCCGTCATCGCCGTTTTGTTGGCCATCGCCGCCTGGCGCGCCCGCCGCTTGCAGCGGCTGTCCTGGATGGACGCGGCGCAGGGCGCCGGCGTCACCCTGTTGCTGCTGGTGGTCGCCGCGGTGGTCCTGCACCTGACCCGCCACGCCACCGGCATGGGTTTCGGCTGGATCGAGGGGAGGGCCTTGTTGGCCCGCTTCGCACCGTTCGAAGTCGCCATGGCCCTGGCCGGGCTGGGCGGCCTGATGCTGGTGACCACCGGGCTCAGCCTTGGTCGGATGCGTGTTTTTGCGGCCGTGCTGGCCATCGCCGCCGGCCTGGCCTCGTCGATCTTCGCCGGCATTGACGTCGTCGCCCTGGGCGAAGGGCTGGCCGCCGCCGTCCTCGCCCTGGTCCTGTTGGGCCGGCCCGCCGCGGAGGCCGGTAGCTGGCTTGGGCTGATGCTGCTGGCCCTGTTGGTTGCCGTGGCGCTGCAGATCTTCGCGCCGACGATCGCCTTCGTCGTCGCCTGGCCCCTGGCGGCGGCCGCCGCCTGCGCCGTCCTGGTCGCCGGGGGCGCCGGCGGCGGGCGCATCGCGCGGCGGGTGGCCCTGGCGCTGAGCGTCCTGGCGCTCGCCTGGATCGGCGGCCTGTTCCATATGCTGTTGCAAGCCTTGGATGTGCCGGAGCTGCCGATCCTGCCCTTGTGGCTGGCCGCCCTGGTGCTTTGGCCGCTGATGGGACCTTCAGCCAGGTCCCGCCGACTGAGCCTGGCGCCGGCCGCCGGTCTGGTGGCTCTGGGGGTCGGCCTGGCGCTTTGGCTTCATTTCACCGACCCTTGGAGTCCGCGCCATCCGCGCGCGGCCGAGCCCGGCTACCTGGTCGACCATGACAGCGGCCAGGCTTATCGGATCAGCCCGTTCAAGCCGGACCCATGGACGCGGGCCGTGCTCACGGCCGATGGCGGCGTGATCGGCCAGCGCGCCTTTCCCGGATTTCAACATGACGCCTGGGCGGCGCCCGCCCAGGCGGTCAGGGTCCAGTCGCCGCAGATCAGCTTGGACCGGGCCGCGGATGGGACAGTCACCCTCCATGCCGGCCTGGCCGGCGCTTCGCAGATGGCGGTCGATCTGCGCGTCGACACCCTGGTTCGCGACGCACGCCTGAACGGCAGGCCGATGGCGATCCTGGCCAAGCCGGGCCAGTGGGTGCATCTGCGCTGGCAGGCGGCGCCGGAGGGCTTCGTCGTGTCGTTCAAGCCGGTAAGCCATGGCGTCGCCGAGGTGCGATACGCCGCCTACACGCCCGGCTGGCCCGCCGGCGCGAAGCCCTTGCCCGCCATGCCCAGCGGCTTGATGGCCTGGGACCAGGCCGGCTCGACCATTGTCGTCGGCACGTTACGGTCGAGCTGGTAGTCGGTGCCGATCAACGCGCGATCCGGGCGCGGAACAGCGCGCTCGCCTAAAGATTGCGTGCCTAATCAATAATCTAAGCCTTGGCCGGCCCCGCCCTGAGACGATTGGTCCCTGGCCTCGGGCAGCCGACTCCGCCATAGGTGTCATCGCGTCGGCAGAGTGGGGTGGCCGGGGCGCTTGGCGGCCGTGTGAGTTGGGTCGCGTTGAGCCAGGGGAGCCTCATGGCCTTCAATCGCAGCCTATCCGCCGGCTTGCTGGCGCTGATGATCATTGCGTCTATCGTCTCGGGCCTTGATGTCGCCCAGGCTCAGACTCCGCCGCCAGCCTACGCCTCGGGCCAGATCCTGGTGACGAACGTAACCACCTCCGACATATCGCCGACGGAATCGCGGGTGATCCTCACCTTCAACCAGGCCGCGCCGCCGTTCTCGGTCATCGCCAACAATAGCGACACCGCGACCATCGCCTTCGCCGGGACCTCAGCCGCGCCGTCCGCCACCCTCCCCCAGGGACGGCATGGCGCCGTGCAGGCCATGACATTCTCTCAAAACGACAGCATCCTGACCTTCAGCGTCAGCGGGGCCGGGGCCTTGCGCGTTACGGCCTTGCCCATGGGGCCACGCGCCATCTCGCTGTCGATCGTCGGCTCCGGCGTCGCCGACGGCCATGCGCGCGATGACAGGGCCGCGAGCTCGCTCGCCGCCCATGGCGATGCGGGCGCGCCAGGGGACGTGTTCGAGGTCGTGCTGCTGAAATACGCCGATGTCAGCGAGATCGTCGGCCTGCTGACGGCCGGCCAGGGCGTCAAGCCAAACGACAATTTCGCGCCTCAGGAACCGGCGTTCGGCTCGGCGGGCATGTCGAACAGCTATGGTGGCGGGGGGGGCATCCCGACCCCGAGCTTCAGCGGCGCCAGTGGCCCCAACGCCCCGTCCACCGACTCCATGGGACAATCGGTCGACGACACGGTGGGGGTCGATCGCCGCCTGAACGCGATCATCCTCAGGGGGCCGCCCGATCGCGTCGGGCGTCTGAAAGCCCAGATCGCCAAGCTGGACGTGGCGGTCACCAGCGTGGTGCTGGAAACGGTGTTTGTCGAACTGACCGAAAAAGGGGCGCGCAATGTCGGCCTGGATTTCAACAACGCCAATTCTCAGATCGCCACGGTGGCCTACAACCTGTCCCGCGGCGGCTACGCATCGCTGCCGGACACCGCCCATGGCGGGGCGGTGAACGTCAGTCTGCAGGCCGCCGTCTATGCGCAGATCCAGAACGGCCAGGGGCGCATCATCTCCAAGCCGCGGATCGCGGCCCAGAGCGGGTCGACGGCCAAGATCGTCACCGGCGACGCCTTGCCGATCCTGACCTCAATCGCCCTATCGGGGGTCAATGCGGTCTCCCAGCAGGTGCAATATGTCAATGTCGGCGTGACCCTGCAGATCGCGCCCCGGGTCAGCGAGGACGGGGTCGTCACCTCCCATATCTTCGCCGAGGTCTCCAGCGTGACCGGGACCTCACAGGGCTATCCCACCATCAGCCAGCGCGAGGCCTCCACCTCGGCGACGGTCAAGGACGGCGAGTCCTTCATCATCGGCGGCCTGACCCAGGACAGCGAACTGACGATGCACAACAAGATCCCCCTGATCGGCGACCTGCCCGCCCTGGGCTCCCTGTTCAGGAGTGAGAATTCCACCAAGGCCAAGACCGACCTCTATATCATCGTCACCCCGCACATCGTGCGCGGCCCGGATCCGCAGGCGGCATCCCTGGCGGGCGGGTATTGAGGTGGCCGGGCGAAGATTTCGGCCTATGAGACCGCGAAAAACTCGACGCAGAACAGCCCTGAGGGTGGCTGCTGCGTGAACAGCCTCCAGGTCCGCCGCTGAACCGTCTCAGCCAGGATCGCATCATGCCGGTTCAGCCTGACCCGGCCCCCAGCGCTTTCGACATCCAGCACGCCGGACGAGCAGAACAGGAGGGTTGCTGCGCCCTGGGTTTCGATCTCGCCCGGCGGGTCGATGCGGCGCACCGCGTGCGTAAGCCGGCCCCTGCGGCTCATGACGTTGAAATCGACGATCTCGCCGTCCAGCAACGTCCCCAGGGTGGGGACGTCGCCCGGAAACCAAAAAGGCGCCGAGCGGGTGGTCAGTTCAACGGACGGCTCACCGCCAAGCCTCAGCCGGATCCCCGCGCCGTCCAGGACCGTCAGAGTCCGGTCGATCCCCGCAAACTCCGAAAAGGGGCCGTCAGCGCGGACGGTGGCCATGCTCACGCGCCAGTCGAACTCATCCAGGCCGGCGCCCTCGGGCCATACTGCGATTTCGCTGGTCGAACCCAGGCCGTTCTTCCAGGGCATGACGCGGTGCTGGGCCGCGCGAAGGATGCGCATGGTCAGGTCTCCGAAAAGGCGCGGTCGTCCTGTGTTCCTGATGTTCCAGACGCTCGGCCAATATCGCGCTATCCTGTTTGCGCCAGAGGGCGCAACAGCTCGGCCGCGCGCGGCCGCCAACAAGCGGCCACCACCATGCCGGACATGTCTTCAAAGCTGCGCCCCGCCCTGGAGTTTCTGCAAAAGGCTCAGAACTTCACCACCCTGGACGCGCTGGAGCAGGAGTTCGCGACGGTGGTGAGCGCCTTCGGCTTCACCATGTTCCAATATGTCCATATCGCCACCCCCGGCCAGCCGCTGTCGCCGCGCACCCTGTTTGGGCGGCCCGATGAGCGATGGAACGCCCGCTATCGCGAAGGAAAACTGTTCCGGAGCGATCCGGCGCTGCAGGCGATCTTCGCCAATCTGCGCCCCTTTACCTGGACCGATATCCGCAACGGCGACGCCTCGCCCCAGGCGCGCCGGGTGTTCGACGCCGCGGCGGAGCTGGACCTGCGTGAGGGCCTGGTGATCCCAATCCACGGGCCGCATGGTTCGGTCGCCGGACTGCAGGTGGTCGGGGCCTGCCCGGACCTCGATCCAGGCCTTCGCCCAACCCTTCACGCCCTGGGCATGATGTACGGCTCCCTGGGTTTGCCGCTCAGCGAACTGGCCGCCGCGCCCCCACGCCGCCGAGGGTTCTCGCCGCGCGAAAAGGAATGCCTGCTGTGGGCGGCGCGTGGCAAGTCCGACTGGGATATCGGCATGATCCTGGGCCTGTCCGAACGGACGGTGTCGATGCATTGCGATCGCGCCCGCGCGCGTCTGGGCGCGCGTACGCGCATCCAGGCCCTGGCGGCCGCCCTCAGGCTCGGCTGGATCACCGCCGACGAAATCTAGCCGCCGTCAATACGGGCATAGGCCCGTATCGACCGCCCTTGGCCGTGAGGCGCACCCTGGCCCCACTGTCTTCCAAAGATAAGGGGCCCCCACATGATCCATGTCGTGCACGCCGGCAATCGCAGCCTCTACGCCAAGGAACTCGACCAGATGTTCCGGCTTAGGGCCAAGTTCTTCAAAGAGATTCTGGGCTGGGCCGCCCTGACCGTCATCGACGGTCGCGAGGTGGATGATTACGACGACGAACAGGCCATCTATCTTCTGGCGCTTGAGGCCGATGGTCAGCTCAGCGTCAGCGTCCGGCTTCGCCCCACCCTCGACAAGTCCTTGCTGCTGGACCGTTTCCCGCATCTGCTGGCCGACGATCCGCACAGCGTCGCCCGCCCCGATGTCTGGGAGAGCTGCCGCTATTTCGCCTCGTCCCGCGCCCGAGGGCCGGAGGGCGCGCGTCGCCGCGAGGAACTGCGCATGGCCATGGTCGAACTGGCCCACGCGCGGAGCGTTCGCCGGATCGTCGCCATCACCGACATGGTCTTCCTGCCGCCCCTGGTGCAGAATTCGTGGACCACGCGGCTTTTGGGCCTGCCGGCTGCCTATGACGAGGGCGAGTGCATCGCGCTTGAGATCGCTTGCGATGAGGACGCGCTGTTGCGCGTTCGCGAACGATATGGCGCCGCTGGCGAAGTGCTGTTGGATCTCGATCCGGTGGCCGCGCCCGCCAACCTGCCGCCGCACCAGATCGAGGCCATGATGGCGCGGGAGGCCGCTGCGCTGAGCGAAAGCGAACGGCGGGAAATCGCCAGGCTGGCACGGGAACTGTCGCCTCAGGACGCGCGGGTCATCGCCAAGATGATCAGCCGAATTTCGACCATCCAACAAAATGAAGGCGAAGGCGCGGCGCTGGCGGCCATCGCACGCCTGCATAAGGCCCTGCTGTCCGCCGACAAGGACTCCACCGTCGGGCGGCCAACTCCAGGCGACGGTGGGGGTGTCGCCCGGCATTGACCCGTCCGATAGGAGGTGGCGCCGCCTCAGGCCTGACGGTCCTGAGGCGGAGTCGAGCTAGGCCAACACCACCAGCACCACGCGGCGATTGGCGGCGCGATGCTCCCGGGTGTCGTTGGGTTGGACCGGGGCGTCCGGGCCATACGAGATGGTGTTGATCCGGTTCAAGGCTATGCCCTGCTTGTTGAGGAACAGGCGCACCGCCTCGGCCCGCGCTTCACCCAGACGATAGTTCAGGTCCTTGGCGCCGGTGGCGTCGGTATGGCCCTGAATCTCCACATAGACATTGTGATTGTCGGACTTCAGCTTTTCGGCGAAGGCGGTCAGCTTGGCCTGGTCGTCAGGGGACAGGTCGGCCTTGTCGATCTTGAACCGCACCGAGTCGTCCTGCAGGACCATCGAATAGAGGAACTTGCCTTCGGCCAGTTTGCCGGCGGCTGTGGCCCGATCGAGGGCTTCGCGCGAGGTCTTGTCGAGCTCGCCCAGCTTGGCGTCATGGTCAGACAGGCGGGTGCCGTCGGCGGCGACCTGGGTCTGGACCTTGCCAACTTCGTTATTGACATATTCCTTGGTGGCGCAACCGCCCAGGCTGGCGGCGCTGAGCAGGATCGCCCCGACGATCCATGCATTTGACAATCTGTCTCTCACGGGACTCTCCGTTGATAGTTGGGACACGTGGAGCGGGGACACAAACTCGTCTGGGCCTCCGCTCAACTGGGTCAACGCACAGGTTGCGATTTGGCGCCATGTCGCGTCATAAATTTTTAATCACCCTATACTTGGGCTTTCATTCGTGTCGGAAGCCCTACCGGGGTTGGAGATTCGACGGTTACCTGGGTCTTCTTGGCGCGGCCTGCCCCCTAGCGGCGGCCCGCCCCTTTCAGGCGGGCCGCGGCGGCTCATACCGCGTCGACGAGAACGACTTCGGCCTCTTCCAGGCCGACGATCTCGACCTTGGACAGCGCAGTGATCGCCGCGCCGTCGCGAGCGTCCAGCCGCACACCGTCGACCTCGACAGAGCCGCTGGCCGACACCAGATAGACATGCCGGCTGGGGTCCAGGTCCAGGGTGACGCGCTCCCCGGCCTTGATGGTGGCGCCCATCACCCGGGCCTCCGCGCGGATCGGCAGGGCCTCGTTGTCATTGGCGTAGCCGCTGGCTAGAACCACGAACCGGCCGGACCGGTCGGACTTAGGGAAGGGTTTGGCGCCCCAGGATGGCGCGCCGCCGGTCGTGGCGGGCTCGATCCAGATCTGGAACAGCCGGGTGGTGCTGTCCTCGAGATTATATTCGGAATGGCGCACGCCCGATCCCGCCGACATCACCTGGACGTCGCC
>FTIR01002414.1_pt2 | contig 19767 bp, 20 predicted proteins | sample 1658041 | NCBI WGS metagenome assembly FTIR01 (sample SAMEA3914793, study PRJEB12502) | metagenome | biome: forest; material: soil | place: Canada | collected 2011-07-03 | depth 0.3 m | reverse complement strand
GGCGTTGACGCGGATGCCGGTGGTGGCCAGCTCGAGCGCCGCCGACTTCGTCAGGCCTTCGACGGCGTGCTTGCTGGCGACGTAGACCGACGCGCCGGCCGCGCCGATCTTGCCGTAGGCCGACGACACGTTGACGATGCTGCCGGCGCCTTGCGCGGTCATCGCGCGCAGCTCGTGCTTCATGCTCAGCAGTACGCCCAGCACGTTGGTGTCGAACGTGGCCGCGTAGCTCTCCGGGGTCTGCTCGGTGACCGGGCCCGGCTGGCCTTCGGTGCCCGCGTTGTTGACGGCGGCGTCGAGGCGGCCGAAATGTTCGACGGTCTGGTCGACGAGGCTGCGCACCTCGGCGTCGTTGCGCACGTCCGCGCGCAGGAACAGGGCCTCGGTGCCGAGGGCCCGCAATTCGGCGGCCAGCGCGTCGCCGGCCTCCTGGTTGCGCCCCGAGACGACGACGCGAGCGCCGTCGCGCGCGAACGCGAGCGCGGTGGCGCGACCGATGCCGGCGAGGGCGCCGGTGATGAGGACGACAGGAGTGCTGGTGCTGGACATGGTGTTTCCTTTGGGTGCGGTCGTATCTGTATGTATGACCGTATTTAAAATGACGGAACGTGGACGACAGGAATCGTGACCGGCGCACCGGTCACCGGGAGGATCAGGCGAACTGCTCGATCGAATCGACGCGATCGGGATAGAACGCGACGTGGTCGCGGATCGCCGCGACGGCCTCGTATGGCTGCTCGTACGTCCACACGGCGTTGACCGCGCGTTCGCCACCGGCGGGCACGCTGTAGTAGGCGCAGTCGCCCTTGTACGGGCAATATGTCGCGTGCGCCGTGCGCTCGAGCTGCGCCATGTCGACGTCGGCGCGCGGCAGGTACAGCACCGGCGGGTACGCGGCCTCCTGCAGCGTCAGCGCGGCGCGGCTGTCGGCAATGACGTGGCCGCCGACCTTGACGACGACACGCGCCGCGCTGGGCGTGATCGTGATCGGGTGGTCGGGGCCGGGGATGCGGATCGTCTTCGTGGTCATGGGTTTCTTTCGATGCAGGGGTCAGAACGCCGTCTTGCCGCCGTTGACGTCGATGACCTGGCCGGTGAGGAAGCCGGCCTGGTCCGAGGCTAGGAAGACGATCGCCTGGGCGATTTCCTCGGGCTGCCCGAGGCGCTTCATCGGCACGCCGGCGGCGAGTCCGTTCTTGCGTGCGTCGTCGCCGGCGAAGCGGGCCAGCATGTCCGTGTCGATCGGCCCCGGGGCAACGGCGTTGACGCGCACGCCCGCGGCGGCGCCTTCGAGCGCGGCCGTGCGCGTGAGCCCTTCGACGGCGTGCTTGCTGGCCACGTACAGGCCGGCGTTGGCATTGCCGCGATGGCCCATCGTCGACGACAGGTTGACGATGCTGCCGCCGCCTTGCGCCAGCATCACGCGCAGCTCGTGCTTGAGGCTGAAGATCGTGCCGAGCACGTTGGTGTCGAAGGTGGCGGCGTAGGTTTCGGCCGTCTGCGCGGTCAGCGGGCCGGGCTGGCCTTCGGTGCCGGCATTGTTGACGGCGATGTCCAGCCGTCCGAAGCGGGCGACGGCGCCGTCGACCAACGCCTGGACGTCGGCTTCGTGGCGCACGTCGGCACGCACGAACTCGGCCTCGGCGCCCAGCTCGCGCAGCTCATGGACCAGCATGGCGCCGGCGTCGTCATGGCGCCCGGAGACGACGAGCCGGGCGCCCTGGCGCGCGAAGGCCAGCGCGGTGGCGCGGCCGATGCCGGCGAGGGCGCCGGTGATGAGGACGACGGGAGCGGTCATGGGGGATCCTGTTCGGTGGCGACGCGGCGGGCGGTCGATTGCATTCAGTATGGACGACCGTATTACGCGAGTCAACAAGAAAATACAAGCGTCCGCATTCTTTTGGCGAGCGTCGGGGAATCAGTGCGCCACGTCGGCCGAGCCGATGCGCCGGAGCACCGTCGAGAACAGGATCTCCTTGAAGCGCTCGACCGGAACCGGACTGCGCTGCGCCTTGGCCAGCAGGTTGGCGCCCTGCAGCGAGGAGACGATGAAGCCCGCCACTTCGTCGCAGTCGGTGCTGGCCGCGATCTCGCCCGCCTTGACCGCCGCGCGCAGGCAGTAGGCGACCGACGCCTGCACCTCGGCGAACACGTCCACCAGGCGCAGCCGGATCGGCTCGCTGCAGTCGCTCGCCTCCGCGGTGAAGTTGCCGAACAGGCAGCCGTTCTTCATGCTGTCCTTGTTGAGCCGGTTCTTGCCGTTGTCGATGTACGCGCGCAGGCGCTGCAGCGGCGCCATGTCGTCGTTGCGCAGCGTCTGGCGGATGCTCTCGAGCGCGTTCGCGTAATAGAGGTCGATCACCTCGAGGCCGAAGGCCTCCTTCGACACGAAGTGGTTCGTGAACGAGCCCTGCGGCACGCCGGCCGCCTGCACGATGTCGCGCACGCTGGCGCCGCCGAACCCGCGTTCGTGGACGACCCGCATGCCGACGTGCAGCAGCTTCTCGCGGTGGGATGGCTTGGGCATGGTCGAATAATACACTCGTACTTATTCTGGATCAACCGCCGCAAGGCATGGGCGCCGCCGGCTTGATCTCCTCCAGGCAGATCATCGAGCGCACGTTGGCCACGCCCGGCACCTGCATCAGCCGGTCGGTGAGGAAGTGCGACAGCGCCTTCAGGTCCTGCGCCACCACCTTGAGCAGGTAGTCGCAGTCGCCCGAGACGATGTGGCACTCCAGCACCTGGGGAAAATCGCGCAGTTGCGCCTCGATCTCGCGTACCTGGCCGAAGGCGTTGCCGACGATGTTCAGGCTCACGTAGGCGGTGACGCCCAGGCCCAGGGCGGCGGCGTCGACGCTGGCGTGGTATCCGCGGATCACGCCGCGCTCCTCCAGCGCGCGGACGCGCCGGAAACATTGCGGCGCCGACAGATGAATGGCTGCGGCCAGTTCGACGTTCGACATCCGGCCCGTTGCCTGCAGGTTCTCAAGAATCTTTCGGTCGATGGCGTCCAACGGCGGTGAAGCTGTGCTCATGCTGTATTCCGTGAAAGAAACGTGCGTAGTCTAGGGTTTGTCACGCAATCTTTGGAACACATATTTCTCGCGGCGACCGCTACAGTCGAGCGTTTTGTGCGACACCGCGCTGTCTTTGCATCGTTTTATCGTTCGGCCCGCTTCTTGCGTCACATTTGTCGCGTAGGCGCCATTGACGACCGCCCTCGTTAAAAGACAATCGCGCCCCCATGGATCACACGTTTCTCTCCGCGTTCATTTTGCTGTTGCTGGTTCTGGATCCGTTCGGCAGCCTGCCGGTCTTCATCTCGATCCTGGGCGCGGTCAAGCCCGAGCGCCGCACCTTCGTCGCCGTGCGCGAGGTGTTGATCGCGTTCGCGGTGCTGGTGCTGTTCATGGTGTCGGGCCAGGGCTTTCTCACGCTGATGCGCTTGTCGGAGCGCTCGCTGGAGGTGGCCGGCGGCGTGATCCTGATCATCATCGCGATCCGCATGATCTTCGGCGGCGGCGAGATCTACGGCGCCGACATGGCCCAGCGCGAACCGTTCATCTTCCCGCTCGCGGTGCCGCTGCTGGCCGGCCCGTCGGCGATGGCCACCGTGCTGCTGCTGGCGTCGCGCCAGCCCGATCACCTGGTGACGTGGGTCGGCGCGCTGACCGCGGCGCTGGCCGTCAGCGGCGTGGTGCTGCTGGCCGCCGATCGCATCCGCCGCGTGCTGGGCACGCAGATGGTGGCGGCCATCGAGAAGCTGATGGGTCTGGTATTGACCGCCGTCGCGGTGGAGATGATCCTTGCCGGCCTGAAGCGCTACTTCTTCGGCGACCTCTGAACCCTGTTCTTACCCGATCGAAACGTCCCCGCGACGAAGGATTCCTTCCATGACCGCAAGCCAGAGCCCGTTGAACTCCCTGTCGCGCCGCGTCGCGATCGCCGCCGCCGCCGTGGCGTTGTTCGCCGTGTCGGCCGTGCAGGCCCGCACGATCGAGGAGATCCGCAAGAGCGGCACGCTGATCGTCGCCAGCGAAGGCAAGTTCGCGCCGTTCAACTTCGTCGACGCCGGCAAGCTCACGGGCTTCGAGATCGACGTGGCCGACGCCGTCGCCGCCCGGATGGGGCTCAAGGTGGAGTGGAAGACGATGGGCTTCGACGGCCTGCTCGTGGGCCTGCAGCAGGATCGCTGGGACATGGTCATCGCCTCGCACGGCGTCACCGAGGAGCGCGCGAAGGCCGTCACGTTCGCCAATCCGCACTACTGCACCGGCGGCGTGATCATCTCCAGGGACGGCACGCTCAAGACCGCCAAGGATCTCACCGGCAAGGTGGTCGCCGTGCAGACCGGCACCACCTACTACGACAACGCGAAGAAGCTGCCGGTCAAGGACGTGAAGAACTTCCCGCAGGACAACTCGGCGCGCGCCGCGCTCGAGACGGGCCACGTGGACGCCTGGGTCACCGACAAGTTCGTCGGCAAGGCCTCGCTGGCCGCGACGCCGGGGACCTCGCTCAAGATGGGCGACTTCCTGTTCACCGAGAAGATCGCCGCGGCCGTCAGCAAGGGCAACATGGGCCTCGTCAACGAGGTGGACAAGGCGCTCGCCGCGATGATGGCCGACGGCACGTATGCGGCGATCTCGAAGAAGTGGTTCAACGAAGACATCCGCTGCAAGTGAACCGCATGGCCCTCCTCAAGAGTCCCTGGCCCGCGCACTGGGGTCGCAAGCAGCGCAGCAACGCCACGATGGCGGTCGCCGTCGTCACGATGATCCTGGTGCTGTGGCTGCTCGCGCGCCTGGTGGCGCTGGCGCCCGAGCCGATCGGCAGCAACGCGCAGGCGTTCGCCGAAGGCGCGCGCGTGACGGTCGAACTGACGCTCGTCTCGGGGCTGGCCGGGGTCTTCCTGGGCATCGTGGCCGCGCTCGGCAAGCTCTCGCGCATCCCGCCGCTGCGCTGGATCGCCGCGTTCTACGTGTGGGTGATCCGCGGCACGCCGCTGCTGATCCAGGTCTTCTTCGCCTACTTCGCGCTGCCGGAGATGCTGCCGTTCGTGAAGATGGACGAGTTCGGCTGGGCCTGCGTGGCGCTGTCGCTCAACGTGGGCGCGTACAACGCCGAGGCGATCCGCTCGGGCCTGCTCGCGGTGCCGAAGGGGCAGCTGGAGGCCGCGCGCTCGCTGGGCATGAACGGCTGGTTCACCTTCCTCGACGTGACGCTGCCGCAGGCCTTCAAGATCGCGTTGCCGCCGTTGGTCAACAACATCGTGGCGCTGCTCAAGGACTCGTCGCTGGCCTCCGTCATCGGCCTGGTCGAACTGACCAACACCGCCGACCTGCTGCGCGCCAAGACCTACCTGCCGATCCCGTCGCTGGTGACGTCCGCGGCCATCTACCTGTTGCTCACCACCGTGATGACGCACTTCTCGAGCGCGGTCGAGCGCCGCTTCGACATCGAGGACAAGCTGGCATGACGAGTCCTCATGGCATGGAATTTGCGAACGATCGTTCGATGCCCGCCGCTCCCCTGATCACTGTCGACAAGGTCACCAAGGCCTTCGGGTCCGTGCCGGTGCTCAAGGGTGTCAGCACCTATTTCAACGCCGGCGAGGTGGCCGTGATCATCGGCGCGTCCGGCTCGGGCAAGAGCACCTTGCTGCGCACGCTGAACCGTCTCGAGAAGCACGACAGCGGCCGCATCGTGGTCGACGGCATCGAGGTGGGCGACGACCAGAAGGCGCTGGACGCGCTGCGCGCCGAAGTCGGCATGGTGTTCCAGCAGTTCAACCTGTTCCCGCACCTGACCGTGCTGGAGAACGTGGCGCTGGCCCCGCGCCGCGTCCGCAAGCTCGCGCGCAAGGAGGCCGAGGCCCGCGCGCAGGAACTGCTCGAGCGCGTGGGCATGCAGGCGCACGCGCACAAGCACCCGTTCGCGCTCTCGGGCGGCCAGCAGCAGCGGGTGGCGATCGCGCGCAGCCTGGCGATGCAGCCGCGCGTGATGCTGTTCGACGAGCCCACGTCCGCTCTGGACCCGGAGATGGTCAAGGAAGTGCTCGACGTGATGAAGCAGCTCGCCAGGAGCGGCATGACGATGATCGTCGTCACGCACGAGATGGGCTTCGCGCGCGAGGTCGGCGACCGCATCCTCTTCTTCGACCATGGCTGCATCGCACAGGATGCGCCGCCCGAGCAGTTCTTCGGCGCGCAGGAGGACGAACGCGTGCGCGCCTTCATCGGCCAGATCGCCAGGCAGTGAATCGGAACAAGCCAGCCAGAACACGTGAATCACCGGCGGATCAGGCGCCGGATGTGACGGGCACGAGTCCGCGAACCTCAAAAGGCTTTGCGGACTGGTTGCCCACGAAGCCAGTCGTTTCCTTTCCACCACCACCACCACCGCCCCTCAGGAGGGACGCCATGTCCAGAAAAATCGCCATCGCCGGACTCGCATCCGGACTCGCCTGCCTGGTGCCGCTGACGGCGCTCGCCCAGGCCGCCGCGGCCGCGGCCGGACCGGCCGCCTCGGCGCCCAGCGGCGAGATCGCCCGCGTCGTCATCACGGCGCAGAAGCGCAAGGAAGACATCCGCGACGTGCCGCTGAGCGTGTCGGTGCTGTCGGGCGAACAGCTCCAGGCGCAGCAGATCACGACCGTCGAGGACCTGACGCGCAACGTCCCGAACATCTCGTTCTCGTCGCAGGGCGGCCCGGGTCTCGGCACGGTCGAGATCCGCGGCGTCAGCTCGCAGGCCGGCGCCGCGACGGTCAGCGTCTACCTCGACGACGTGTCGCTGACGACGCGCAACCTGTACAGCCAGGGCACCGCCGAGCCGCGCTTCTTCGACCTGCAGGACGCCGAAATCCTGCGCGGCCCGCAAGGCACGCTGTACGGCGCGAGCTCGCTGGGCGGCACGATCAAGTTCATCAGCAGGCAGCCGGACCTGAAGTCCTTCTCGGGCTCGACGACGGAGACGCTGTCCTGGACGCAGTACGGCGGCCTGAACTACGAGGCGCAGGGCATCCTCAACGTGCCGCTGATCAAGAACCAGGTGGCGCTGCGCATCGGCGTCGAGCACGGCCACGAGAGCGGCTACATCGACCAGGTCGACCAGACCACGCTGCAGAAGATCGCCAAGGACATCAACCACGACGACTACACGGTCGTGAAGCTCGCGTTGAAGGCCGACTTCGGCAACGGCTGGAGCATCACGCCGGCGCTGTTCGCGCAGCAGACGAACACGGGCGACATCGACGCGACCTATCTGGCGACCCAAGGCGGCACGACGCTGTCGCGCTTCGAGACGAGCAAGACCGTGCGCGAGCCGGGCCACGACCTGCTGAGCGTGCCGAGCGTCACGCTGACCGGCGATACCGACCTGGGTACGTTCACGGGCGTGTTGAGCGGCTACAAGCGCCGCTTCAACCGCATCCAGGACGGCACCTCGATCAACGATCCGAGCTTCGCCGTCATCAACCCGAACGATCCGAATCCGCCGCCGGCCAACATTGCCAACCTGATCAACACGCTCAACGGCCTGTCTTCGGCGGTGCAGCTCTCCAACAAGATCGACCAGACGTCGCTCGAACTGCGCATGACGTCCAAGGACTACGACCCGAACAGCGGCAATGCGTTCACGTGGATCGGTGGCACCTACATACAGGACGCCGTGACGTCGGTCTACGACAACGAGCCGGTGTTCGGCGTGCAGGCCGCGTTCGCGGCCGCGGGCGTGGATCCGGGCGACTCGAACCAGGTCTCCGGCGGGTTCCCGGGCGACTTCGCCAACGACAGCTCGTACTACAGCGTCCGCCATTACCACGACAAGCAGGCCTCGGTGTTCGGCGAGCTGACGTATCACCTGTCGCCGAAGCTCGCGTTGACGGCCGGCCTGCGCGAGTTGTACGCGACGCAGACCTTCACCCGCGAAGCGCTGCCGGTGTTCTATGACGGCCAGAATCCGGCGACGCCCGGCTATGGCGGCCAGCCCCCGATTTTCGCGAAGTGGACGGCGACGACGCCGAGCTTCAAGCTGAACTGGGAACTCGTGCCGGACGTGTCGCTGTACGCGAACGCGTCCAAGGGCTTCCGCCTCGGGGGCGCCAACCGCCCCGTGCCGGACACCCCGCTCGTCGAGCAGAACCTCAGCGATCTGGGCCTGCCGCCCGGCGTGCCGGCGTCCTTCGCGCCCGACAGCGTGTGGAGCTACGAGCTCGGCAGCAAGATGGACCTGATGGACCACACCATGACCCTGAACGTGGCGGCCTTCCTGTTGAAGTGGAAGAACATCCAGCAGGACATCACGTTGAGCAACGCTGGCTTCGACTACGAAACCAACGTCGGCAACGCGACCAGCTACGGCCTCGAGGCGGAGCTGAAGGCGCGCGTCACCCAGTCGCTGACGCTGTCGACGTCGCTGGGCTTCACGCACGCGACGTTCGATTCGGACAACCCGGCGTTCGGCCTGGCCGCCGACGGCAAGGACAACATCCGCAAGGGCGACTACGTCGAGGGCGTGCCCAAGGTCAGCGCGAGCCTGGGCGCCGACTACCACTGGGCGCTCACCGATTCCGTCAACGCGTTCGTGCGCGGCAACGGGCAGTGGACGGGCAAGAGCCACGGCACCGTCTTCCGCAAGGACCCCGACTACAACCGCGCCGCCTACTTCACCGCGGACACCAGCGCCGGCGTGAACTGGGACAAATGGGAAGTCACGGCCTTCGTCAAGAACCTGAACAACAACCACACGCAGATCCAGCATCCGAACGTCCAGAACGTGAGCGAGGCGTACTACCTGCGCCCGCGCACGATCGGCGTGACGGCGAACTACGAGTTCTGACCTTCGGGCCTGGAACGGAAGGGCGCGACGGCAGCGATGCCGCCGCGCCCTTTTTTCTGCCGGGTGGCGATCCTGGTGCGCAACGCACCGCGATGGCGCGCCGGCCTCCACGTACCATGACGGGGTGAGCACCCTTCGACAACAAGCCCTGGCCGTCCTGCTGGCGACCGATCCCTGGCGCAAGGCCGCCCTGGCGCGCGATCTCGACCGGTTCGACGGCGTCGGCGCCGACGCGGCGATCGCCGAGCCCGCGGGCATCCCGGGTCGCCCGGCCCTGCCCGCGATGGTGCCGCACACCGAGGTGCCGCAGCGCTCGGTCAAGTCGCCCGAGGGCCTGGCCGCGCTGATGCACGCGCTGGCCCACATCGAGTTCAACGCGATCAACCTCGCCGTCGACATCACCTGGCGCTTCGCCGGCATGCCCGACGCGTTCTACCTCGACTGGATGAAGGTGGCGAGCGAGGAGGCCTATCACTTCGGCCTGCTCAGCGATCGCCTGGTGGAGCTCGGCTTCGCGTACGGCGACTTCCCCGCGCACAACGCGCTTTGGACGATGGCCGAGAAGACCTGCCACGACCTGCTGGCGCGCATCGCGCTGGTGCCGCGCACGCTGGAGGCGCGCGGCCTCGACGCGTCGCCGGCGATCCGCAACAAGCTGGTCAGCGTGGGCGACAAGCGCGGCGCCGAGATCCTGGACATCATCTTGCGCGACGAGATCAGCCACGTGGCGATCGGCAACCACTGGTACGGCGTGCTGTGCGCCCAGCGCGGGCTCGACCCGATCGCCACTTATGCGGCGCTGGCCGAGCAACACGGGGCTCCGAAGCTGCGCGGCCCGTTCAATCTCGTGGCCCGGCGTGCGGCGGGGTTCAGCGAGGAAGAGCTGTTGAGACTGGGCTGATCGTCCCCATTTGCTGAAATCGGCGCCGCGCAGCTCGCATGCGGGCAGGGCGCCGCAAAGCCCGTGGGCCGCGCAGCGTGCGGCCCGATCCGTAAAATCATCGCTTCCCGTGGGCGACTGCACAGCCGTCGTCCACCCGCGCGCCTTCGCGCCCCCATTTCCGGAGAACCCCATGGCCCTGTACCGAATCGGCGACGATGCCCCGCGCATGGCGGCCGACGCCTGGGTGGCCGAGTCCGCCACGGTCGTCGGCCGCGTGGCGCTCGCCGCCGGCGCCAACGTCTGGTACGGCGCGGTGCTGCGCGGCGACAACGAGTGGATCACCATCGGCGAACGCACCAACATCCAGGACGGCAGCGTGCTGCACACCGACATGGGCTGGCCGCTCACGCTGGGCGCCGACGTCACGGTGGGCCACCAGGTGATGCTGCACGGCTGCACGGTGGGCGACAACTCGCTGATCGGCATCCAGGCGGTGGTGATGAACGGCGCGAAGATCGGCCGCAACTGCATCGTCGGCGCCGGCGCGCTGGTGACCGAGGGCAAGGAGTTTCCGGACAACTCGCTGATCGTCGGCAGTCCGGCGAAGGTCGTTCGCACGCTCACCGACGAGCAGGCATCCGGGCTGCGCATGAATGCGGCGCACTACGTCGCCAACGCGGCACGCCATCGCGACACGGTCGTGCGAATCGACCCGACCCCCGACGAATCCGCCGGAAAGGGCGCCTGAACCGCCATGAGCGATCTCCAGAAATTCATCTTCGAAGGCCTGCCCGTGCGCGGCATGATCGTGCGCCTGACCGACAGCTGGCAGGAAGTGCTGCGGCGCCGTTCCGCCAGCGGCGAGTGGACGCCCGCGGTGCGCGACATGCTCGGCGAGATGGCCGCGGCCGCCACGCTGATGCAGGCCAACCTCAAGTTCAACGGCGCGCTGATCCTGCAGGTGCACGGCGACGGGCCGGTGAAGCTGGCCGTGGCCGAGGCGATGTCCGACCTGCGCTTTCGCGTCACCGCGAAGGTGACGGGCGCCGTGGCGTCGGACGCGCGCTTCGACGACCTGGTCAACCGGCACGGGGAAGGGCGCTGCGCGATCACGCTCGATCCGCTCGATCGCCAGCCCGGCCAGCAGCCGTACCAGGGCGTCGTGCCGCTGGAGGCGCCGGACGGCGGCCCGGTAGGCGACGTCGCCACGATGCTGGAACACTACATGCGCCAGTCCGAGCAGCTCGAGACGCGCATCGTGCTGGCCGCCAACGGCGAAGCCGCCTGCGGCCTGCTGATCCAACGCCTGCCGATCGAGGGCGCCGGCAACCTGGCCGGCGGCGCGCAAGCGGAGATCGACGAGGAGGCCTACGCGCGCATCGCGCACTTCGCCTCGACGCTCACCGCCACCGAGCTGCTGACGCTGGACACGCCCACCATCCTGCACCGGCTGTTCTGGGAAGAACCGATCCGCGTGTTCGAGCCGCAGACGCCCACGTTCGCCTGCAGCTGTTCGGCCGACCGCGTGCGCAACATGCTGAAGAACCTCGGTCGCGACGAGGCCGAGGCCATCCTGTCCGAACGCAAGGACATCGAGATCGGCTGCGACTTCTGCGGCACGCAGTACCGCTTCGACGCGGTGGACGTGGGGGCGCTGTTCGCGCCGCCCACCAGCCAGCCGGGGGCCACGCCCAGCGTGCACTGAGGGCGCTTCGCGCCGACTGCGGCCTTCCGCAGGCCTGTCCCGCAGCGCCCTCGACGAGGGTTCGAGGCGCTCGAGACCCGCATCGACCGATCGGCGGCGACTTCTCCATGAGGTCGCCGTTCGTCCGTCGCGTGCCGCCGTCTGTCATCGCCAGGGATCGCGTGCCCGTGCCGTTGCGCTCAAATGGCTTGGCGTCATCCTCGCCGCCTTTCCACCAACGCGACCCCCGAATGAACAGCCACCTGTCTCCTGCCAGCAGTACGCCGCCTTGGTTGCGGGAAGCGGCGCGACGTCGCGCGCTGGGGTTCACGCTGATCGAATTGCTGGTCGTCATCGCGATCGCCGCGATCGCCGCGACCCTCGCCGCGCCGTCGCTGACCAGGATGTTCGCGTCCAATCGCGTACAGGCGGAGGCGAGTTCCTTTGCGGGCGACCTGATGCAGGCGCGCGCCGAGGCCGTCAAGCGCGGCCAGGGTGTCAGCCTCTGCGCTTCGTCGGACGGCAGCACCTGTCTCGGCAAGAATACCTGGCAGGTCGGATGGATCATGTTCTCCGACGTGAGCCAATGCACAGCGATTCCTACGACTGGCATCCAGCCGATCCGCATCCGCACCGCCTTCAAGGGCAGCGACACGTTCGTCGCCACCGCCCCAGCCACGAACAGCTGCATCAGCTTCAATCGCGAAGGGTTCACGAGCAACCTGAGCAACGCCCAGGTGTATTTCACGTTGCACACCTCGGACAGCGCCCCGCTGGCGACACGCTGCGTCCTTGTCGTCCTGGGCGGGCGCATCACGACGCAGACAACGTCTACGGATACGTCATGCACCTGAGTTCCTCCCATTCCGCGCGCCGCGGCGCAGCCGGTTTCACGCTGATCGAAGTGCTGATCACGCTGCTCGTCGTGTCGGTCGGCATGCTCGGCCTTGCGAAGCTGGAGGCGGCGGCCGTCTCGGAGTCCAAGGCGTCGCGCGTGCGATCGCTCATGAGCTTCCAGGCCGAATCGCTGGCCAGCCTGATGCGCGCCAACCGGGCGTTCTGGGCCACCACCACGTCGCCGCTGCCGGGATTCACGATCACGGCCGACGGGACGTTGACACCTCCCACGGCTGCGAGCATCCCGCCCGCCGATGCGAGTTGCAAGACGGCTCCCTCGGCTCCCTGTAGCGCCGCCGTGCTGGCCAATTTGGACCTAACCAATTGGGGTAACGCGTACAAGGCCCAGTTCCCCGGCGCGACGGCGTCGATCACCAGCACCACCACGGCGGCGCCGACGGGCTATGACATCAAGCTCGCCTGGACGGAGAACCGGGTCGCGATCAGTCGGGCCACGGCCGGGGCGGGCGCGGCCAGCGACGCCGTCAGCATGATCCTGCACGTCCAGCCATGAAGCCCGCCATGACCTACCCATCTTCCGCGCGCCGCGCGGCGCGCCAGGCCGGTTTCACGCTCGTCGAGATGATGGTCGCGCTGGCGATCGGCCTCATGGTCTCGCTGGGTTTCGCCGTCTCGTTCGTGAACCTGAAGGCGACCTTCACGACGCAGGACAAGCTCTCGCAACTCCAGGACAACGAGCGGCTCGCGCTGGCCTTTCTCACGGCGTCGGTGGAGCAGGCCGGCTACTTTCCCAACCCGACCAGCAATACGCGAAGCACCGCGATCGGGCAGTTCAATACGGTGGACGACGCCACCTACGGCCAAACGGTGGCGGGGCGGTTCCTCATGGGGATGGTCGCGAACGCATCGACCTCCACCCCCGAGTCGCTGTCCACCCTCTACGCCTCGGCCACCGGCGACGGGCTCCTGACCTGCCAGGGCGGAACGAACGGCACGACCGGAACGATCGTCATCCGCAACGTGTTCTACGTGGACGCGACCACGCATGCCCTGGGATGCGTGACCTATTCGAACGGTTCGAAAACGACCGCGCCCGGAGCCGCGTTCCAGCCGTTGGTCTCGAATGTCAGTTCCATGAGCGTGCTGTACGCGGTCGACACCAACACGGACGGCAACGCCGACACCTACATGACGGCCGACACCGTCCAGACCACCGGCCACTGGAACGACGTCAAGGCGGTGCAGGTGACGCTGAATTTCCTCAATCCCAATCCGGGGGGCGCCACGATCACGTGGGTCCAGGCCATCAACCTGATGAACAACCGATGAGCGCCCCGATGTCTTCCCGTCGCAACGCGCCCGCCCGCGCGCAGAGAGGCTTCGTCCTCATCACCGGGCTGCTGTTCCTGGTCGTCATGACGCTGGTCGCGCTGGCGATGTTTCGCGGCACGGGCCTGATGGACCGGATCTCGGCCAACGCGCGCGACAAGCAGCGTTCGTTCGAGGCGGCCCAGACGGCGTTGCAATACGGCGAGTGGTGGCTGGGGACCCAGTCGACGCTCACGGCGAGCGCCTGCAACGGCGTCGTCAACGGCGATACCCCGAGCAACATCCACGTCTGCTCGAACGCGCTGGGCTCCAACTTCCTGACCGCGGCATGGCCCAACGCATTCACCCATACGCCACCCAACATGAGCGTCAACGCCACCGGTACCACGGGTGGACTCGTGTCGAGCACCGACACCACCAGCGACACCAAGTACCACCTACTGCCAGGGTTCTACCTGGAATACCTGGGCGTTTCCTCGAGCACCGGGGCTCCCCTCTACCAGGTGACGGCGTACGGCTACGGCGGTGACTCCACCACCATGACCATCGTTCGCAGTACCTACGCCGCGTCAAAAACCGGCACCACCACCGCGCCTAGCGGCAGCAACCTGGGAGGCCTCTGATGGCTTCGTTCAAGCTCGGTCGACTTTCCATCGCGGTCGCTTTCGCTCTCGGTTTCGGCGGCGCCGCGCAGGCCCAGGTCGTCATCAACGACACGCTGACGGGCGCCACCTCGTCCTACAACTGGACCGCGCTGAACGGGGCGTGCCTGACCGCCGGCGATGGCAGCTTGACGTCTGCCGGCAACGCGAGTTCGATTCCGGCATGTGCCCCCGGCGGGAAGGTGATGTCGTACTACTCGGGCCAGACCCTGGTCGGCGGGGCGACCGGCAAGCTGCCCGATGCCATCGGTTCCGGCGCATTGCGCCTGACAAACGGCGCCGTCGACACGGGCTCGGGCGGTACCAACCAGACGGGCGCCGTCGTCTCCAATTTCACGTTCCCGACCACGCAGGGCATCCAGGTCACCTGGACCAGCGTGACCTACGGCGGCAACGCGTACAAGAACAGCGCGGGCGCGCTCTCGGGGGCGGACGGCATCAGCTTCTTCCTGTCCGACGGCGCGCAGCCGGCGACCGTCGGCGCGCTGGGCGGCAGCCTGGGGTACAGCTGCTCGAACGTCAACGGCACCTACGACGGCGTCGTTGGCGGCTATATCGGCATCGGGATGGATGAATACGGGAACTTCTCGAACAGGAGCGACAACACGAATACCGGTCCTGCACAGGCGCCCGGTGCCATTGCGCTGCGCGGCGCGGGGCACACGGCCTGGGCGTGGCTGAGCACGAACTACCCGACGTACTATCCCAGCACGCTCTCCTCCAGCGCCCAGAAGACCGCGGTCCAAACCACCTGCAAGACGGGCCTGCTGTACAACTTCAGCGGCAGCGACATCACGGTGACGGTTCCGACGACGAACTATACGGCCAACTACTCGTACGGCTGTAAGAGGAACGGGAGTGGTTGCACCACAGGGTCGATTACTTCCACCAGCTCGATTTCTTCCCCGTCCAAGTGCGACAACAGCGGAAATCCGAACAGCTCCGGCAGCAACAACTGCACCTACACGAACATCACGTCGGTCGCGTCGACCACTAGCCAGACGGTCTCCACCGGCTCGCAGATCCCCTCGACTGTGGTCGGCGGAGCCTACCAGCTCGACTACAACTATCCCTACCTGAGTGGCAGTACTTTCCCGACGGGTACGAGCATCTACAACCAGGAAGCCGCAGGAACGACCAGCGGCGCGTCGAACGCCGTGCGCGGCAACGCAATCCCTATCACCTATTCGCTGACGATCACCGCGGACGGGCTCCTCGACCTGTCGTATTCCATCAACAGCGGCACCGCGCAGTCGGTGGTCAGCAAACTGAAGATCACGGACAGCAACGGCCCCTTGCCGGCCAGCTTCCGGTTCGGATTTTCCTCCGGTACGGGCGGCGGCAGCAACGTCCACGAAATCACCTGCTTCAAGGCGGCGCCGGCCAACGTCAGCGGCAGCACGGCGGGCTCCAACGTGGAGTCGGGCCGGGTCCAGAGCACCAATCAGGTGTACCTGGCCTTCTACCACCCGGTCAATTCCTGGGGTTCGGTCACGGCGCAGAACCTTACCTTCACGGCGGCAACGTCGACCACGGCATCCACGCTGGTCGTGAATCCGACCGTGAACTGGGATGCGGGTTGCGTGCTGACCGGTGGACCTTGCCTGTCGATGACCACCACCACCTATCCCAACGGGACTCCGGTGACTCAGGCATTGGCTTACACCGGGCGCGACATCCTCACCTGGGACGGTGCGAAGGGCATCCCGTTCGAGTGGGCGAACCTGACCTCCACGCAGCAAGGGGCGCTCACCGCCGGAGACACCACCTCGACGGCGGATCGGCTCAACTTCCTGCGCGGCTATCAAGGCAAGGAGGTCGCCGCCGGCGGCGCCTTCCGCAATCGCACCAGCCTGCTGGGCGACATCACCGATTCCAGCCCGGTCTGGGTCGGGCCGCCCAGTTCGCCGTACGGCTCGACCTGGGTCGATCTGCTGAACACCAGCGTGACGCCGCCCGAGGGGGGCACCTACGCGGCGTTCGCGAACGGGAGCGCAGCCACCCGTACCAACGTCGTCTATGTCGGCGCCAACGACGGCATGCTGCACGGCTTCCGTGCCGGCAGCTACAACACCGGGACCTTCATCGGGACGAACAACGACGGGCGGGAAGTGCTGGCCTACGTGCCGAACCTCGTCGCCTCGATGATTCACTCGACGACCACGAACGTCGACTTCAGCAGCCCGTCGTATTCGCACAATTTCTATGTCGACGGGATGCCCGGACAGGGGGATCTCTACTACAACGGTGGCTGGCACACCTGGGTCGTCACCGGCCTCGGCCCCGGCGGGCAGGCGGCGGGCGCGATCAGCGACAACACGGCGGCGGTCGGTGCGGTGTTCGCGCTCGACGTGACCGACCCCGACAACACGTTCAAGGAGTCTTCGGCCAACACCCTGGTGATGGGGGACTGGAGTTCCGCTTCCCTCAACGCCGGCAGCTGCGCGGGGGTGGCCACCAATTGCGGCGACCACATGGGCGAGACCTACGGCACGCCGCTCATTCGCCGTCTGCACGACGGCAATTGGGCCGTGCTCTTCGGCAACGGACTGAACAGCAAGACCGGCACTGCCGGCCTCTTCATCGTCCACATCAATTCGAGCACCGGCAACACCAGCGTCCAGTACATCGATACCGGCAAAGGCACGGCCACGGCGCAGGACGGACTCACGCAGGTCACGGCGGTCGATCTCGACGGGGACCACATCACCGACTACGTGTATGCCGGTGACGTGCTGGGCAACGTCTGGCGTTTCGATCTGACGAACTCCGACTCGACGAAGTGGAGCGTGGGCGCCGCGCCGATCTTCACGACGCAGGCCAACCAGCCGATCACCTCCGGGATCGCGGTGTCCGCCGAAACGACCATCGACAAGTCGGGCTCGGCTAGCACCTTGCCCCGGGTCATCCTCGCGTTCGGCACGGGCCAGAAGCTGCCACAGACGGTGACCAGCAACCCGATCTATTCGACCACGCAGCAGAGCATCTACGGCATCTGGGATGCCGACATGACGGCCTGGAACAAGGTGTCGTCGGTGCAGTTCGCCTCCATTGCGACGGGCAGCATCCCTGCGATCACGCCGGGGGCTTCCGGCAACCTGTTCCAGCACAAGACGACGACGTCCGGCGGCCAGGAGTCGAGCGACGTCACCGTCACGGTCTGCTGGCAGGGCTCCACCGCCTGCGGCGCCACCGCATCCAACGCCCAGATGGGCTGGGAACTCGATCTGGGCTTCACGCCGGCGACGACGAGCCCCGTCGCCCCCGCGCTGGCGGAGCAGGTTCTCTTCAACCCGACGCTCGTCGGCGACATCTTCAATACCAACACGTCCATCCCGAAGCTGGCTCAGCCGCTGACCTGCGATACGAGCACGGACACCGGCGTCTCGATCGGCATCTCGATGGCGACGGGCGGCGCGACCACGGTGCCTTACTTCGGCACCGCCGGTGTCATCGGGGTGGCGACCCAGGCGACAGGCACCTCTTCCGCCGTGGTCGCGAGCCAGGACGGAACCACGTGGCTCGTGTTCCAGAAGAACGACGGCACCGGCGGAACGCTGGGCGTCCATCCGCCTCCTGTCACGACCACCGCGGGTACCCCGGGACAACGCCTGACCTGGACGAAAATGCGCTGAGCGCGAAGGCCGAACCAGATGATCGACACTTTTCATGCCCGCCGCCTTCGCGGATTCACGCTGATCGAACTGATGATCGTCGTGGCGATCGTCGGCATCCTGGTCGCCGTCGCGCTGCCGGCCTACAACCAGTCGGTACGCAAGTCGCGCCGGGCCGATGCGAAGACGGCCTTGCTCGACCTGGCGCAGCGCGAAGAGCGCTACAACAGCACCGCCAACCAGTACTCGGGAACGGCGACGGATCTGGGCTATCCGACCGGGACGACGTTTCCGATCTCCGTGCAGACGGGTTCGACGAGCTATTACACGATCAGCATCACGCCAGCGGACCCTACGAAGTCATTTCCCGCGACCGACTTCATTGCGACCGCGACGCCAGTCAGCGGTACATCGCAGGCCACCGACACCTGCGGCAACTACACATTGACGAACACGGGCGTGCAAGGGGTGGTCGGGGGGACCTCGTCGGCTGCCGATTGCTGGTAACACCGAGCGACTCGTTCGATCCGAGATCGCTCTGAGCCGGGTGCCTGCCCGACTCGGCAGGCCTGAAAGCCGCTAGAGGCGACGCGAAGACGGGTTGCCTGCCCAATTCGCAATGCGCGCACGCGCGAGGTGCTCGCAATCCGGATCGTCGCATCGCTCGCACACCCATCGCGGCGCCGGCGGCCCGCTGCCCCCAGCCGCGAGGCGGCTGAACAGCCCCGATCCGCCGCCGCTCGCGCCGTCACGCACGGCGAGCGAGCGCAGCAGCGGCCTCAGCGCGTCCAGCGCATTCAGGGCCCGCGCCGCACCGCTTCCGCCGACCAGCGAGAAGGCGATGCCCCACTCGTGCAATCGCGCCCGGATCAGCGCATCGACCGGCTGGCGCACGTGCGGACCGTCGCGCTGCATGCCGTCGGCGACCCAGGGCAGGTCGAGGGCGGTCAGCAAGGTGGTGTCGACGCGCCGTTGGCAGGCCGCCGCGAACTCGTCGATCGCGAGATCGTCGAACAGCAGCGCGCTGTAGATCGCCGTCATCATCGGCGTGGTGTCGCAAAGCACGATGTCGATGTCCGGCCGCGTTGCGGCTTCGTCGATGCGGCGTTGCTGCTCCTGCGCGATCTCCAGCTGCTCCTGCGCGCGCGGCGTGCGGCCGCGGGTGTCGCACCATTCCCGCAGGTACTCGCCGACGCACGCGCAGCGCAGGCCGAATTCCTCGGCCAGGCGCTCGCACAGCGCGCTCGCAAGCAGGCTCTTGCCGGTGCTCTCCGCGCCGACGATGGCGACACGGGCGGCGGCGCGGTGGCCGGGCTCAGGCGAGGACACGCGCAGGCCCCTCGAGACGCCGCCAGGCGCGCAAGCCGGCCCAGGACATCGCTGCAAACAAGGCGTACAGGATCACCGTCAACCACAGGCCCTTGTAGGCGAACAGGCCGAGGCTGAAGACGTTGACCGCGATCCAGGTCGGCCAGTTCTCGATGAACTTGCGACCGAGCAGGAACGTGCCGACGACGCTGCCGACCGTGGGCAGCGCGTCGAGGAACGGGACGTCGGAATCGGTGGCGCGGTGCAGCAGCCAGCCGCACGCCGGCCAGGCCGCCGCGGTGGCGACGAGCACGGCGGCGAGCGAGCGCAGCGGCATCCGGCGCACGAGCAGCGCATGGCCTTGCGCGTCGTGGCCGCGCAGCCATTGCCACCAGCCCCAGACCGACATCGCCACGAAGAACAGCTGCAGCGAAGCCTCGCCGTAGAGCTTGCTGTCCGCGAACAGCAGTGCGTAGAGCACCGACGTGATCATCGCCAGCGGCCAGGCCAGCGGCCGCACGCGCATTTCGCAAACGACCATCCACAGCGACAGGACGAATGCGACGATCTCGATCCACGTCACCGG
>FTIR01149201.1_pt1 | contig 19772 bp, 17 predicted proteins | sample 1658041 | NCBI WGS metagenome assembly FTIR01 (sample SAMEA3914793, study PRJEB12502) | metagenome | biome: forest; material: soil | place: Canada | collected 2011-07-03 | depth 0.3 m | reverse complement strand
TCATCGGCGCCTTCGTCGGCTGGTTCTGGGATCGCCGCGCCGATGCAACGGCCCGGCCGGCCACGCGCAAGCAGTTGGGCGTGCTGCTGGCCAGCGGCATGATCGTCGGCGAAGGCCTGTTCGGCGTGGCCCTCGCCGCGCTGACCGTGTTCAGCGGCAAGGATGCGCCGCTGGCACTCGTCGGCGACAGTTTCGCGGATGCGGCGCTGTGGCTCGGCGGCGCGGGCTTCCTGCTGGCGGCAGGCGCGCTGTATCGCTGGCTGGGGCGGCTGAGCGACAGGGTGCCGGCGTAGAAGCCGCGCTGCGTTCTCGCGCTGCAGCAAGCCCCCGCTTCAGGGTTTGGCTTTTGAGCACGATTTGCCGATGCACGCGCAGCGCGGTTCAATGTGTCCTGTCATCGCATTGACAGCGAGCGATCATCTGCAGAGGAACTCAAATGGACAAGCGACTGCAACTTCTCGAGACGTTCCCGGCCCTCGGCGACGATGGGCGGCGCTACGTCATTCACGGATTCGAGCATCTCGTGCGACTTGACGGGGTGCTGGATCACCTCGATCGCTGGGAACCAACGGGTCAGGCCGAGTACAAGCTGGCTTCCGGGGAACATATCGCCGTGGAGTCCAACGGGGCCATGAAGGTCGCGCGCACGGGTCTCAAGCTCACGCGTGTGACGCCATCCAACGGCTGAGATGGAACTGTCCACGGCGGTGGGTTTGGTCAACTGACGGCAGGTGTGCAACCATGAGGGCCGTTCAAGAGACCGGGCCGCCTCTGTCCCGCCATCGCAACCGCGGCTTGTACGACACGCCGCGCGTCCCCGTCGACCCCCATCGCCAATGGAAAACAGTTTTTCTGCCGGCACCGTAGTGATAGGCGCCGGCGTCGTCGGGTTGGCTTGTGCACGTGCGCTCGCGCTCGCCGGACATGACGTCCTCGTCCTCGAGGCGCTCGACACGTTCGGCACCATGATCAGCTCGCGCAACAGCGAGGTCATCCATGCCGGCCTTTACTACGCGCCGGGTTCATTGAAGGCGCGTTTGTGCACCCAAGGCGCGCGCGCTCTCTACGCTTATTGCGCCGAACGCGGAATCGCCCATCGCAGATGCGGCAAATTGGTGGTGGCCACCTCCCAGGATCAGGTGCCTCGCGTCGAGGCGCTGAGGCGGGTCGCCCTGGAGAACGGCGTGGACGACGTGGCGCTCCTGTCGAGCGCTCAGGCGCGACTGCTCGAGCCCCGCCTGGCCGCCGTCGCCGCACTCCATTCGCCATCGACAGGCATCGTCGACAGTCATGCGCTGATGACCTCGTTCGTCGGCGACATGGAAGCTCACGGGGGCGCCATTGTCTTTCGAAGCCCCGTCCTGTCGTCGTCGGTGATTGCAGGCGGGTTCGAACTCGAGGTCGGCGGGCAGGAACCGGCCCGCGTCCGGGCCAAGGTGGTCGTCAACGCGGCTGGCCTGCATGCCTCTCGAGTCGCCAGAAAAATGGCGGGCCTGCCGGCGACGGCCATTCCGGACACGAACTTCTGCAAGGGCAACTATTTCAGCCTGGCGGGCCGGGCGCCGTTCTCGAGACTCATCTATCCGATCCCCGAGAAGGCGGGCCTCGGCGTTCACCTGACACTCGACCTCGGCGGTCAAGCCAGGTTCGGGCCCGACACCGAGTGGCTTCGAACCGACGATCCCGATTTGATCGACTACGCGGTGACTGCGGAGCGAGCTCAGGCTTTCTACGCCGAAATCAGACGTTATTGGCCCGAGCTTCCCGATGGCGCGTTGACCTCGGCGTACAGCGGCGTGCGTCCCAAACTTCACGACGAGCGCGGAGCGAGCGCCGACTTCCTGATCAGCGGCCCGTCGGACCACGGCGTTGCGGGCCTGGTCAGTCTGTTCGGCATGGAGTCGCCGGGACTCACGTCGTCCCTGGCCATCGCCGAAGCGGTGCTGCAGGCATTGGCTTGACGTCGCGGTCGCGCGGGGATCAGTACGACCGCAGGGAACGCTCACGCGAAAGAACTCGGCAGTCGACCTGTCCGGCCCGGCTTTGACGACATTGCGGTCGGCACGCGTTCTATTTTTTGGGTAGGCACCAAAGGCCCGCTGGCTCGTCGTTTGCCCGTATTTGCGATGGTGCGGTGCGGGCGGCCCTTTCCAGACTCATGATGATCGGGGAATCCATGAAGCGCAGAGACGTTCTCAAATGGTCCGCCGCGGCGGGCGGCAGTCTGAGCCTGCTGGCGGGCACGCCTTCCACCGCATCGGCAGCCGTGCCCGTCCTCAAACCGACCTTGCCGCAGAAGACCGACCTGATCGATGCCGCGGCGCGCCGGCTGCAGTTGATCGCGCAGCAGTCGCTCTACCTCTGGACGGAGTCGCACATCAACCTGGCCGGCGTGCCGATGGGGGCCGTGGTGCCACCCGGCGAGTTGCCCACACTCGAGCATCAACTCAAGACGGCGACGCTCGCCGTCGAGGCGGTCACCAATCTCGCGGCCTCGTTGGCTCCCACCAGTGCGCTGGCGTCGAGCAGCCTGCAGTCGCTGGCCGATCTGCGCAGTCGGCTTGCGGCCACCCAGGCCAGCTTCGACAACATCGCCGCGGGGAACGCCGGCGTGCTGACCCTGCCGGCGGCGGTGCTGGCGCTGCTGGGCAGTCTCACGAGTGCCGTGGGCGACATCGGCACGCAACTCAAGCAGATTCACGCCAGCCTGTTGAGCCAGGTCGCGCAGGGCACCCAAGCCAAGACGGTGGCGCAATACGACGCTCTTTTCGTGACCATCGCGAAGCCCGCGATCGCGCAACTGCTGCACGACAACGACGCCTTTGCCTACATGCGAGTGGGCGGGCCCAATCCGATGCTCATCCAGAAGGCGCTCGCGCTGCCCGCCAAGTTTCCGGTGAGCGACGCGCAATACCGCCAGGCCATGGGCAGCGACGACAGCCTGCTCGAAGCGGCCGGCAGCGGCCGGCTCTATCTGCTCGACTATGCAGGCCTGGGCGACCTGGCGCCAACGGGCCCGGTGAACAAGCCGCTCACCGGCACGGGCTACGGCTACGCGCCGATCGCGCTGTTCGCGCGTCCGAAGAGCGGCCCGTCGCTGGTGCCGGTCGCGATCCAGTGCGGACAGGATCCGTCGCTGAGTCCGATCTTCGTGCGGGTCGACGACACGACCAACGCAGAGGCGTACTGGGCCTGGCAATCGGCCAAGACCGCGGTGCAGGTGGCGGACTTCAACTACCACGAAATGTTCGTGCACCTGGGCCGGACCCATCTGATGTCCGAGGCCTTCGCGATGGCGACGCAGCGCCAGCTCGCGGTCGCGCATCCGCTGAACCGGTTGCTCTCGCCGCATCTCGAAGGCGCGATGTTCATCAACGAGGCGGCCGCGCTGATCATCATGGGGCCGCTCACCACGGGCGACGTGATCCTGGCGGCGCCGATCGAAACGCTGCAGAGCGGATGCGGGCGTGACCGCCTCGCCTACGACTTCTACGCCAACATGCTGCCCAACGATCTGCGCGCACGCGGCGTGGACAACACCGACCAGCTACCCGACTACCCCTACCGCGACGACGCGCTGCTGGTCTGGAACGCGATCAACCAATGGGTCAGCGAATACGTCGCCGTGTACTACGCGAACGACGGTGACGTGACAGGCGACTACGAGCTCAAGGCCTGGGCCGCCGAATTGGGCCTGAGCGGCAAGGTCAAGGGCTTCACCGCCATCACCACGCGCAGCCAGCTGGTCAGCGTGGTGACGGCGATCATCTTCAATGCCAGCGCGCAGCACGCGGCGGTCAACTTCCCGCAGTCCTCGATCATGACCTACGCCCCGTTCAGCGCAGGCACGGGCGGCACGCAGGCGCCCGCTGCGGCCGCGGGGCAAACCCAGGCGAGCTGGTCGCAGATGTTGCCCTCCAGCCTTGCGGCGCGGGAGCAGATCCTGCTGTTCCACATCCTCGGCGGCGTCTACTACCGGCCGCTCGGCGAATATCTCGACAATGCTTTTCCGTACCTGCCGGTCCTGCTCGACCCTGCGATCGCGGGCCCAGGCGGACCGCTGGCCCGCTTTCGCAGCGCACTTGTCGGGATCGAGAACATCATCCAGCAACGCAACCTGGCGCGCACACGCCCCTACGAATACCTGCTGCCGAGCCGCATCCCGTCGAGCACGAATATCTAGCCGCCGTAGGAGCCGCGCCATGCAGCTGGGCTCCTCTCGGCAACGTACGAGCACTCGATGCCCGGGCACTCGGCAGGTCAATGCGGCATCGCCTCCAGGATGCGCGCCGCCAGCACGCTGTACTCGCCACCGAAGTGGTGGCCGCCGGCCAGCGGCATCGCGCGCGCGTGGTCGGGCGCGAGTTCCGGGCACAGCGAGTCCTTCTCTTCCTGCCCGTAGATGCACAGCGTGCTCGCGGCCTTGAGCTTGAGCGCTTCGGGGGCGATCGGCAGGTCGCCGCTCGGCCCGATCCAGTTGGTGAGATGGAACTCGAAGGACGCCTTCTGCCCGGGGCCCAGCAAGGCGGTCAGGCGGACGCTGGCGCGCGTGGCGGGAGGCAACCGGTTGAGCGCGAAAGGAAGCACGTCCGCGCCCTGGGAATAGCCGACCAGCAGCACCTCGCTGCGCCCCCAGCGGGCCGCGTAGTAGCGGATCACGCGGTCGAGGTCGGCGGCGAGTTCGTCCGGCGTGCGGGCGCTCCAGAAGTAGCGCAGCGAATCGAAGCCCGCGACGGGCACGCCTTGCGCGGCCAGCGCCGTGCCCAGGCTCTTGTCGATGCCTGCCCAGCCGCCGTCGCCAGACAACAGCACCGCGAAGCGCTTGCCGTCGCCGGCCGCCGGCACTTCGACGATGGGCAGGTCGGCGAGTTGCGCCGGCGGCGCGCCGAGCGCAACCTGCGGCACGGCGAGCTTGCGGTAGGCGCGGGCCAACGCCGCCATCGAATCCGTCGCCGAGCCATTGGCCGCCAGGGCGACCCATTCGGCGTGCGGCACCTGCTGCACGAAGGCGCGGGATGCCGCCGTGCAGACGGCCTGCGCGTCGTCCTGCACGGCGATCCAGGGGCTCGCGAACACGGTGGGCGGCGGTGCCAGCTCCACGACACCGGACGCGGCGGGCGCTTGAGCGCGCAGCGCGTTCACGGCGCACGGCGGCGTCTTCAGCGCGAGCCGCGGACAGAAGCCCAGCGACACGCCGCCGGCGAACGTGCCGGCGGGCGCTTGCGCGAGCACCGAGTAGACATAGGGCGACGCGTCATCCGCGCCGGCCAGCATCGGCACCAGGTAGCCCGGCAGGTGCTCGAAGGCCTGCAAGTGGCGCGACAGGTTCTCGAACGCGCCGGGCGCATACGTGCACCGGCCGTCCTGCGCCTCGAGCTTGCGGTAGAACGGCGCGAACGGCACGGTGGCCACCATGGCGCCGGCATCGACCAGCGTGCGCAGCATCAGGCGCTCGCGCGCGGTGGGCGCGACGTCGTCCGTCACCAGCATCACGAACTGGTGCGCGCTGCCGGCGGGCGGGAACACGCGGACATCGCTGAACAGGCCGTGTGCCATCGCGGGCGGCTCGGCGGCCGCTTGACCGAAGCAGGACGGCGCGGCGGCCGCGCCAAGCGATGCGGCCAGGGCCGCGAGCGATCGCCGTGTCCGGCGAGTGGATCCGGGAATCGAGATCATGTCTTTTGCGGCGTCTTCGCGCCACCGATCAGCGTCGTCACGTCGGCCAGTATGAACGCGGTCGCCAGCCCGCGCGGGGCGGCCAGGAAACGGGCCTCCCAGACAGGCTCGAACTTGTCCTTGAAGCTGCGCAGGCCGCGGAAGTTGTAGAAGCGGTCGCCATGCTCGTACACGAGGCGCGCGGCCCGCTGCCACTTCGGCGCACCGCTGCGCTCGGCCATGCCGGCCATCGGCGACATGCCCAGGCCGAAGCGGTGCCAGCCTTCGGCCTGCAGATGCTGCAGGATCCTGACCACCAGGAAGTCCATCGTGCCCGGCGGCGCGTCGGGCGCGTAGCGCATCAGGTCGAGGGCGGCCTCCTCCCGGGCATCCGTCATCAGCAGGTTCGCGAACGCGATGATGCGATCCTCGTGGCGGACGATGGCCACGGGCAGCCGGCGCAGGTAGGCCTCGTCGAAGCGGCCCACGGAGAACGCCTTCTCGCCGCTGCGATGCTGGGCCAGCCAGGCGTCGGAAACCGCCTTCAGCGCCGGCAGGATGGCATCGACCTGCGCAGGCGGCACGACCTCGAAGCGCAGTCCTTCCCGTTCGGCCCGGTTCACGCCGGAACGCAGGTTCGCGCGGCTGGCGCCCTTGAGGTTGAAGCCCGGCAGTTCGACCTGTGCGTGCTCGCCGAGCTTGAACAGGTGCAGCCCGCAATCGAGGAACAGCGGCAGCGCCGCGGGCTGCACGTGGTAGAACGCCGCGCGGCCGCCGTGGGCGGTCGCCATCTCGATGAACTGCCACACCATGTCCGCGAATTCGCGCGGGTCGCCGAACGGCCCGAACAGGCCGACCCAGGAGCGGCCCTGCTTGCCGAACATCAGGAAGCTCCGGCCCGACGGCGAGAACATCAGGTGCTTGTCGCCGACCAGCGCGTAGCAGGCGTCCGACGACGGGTTGGCGCGGATGATGGCCGCGGCACGGTCGATCTCCTCGGGCGTGGTGTCCGCGAGCTCGCCCGCCGGCGGCCGCAACAGTTGCCATAGCCCGTAGCCGAGCGCGAGCAGCGCCACGGCCGTCAGCGCGCGCAGCGAGCGCGGCGCCTGGCCGTCGAGCTCGAACTGCCACCAGAGGCGATTGCTGTAGTCGACTTCCTTGTACGCGAAGAACAATACCCAGGCGCAGGCGATCACCACGCCGCCGATCGCCAGCAGCCACTCGGGTTCCAGGTGCTGTGCGAAGAACGAGGAGCGGCGGTCGAACTGGCGCCGCGAGATCACGAGCAGCACGAGCAGCGACAGCAGCAATTCCGCCTCGTGCAGCGCGATGCCCTTGGGCAGCGCCAGCACCGCGGCGACGATCGCCAGGGCCGACGCGATCCACCACGCGACGTCGAGCCGGTGCAGCAGCCCGCGCGCCACCAGCACCAGGCCCAGCCCGGCGACGCTGCCGATGAAGTGCGACGCCTCGATGACCGGCAGGGGAACGTGCAGCGCGTCGAGGATCTCGCGGGCATCGTCGGAGAACGGCGTCGCGCCGGAGACGATCAGCCAGCAGCCCGCCACCAGCGTCAGCGCCGCCATCAGGCTCGGACTGAGCCGCACGGCCATCCGCCCCACCGGCGCCGCCACGCCCGAACGCAACTCGTAGACGATCAACATGCCGGTGGCCACCACCAGCGGCAGCACGTAGTAGATGCCGCGATTGAGCAGCAGCGCGCCCAGCATCGCGTCGCGCGGGATGCCGTTGCCGGCGGCCAGCAGCATCACGGTCTCGAACACGCCGACGCCGCCGGGGATGTGCGTGACGATGCCGGCGGTGATCGCGATCGCGTAGAACGCGGCAAAGGCCGCGAGCGGCATGTGCCCCGGCGGCAGCAGCAGCCACAGCACGGTCGCCGAGGCGACGAGCTCGACGGCGGAGATGGCGAGCTGGCGCAGCGCGAGTTCGGCAGGCGGCAGCTGCACGCGCCACACGCGGCCCACGCCGAGCGATGAACGCCGCACGCACAGCCACAGGAAGCCGATCAACACGAGCAGCATAGCCGCCGCCAGCACGCGCAGCACCCAGCCATGCGTATGGAGCAATGTCGCGACGTCATGCGCGCCCCACAGCAGCCCGACGGCGCCGAAGAACAACATGCCGAGGCCGAAGGCCGCCGCGTTGAAGACGATGACGCGCGCGACCTGCGGCGGCTCGACGCCGGCCGCCGAGTACAGCCGCATCCGCACGACGCCGCCCGACAGCGGCCCGAGTCCGATCGTGTTGGACAGCGCGTACGCGACGAAGGACGTCAGCAGCACGGTGGAGCCGGCCACCTTCGCGCCGACGAAACGCAAGGCCGACGCGTCGTAGCGCGTGAGGGCCAGGTAGCTGAAAGCGGTGGCCGCCACGGCGGCCCAGATGTTGCGCGTGGGCGTCGCATTCATCGCTGTCATGACGCCCGCGTAGTGCACCTCGCTGAGCAGGCGCCGCAACGCGACGCCGAGCAGCGCCGTCAGCGCCAGCCCGACGGCGGCCAGCAGCCAGGGTCGAAGACGCGACCACCACTCGCCCAGGTCGACGCCTGCAAGCGTTCTTGCATCCAGCACGGGGGGTTCGGTCTGTGGCACGTTCGGTGACCTGCGGGTCCGCTCGATAAAGCGTGATTGGAACAGAGCGCGGGCGCGGGCGCAGCGGTGTATCCCGACGGACCGCCGCGCGCCGTCAGGCGATCCAGCGTTTCACGAGGCGCCCGAAGGTCAGCCCTTGCACCAGGATCGAGAACGCGACGACGCAGTAGGTCAGCGCGACCAGCGTCTGCTGCTGATGACCCGCGGGAACGGCGAGCGCCAGGGCGATCGAAATCCCGCCGCGCAGGCCGCCCCAGGTCAGGATGCCGGCGGAGCCGCGCGGCAGCCGCATCGCGTCGCGAAATACCATCGTTGGAACGCCCACCGTCAGCCAGCGGGCCAACAAGGTCGCGCCGATCGCGATGGCGCCCGCAGCGAACGCGTGCAGGCCGTGCACCGGGAAATGCAGCGTGATGACCTGCAGTCCGACGAGGACGAACAGGATCGCGTTGAGGATCTCGTCCAGCAGTTCCCAGAACAGGTCGATGTGATGGCGGGTGACGTCCGACATCGCTTCGGCGCGCCCATTGTTGCCGATCACCAGGCCCGTGACCACCATCGCGAGCGGCCCGGACACGTGCAGGTGATTCGCCAGCGTATAGCCGCCCAGCACTGCCGCCAGGGTCAGCAGCGTCTCGACCTGGTAGTTGTCCACGGTGCGAAGCAGGTAGTACAGCCCGGCGCCGAGAAGCGCTCCGAAGGCGAGGCCGCCGCCGGCCTCCTGCAGGAGCAGCATCGACGCCTGTCCCAGCGTCGGCGTGCCGCCCTGGGTCGCGATGCCGACCAGCAGCACGAAGATCACGACCCCCACGCCGTCGTTGAACAGGCTTTCGCCGGCGATGACGACCTCCAGGTTCGCCGGCGCCCCGGCGGACTTGAGCATGCCGATCACGGCGATCGGGTCGGTTGGCGAGATGAGTGCGCCGAACAGCAGGCAATCGATGAGCGGCAGGTCGAGGCCCAGCGGGGGCAACAGCCATCGCAAGAGGACACCCACCACGACGGTGGAGAGTGCCGTGCCCACGAAAGCAAGCAGGCCGACCTGCCACCGGTAGTTGCGGAGCCGGGACAGGTCGACATGCAGCGCGCCGGCAAACAGCAGCAGCGACAGCATGCCCTGCATCAGCACCGTCGAGAAGTCGATCGACGCCAGCAGTTCCTGCTCGCGCAGGCGGAGCGCGCCGGCCCAGCCCAGTGCGTCCAGCCCGACGAGCATCAGCGAGAGGACGAGTGACGATGCCATGACGCCGATGGTCATCGGCAGCTTCAGGAAACGCTGGTTGACGTACGCCAGCAGCGCGGTGATGACGAGGATGACGACCGCGATATCGAGCATGGACGGATCGGGAGCGAGTTGGTCTGGAAGAAGGGAAGCCGACGCCGGATCGCCACTCGATGTCGGCGCCATCGATCCGCCGCGGCGACAGGTCGGCCCGTGTGCGAACGAATGTACATGAGCCTCGCGCGTTGCCATGGCGGCAGGTTTCACGGAACCAAATCCGAGGTCCGGCATCAATGCATTTGGACAATATCAAACACTGGGTCGACGCGCCGAGCGACGCGCATCGCTTGCGACCATATCGGGAGAATTCGTCGTGATGAAGAGAGTTGCCGTTGCGCTTGCTGCATTGCTGGCAGCCGCCCTGCTCGGAGGGTTGTTCTGGTGGCAGGGCGAACGCGGAAGCGGCCCGGTACAGCAACGGGAACAGGCCGTGGCCGCGTCCGCGCCGGCTGCCTCGGCTCCGGTGCCGCCGAGCGCGCCGGCCATCCAGCATCCCGTGCCCGTGGCGGCGGCATCGAGTTCCGCCACCGTGGCGGGGTTCGACGAGGCCTTGATCGATCTGTTCGGGGGCCGCGCTGTGGCGAGCCTGTTCCGTACCGATGACTTCGCCCGCCGCTTCGTCGCGACGATCGACAACCTGGGTCGGAGTTCCGCGCCGGCGAACGTCTGGCCGGTGAATCCGGCGAAGGGGCGCTTCGAGACCGCCGACACCGCGCAGGGCGAAGTGGTCCAGGCGGACAACGCCCTGCGCTACGTGCCGTACGTCCTGCTGCTCGAGCAAGTCGATCTGCGCCAGGCCGTCCAGGCGTATGCGCAGCACTATCCGGCCCTGCAGCACGAATACGAGGAGCTCGGCTTCCCGCAACGCTATTTCAACGATCGGTTCATCGAGGTGCTGGACCAGTTGCTGGCGACGCCGGAGGGCGCCCCGCCGTTGCACGTCCATCGTCCGGCGATCAACGGCGTGCAGCCGACGCGGCCCTGGGTCCTGTATGAATTCGACGACCCGGCCCTGCAGTCGCTCAGCGCCGGCCAGCGCACCTTGTTGCGCATGGGGCCTGTCAACGAACGGCGGGTCAAAGTACGCCTGGCGGAACTGCGGCGATTGCTGGCTGCCGACAACACGGGAGGAACACGATGACAGGCTCGAACCGCGGACACCGACCATCGCGACGAATGTTGGTGGCCGGCGCGCTGGTGATAGCCGGCGTGCTCGCCGGCGTTGCCGTCGCCATCTCCAGAGTGCCGGCCGGCAGGCCCGTCTCGACCGCCGCGCCGCGCCCTGCAGTCGTTGCGGGATCGGCTCCCGTGGCGAGCGCGTGGGCGGCATTGACCCCGGTTGAACAGAAGACGCTGAAGCCGTTGCAAGACCGTTGGGCGGCCCTCGATGCCCCGGCGAGGACCCACTGGGTCAAGGTCGCCGATCGGCTGCAGGGCAAACCGTCGCGCGCGGTCGCCCGGGCTGCGCAGCACATGGCGGCCTGGCAGCAGCTGTCGTCGGCCCAACGTGCACAGGCTCGGTTGCATTACGTGATGGCCTCGCGCCTCTCGCCCGCAGAACGCCAGCAGCGATGGGCCGCCTACCAGGCCAGGGCGAATCGCGGGCAGGCACCCGGAAACTCGGCGCCGGCGTTCACCATGGTGTCGCCTTCGATGGCCGCGGGTACGCCGGGGACGACGACGATGCTCGTGACGGATCTGCATCCCGACACGCTGCCGCGTCTGCGCGTGCCTGCTGTCCAAGCCATCTCTCCAGCGTCGACCGCGATGACGGGAGATGCGAGTTGAAGCCGGTTCCGTGGACACCGGCCCAGGCCTCTCCCGCCGCTTCGAACGATGCCGTGCCGGCGTTTCAACCGACAACGATGTTGCCGCGATAGCTTCCGGGCTTCAGCGGCACGGCGACGCCGTCGACCTTCAGCACGGGCTGGCCGGACCTGGTGATGCAGTGGTACCGGCACAACGACCAGGACGCGGCGCATGCCTGGTTGCGCAAGCGATTGAAGGCGGTGGCGGCGGACGCGGTGTGAGGGGTCGGGCGTGACGGGCCGCACGCGGTTCCGGCGGCCTCACCACGGCACTGTCTTGCCCTTGCGGTCGAGATATTGCAGCCCGGGCTCGCCTTGTTTCCCGATGACGACGCTCACGATGTCCGGAATGGTTTCTTCCATCGTGAACGGCGCGTTCGGGCCCCCCAGGTCGGTGCGAATCCACCCCGGCGCCATCAGCAGGAACGAACGCGCGCTGCCAGCGTGGCGGGCAGCGTAGCTCCGCATGAACATGTTCAGCGCGGCCTTCGAACCTCGGTAGAGTTCGTGGCCGCCCTTCTCGTTGTTGCCCACGCTGCCCTGCCCCGACGACATGATGCCGATCAGTCCCTGTTCGGTCACGAGTCCTTCCAGCGTCTCGATGGTTCGCAGCGGGCCGAGCGCATTGGTCGCCATGACCTGGATGAACTCCTCGGTCGTGACGTCGAAGATCGTGTCTTCCCGCTTTCGGTTCGCGGTGCCCGCGTTGACGAACAACACGTCGAACCGGCGTCGGGCCAGGCGGCCACGCAGCGCGACGAGTTGGTCCGCATCCGTGATGTCGGCGGATTCGACCATGACCTGCTCCGGATGCGCGTCTGCCAGTTCGTGCAGTCGGGTCCGGGTGTTTCCGCGGACCGTGCCGACGACGTTCCATCCCCGCCTGACGAATTCCGCGGCCATCGCATGGCCGAGGCCGCGCGATGCGCCGACCAGGAGAACCGACGGGGTGGAGGAGCTTGAATCGGTCATGGAATTCTCTCGCTGTGGAATGCATGAAGTGTGTGCGGCGCGTCCCGCCAGCGCCAGACGCGCAGGCCGCACAATGCAGTTGCGCCTGGCGCCATGTCGGCCTCGATCAACCTGTGCGCGGCCATGAACGACGTCGATCTGAACCTTCTGCCGGCCCTGGACGCCCTGCTCACCGAAGGCAGCGTGACGGGCGCGGCGCGCCGACTCGGCCTGAGTGCTTCCGCCATGAGCCGGACCCTGGCGCGGCTTCGAACGATGACAGGCGACCCGCTTCTGGTTCGCGCGGGCGGCGGACTGGTCCCCACGCCACGGGCCGTCTCGATACGGGACCAGGTGCGTGAGGTCGCCCGCGACGCACGCAGCCTCCTCGGTCCGCAGGTCGCCAACGTCGACCTCGCCGCACTCGCCCGCACTTTTGTCGTGCGAGCGAACGAAGGATTCGTTGCACTGTTCGCCGCGCCATTGGTCGCCGCCGTCGTGCAGGCAGCGCCCCGCGTTCAACTTCGATTCGTGTCGAGGCACGTCAAGGACGCGGTTTCCCTGCGCGAGGGACAGGTCGACCTCGAGATCGGCGTCCTGGGCAATTCCGCACCGGAGGTACGCACCCGGTCCATCTTCCGCGACCGCTTCGTCGGCGTGGTTCGCGCGGGTCATCCGTTGCTGGCCGATGCGGTGACACCGGCCGCCTATGCGGCTTGCCGGCACGTCGTGGCGTCGCGCAAGGCCGCCTTCGAGGGCCCGGTCGATCGCGCCTTGGCCGAACTCGGCCTGCGACGCACGATCGTCGCCGTCGTCAGCGGCTTCCCGGACGCGATGCGCATCGCCCGCGAGTCGGACGTGGTCGCGCAAGTGCCGCGAAGCCTGATGTGCACGGGCTTGACCAGCGCTGCAGCGCTCGCAGAAGGCCTGACCTTCTTCGAACTCCCCGTGACAGCGCCGGACATCGTGATCTCGGCGATGTGGCACCCGAGGCTGGACGCGGATCCTGCGCATCGCTGGTTGCGCGAGACATTCATCACCGTGTTCCGGGACGCGCTCGAGGCGTGACCTTGCGCGCATTCGGCAGGTCGGCTGTGCAGCGGTACCCGCCGTTGGCGACCGTCTGACGGATGGCGGCTGCGTTGCGGTCCTCGCAACTTGCGGCTGCAATGCCCGGCTTGCAGGTTCGCGAGGGCAAGCTTGCTCGACGTGGACGAGCGCCAGGTCGATGTTCACGGTGGCCTGGCGTACGATTGGCGGTGTTTGCTGCGACTAGAACGGACGCGGCGACATACGGACATGAGCCACGGTTTCGGCATCGAACTCCCTCGCGCGCACGGCAATACCTCGCTGCGCTCGCACACCCGCTACCTGGTCGTCATCGACTCGGGCGGATTCATGGTGGCTCGCCTGTTCCTCGAGTCGCGCGAACAGGTCGCCGAGTTCGACGCCAGCACTGAAGAAGTGGCGCAGATGATCATGCACCTGCAGGCCGACGGCAACGCCGGCGACCCCCAATGGGATCGCGCTCTGGCCGGGCACAGCGCCGCCGAGCGGGCTGAGGCGCGAGTCTATGTACTTGAGATTTGACGATGGTCGGCGCGAAACCGTCGGAGACTCGTCGCATGGCCGGGCTGCGGTCGCTGGGGACAGCGTGTCGGCCAGGAGCGGGTCTGTGCGGTCGTCCGCTATGGAGTTGTCCATCGTGCCGGCAGCAGCCCGCTGCACCACGGTTCACGACAGGCATCGGGACGCTACATTTGAAGCATGACCTACGAACTCCACTACTGGCCGACGATCCAGGGCCGCGGCGAATTTATACGCTTGGCGCTCGAGGCGGCCGGGGCGACCTACATCGACATCGCACGTGGACCCGAGGAAGCGGGCCAAGGTGTGCCGGCGCTGCTGCGCCTGCTGCACGACGGTGCTGGTCCGCATCCTGCCTTCGCGCCGCCCATCCTCAAGGACGGCGCCGTGGTCATCGGCCAGACCGCTGCCATCCTGCAGTACCTCGCGCCGACGCTCAAGCTCGTGGCACGTAGCGAACAGGCACGGATCTGGACGCAACAGATCCAGCTCACGATCGCTGACATGGTGACGGAGGCGCACGACACCCATCACCCCGTGGGGGGCAACCTCGGCTACGAAGACCAGATGCCTGAGGCGCTGCGCCGTGCCGGCGAGTTCTGCCGCCACCGCATCCCGAAGTTCCTGCACTGGTTTGAGCGCATCCTGGCGCACAACCCTGCCGGCCCGCGCCACCTCGTCGGCGGCCGACTGAGCTATGTTGACCTGTCGCTGTTTCAACTCGTCCAAGGGTTGCGGTATGCATTCCCGCGGGCCACGGAGGAAAGCCTGATCAAGGCGCCCCTGGTAGTGCAATTGCACGACCGCGTCGCCACGTTTCCGCGCGTGGCGGCCTACCTGGGAAGCAAGCGCCGGTTGCCGTTCAATGAACAGGGCATATTCCGACGCTATCCCGAATTGGAAAGCCTCTAGAGCAAGTCGTATCGCCCCTTGAGCGAAGAGTTGCCAGAAGGCGCGGATAGGCAGCGTCATTCGCCTGCAGACGGGCCACAACCGGTCGCGACAGTCCGGTCTTGGGTACCCTGACCCTCTGACTTGGTTGCGAGCGGACTTTGACGGCTCAGGCGGACTTGGTACGCAATTGACCCTCGTAATCGCGCTTGCCGAGTGGCACGCCCCGCGCTCGCAAGATGTCGTACGCGGTCACCGCATGGAAATGGAAGTTGGGCAGGGAGAACGAGAGGATGAAGGTCTCCGGGGCAAAGGCGAGTCTTCGCGGCCCGATCTGGAAGTCCAGATCCTTGCCTGCCCAGCTATTGACCTCATCGGGGCTGAACGCCTCCAGCGCCATCTTCGCCTGGTCGATCATGATCTGCAGGTCGGCGAACGGCATCGGCCCGACGAGGGCGGGTGGGGCAAAAACACCGTTCTTCACGGCCTCCAGTCCCCACACAGAATGATGCGCCGTGGCTTCGATCTGAAAATGGAAGGGCGCCATGTCGGCGAAGAGGCGTGCGTTTACAAAGTCGTCCGGGCTGGCGCCGGTATCGGCGCAGTGCCTGGCAGCGCGGTCGAGGAAGCCGGCGACGGCACCCACGGTCTGCAGGAAGGTAGGCACGCTGAGGTCGTAGAGTGATGTCACGATCCGCTTCCCATTGCTTGAATCGGGCCGCCATAGTGCCATGCGGACCCACCGCGTCGTACAGTGAGCGCGACAGTCGCGTCGTGATCAGGCGATCATTCAGCGGGCTGTAGTCAGCCAGAAGCTGCCAGTCGCGAGTGTCCGCTCCTGGGTAGATTGCGCCCATGCTTCCTAACCTGAATTCAGCGTGGTCGAAATGGGAATACTGGGACTTCGAGTTTCGCCGCGTGGTTCTCCGACGCGGTTGGCGAGACGACGATGCAGGCTACGACCGCTACGTGGTGGAGGACGCCCGAGTGCTGACGGTCGACGAGGCAGCTTTCGATGCGGCGCTGGGTGACTGGGTCGCTGATGCCGAGGGGTTCAAGCACACCACGGAATCGTCTTGTCCCCTGTAGTCGGGCCGGCTTGCGGCCCAGGAGCCGTCATCGACGAAGAAGTTGGTTGGGGCAGGTTGATGCAGGTGATCGATCCGTTCGGGAATCGAATTCGATTCTGTGAGTTGTCGACTTCATGACTGTGCGGGTTTCGGGTAGTCCGCGACCAGGCCGGGTAGCGGGTCGGAGTTGCGGGCTGCAGCTATGTTCGTTGAATCAAGGGCCAGAAAACAGCGGACAGTTCTGAGGCTGAGAGGCTTGCTTGCAATGGTCAAAGGCCTCTGGACTGAGGCGGCCGCCAGAGCGATACGGGTCCATACATGCATAGCTCTCGTTGTAAGTCTTCCAAGCTTCATCGCAAGTTAGTTTCGAAGACGGCGACGATCCAACGACAGCGGGTATCGCAGGCGAGGAAGCTGGCGCTGTGGGTGAACCTAGTTTCTTCAGGTTTTCCTTGTCCCTGGCAACGCGCTCCTCCGCCATCTTCCTGTCGCTGTCCGACACGGTCACTCCAGCGGCAATTGGTTTTGCAATGGTTTTCTTGCCTTGCGGCACCACGTCGCCGTAGTGAACCTGGCCCTTCTCATCCGTCCATTTGTACGCTTGCTCCGCACTTGCAAACGGCGGTGCGAAGGCTGCGAGAACCAAGACAAAGACACGAAGTTTCATGGTCTGGCAATTCTGATCGAGAGGCGATCCGCGCGTTGAACTCTTGCATGTCCGCTTGAGAGTAGCGCCAGTTTACTGACGGATACCTTGCATCCGAACGTGAGCTCCGGAAATTCGGGAGTCGGCCAGGAGCGGCTGTTCGCCACCGTCCGCTTGCGGCGTTCCGTGACGATGTGGCGGCCTCACCGTTCGACCGCAATCGACCGCTCCTCAACGCCTCCCTTCAGGGCATCAGCGACGTCGGCGCCGGCTCTTGTTCTTGCTCTTAGTCAGCAACAGGCAGTACCCGGCACGGAACACTGGCAGGCCCGTCGCCGCGTGCTTTGTGGCCGCACAAGCGAAGGCGTCGGAGTCTCGCCCGATCCCCTAGCGAGCCTCGCGCACCATCTCGCAGATCCAGTTCACCTCCCACGTCTTGCCGCCGTCGTCCGAGAAGGACTGCTCCATCCTGGCGCTCGCTCGCCCGTCATGGACCCAGACGTAGCGCACGAGGATCATGCGACCGCGGTACTCCTCGTGGTCGAAGAACTCGCCCCGGCCGTCTGTGAACTGGCCCACGGTCGCTGGCATCGGCAGCAGGCCGTTGTCGACATCGAGCAGATAGAGGCTCCACTGATGCGATGCCGGGTTGTAGAGCCGAAGGGTCTGCGCCTTGATGTGCAGTTTGGCCGCGGCGCTGTCGACCTCGAATTCCTCCAGGTTGGCGCTGCTGCGCAGGAATTGCCGGATGCGTGCGCCGCCGTCGTAAGCGATCCAGGTCGTCGAGCCGGCGAGCCGGTCGGGCAGCCTGCGCAGATGGACTTTCCAGTCGCCCAGGAGGAAATCGAAATCGTGGCTTCCGTCGCGTTGCGGCGCGGCGTTGGTCGATGTCGAAGCGGTCTGCGCCTGCGCCTGTGCGCCGGGCACGAGGAGCAGCACGGAAGCCGCGACCAGCGGCAATGCTGTCAAGCATCTGGCGACGGCAGGAAGGGTCATGACAGTCTCGGTTGATCTGGAAATCGCATCTTCCGGGTGAAATCCGGACACCTCCTGTCATGTATTTCAGTCGCTTCGCAAAGCCGATGCCCCGTTCCTTCCCGGGCTGTGTACCTCAACGATGAAGCACCATGCGACGGTGTCATGGTGCCGACTGACCAATATTGCTCGGCAGTGCTGTTCGCAACCGCGAGGCGTGGAAGTCCTTGCCTGAGTTGCCGCGCAGCGGCCCGCGATCGGCAGGCAACTGCCGGCCACAGGCGGGCATCGGCGAACGTCTGGTCTTGAGCGTCGCGATCGCCGCATGACGCGGTGGTCGGGCCGGCGTTCTGTCATGCCGCCGCCGGCGCAGGTGCGCAGCGGCAAGTGAGGTGCGGGACAATGAGGCTAACAAGCTTGGCCTCGTCCTCGCCCCCGATTGGGCCGACGCGAAGCAGGAGCTTCGGGTCGCTGTCTTCGTTCCCTACGATCACATCGGCGTGGATCGCCAGCAGAAAGGGGACGAGCGGCTTCAGCGCGCGAGTGAAGTCTTCGCTGGTGCGGTAAAAGCGGTAGACGCGTCCTTCAGGTGTCGAAGTGCAGGCTACTTGCATGCTCACCTCCGCGGTGGTCGAGATGAAGCCAACGATGCGCCAATGTTGTCGCCCTGGATGTAGGCGTCCGGATCGAGAGGGGTAGGACGACGGCTGACAAGCGTGCCCGCCGGCAACGTGAACCCGGGGTAAGAGTTTGTACGCAGTCGAGCGGCCGGACAAGTTGGCGAGGCTGCCCGTCCGGCATGGGTTCGCTTCGACGACACACGGACGCGGCGTTCGCCGACGCAGCCGGGCGTGTCCGGCGCAGACAATGATGCGGATGGGACGCAGAAAGAAGGTTGGCGGCTGGGCGGGGATCGTTGCACGAAACATGCAGTTGATCTCGCGCGTGGCGCTGGGTGCGGGCCGCAAGGCGGCGACGCAGGCCGTCAAGCGGGCCGTGAAACCGGCGCTGGAACGACGCCGCCCCCCACGCGGCGCGGGCGACTGGATCGCCGGCGTTGCCGTCGGTGCTGCCGGCGCGCGCCGGTATCACCTGTACCGGCCTCCGGGCGTCGCCGCGGGCGCGCACCCGCCGCTGGTCGTGATGCTGCACGGCTGCGGCCAGGACGGAAGGAGCTTCGCCACCAGCACGCGCATGAACACGATCGCCGCGCGCGAGCGTTTCCTCGTGCTCTACCCCGAGCAGGAGCGGCTGGCTAACGCGCAGGGATGCTGGAACTGGTTCCAGGCGCGTTCCGGCCGCGCCCAGGGCGAGGCCGACCTGCTGCTTGCGGCGATCGACCAAGCCTGCGTCCTATACGGGGCCGATCGCGAACGTGTCGCTCTTTGCGGAATCTCGGCCGGCGCGAGCATGGCCGCGCTCGTAGGGCGGCGCCATCCCGATCGGTTCAAAGCCGTCGTGATGCACTCGGGCGTGTCGCCCGATGCCGCGCGATCGAGTGCGGCGGCGCTGGCCGCGATGCAGGGGCGGCGGTTGCCGGCGCCGCAGAAGATCGCGCCTCCCCAGGGCGTCTCGCCCGCCGCTCCATTGCCGCCGCTGCTGGTGATCCAGGGTGACCTCGACCGCGTCGTGGTGCCGTCGAACGCGCGTGCCGCCGTGCTCGCTTGGACGCATGTGGAAGACGCGAGCGACCACGCCATGCTGCGAGAGACGCCAGGACGACGCGTGCAGCGTGGCAAGCGGTACGCGATGCGCGTTGTTGACTTCAGGCGTCGCGGCCGCATCGTCGCCACGCTGGTCGATGTCGAGGGCCTCGGCCATGCGTGGAGCGGCGGCGCCGCGGGGCAACCCTTCAGCGATGCCTCCGGGCCCGACGCGTCGCGCATGGCCTGGGCCTTCGCGGCGAAGCAGTTCGCGCCCGCAGCGCGATGAAGCCGGGGTGGCGTCAGGGGAATCGAACGCAGCACCCACGGTCGGCCAACTGCGGCCGGTCGTCACTGACCGGTTTCGGGAAGGCTACCCGAATGTTGCTGCGCTTTACGCGCGACCATGACAACTGTGCGCAACCTGAACGCGTTGAGAAGAAGCCTCTCGCAACAACTGGAGTTTCAAATGAAACGCACGCTGATCGCCGCCGCCGGATTCGCCCTCTTCGCCGCCACCGGGCTGGCGAGCGCCGCGTCCTGGTCCGTGGTCGTTCAACCCGGTGTGTATGGGCGCGTGGAGATCGGCGGCTACGTCGAGGCGCCACAGGTCTACTCGACCCAGCCAGTCATGGCCGTGGACAACGGC
>FTIR01000389.1_pt1 | contig 19907 bp, 20 predicted proteins | sample 1658041 | NCBI WGS metagenome assembly FTIR01 (sample SAMEA3914793, study PRJEB12502) | metagenome | biome: forest; material: soil | place: Canada | collected 2011-07-03 | depth 0.3 m | reverse complement strand
GGCGGCACGATCCTGAAGCTGCTCGACCAGGTGGCCTACGCCTGTGCCGCGCGCTACGCGGGCCGCTACGTGGTGACGCTGTCGGTCGACCAGGTCATGTTTCGCGAGGCGATCCACGTGGGCGAACTGGTGACCTTCCTGGCCTCGGTCAACCACACCGGCACCAGCTCGATGGAGGTGGGCATCAAGGTGCTGGCCGAGGAGATCCGCACGCAGCGGGTGCGCCACGCCAACAGCTGCTTCTTCACGATGGTGGCGCTCGACGACGACCGCAAGCCGGTGGCGGTGCCGCCGCTCGAGCCGAAGACGGCGGCCGAGCGGCGGCGCTTCGCGACGGCCGAACTGCGGCGCGTGCTGCGCTCCGAGTACCGGGCGCGGTTCGAGGCCTTGCGCCAGGAGACGGCGACCGATCCGGACTGAGTAAGCGTTCGGAGGTCCGCCCTGTCGGCGTGGCCGCGGCCGAGGTCACTCGTCGCGACCGCCGAAGACGCCCAGCAGCACCAGCAGATTCTGGAACACGTTGTACAGGCTCAGGTACACGCCCAGGGTCGCGATGACGTAGTTCGTCTCGAGCCCGTCCTGCACGCGCTTCAGGTCGTGCAGCACGAAGGCGGAGAAGATGCCGATCGCCATCACCGACATCGTGATCATCAGCGCGCTCGACTGGATGAAGATGTTCGCGATGCCGGCCACCAGCAGCATCACCGCGCCGATGAAGAGCCACTTGCCCAGCGCCGACAGGTCACGCTTGATGATGGACGACAGGGCGGCCATGCCGAAGAAGATCGTGGCGGTGCCCGAGAAGGCCATCATCACGAGGCCGGTGCCGTTGCTCAGGCCCAGCACGAAGCCGACCAGGCGCGACAGCATCAGGCCCATGAAGAACGTGAAACCCAGCAGCAGCGGCACGGCGGCGGCCGAGTTGCGGTTCTTCTCGATGGCCCAGATCAGGCCGAACGCGCCGATCATGAAGACGACCATGCCCATCCCGCCGCCCAGCGCGCTCGCGAGGCCGGTGGCCAGGCCCAGCCAGGCGCCCAGCACGGTGGGGATCATCGACAGCGCCAGCAGCGCGTAGGTGTTGCGCAGCACGCGCGCGTTGCCGCCTTGCGTGAGGACGCGGGCGTCTTCGGCGTACGACGGGCGACGCGGGTTGTTCGGGCTGGGTTGCAGGTTCACGGCAAGACTCCTTGCATTGGGAATGGCTTCACTGTGGCTCGTTCGACGCTTCGCGTAAATTCGAATGATTCGAACAAAACGATCGCAAAAACCGCATCGTCGCCATTCACGCCGTGGGCGACGACTCCTGCCCCAGCGTCTGCAGCGCCGTGCCGGCGGTCGCGGCGCGCCGCTTCGAGCGCGCGCGGATGTTGAGCAGTTCCACGCCCAGCGAGAACCCCATCGCGGCATAGATCACCGCCTTGGGCACGTGGATGTCGAACGCCTCGGCGGCCAGGGCCATGCCCACCATCACCAGGAATGCCAGCGCGAGCACCTTGACCGACGGATGGCGATCGACGAATTCGCCGATCGGTTTGGCGGCGAACATCATCAGCGCCACCGACGCCATCACGGCGGCGATCATCACGCCGACGCGATCGATCATGCCCACCGCGGTGATCACCGAGTCGAGCGAGAAGACGATGTCGACGACCGCGATCTGCGCGATCACGCCCCAGAACCGGCCGTTGCCGGCGCGCGCGACAGGGGCTGGCGCGCCCTCCGCGCCTTGCTCCACGGCCTCGAAGATCTCGCGCGACGCCTTGTACAGCAGGAAGACGCCGCCCCCCAGCAGCACCAGGTCGCGCCCGCTGAACGACTGGCCCGCGACGGCGAACAGTTCCGCGGTCAGCCCCATCACCCAGCTCAGCGACAGCAGCAGCGCGATGCGCGTGACCATCGCGAACGCCAGGCCGGCGCGGCGGGCCGCGTCGCGCTGCGCCGCGGGCAGCCTGCCGACGAGGATCGTCAGGAAGATGATGTTGTCGATGCCCAGCACGATCTCCAGCGCGGTGAGCATCGCGAAGGCGACCCACAAGGTCGGGTCGAGCAGCAGGTTCATGGGACGGTTCCGGGGCGCGGCAGGAGACGCAACTCTAGGCAATGCGACTTTCAGCGTAAAGTCGTATTGAACGCGGTCTCGCTTCGAATAAACCGCAGAGTGAGGCTGGCCACATGAACTACAAGCACCTGCACTACTTCTGGGCCGCGGCCAAGGCCGGCGGCGTCGTGCGTGCCGGCCAGCAGCTCAACATCTCGCCGCAGACGCTGTCGGGCCAGATCAAGCTGCTGGAGGACCGCCTCGGTTGCGCGCTGTTCCGCAAAGCCGGCCGCGGGCTGGAGCTGACCGACGAAGGCCGCCTGGCCGTCGGCTACGCCGACCAGATCTTCGCGCTCGGGGCGGAGCTGGAGGCGCGCATCGGCAAGACCAGCGGCGTGTCGGCGGCGCTCGACTTCCGCGTGGGCCTGGCCGATTCGGTGCCGAAGTCGATCGCCTATCGCCTGCTGGAACCGGCGCTGGCCGCCGCCGCCAACGTGCGCCTGATCTGCCACGAAGGCAAGTTGACCGACCTGCTGGGCCAGCTGGCCGTGCAACGGCTGGACCTCGTGCTGGCCGACGAGCCGCTGGGCCGCCAGACCGGCATGAAGGCGTTCAACCATGCGCTCGGCTCGACGGCCATGAGCTTCTTCGCGACGCCTGAACTCAAGCGCTCGCTCAAGGGCGCCTTTCCCCAGTGCCTGGACGACGCGCCGATGCTGTTGCCCGGCAACGCGTCGGCGATGCGCCAGCGCTTCGACCTGTGGCTGGCCTCGCACAAGATCCGTCCGCGCATCATCGGCGAGTTCGACGACGCGGCGTTGATGAAGGCGTTCGGCGGCGAGGGCCGCGGCGTGTTCATGACGCCGGCCGTGCTGGAGTCGGAGACCACCGCCCAGTACGGCGTGCGCGTGGTGGGCCGCAGCGACGAGCTGGTGGAGGAGTTCCACGCGATCTCCACCGAGCGCCGCATCACGCATCCCTGCGTGGCCGCGATCACCAGTTCGGCGCGCGACCAGTTCTTCGCGGCTTGATCAGCCCGAGTGCGTCGGGTCGATCCAGGCCACGTCCTCGGGCGGTTCGGCGGGCTCGATGTCCAGGTTGACGGCCACGGCCTGGCCGTCGCTGCGCACCAGCACGCACTCCAGCGTCTCGGTGGCGCTCGCGTTGATCTCCTGGTGCGGCACGAACGGCGGCACGTAGATGAAGTCGCCCGGCCCGGCCTCGGCGGTGAACTCGAGGCGCTCGCCCCAGCGCATGCGGGCGCGTCCCTTGACCACGTAGATCACGCTTTCCAGCGGCCCGTGGTGATGGGCGCCGGTCTTCGCGTTCGGGTGGATGTGGACGGTGCCGGCCCACAGCTTGCGCGCACCGGTGCGCGCGAACGTGATCGCGGCCTGGCGATCCATGCCGGGCGTCTGCGCCGTGTTCGGATCGAGCTTGTCGGCGGGCACCACGCGCACGCCGTCGTGCTTCCAGGGCGGGTCGGCGGCGGCGCCGTGCGAAGGGGGATGCGGATCGGTCACGGAGGGCTCCACGTACAGAGGTCGTTCGGCGATTGTGATCTCAGTCCAGCAACTGCTCGTCCGACATGAACGCCGAGACGCCCTCCACCTCGTCGTGATTGTGCTTGGCGTGGTACATCGCGTGATCGGCCTCGCGCAGGAAGCCCGAGGCGTCGGCCGGCGCACGGTACAGGCTGATGCCGATGCTCGCGCGCAGCCGCACCTTGTGGCCGTCGAGCGGCGGCTTCATCGCCTCGATGATCTTGTCGGCGATCGCGCGCGCCTGCTCCAGCGAGACGATGCCCTCGGCCAGCACGGTGAACTCGTCGCCGCCCAGGCGCGCGACGGTGTCGCCCTTGCGCACGCAGCCTTCGAGCCGGCGCGCGAAGGTCTGCAGCGCCAGGTCGCCGACGTGGTGGCCGAAGTGGTCGTTGATCTGCTTGAAGCCGTCCAGGTCGAGGAACAGCAACGCCATCGGCGCGCCGCCGCGGGCGTGGCGCGACACCGCCTTCTCGAGCGCCTCCATGAAGCCGCGCCGGTTGGCCAGCCCGGTCAGGCCGTCGCTGAGCGCCATCGCACGCAGCTTGGCCTCGAGATGGCGGCGTTCGGAGACGTCGTGGCCGAAGGCGGTCAGCTCCCAGCGGCCGGCGACGCGCGTGGCGGTGAGGCTCACCTCCACCGACAACTGGTGCCCGGAGCGGTCGATCGCCAGCAGCGTGACACGCTGGTGCGCGTCTTCCAGCCGCTCGGCCGCGGCATAACGGGCCACCAGGCTCGCCACTTCGCCGCGCAGGGCCGGCGGCACGATCAGCTCGGCCACGGGCTGTCCGATCGTCTCGATGGGCGACCAGCCGAACAGGCGCTCGGCGGCGCGATTCCACTGCGACACGCGGCCGTGCTCGTCGATCGAGATGACGGCGTCGTGCGCGTGCTCGAGCAGCGCACGCATGCGTTCCTCGCTCGTGCGCAGGCGCGCCTCGGCCTCGCTGCGGGCGTCGTGCGCGGTCTTCTTGGCGAGCGCGGCGACGATGGCGCTGGCCATCAGTTGCAGCATCTGCACGTCGCCGTCGTCGAAGGCCTGCGCCTGCTCCGAGCAGACCTTGAGCACGCCGACGGCCGAGCCGCCCTGGCGCAACGGCGCCAGGATCATCGAGCGCATGCCGAGCCGATTGCAGGTGTCGCGATCGACGCGCTCGTCCGTTTCGGCATCGTCGCAGCGCTGCACCGCGGCCGTGCGCACGCACACGCCCGACAAGCTGGAATCGACGGCGACGCGCAGGCCGAGGTGGCCAGCCAGGGTCCCGCTGGCGCGCCGGACGACCGTGTGCTCGCCCTCGACGAAATCGACCGAGGCGCCGTGGGCCTGCGTGAGCTCGCGCAGCTTGTCGATGACCAGTTGCATGAACGGGTTCAGCGCCAAGTCGGCCTGAACGAGCAGCGATTGCGTCTGGATAATGCGTTCGAGCCGATCGAGACGCTCGATCCGCTGTGCAACTGCCACCATTGAGAATCCCTCGTGTCGTGCGCGCGACCTATGGTTTCCGCTCGTGACCGCTCACGCGGCATCGGCAAAAACTCGGCGGGCTCGAAGCTCGAAACCCATTCACCAGTATGCGTTGGAGCTGGCAGACTGTCCACTGGGCATCATGCCGGAAATGCAATCGAGAACCTGATGAAAACCCTAGGTCCCCTCTTCATCAATCGGTCACCCGGCTCGGCCCTAACCGCTGGAATGATCGCAGCGGCCGGCGCCTGGCTGGGTGGCTGCGCATCGCCGTCCCCCATCGCACCGGCGCCGGCGGTCGCGGCCCCGGTGCATGCGGTCATTGCGCCGCCGCGCGAGGAGGCCGCCTGGATCGAGCTGGGCGCGACGCCGATCGCCCGGGCCGTCGCCCTGCCCGGCGGCTGTCCGACGATCGCCATCGATGGCCACGCGACTGTCATGCGCGTGCGCGTGGCCGCCGGGACGCCTGCCGAGCGCCCGACCGCCAACGGCGCCGGCCCGGCCAAGGCCTCGATGTTCGGCGTCGACGTCTGCGAGGCCGCGCTGCCCGCGGGCGCGCGTGACGTCCGCGTGGGTGGACGCGCCCTGCCCGCGCTGCCCGTGCAGCCGCGCCGCGTCGTCGTGCTGGGCGATACGGGTTGCCGTATCAAGGGCAACGCCTCGCAGGCCTGCGCCGACCCCAACGGCTGGCCGTTCGCCCAGGTGGCCGCGACGGCCGCGGCGCTCCGGCCCGACCTCGTGATCCATGTGGGCGACTACCACTACCGCGAGACGCCCTGCCCGGCCGGCAACGCGGGTTGCGCCGGCAGCCCCTGGGGGTATGGCTGGGACGCCTGGAACGCCGACTTCTTCGTGCCGGCGCGGCCGCTGCTCGCCGCGGCGCCCTGGATCTTCGTGCGCGGCAACCACGAGGAGTGCAACCGGGCCGGCCAGGGCTGGTTCCGCCTGCTCGCGCCCGAGCCTTACACGGCGGCGCGCTCGTGCGACCTGGCCGCCAACGACGGCGACGCCGACTTCAGTGCGCCCTACGCGGTGCCGGTGGGCAAGACCACGCAGGTGATCGTGTTCGACTCGGCCCATGCCGGCAACGCGCCGCTGAACCTGTCGCGCCCCGGCGACCAGGCCATCCACAAGGCCTACGTGGCGAACGTGCGCGCACTCGACGGCCTGGCGGTGCCCGGCGTGCGCAGCTGGTTCACGAGCCATCACCCGGTGCTGGGCTTCGCGCCCGACGACCGGCCCGGCGCCACGCATCCGTTTCCCGGCAACGCCCCGCTGCAGCAGGCGATGGACGAGGTCAACGGCAGCGTCTACTTCCCGCCCGCGATCCAGGCCGCGCTGCACGGCCACGTGCACCTGTTCCAGGCGCTCGGATTCGCCGATGGCCATCCCGGCACCCTGGTGGCCGGCAACGGCGGCGACAACCTCGACTCGGCGCTGCCCGCCGCGCTGCCGGCCGGCTTCGCGCCCGCGCCGGGCACCCGCCTCGCGCACGCGACCACCAGCGACGCGTTCGGCTTCCTGATGCTGGAACGCGTGGCGCAGGACGAGGACGACGGCCGCTGGACGGTGATCGCGTACCGCCGCGACGGCAGCGAGATGACGCGCTGCGCCCTCGGCCCGACCGGGACGCTCGCCTGCGATCGCGAGGGCCCGGTGCGCTGAAGCGCATCATGGCGATTGACGGGCGCCGCCGGGGAGCGCAAATTGCCAGGGCCGCTTGACGCGCCCGCCTTCGTGGGCGCCCGCGAACCGACCCAGGAGCCTCCATGGAAGACCAGACCATTCTCGACCACATCACCGCACTCGTCGACGAGGAGCACAGCCTGCGCGAGGCGGCCGTGCCGCCCGAGGCGAACGCGGCGCGCCTGAAGAGCATCGCCGAACAGCTCGACCAGTGCTGGGACCTGCTGCGCCAGCGCCGCGCCAAGCGCGAGTTCGGCGCCGATCCGGATGCGGCCACGCCGCGCGACATCGGCACCGTGGAGAACTACACGAACTGAAATCCGCGTTGCGCGACAGCCACCCGAGGTGAAGCGCGCTTCACGTTTCGGGAATGCACCTTGCCGCCTCTGGAGACGACCTTCGAACGTCTTCGAAGGCGTCTCCACCGGAGAACGGCGGGGCAACCCCAACCAAGGAGCAACACGTGCAAAAGAATCAACAGGGCCAAGGCGGCCAGCAGAATCAACCGGGCGGCCAGCACGGCAAGCAGACGCCCAGCGGCGGCTCGAACCAGCAGAGCCAGTCGGGCGACAGTCGTGACCAGCAGGGCAGCAACATCAAGTCCGACCAGGGCCAGGCGCAAAGCCGGTCCGCACAGCCGTCGCAGCAAGGCAGCGACCACGGCAATCGCAGCAACGCCGACAAGGCGCGCTGACGCCACGGGCCGCCTGGCGGCCCCCTGACGAGACCTTCCACGGCCGGCCTGCCCGGCCGTTTCTCATGGCGGCGCTCCCTGCTTTGTCGAGGAGGGGCCTGCCCCCGGCGTTTGTCTTGAGACCGGGTATCGCGGTCGTGGCGGTGCAGCGCATCGACGCGGAGCCGCCGCTGGCCACCGGACACTTCCGCCGCGAAGGCTAGTTCGCCGACGTCTGCAAGGGCTCGAGCCCGAGCCGCTGGCCGCCGGCCAGCACCCAATGGATGACCGCGCCGAGCTCCTCCAGCGTGTATTGCTTGTGCACCAGCGCGCGGACACCGGCCTGGCGGGCCTCGCCCTGCAACTGGTCGGGCAGGTTGCCGGAGCTGATGATCACCGGCAGGTCGGCGCGGATCCGCTGCAATGCGCGCGCGACGTCCAACCCGGACAGCCCGGGCATGTTGAGATCGGTGACGACGACGTCGAACGCCTGCGGCGCGGCGCGTACCGCCTCGACCGCCTGGGCCGGATCCTGCAGGCAGGTGGCGACGTAGCCCAGGCGCTGCAGCAGGCGCTCCACCATCACCACCATCACGTCGTCGTCGTCGATGTAGAGCACCCTTTCGCCGTGGCCGCGGCGGGCGACCGCCAGCGGCGCCGGCCGGTCGGTGCGGAGCGCGCCGGCGGAGCGCGGCAGGTAGATCTCGAACGTGCTGCCCTGCCCCTGCGCGGTCTGCACCCGGATCACGCCGCCATGCGCGGCGATGATGCCGTGCGCCACCGCCAGCCCGAGTCCGGTGCCCTCGCCCACCGGCTTGGTCGTGAAGAACGGCTCGAAGATGCGCGCCCGCGTCTCGGCGTCCATGCCACGGCCGTCATCCACCACGCTCAGGCGCGCGTAGGCCCCGGGCGTCAGGCCCGCGCCGAGTTGGCGCGCCGCGTCGGCATTCAGGTCGGCGCCGGCGAGCGCCACGGCGATGCGGCCCGGCCTGCCGCCCAGCGAATGCCAGGCGTTCGTGCACAGGTTCATCAGCACCTGTTCGACCTGCGTCGCGTCGGCCATCACGAACAGCGGCTCGTCGCACAACGACACCTCGAGCGTGACGCCGGCCGGCAGCGTGGAGCGCAGCAGGCCGATGCAGTCTTCCACCAGCGGCCGCAGCTCGCAACTGGCGACCTCGCGCGGCTGGCGGCGCGCAAACGCCAGGATCTGCTGCACGAGGCCGCGCCCGCGCAGGCTCGCTTTGCGGATCTGTTCCAGGCTCGCGGCGGCCGGATGCTCGGGCGGCAGATCCTGGCTCGCCAGCGCCACGTTGCCGAGAACGCCGGCGAGCACGTTGTTGAAGTCGTGCGCGATGCCGCCGGCCAGCACGCCGATCGCCTCCATCTTCTGCGATTCGCGCAGCTGCGCCTCCAGGTCGAGACGCAAGGTCTGGCCGCGGCGCTGCTCCGTGATGTCGCGACCGACGCCGCGATAGCCGGTGAAGCGGCCGTCTGCGTCGAACACCGGCTCGCCGCTGACGCTCACCGTGTACAGGTCGCCATCCGCGCCCCGATGCGTGATCTCGAAATCGCGGAACGGCTCGTGCGCCTCGAGCTGGCGCCGGTGGCGATCCCAGTCGGCCGGATCCATTCCTTCGCTGGCCGCCTCCCAGGGACGTTGCCCGATGACGCGACGCAGGCCCACGCTGTTGTCGTAGGCCCGGCCGCCCACCACCTTGGTGAGCCGGAACTCCTTGTCGTGCTCCCAGTACCAGTCGGACGACAGCACGGTGAGCGAACGGAAGCGTTCCTCGCTCTCGCGCAGCGCCTCTTCGGCGCGCCGGCGTTCGGTGATGTCGGTCACCATCGCCAGCGCACCGGCGTAGTGGCCCGCGTCGTCGAAGGCGGCGCTGGTGCTCATCGCCGTCCACAGGTCGCCGCCGTCCTTGCGCGCGAGGCGGAAGTCGTGCTGCTCGGAGATGCCCTGCTCGCGCCGGCGCACGTTCTCGCGCGCGGTTGTGCAAGCGCGTTCGTCCATGAAGTCGTACATCGGCCGGCCCAGCATCTCCTGCACGGTGTAGCCGAGCATGCTGGCCATCTTCGGGTTGACGAAGGTGGTGACGCTGGCGGCGTCGATCATCCAGATGCCTTCCTCGGCGGTCTGCACGATGCGCCGGTAGCGTTCCTCGCTGCGTTGCAGGGCCTGCTGCTGCTGCACGCGCTGCGAGACGTCGCGCAGGAAGGCCCCGAAGATGCGGCGGCCGCCGATCTGCATGTCGCTGAAGGCGACCTCCACCGGAATCTCGCGGCCGTCGCGATGCAGTGCCACGACCTCGACGGCGCGCCAGTCGAGCTGGCGCCTGCCGCTCGCGACATAGCGCTCGAGCCCGTGCCGATGTGCGGCGCGCAGCCGTTCGGGCTGCAGCATCGCCAGCGGCCGGCCCAGCACGTCCTCGGGGCGATAGCCCAGCAGCGGGAGGATGGCCGGATTGCAGAAGCGGATCAGGCTGTCCTCGCCCATCATCAGCACGACGTCGGTGGACGTCTGCCACAGGAGGCGGTCGCGCTCCGCGCTCTCGCGCGCGAGACGCTCCGACTCGCCGAGCGCGGCGGCCAGTTCCACGGCGCGCTGGCGTTCCTGGTGCAGCAGAAGCTGCTTGTGGCGCGATTGCAGCAGGCTCTCGACCATCCCGGCGAGATCGCCCAGGATCGCCCGCTGGTCGTCGCTCAGGCGGCGCGGGCGGGAGTCGAGCACGCAGACGGTGCCCACCGCCAGGCCGTCGAACAGGACGGGCATGCCGACATACGAGCGGATCGCGCAGGTACCGCGGACGAACTCCTTGCCGACGAAGCGCTCGTCCCGGGTCGCATCGCAGATCTCGACGAGTTCGGCCCCGTCCAGCGTGCAGATGCACAAGCTCTCCCAGGCCGAGGCCTCGGACGCCGGGATGCCCACGCGGGAACGGATGAACTGGCGATCACCGGCGATGAACGTGATCATCGCGATCTCGGAGCCGGTGACCGACGCGGCGATCCGGCTCAGTCGATCGAACGCGGGTTCCGGATCCGGGGACAGGAGATCCAGCATCCGGAGAAGGTCGAGGCGGCGGATGTCGTCTGCGTTTCGGGTGGAGTCCATCCAGAGGGCCGGAGTTGTGGCTTCAGGATAGCGCCGATGACCGCATCCGGCGAGTCGGTGTCGCTACCCATGACAGGGGAGTCCGACCAGCCTCGGGTATCAGACTTCCACCAGCAGCTTGCCGCGGTGGTCGCCGGTGAACAGCTGGTTGAGCGTGGCCGGCAGCGTCTCGAAACCCTTGACGATCGTTTCCTCGAACACGATCTCGCCGCGCTGCACCCACGGGCCGACGATGCGGATCATCTCGTCCATGCGGTGCAGGTAGTCGCGCGCCAGCATGCCCTGGATGGTCGCGCGCTGGTACAGCATGTGGTGCAGGAAGCGCGGGCCCTGCTCGGGGGCGTCGAGGCCGCCGGAGTACTGGCTGATGGTGCCGCAGATCACGATGCGGGCGCGGCGGTTGACGAGGGGGATGACGGCGTCGCTGATCCAGCCGCCGACGTTGTCGAAATAGACGTCGACGCCGCCCGTCTTCGCCTTGATCGCGGCCGACAACGCATGGTCCGAATCGAACGCCTTGTAGTCGAGCGCCCAGTCCAGGCCCAGCGTGTCGGTGAGCCAGCGGCACTTCTGCGCCCCGCCCGCGATGCCCAGCACCCGGCAGCCATGGCGCCTGGCGAATTGCGCCACCAGCGAGCCGACGGCGCCGGCCGCCCCGGACACCACGACCACCTCGCCCGCATGCGGCCGGCCCGACTCCGTCAACCCGAACCAGGCCGTGCGCCCGGGCATGCCCAGCACGCCCAAGGCGGTGCTGACCGGCGCCAGCGCCGGATCGAGCTTGCGCAATGCGCCCTGGTGCACGCGCGCGTGCGATTGCCAGCCCATCATTGCCTCGACCCAGTCGCCCACCGCGAACGCGGCCGACTTCGACGCCACCACCTGGCCCACCGCGCCGGCCGTCTGCACGGTGTCGAGTGCGTGCGGCAGCTCGTTGTAGGTGGGCTTGAGCGACTGGTTGATCCGCATGTACGGGTCCACCGACAGGTAGCGCATGCGCACCAGCACTTCGCCGTCCGACAGCTCCAGCGCGAGCGGCGACTCGATCAGTTCGTAGTGCTCCGGGCCGACGATGCCGGTCGGATGGCGTCGATAGATCCAGCGGCGATGGATCTCGGACGGGCTGGCGGGGACGAAAGGCGTGGACATGGGGCGGGCTCCGGCATTCTGGAATGACTGAGATGATGCGACTTTGCAGAGTTCCCGTAAAGCAATCAAAATGCATTCATCGTTGCCTCTTGAGCAACATGATCCATCCCCATGGAACTCTCCGATCTCCGCCTTTTCGTCTCCGCCACCCAGCATCGCACCCTGCTGGAGGCCGCGCGCGAGCTGAGCCTGACGCCGTCGGCCGTCTCGCGGGCGATACGCCGCCTCGAGGACGGCCTGCACGCGCCGCTGTTCGATCGCGCCGGCAAGTCGCTGCGGCTGAACGCCGCCGGCCAGCGGCTGCGCGAGCGGGCGCTGGCCCTGCTGGCGCTGGCCGAGCAGACCCGCGCGGAGTTCGCAGGCGCCGACTTCGGCGTACGCTGCCGCGTCGCCGCCCCGCCGCTGTTGCAGTGGCGCTTCGGCGCCGGACTCGCCGCCGCGCTGTCGGCGCGCTACACCGACAGCAGCCTGGCGCTGCGCCCGGCCTGGGAGGACGAGGCGCTGGAGGCGCTGGCCCGCGGCGAGGTGGATTTCGCCATCGTCACCGACGAGCCGCTGCGCAACGCACGCTCGTCGGCCGGCTTCGAGGCCATCCCGCTCGGCGCGCTCACGATGCAGGTGGCGGCCGGAGCGACGCATCCGCTGGCCGCCAAGGCCCGCGGCGGCCGCGTGCGCACGACCGCGGCGCGCGTGCTGGCACATGACTTCGCGTGTCCCAGCCGCTCGATGCTGTGCGGCCTGCAACGCGGCACGCGCGCCGACGGCTGGCGCGACGACCAGCTGCCGCGCCGCATCCGCTACTGGGTGGACGACCTGCAGGTGCTGCTGAGCCTGGTTCGCGGGGGACACGCCCTCGCCTACCTGCCCGACTTCGCGCTGAAGGAGAGCGGCCTCGTGCAGATCCGCGTCGGCGATTGCCCGTTCGAGTGCGTGGAGCAGGCGCACCTGGTCTGGCGGCCGGTGGCGGCGTCGGGCTGGCAGGCCCGGCTCGTCGAGACGATGCGGGCGCCGGACGCGGCCTGAACCGGCGAGTGAACCACCGCCGTGCGGGCGGGTATCAACCACGGGACACAGTCACGCCCAGCCCCATCGACCACGAGGAGTTCCCATGCGATCCCACCCGCTCACCCGCCTGTCCTGCGCCCTCTTGCTCGCCGCCGTCGCCGCGACGCCCGTCCTCGCCTCGGGCGGCGGCGGGGGTGGCGGCGGAGGCGGCGGCGGCGGGGGGGGCGGCATGACCACGCTCAGCAACGGCACGTTGTCCGCCGTGGATCCGGAATACAGCCACGGCGTGGCCGAGATCGAGGCCGGTCATTTTCCGCAGGCCGTGGCGCTGCTCGAGTCCTACGTCGCGCGCAGCCCGGCGCATGCGCAGGACGCCGACGCGCAGAACTGGCTCGGCTACGCCTATCGCAAGTCGGGCAATCTCGACGCCGCGTTCCTGCACTACGACAAGGCGCTGGCCATCAACCCGAAACACCGCGGCGCGCATGAATACATGGGCGAGGCCTACCTGATGACCGGCAACCTCGTGCAGGCCGAGGAGCACCTCAAGGCGCTCGACAAGCTGTGCTTCACGCCGTGCGAGGAGTACACGCATCTCAAGCTCGCGGTCGCCACCTGGAAGGCCTCGCATGCGGAGACGGTGGGCAGCCAGTAGGCAGCCGTTGCGACGCTCGCTCGCCGCCGCTGTCGGCGCATTGCTGGCGGGGTCGGCGGTCGCCGCTTCGCTGGCGCTGCTGTGCAGCACGTCCACGGCCGCGACCGACGCGGACGCGCTGGCGCCGGCGGAGCGCGCCGCGATCCTGGCGTTCGGCCCCTGGCCGCCGCCGGCGATGCACGACGCGGCCAACCCGGCTTCGGGCGAGCCGGCCGGCATCGCCCTCGGCGAGTCGCTGTTCTACAGCCCGCGCCTGTCGCCCACGGGCCTGCGCTGCGCGAGCTGCCACGAGCCATGGCGCCACTTCACCGACGGGCGGGTCGTCGCGCAAGGCGTCTCCGGCGGGTCGCGCAACACCCCCGGCCTGCTGGACGCCGCGCGCCATCGTCACTTCGGCTGGGACGGCGCACGCGACCAGCTCTGGCAGCAGAGCCTGCGGCCGCTGGCGGACGGGCGCGAGATGCCTGCCACCGCCGCACAAGTCGCCGCGTTGATTCGCAACGACGCGGCGCTGTCCGCCCGCTACGCCGCCGTCTTCGGCGCGCCGGCGGGCGACGACGACGCGCGCGTCATGCGCGACGTCGGCCTCGCGTTGGCCGCCTACGTCGAGACGCTGTCGACGCCACGCACGCCGTTCGACGAATGGCGCGACAGCCTGCCCGCCGCGCCGGTTTCGAGCGAGCCGACCGCTTCCGCCGCGTTCCCGCCCGCGGCCCGGCGCGGGCTGCGCCTGTTCGTCGGGCGCGCCGGTTGCGCGGCCTGCCACTCGGGTCCGACCTTCAGCGACGACGCGCTCCACGTGTCGCTGGCGCACTCGATGACCGCCGTCGGCGTGCCCGACCTCGGACACCGCGGCGAGCCCGTGAATGCGTTTCGCACGCCGGGCCTGCGCGATGTCGCCGCCACCGCGCCCTACCTGCATGACGGCAGCGCGGCGCGTCTGTGCGATGCCGTGCGGCCGCATGCGGCGGATGCGGGTAGCGTGCCGCCGCCGCTGACCGACGACGAGCGGCGCGATCTGGTCGCGTTCCTGCGCACGCTGTCGGCAGGCGACGCACCGCCGTCCTGCGACCGTCGCTGAACGGCAGCTGTCGGTGCCGGGCCTGGGCCGGCACGACCCTTGCCGTTGCGCGACATGACACCCGCCTCCAGCACCGCCGTCCCGCTCGTCCCCGGTGCGGAGGAACCGCCAAAGGCCGACGGCAAGAAGAAGGGCCTGGCTGCCTTGATCGGCCCCGGCCTGCTCACCGGAGCCTCCGACGACGATCCGAGCGGCATCGGCACCTACTCGCAGGTGGGCGCGCAATTCGGCTACGGCATGCTGTGGACGATGCTGTTCACCTACCCGTTGATGGTGGCCGCGCAACTGATCTGCGCCCGCATCGGGCGCGTGACGGGCAAGGGCCTGGCCGGCAACCTGCGCGAGTACTACCCGCGCTGGGCGCTGTACCCGCTCGTCTTCCTGCTGCTGGTGGCCAACACGATCAACATCGGCGCCGACCTCGGCGCGATGGGCGCGGGCATCCAGTTGCTCCTGGGCGGCGCGGCCGGCTGGTACACGGTCGCCTTCGGGCTGGTCTCCGTCGGGCTCGAGGTGATGGTGCCGTACCACCGCTACGTGCGCGTGCTGAAGTGGCTGACGCTGGCGTTGTTCGCGTACGTGGCCACGGTCTTCGTCGTGAAGATTCCCTGGGGCCAGGTGCTGCACGAGACCTTGCTGCCGAAGCTGTCGCCGAGCAAGGACTACGTGACCGCCATCGTGGCCATCTTCGGCACCACGATCAGCCCGTACCTGTTCTTCTGGCAGGCCTCGCAGGAGGTCGAGGATCTCGACGCCTGCGACGAGGACAAGCCCCTGATCGAGGCGCCCCAGCAGGCCGTCGCCCACCTGCACCGGATCGACGTCGATACCTACCTGGGCATGGGCGCGTCCAACGTCGTCGCCTTCTTCATCATCCTGACGACGGCGGCCACGCTGCACGCGCACGGCGTGCACGACATCGAGAGCGCCGCGCAGACCGCGCAGGCGCTGAAGCCGGTGGCCGGCCCGTTCGCCTTCGCGCTGTTCGCGATGGGCATCGTCGGCACCGGCCTGCTGGCGGTGCCTGTCCTCGCCGGCAGCGCGGCCTATGCGGTGGGCGAGACGATGCAGTGGAACAGCAGCCTGGAGAGCAAGCCCGCACAGGCGCGCGGCTTCTACGCGGTGATCGCGATCGCCACGCTGGCGGGCACCGCGATGAACTTCGTCCACATCAATCCGATCAAGGCCTTGTTCTGGACCGCCGTGATCAACGGCGTCATCGCGGTGCCGATGCTGGCCGCGGTGATGCTGGTGGCCGCCAGGCAGAAGGCGATGGGCAAGTTCGCGATCTCGGGCAAGCTGCGGGCGATGGGGTGGATCACGACCGGGGTGATGGCGGCGTGCGTCGCCGGCATGGCAGCGACGGCTTGAAAAGAAGACGGCCCGACCTGCGCAGGCCGGGCCGCCACCGAGGGCGCCGTCAGGGCGCCGACGGTTTCCCCTCAGCGAATCGAATCGTCTCCGGCGCGTTCCGTCTCGTCGATCGTGTCGTCGTCGTCCGCGCCCATGCCGCGCGCGGCCGGGGGCAGGCTCTCGCGGACGAGGTCGACGTCCGGGTCGCCGTCGACGATGCGCTCGGCCTCGCGATCGGCATCCAGCATGTCCTGGCTCGGGCTCAGCGACTCGCGCGACACGTCGCGCGTCGCATCCGTGTAGACGTCGGTGCTGCCGGCATTGGGCTCGTCGGAGCGCTCGCCGGGCAGGTCGGCGCGGTCCTGGCGTTCCATGATGGTATCGACGCCAACGGAGGCGCGATCGATGTCGTCGAGCGGGTCGGCGGCGGGTCGGATGGATGGTGCGGGCATGGCGGATCTCCAATGGAAAAGCAGTGGCTACCCACCCGGTTCGGCAACCGATATGCCACCTAGCGCTTTTTGCGGCTGCGCACCAGGCTCAACAGCGCCAGCGCGATCACCGCGCCGAGCAGCGCGACCGACAGCGCGCTGAAGTCCATCACCTTCGGGTCGCCGGCGCGCAGGCCGAAGAACGGCGCCACGAACCAGCCGGCGACCAGGGCCCCCAGGACGCCCACCAGCACGTTGACGAACACGCTCTGGTCGTCGCTGTTGCGCATCAGCAGCCCGGCGATCCAGCCGATGAGTGCGCCGGCGACGAGCCAGACGGCGATATGGAACATGGTGCGGCGTCCTGTGCGCGTGAGCGTCGGGAGTTCAAGGGTTTGCGGTGGCGTTGCCACTTCACGTAACTCGACGGCAATCCCCATACCCGACCATTCGTGTGTGCCGTAGGCGGTGATCCCCCAGCGGTCGAGCTATCGTCTGACAAGAAACCCGCTCGACCGTGGGCAGAATCTATTCTGACTCGGCGTATCCTTTCACTGGAAATGCTGCCGTCGACGGGCGATGCCTCCGCGGTTTGCGGGCACCTCCGTTGCAGACCCTGCCCTCGCCCGGCGAGCCGACCGATTGCCAGAAGACAACTCACTACCATGACCCATGCGCTGATCGTCGAAGACGACGCCGACTCCGCCGAGACGATGGCGGCCCTGATCTCCGCTCAGGGCTTCACCGTCGCCATTGCGCGGACGATGCGGGACGCCCGCCGCCAGATCGTGCTGCAACTGCCCGACCTGGTGCTGCTGGATCTGCAACTGCCCGACGGCAGCGGCATGGACCTGTTCCAGGACGCGCAGCTCGTGGCCAACTCCGAGATCGTGCTGATCACCGGCCACGCCAGCCTCGAGAGCTCGATCCAGGCGCTGCGCATGGGCGCGGCCGACTATCTCGTCAAGCCCATCAACATGAAGCAGTTGCAAGGCATCCTGTCGCGCGTGATGCGGCCGTCGGCGATCCAGGCCGAGCTGGCCTCGCTCACCGCCGAATGGGAGACCTCCGGTCATTTCGGTCATCTTTGGGGCCGTTCGGCACCGATGCGCCGCATCTACGAACAGATCTCGCGCGTTGCCGTCACGGCGGTTTCGGTGTTCATCACCGGCGAGAGCGGCACCGGCAAGGAAGTGGTGGCGCAGACCGTGCATGACCTCAGCCGTCGCCGCAAGCACCCGTTCCTGGCAGTCAACTGCGGCGCGATCTCGCCCAACCTGATCGAGAGCGAGATCTTCGGCCACGAGAAGGGCAGCTTCACCGGCGCCGATCGCCAGCACCAGGGCTTCTTCGAGCGCGCCCACGGGGGCACGCTGTTCCTCGACGAGATCACCGAGATGCCGCTGGAGCTGCAGGTCAAGCTGCTGCGCGTGCTCGAGACCGGCATGTTCATGCGCGTGGGCTCCACCGTGGCCCAGGAGACGGACGTGCGCGTCATCGCCGCCACCAACCGCCCCCCCGAGCTCGCCGTGTCGTCCGGCAGGCTGCGCGAGGATCTGCTGTACCGGCTGAACGTCTTCCCGATCGAGTTGCCGCCGCTGCGCGACCGCTCGGAAGACGTGCCGTTGCTGGCCCAGCATTTCCTGTCGGCCATCTGCGAACGCGAGGGCACGTCCAAGAACTTGACGCCGGGCGCCACGCAGCGCCTGACGGCCTACCGCTGGCCGGGCAACGTGCGCGAGCTGCGCAACGTCGTGCAGCGCGCCTACGTCATGGCCTCCGGCAACAGCATCAACGAGGAGTGGCTGCCGGACGACCCGCACGGCCCCAACAGCGCCTACGCGTCCTCGATGTACTCGCCCAAGGGCAGTCCGGCCGCACCGGTCGCGGCGCCGGCACCCGCCGCGGCGGCCCATGGCGGGCCGTCGGTCACGATCCCGATCGGCACGTCGATGGCCGAGGCCGAGCGCCAGCTGATCCTGGCCACGCTGGAACATTTCAACCAGCAGAAGGAGCGCACCGCCGCTGCGCTGGGCGTCAGCCTGAAGACGCTCTACAACCGGCTCAAGGAATACGCGGCCGACAAGGCCGAGGTCGGCCCCGGGTAAGCGCGGCAGGACACGAAAAACGGCGCCCGCGGCGCCGTTTTTCATGCCGGGCGTGGATCAGCGCTTGACTTGATTGCCCACCACGCCGCCCACGGCAGCGCCGACGGCGGTACCCTGCGGCGTGCCGGTGAGCACGGCGCCGGCGGCGGCACCGATGCCCGCGCCGACCGCGGTGCTGTGCTCGCGCGGCGTCATGCCGGCGCAGGCGCTGAGCGAGGCGGCAGCGGCGATGGCGGCGATCAGGGTGGAGAGTCGCTTCGAGGTCATGATGTTCCTTGGTGTGGTACGGGCTTGTCTGCCCTATGCCCTGTAAAGGCAAGCGACGTACCCCGCGCCGGTCGCAAGAGTTGCCGAAGCCTGTTCTGGCGCTGCGGCGACCAGGGCGTGGATCCCACGCATTTTTCGGGCACGCCGATTGCTGAAATTCGCTTCAGCCCGAGAACGCTTCTGGCAAGAATCAGGGGAACGACATGCGTGAAGTGGTGCTGTACGTCGAGGATCATCCAGTCAACGTGTTGCTGATGCAGACGGTGTTCGAGCTGAGGCCGGAACTCGACCTGGTCGTCGCCGTCGACGGCGTGTCGGCGATGGCGGCCACCGCGCACCTGCTGCCCTCGCTGCTGCTGCTGGATCTGCGCCTGCCCGACTGCCACGGCACCGAGCTGCTGGAGCGCATGCGCAAGGTCGCCGGCTGGGAGGACATCCCGGCGATCGCCGTCACGGCCGAGGCCGAATTCATGCCCGCGGGCACCAGCTTCTGCGACGTCTGGCACAAGCCGCTGCGCGTGCCGACGCTGCTGACGCGGCTGGATCGCGTCATTGCGCCCAAGGGCGTCCGCGGCGAATCGCCCCAGGGCACCGCGAAGCGCACCCCCTTCCCGTTCACGCGCACGACGTTCGCGGCCTGAAGCCGCGCCGGCCCGGCGCCGGCCTCCCGTCCATCAACGCTCGATCATCTTCGCGAGCGCGTGCGGGTCGACCGGCTTGAGCATGTGGCCGTCGAAGCCCGCATCCTTGCCGCGCTGACGATCCCCCTGCTGGCCATAGCCCGTCAGCGCGATCAGCAGTGCGCCCGCGGTCTGCGGCATCTGGCGCAGGCGCCGCGCCACCTCGTAGCCGTCCATCAGCGGCAGGCCGATATCCAGCAGCACGACCTCGGGCCGGAACTCGCTCGCGGCATGCAAGGCCTGCAGGCCGTCCTTGGCGCTGTGCACCTCGTGGCCCGACAGCGACAGCAGCATCGTGGTGGTCTCGACGACGTCGACGTTGTCATCGACGACCAGGATGCGGCGGCCCACCGTGGCGGCCGGCAGGCGGCCGGCGCTGTCCTCGACCACCGTCGGGTCGACGACCTCGCCCAGGCACGGCAGGTGCACGCGAAACCGCGAGCCCTGCCCGGTGCCCGCGCTGATGGCCACGACATCGCCCCCGTGCAGCTGCACCAGCCGCTGCACCAGCGTCAGGCCCACGCCCAGGCCGCCCTGCGTGCGATCGAGCGCGCGCTTGCCCTGCTCGAACAGCTCGAACACGTGCGGCAGCAGCTCGGCGTCGATGCCGATGCCGTTGTCGCGCACCTCCAGCAACGCGAACTCGCCGTC
>FTIR01000505.1_pt3 | contig 19976 bp, 21 predicted proteins | sample 1658041 | NCBI WGS metagenome assembly FTIR01 (sample SAMEA3914793, study PRJEB12502) | metagenome | biome: forest; material: soil | place: Canada | collected 2011-07-03 | depth 0.3 m | reverse complement strand
TCGACGCCAAGCTGCGCACCGAGTTGCGCCGCGAGCTGAAGGCGCTGCACCGCGACCTCGGCGCGACGATGGTCTACGTCACGCACGACCAGGTCGAGGCGATGACGCTGGCCACGCGCGTGGCCGTGATGCGCGCCGGCCGCATCCAGCAGATCGGCACGCCGGGCGCGGTCTACGCGCGGCCGGCCAACATGTTCGTCGCCGGCTTCATGGGCTCGCCCAGCATGAACTTCATCGAGGGCATGGTCGTCGCGACGCCGGGCGAGCCCGCCGTCGCCGCGGTGCTGGGCGTGCGGCCCGAGCACATCACGCTGCACGCCGCCGGCCAGGCCTGGCCCGCCGCCGAAGTGACGCTGGTCGAGGCGATGGGCGCGCACGAGGTCGTGTGGCTGGACATGCAGGGCCACAGGCTGTCGGCCATCGCACCGGCGACCGGCCGCCACCAGATCGGCGACGCCGTGGGCGTGCAGATGAACCTGGATCGCGCCAGCGTGTTCGATCCGGGGTCGCAGGAACGCCTCGAACTGCACGCGTCCGCGTTCTATCATCGGCCGCACTGATGAAACAGCCCCCACGTTCGCTGCGCTCTCTGCCCCCCGAGGGGGCGCGTCATCGCCTTCGGGCGGCCGGGCGGCTCTGACATGGCAACCATAAAAGACGTCGCAAAGCTGGCCGGCGTGGGCGTGGGAACCGCCTCGCGCGTGATCAGCGGCAAGGGCTCGTTTTCGCAGGCCGCGGCGACGCGCGTGGAGGCGGCCGCGCGCCAGCTCGGATTCCGCCCGAGCGCGATCGCGCGCGCGTTGTCGCTGCAATCCACCGGCACCATCGGCGTGTTCGTGCCCGACTTCAAGGGCCCGTTCTACGGCCCGCTGCTGGACGCGATCGACGCCGAGCTGCGCCTGCACGACCGCCACATGGTCGCCGCCAACGGCTGCGGCGACGAGGACACGCGCCAGCAGTCGCTGGACGGCGCCCGCTTCCTGATCGAGCGCGAGTGCGACGGCATCATCCTGTGCAGCAACGCGTTGCGCGACGCCGACTTCGCCCAGTTGCGCGACGACTTCCCCAACCTGGCGATCGTCAACCGCGACGTCAAGGGCATGAAGACCCACTGCTTCACCGTCGACCACCGCGCCGCCGGCCGGGCCGCCGCCGATGCGCTGCTGGCCCACGGCCACCGCCGCATCGCCGTGATCTCGGGGCCGGCCGGCGTCGGCGACAACAAGCAGCGCCTGCAAGGCCTGTTCGACCGCCTCGGCGAAGCCGGCATCGCGATGGACACGGTGCTGGTGGAGGAAGGCGACTTCAGCGCCCCCTCGGGCTGGGCCGCGTGCGAACGCCTGGTGGCGCGCAAGCCCAAGATCACCGCGCTGTTCTGCGCCAACGACCAGATGGCGATGGGCGCCATCAGCCATCTGGGCCACCACGGCATCCGCGTGCCCGCGCAATGGTCGGTGATGGGCTACGACGACTCCGACGTCGCCGCCTTCCTCTCCCCGCGCCTGACCAGCGTGCGCATCCCGATCGCCGAGATGGCCCTCAACGCCTGCCGCATGCTGCTCAACACCCGCTTCGGCTCCGAACTGGCGGTGTCGCGCAAGTTCGTGCCGACGGTGGTGATGCGGGATTCGCTGGCAAGGGCGCCCTGACAGGCGCGCAGGGTCGGGGGTTCAGGGCAACTTCTGTTCGCGACCCCAAGCTGCCAGTCGAGGGGTCGAGGTTGTCCACCCTAAACCAGACGTTGGGGCAACAAATCCATGACTCAACGCAATGTCGTTACTGCCCATATGCGAAGGCCAAGACCAACACCGAGGATCGCGTACTGGGTCAGCATTTCTCGCGTAAGGGCGCGCGGACCTTGGCTGGGACGCCAAGCTAACCGCGCACTGCTGCGAGCTGTCGGGTTCGTTCAACGGCGCTCGCAACGCAGCCGCGTCCGCTGGATCGTGTGCCGACCCGGCACCCGCCACATCATTTCCAACCGCGATTCCGTTCCAATCCCGAAGCGTTCGAATTCGCCGCAGCGTACGAACGGGTTTCGTGAGGTAGACCGCGGGCAGTCCACAATTGCGTTTCCTGGCCGCCAGCTTGATCTTCGTGCGGCAGACCCCGTGGAGGTGACAGATGGATTTGCCTGACTTTACCGATCAATGGCAACTGCAGCGACAGCAACTCTTCAAGTCCGTGCCCCCCGAGGGGCGGAAAGTCCGATATATGGACAAGGAGTTTCTGGTCTACCCCAACACCTTCTGGCCGTTCGCCGACAGCCTGCCGCTGGTCAAGCATTTCCAGATCACGCTGGGCGAAAGCGTGCTGGACGTGGGTACGGGCTCGGGCGTGATCGGCGTCTTCGCCTGCTACCGAGGCGCGGCGCGAGTGGTGGGCGTGGACATCAACCCGGCGGCCATCCGGAGCGCGACCCACAACGCCGGGATGCATGGCTTTGCCGGCACCATGAAAGTGCTGCAGTCCGACCTTTTCGACGCACTGGGCGACCAGCGTTTCGACGTCATCACGGCCAATCTGCCGTTTCGAAACAAGCCGGCGCACGATGTGGTGGCGATGTCCCAATGGGACACCGACTTCAAGACCAATACGCGCTTCTTCGAAGGGGTTGGGCGTCACTTGAACCCCAAGGGGCGCATCTATTTCGTGCAATCCAACTTCGGTGAAATCGAGGCCATGATGCGCCTCGCGCAGGCGGCGGGATTGCAGGTCGCGGAGCTGGCTCGCGAATCCATCGACGACACCCGGCGCCAGGAATTCATCGTCTACCAGATGGCCCTGGCTTGATCGTCGGCCACCATGGACAGCAGTCTGCTGACCATCAAGTCGCGCCGCGATGTCCCCCGCACGGAACTGGACTTGATGGTCCGACGAGTGGTGGTCATCTTGTCCGGCTCGCGAGGCGGGTCCACCCTCTTGAAGGAGACCCTGGCCTTACACCCTCGCGTCGCCTCGCTGGACGGGGAGTTGGACCCGCTCCTGGACTTGTCCGGTAACGGCTTCAATCACAATTCCGATAGCGACTGCATCGAATTGGTGGCCAATGCCGCGGAGCTGGCCAGCAGCATCCTGGACGAGATTTCGTTTGCTTCGGCGGAGATCCTCGACACCAACCTGCTGCTGAGGAAATGGAAGAACCGGCTGGTACTGCAGTTCCCTTTGTACTTTCTGGATGGCGATGCCTACCGCCGCCTCGAGCAGTCGCTGGCGGCTGCACTGAGCCTGTTCGAACGTGAGGACCGCCGCAGCGACGCCGAGCTGCAACGCCAGGTTCTCTCCGCCGTATTCAGCGACGAGCCATGGCGGATCAGCTACTACGACGGCCACGCGAAGCCGGGCGCGAACCTGCACTTTGACGAGCCCCTGAAGATCGAGGAGCCGCCATTCGTGGTGCCGACGCTCAGGCGCCGGCCGTTCGCCCTGGCCGATGCGCGGGACTCGGTGCTGCTCTTCAAGTCCCCATCCGATGCCTATCGCATCGGCATGTACGAGCGATTGTTCCCCAATGCCGAGGTGACCTACATTCACCTGACACGGGGCTTCGCGCAGTCCGTCAACGGTCTGATGGACGGTTGGCTCTACCCGCTGGGCTTCTTCTCGCACGATCTCAGCAAGATCGACTGCGAACTCGCCATCCAGGGCTATTCCGACCGGGTGTCCTTTGGCCGCAAGTGGTGGAAGTTCGACCTGCCACACAATTGGAGAAGGTTCATCCGTGCGAAGCTGGAGGAGGTATGCCTGAACCAGTGGTACTCTGTCCACGAAGCCATCCTGAAGCGCGGCGTCTGCACCCTGCGTGTGTCCTTCGAAGACTTCGTCGCCAGCCCCGCCGCGGTGCTGAGGCAGATCACGGACCACCTGGGCCTGCCCGCCATGGCTCCGCCAGGCGGGCTGCCCATCAAGATGGCGACTGAACCACCGCGTTCCAGACGCTGGCACAAGAGAGGCCCCATGCTCATGAACCTGAGCCGGCGGCCCGAGGTGCGCGAAATGATGGGCTTGCTCGGCTACTCCATGGACTCCGACACATGGTTGTGAATGCAAGGCTTCTGCTGCCCTACCTGATGGGCCAGCGCCGCGACGGCCTGCGCCGTGTGCTCGACATCGACCTCCATCCTTGGGAGGTACTGGGGCTCGACCTGCCGCATGAAGCGCGGATCGACGACTCCATTGCGAAGCTACGTAGTCTGGGCAGCCTCTACGCCTTGCTGGCTGCGCGCGTCGCAACACTGGCCAGCAGCGGCTGCAGACCGGTCAGCCTCGCCGGCGACTGCGTCTCCAGCCTGGGCATGCTGGGCGGGCTGCAACAAGCCGGCCAGCCGCCCGATCGCGTGCTCTGGCTCGACGCCCATGGCGACTTCCACACGTGGTCCACCACCCAGACCCAGTACATCGGGGGCATGCCCCTGGCCATGTTCGTCGGCCGGGTCGACCACGGGCTCGATCCACGCAGCCAGGCGGCGTTCGCTTGCCTGTCCACCATCGGCGTGCAGCCCTACCCGCAGCGGCAAATCGTCCTCGCCGATGCGCGCGACCTCGACCCGGGCGAAAGCGAAGCCCTGCTGAGCTCCCGGATCCTGCGCTGCCCGCTTGGCGAAGTGCTGGGGCATCTGCGGCCGCAGGAACGCATCTATCTGCACTGGGACACCGACGTCATCGACGACCCGGCTCGCATGCCCGCGCTCAAATACCATGTCCAGCGCGGCCCCAGCGCCGCGGACATGGCGGCATTTTTCCAGGCCCTGCGCTCTTACAACGTCGTCGCCGTGTCCGTCTCCGCCTGGCACGCGGAACAGGACGGCGACAACCAGACTGCCCGGGCCTGCCTGGAGATTCTGAACACCCTGCTTGACGCCTGACGCCGCGCCGCGAGCCACTTGCCGAGGCTGCCGGCGGCGATCCTTCGTGCCTGCGCTGTCGTCTGCTGCAACTGATCGAGTCGGGTTCAGGCGCTACGTCTTGTTTCTCTCCAACAGGCGCCGGACCAACGGGACAATTTCGCGGAATGCATTCTCTTTCTGGATGACTGCAAACACGCCCAACGCACGTGCTCTTTCGCGTAGATCATCGGTGATCAGCCCCGTACTGATCGCGATGGGCAAGTCAGGATTCAATGCGGCGGCCTCGCCGGCCACATCAAGTCCTGAACGACCGGGCATGTTGTAGTCGGTGATGAAGACATCTACTCCCGCGGTCGCGTCCTTGATGAATGCCAACGCTGCGGAGGATTCAAGGAAGCCGCTGCAACGATATCCGGCTCTCTCGAGGATTCGAACCATGACCAGCATGACTGTCGCGTCATCGTCGAGATAGACAACATGTTCGCCGTGTGCCCCTGCCAGCGCTGCCCGCTCGAGAACTGCCGGCAAGGCCTGGGGCTCGGAAGTCGCTGGCAGGTGGACGTGGAAGGTGCTGCCCCCGCCAAGCAGGGTGTCCACGGTGATGCTGCCGTGGTGAGCCGCGACGATCCCGTGAACCACGGACAATCCCAGACCCGTTCCCTGGCCGGTTGCCTTGGTTGTGAAGAACGGCTCGAAAACTCTTTCGAGCGTCCGGACGTCCATCCCGGAGCCAGTGTCCCTCACCCAGAGATGCGCGTAGGCGCCCGCATCCAGGCCGCGCGTCCGCGCGTCCGCGGCATCGATATCGGCGGCTTCGAGGCCGATGACGATCAGGCCGGCTTTGTCATGCAGCGCATGCCAGGCGTTCGTGCACAGGTTCATCAACACCTGCTGGAGTTGAGTCGCGTCGGCGTGGACGTACAAGGGCGCTTCGGCAAGGTCTTGCCGAAGCTCGACACCTGCGGGCAGCGTCGCGCGAAGGAGGCGGAAGGACTCCTCCACGATGGGCTTCAGGGCCATGTTTTCCAACTGCTGCGGTCGACGACGACTGAAGGTCAGTATTTGTCGCACCAGGTCGCGCGCACGCAGACTTGCCAGTTGAATCTCTCCGAGAGCGGCTTGCACCGGATGGTGGGGTTCGAGATCGAGCATGGCGAGTTCGATATTGCCCAGGATCGCGCCGAGAATGTTGTTGAAGTCGTGCGCGATTCCGCCGGCCAACGTGCCGAGCGATTCCATCTTCTGGGCCTGATGGAGCTGCGCCTCGAAGCGGCTGAGTTCAGCCTCCGCCTGGCGGTGCGCCGCTCGCCGCGCGGCCTGTGCCAACTCGCGTTCGAGTGCCGGGCCGAGGCGTCGCAAGTTCTCCTTCATCACATAGTCATTGGCGCCGGCCTGCATCGCGGCAACCGCCGTCTCTTCGCCGATCGTCCCCGAGACGAAGATGAATGGAATGTCCATGCCCGCACTGCGGAACTCGGCCAGCGCTTGCAGGCCGCTGAAACCTGGCATGCTGAAGTCGGAAATCAGGGCGTCCCAAGGGCCTTCAAGCAGCGCTTGCCGCAGCGACGGCAGATCCTGCACGCGCTGTGCTTCCGGTGCGAAGCCTGCCTTGCGGAGCACCCGCATGGCAAGGCGGAAGTCGTTCTCGGAGTCTTCGACCGCGAGAATCTTGATCGGGCGCCCGTTCACGATGGTCATTGCGGAGGCGGAACCTGATTGAGCGCCAGCCAGTAGATGCCGAGGATCTTGACAGCCTCAAGGAACTCGGCGAAGTCGACCGGCTTGCGAACGTAGCTGTTGGCGCCGAGTGAATACCCGGCGATGACATCTTGCTCCTCCTTGGACGATGTCAATATGACCGTGGGCAGGAGTGCCGTTCTCGGATCGGCGCGCATGGCCTTGAGCACCCCCAATCCGTCCAGCTTGGGCAGCTTCAGGTCGAGAATGACAAGCGTCGGCGGCGCCGTGCCCCTGTCCTCATAGGCGCCGCGCGCGAAGAGAAAATCGAGCGCCTCGACGCCGTCGCGGACCACGACGACCGGGTTCATCAGATGACTGCGTTTGAAGGCGCGCAGCGTCAACGTGACGTCGTCGTCGTTGTCCTCAACCAGCAGGATGGTCTTGTTCTCTTCGTTCATCGTCTTGCTCCCTAGTACTGAAATAGAAAGTCGCCCCGAGGCCAGGGGATGCTTGAGCTCCCAGCGACCAGCCGTGGCGATGCATCACGCGCTGTACGGTGGCCAAACCGACCCCGGTGCCAGGGAAATCGCTCTCGTGATGAAGGCGCTGGAACGCACCGAAGAGGCGGGAGGCATAGGCCATGTCGAATCCGGCGCCGTTGTCGGAGACAAAATAGACTTGCTCGCCGCCCTCTTGCCGCGTACCGACGCGGATGACAGCCTCTTCGACCTTGCCGGTGAACTTCCACGCGTTGGCGAGCAAGTTCTGGAGGGCGATCGCGATCAACTCGCGGTCGCCTCGAACGAGGATGCTTTTCTCGATTTCCCATCTGACCTGACGCTCGGGCTCGGCTCTGACCAATGTCGAGGCGATCTCTTCGGCCATTGCGCTGAGGTCGATGTCCTGGATGCGCAGTTCGGCCCTCGTGACCCGCGCCAAGCCGAGCAACTCGTCGATCAGGCGGCCCATCCTCTGGCTTGCCGCGCGAATGCGTTGAAGGCTGTCGCGGGCCTCGTCGTCAAGCCGGTCCCCATAGTCCTCCAGGAGGGCGAGGGAGAAGCCATCCATGCTTCTCAACGGGCTGCGCAGGTCGTGGGAAACCGAATAACTGAATGACTCGAGTTCCTTGTTCAGCACGACGAGGTCTCGATTGCTGACTTGCAGTCTGCTGAAGGAATCTCGCAGGGCGCGAGTCATCGCATCGAAGTGGCGGGCCATGTCCCCCAGTTCGTCGGAACGCCCCGCATCGAGTTCGAACAACCAGTTGCCGGCGGCGACCTCGCGAGTCGCCAGCTCCAGACGCGCAATCGGACCCAGCACGTCGCGCCGGAACAACCAGGCAGTCGCGACGGTCAATACCGCCATCACCAAGAGCCCCAGCCCCGTAATCAGGACGACGCGATGTTGCGTCTCGTCTATCCGTGCCCCCGCATCATGGATGAGTTGCTCGGCCTCCACGAGGCTGTTCTGCTGCAGGATGAGTATCCGGCTCGACAATTGCGCTTCGAATCGGCGCTGCACGTCGTCGACGGTGCCCGTCCCGGTTGCCGCTTCGACTTCGCTGAACAGGCGGTGGCTGACTTCTCCCTGGCTCCGGAGGCTCGCCAATATGTCAGCGGCTGCACCGTCGAGTGGAACAGGGTTTGCGAACAGGCTCTCAAGCCTTTTCCACACGATCTGCTCTTGCAATCGTGCACGATCGCGTCGATTGAGCAGGTACTCGAAGCTCACCATGCGCATGTTGTTGAGCGCATCAACGATCTCGACGCTCTGACGCCGTTGGGCGACTGCTGCGTTAACCTGGGTGTTGGCCCAGGCTATGCTGACGGCAATCAGCATCATCGTGCTGAGCATCAGGGTGGCTGCAAACGTGGCTTTGGTGCTGATCTTCATCGGACCACCGTCACGCGCTCCGGACTCACCGCGAGCAACGTGTCCAGCGCGAGATGGGAAACGAAATTGGGCATGGGCTGACTGGGGGCGTAGTTTCGCGCCATCGCCCAAGTCGCTACATCCTCAAGCGTGACCAGTTGGGCCTGTTGCTGTTCGACCTTGAGGGTCACGTCCTGCCAGGACGGATCGAAGGTTCCGGGACTCAGCTTCAACAATCCGGCAAGCGTCTCCTTGGCCAATTCCGAATTGGCATTGACGAAGGCTTCGGCGTCCAGCAGCGCTCGCACCACGTGACGCAACTCCCGCTGGTGGGCCAGCACATAGTCTCGCTGGCCGACGAGCACGTAGTTCTGCGCATAGGCGTCGGGGGCATGGAGCGAGACGACGAGGTCGCCAAAGGCAAGCTCGGCCTCATGCCGAACAGGCTGCCAGGCGGCGATGCCGTCCACGAGGCCATTGCGCAATGATTCGATGAGCCGTGAAGGCGGCAGGTCGATCAGCTGGATCGATTGCGGCGCTATGCGATTGCGCACCAGAAAGGCCCAGAGAAAATACTCGCCGCTCGTCCCCAGCGTGACGCCTACTCTGCGCCCGCGCAGATCGCCGGGCGTGCGTATACCGCGATCGATACGCCCCAAGACGGCAAGCTCGTTCGAAGCGTTGGCCACTGATGCAACGATGCTCAGTGGTGCGCCCTTGAGTACCTCGACGACGACCGGTACGTCGGCGGCGACAGCCAAGTCGGCTTGCCCCCGCAGAAGCTCGGCCAACGCGGCTTTGCCATAGGTCTGCGGGAGCAAGGTCACTCCCAGCCCTCGATCGCGGAAGAATCCGCGCGCCGAGGCGATATGGATCAGGCCGGCATGCGGTACGAGGGGAACGGCGATGCGGACGTTCGATTTCGATGCTTCGGGAGCGACGCTGCGACGATTCAATGCGTACAGGGACCCCAGCAGCGCGGCCGCGCCCCCGACAACCAGGGCGCGGCGACGCATCAAAACAGACAGGATCCGAGCGTGCACCTGCATCTCCCTTACCAACTCGCCTCAGCGCAGTGCGTCCGGGAAATGAGTTGGCGTTGTCGGCCACACCCGAGCAGACCAAGCGTACGCGACCGCACCTTCGTCGACCAGCCTTGTCGATGAACCGTGGGCGTGCGCCGCCTTGAGACCCGTCTGGGACATGGCGGCTGACTTTGCGCGATTCCGGCACAGGGCGCCGTGGGGACCGCAAGACAATTGAACGAGAGGCCGCGCAAGACGACTGGCTTCCACAAGCCCCCTGAGAGCTTCAGCAGAGCTGTTGCGTTGCGCATTGAACCCGACGCGCTGTTGCTGGCTGCAGAGGGCCGCGAACATCAGGCAGCCCTCTCGGCCCGCATGGCCGTTCTGCGCGCCAAGGGCAGCGCCGGCGTAGTGGCACGCGCTTGTTGCCGCCGCCGGCGTCGAAACCAGCGGCGAGCGCGCTGTCGGAGCCGCTCGTCTCGATCTCGGCGCTCAAACGATGGATCGACGCAAGGACGGCCACGCACGCCGCGAGGCCGGCGTCATCGACGTGGAACGCAGTGACTTGACCGAAGACGGTGCGGGCCACCAGTCCGCGCTGCGCGCCGCGAAGGGGCGCGGTGATGGGGTCGAAAGCTTCGTTGGCATGCATGCGGGGCCTCCCTGCACCTATGGGGCGAGCACGGACGGCGCGGCTTGCCCTATCCGAGCGCGCTACACCGTTGCAGAACCGTTGACGGTTTGCAGACCCTCACAACTGCATGCATCGACGGCCCGGTGGAACCAGACGTCGTTGTTTTTGACGAACAATTCATTGCCTGAAACTCGTTGCCCCGTCGGACCCCGAGTCGTGACTGGATAGTAGACGATTTTGTTCGATGCGTCGTCGCTCCAACGTGTCGGAAGGCGGCGCAGTCTGGCAATTCGTTGACGCTCTGACGCCCAATATTCGATGGGCCCTGGACATCCCGGATAGTGAGAACCTCGCGCGCCAGAACGGAATAAATGGCTGGCTTCCGACATTGAGACGTAGGAATGGCAATGACGAGCATCAAAATCAGGGTCAACGGCAGTTGGGTGACCGAACATGGCCAACTGCAGGTACCCATCGGTTGCCTTCGTCATCAGAAGTTTGATGATTGGCAGACCGCCGCCTGAGCGGTGGACGACCCTATAGCCAACGCTCACGAACTTCCGCCGCCGGCTACGGAAGTTGCAGCGCCACATCCTCCGCAGGGTGAGCGGGGATCTAGACACCGCCCGACCAGAACACAAACACAAAAAGCAGCAGTAGTGTTTCCGCGAATAGGCCCAACTTCCTGAGCCACCCGGGCATTTTCTTCGCGTAGGCCAACGAGGCCAAACTGGCGAGTAAACCCACTGTTGGCAGAACTCCGTACAAAACCAGGTGCGGGCGCAATGGGAGGCCGGGTTCTCGGTCATGAAACGCGATCAGCCCGTCGATTCCGGATAAAACAAAGCAGGCCCAAAGGAGCGTCAATACCGCTGCGAATGGCAGGCCCGCAGACCAGAAGCCCTTATCGCTCTGTTCGATCGATTCATGACTTCCCACGCAGTTGTGTCCTTGGATTTAGGCTGCGTCAATGACGACCAGCCTACCCTAAAGCTGCCCGTCGCGAGTGACCGGAAATGGCCGTAGCGCGCCGCCCATCGCTCACGGTTATTTCAGGAACCTCAAGTAAAACGCGCCGAAGACCAGGACGATTCCTACGTTGACCATCAGCCGTCCCCAGAAACGGTCCCTGAAGAAGAGCACATCTACGCCGGTGATGACGACCGTCATGATCACGACGTAGAGCACGATCGCCGTGGATCTTCCCATTTTCGCTGTCCTCTGGGCGCCTGGCGCCAGTTGTCTTCAATGGTCTTCTGCCGGGCCGACACCCAGCCTGATGGCGGCCGATCGCGCGAGTCTGCTCCTGGCCGACTTGCGTCCTCGGCACCGGTAGCCAGGAGACCCCCGAGGCGTTTGCGGACATCCGACCGCTATGCGGAGCAACGGCGCTGCTGACCTGCACGCGGCCCAACGCGCGACGGGCGCTGCCGAGCGGGCACAGGACAGCCGCGAGTGAGTTCCGGTCGAGCCGCTCCACCATGGGCAACCATGGCGAGCGGCTCGGCCTGAAACGCAAAGATCGCGCTCGCCCGGGCGCCGTCGGCCGGGCCACCGTCGGAGTCCTCAGCGGCTCAGGTAGAAGCCCATCGGGATCAGCTCGACGGCCCATCCGCCTTCTTCGCCAAGGGTGGCGGCCGGGTGCATGGATGCGATGCGCAGTGCCTCGTCCTCACTGTCCGCCTCGATGATGAACAGGCCGCCGACCACTTCCTTCGACTCGATGTAAGGCCCGTCGGTGACGTGCGTCTTGCCGTTGCGCGGACGAAGCGTTCTCCAGCTCTCCAGATCGCCAAGCGACGCGGAAACCAGCACTTTGCCCGTAGCGCGCATCCTCTCGTCCAATGGCGGGCACTGGCTGACCAATGCCTTGACGTCGTCAGGCGCCATTGCGGTAAATTTGTCAGGGGTGAAGTAGGCGAGGCCGAGGTATTTCACGAGCGATCCTTTTGGGTGGTCATGCACTGACGACGAAGATGAAGGCCGCAAATCGACAAACCCTGGAAGAAATTCGCACGTCGCCTCGACCGGCCCGACCCTGGATGACGGCCTGTCAGGTCGCCGCGAACCCGCCGTTCGCCAATGTCCGGTCGTGGCCCGTCAGCGGCGATCTGAACGAGCGGTGGCTCTGGCGGCCCGAATCTGTTCACGAAGCCTGCTCAACCCGTCCAGTAGGACATCATCCTCGACGTAGAAGATTTCCGGACAGGGTTCCGCCGGCCGAACAGCGTTGACGAGCAATTGCCCGAGGCGAAGATCAGGCGACTCCGCCCACACCGTCCGCAGTGCAGCCAGTGCGTCATCAATTCGAGCAGGGTCTCTCATGTCTGCCAGCGCCGCGCGCCTCCGTTGGTCAGGTCATCATTCTGGATGGCAACGGGCTCGCCGGGAAGCGTGTTAGCGGACGGTCGCGACCGACTGCACATGGCCGGCATGCGTCTTCTGCGCCGACGGCCTGGCCGGACGCTCTGTTGCCAACCGGCAGCCGACTGCTGTGCTTGGCATAGCCGACCTTGGCGCCCCGCCGGCCTGCAGCGCAGGTCGACCAAGACCTGATTTCACAGCGTCAGTTCGGGCGACCGGAAATTGAAGTTCGCGCTATCGACAGTGGGCGGCCGGTCTCAACTGCGGACACCGGACGTCCCATGGACATGGGGACGAGGCAAGGACCAGCAGTACCGGCGAGCTATCGAGTTTCAAGCAGGCTCACGACGCCAAGCCGGCGCCAGACATCTCGTGGGACGATCGAGCCATTGCCAGTCCAAGCATCAGCAGCACACTGCCTACCAGCATCCAGTTGTCAAGGTCCCAAAACGCGAGGAACAGCGCACAGCCGGCGACGATGCAGATCGAAGCCGCGCGAGCGCGAGCGTCGCGACCCCATAGAACAAGGCCTTGAAGCGCCAGGCCCACGAACGCGAGCTTGGCAAGCGTCGTCGTAAGCAGGAACGCGCCGTGTGGCGAAGTCATTGCAGCGAAGGTTGCGACGGCGCCATCGACGTCGCGTGGATCGACGCGCGCGAGGCCGTCGAAGAACGACGTCCACATGCCGAACAGGCCGCCAAGGTAGATCGTGCCGACCACCGTCGTCACGCACGCCGCGGCGCTGGCTGCAGGGCGGCGCGGGCGGCCGATGCCGTGCAGCATCACCGCCGTCGCGAGAAAGAGCGGCAATGCAAGATATGCGATGACGGGCGGGTCGTGCAGCAGCGGCCGTTGCGAGCCGTGCGCAATCAACCAGGGCACAACGACCTCCGGAGGCGTCGGCACGTAGCGCAGGCGGAAATCGAGGAATTGCGGCAGGCTGCGCAGATGCATGGCGAAGACGAGCACCAGCATCACCGGCAGGAGCATGGGCAGTGCGGCGGAGGCGAACGAGCGGAAGCGGGGTTTCGGCATGAGACTCTGTGAAAATGGAGACGGCCCTTATCATTTAGCGCATCCTCATCGAATTCCACCCGCAACAGGCCAGCCATGTCTCATACCGGACAACAACGCGAAAGTGTCCGGAAGCCCGTCGATCGGCGCATCTCGCGGACACGGCGAAGCATCGACGCAGCCTTTCTCGCACTGCTCCAACGGCGCGGCTACGAGGCCGTCTGCGTGAGCGACATCGTGCGTGAGGCTGATGTCGGCCGAGCGACGTTCTACGAGCACTACACCTCCAAGGACGACCTGCTGCGCGCCCAGCTTCGCTACGTTTGTACGACGATGCTGCGCGGAGGCAGGGACCAGCCGGCCCTGCTCGACGCGACGCCGATGTTCGTGCACGTACGCGACGTCCCGATGCTCTATCGCCTCGTGGCAGGCCGTTCCGCGGCGGCCCGCTCGCTGCGGGTACTGCAGGAGGTCCTGGAGGAACGCGCGGCGTCAATCCTGGCCGAGCGCCTGACAGAAGATGCGTCTCTACGTGCGCCGCTCACGGAGCCAATCGCCTGCCGCCTGATCGTCGCGAACCTGACGGCCCTGCTGGCTTGGTGGACGGAGAACGGAATGAAGGAGACCGCGAGCGAGATGCAGGCGCTCTTTCAGTCGTGCGTCGCCTCGATGGTCGCGCAGCGGGCACCTGAGCGCCCGATGGTGCCAGCCTAAACCCGACGACTGTGGCTGCAGGCCGAGGCGTTTCGAAAGGCGTCAGAGCGGTCGTTGGTCAGCGTCAACTTGTGGCCGCGTGCAGGCTGTTGGCAGGCGGCCCGATCGTAACGCTTTCGACCTCGGGCAGCCGGCCGAAGGGATCGAGTTCGAATGTCCGAAACCGGGCGCCCGAACTGACACCGGTCGAGGGATTGCCGCCCTGGCTGTATTATTTTGACGATGGCACATCGCGCTTGGATCGTCGACTCCGTAGGTGCACCGACATTCGATCGACTGGTGGATGGACTTTCGGGCTCGGAGCTCCAGTCGCTTCTGCTGGAGGTGATACACGCGCGCGCCTTGTCGCGCAGAGCGAAGGACCTTGTGGCTCAGTACGGTCGCGACCCGTTCTGCGTGCCGGCACCCGTCGACCTGCGTGCAATGCTGACCATCGACAGCCACCTGTTGGCGGCCGCAGAGCGCTTCGAGGCTGTCGAACTCTCGCCGGTCGCGCCTATGGGAACCTGCTCGGTCGTCGGACCCACTCATCAGAATCGCGTCCTCTCGGCGCTGCGGGCAACCGAGGTCGTATCGGACCCGACGAACGTTCTGGCGCTGGAGTGCGCGCTGCGGCTGCGAGCGCGTCCGGAGGTGGATCTCCACCTCGCCACGAGCCATCGTGTCGTTCGCGCACAACCGGTTCCAAAACAGCCGGGATTTGCCCAGCACTTTCGCCTGTTTGTTCTTGGGAGCGCGGGCATCGAGCGCAAGGATCACGCCTTCACGATCGAGACGGTCGCCCTGCATGTGCGCACGATCCTCGCGGGCCTTACCCGGCTCGAGCAGCAGGGGTACGCCCTGGGCCGGCGACGCGTGGAAATCCTCGCGTCCCCCGAAAGGCGGGGCCTTGGCGACCACCTCGCCGAGCTCCTGGAGGCTGACCACCAGTTGTTGGAACATCCCTACTACTCAGGCGGACTGCGCTACCGAATCTGGGTGGCCGGGCCCGGCGGAGAGGAGCTGCCGCTCGCGGACGGTGGAACCTTCGACTGGCTGAGCCAGCTCTCATCCAATCGGCGCGCCGTCTTCATCGGAAGCGGACTGGGTTCGCAGTTGATCGCGCTGCGCCTTGGACCCAAGCCATTGTCCTGAACAGGTCACACGGCTTGCAAGGCATGCCGCTCGTGATTGCCGAAGTGTCAATGGAGATCCCCAAAGCCGACAGGCGCCGAAGGCCATCCGGCCCAGGCACCGGCACCGAATTCGGACATCGATCCGATCACGGGCCGGCAGCGACTGCGCCCGCCGGAAGACTGATCGCCAGCGACTGGCCGGTCGCGACCTTACCCGACGCGACCAATTGCCCCAAAGCTGACGCTCGTGACCGTCTGACCCCGGCCGCAAGGAGCCATGCAGAGGCTTGCTGCCCGACTACCCTGGCGCCTGACCTCCAAGGCAATCTGAACCAGGCACTCGGCGGACTCGACGACGCACGAGCAGCCAGGGCAACGTCGAACATCGCGATCGCCCGGCTCGGGACACTCCGACGGATCAGGGCACGAGAGCGAAGGTGACGTAACCGGCACCTTCCTCGGCAAGGTGCTTGATTCCCGACGTGCCTGCACTGATCGCAACGAACTTGAGGTGCCGCTGGGTTTCCTTCGCGTGCTTCGCGAGCTCCAGGGCCGCGGTCATCCTGTCGTTGGCATGAGGCGCCAGATCGTTGTACGGAAGTTCGAGGTTCGCTCCGGCTGTCATGAGCGAATTCAGGTAGGCGGGTTTGAGCGTGATGTTGAGCAAGTGACGTCTCCGTGGTTTTCGGACAGCATGGTCCCGGGTCGGCTTCCCATCGGCCGATGCCGTCGTCAGGCTACCCCAGACCAGTCACTCGCGAAAGACCGGAACTGGCCGAGGCCGTGAGCGGGCTCAAATTGAAGTCGTCGAGCGCCCGTGTCAAGTCCGGCAGGGAGAAACCCTCCATGGCGATTTTCAGCAATTGTGAATTTCACTCGCCGGGGTTTTTCCCGCCGGTGTGTCTCCGTACAGTGATCTCAAGCCTCAGCGCTCACCCCGCGCCGACAGCCGCTCACGAGGCGTCGTGCGACGCGGCTATCAATCCAGAGTTCACCGAGACCACCATGCAAACCCGTCACCTTGTTTCCGCCGCCGCCATCGCCCTGATCTTCTCCGCCTCGGGCGCCTTTGCCGCCGACGAGGGCTGCCGCACCGTCGCCAATGGCGTCCAGAAGTGCGACGTGCAGACCGGCAGCGAACGCAGCCGCGACGCCGTGGTGGCCGAGATCCACAGCGCCCGCGCGGACACGTCGACGGGTTGTCGCACCGTCGCGAACGGCGTCCAGAAGTGCGACGTGCCGACCGGTGGCGAGCGCAGCCGCGACGCCGTGGTGGCCGACCTCCACGGCGGCCCGGCGTACACCATCGCCGGCTGCCGCACGGTCGCCAACGGCGTCCAGAAGTGCGACGTGCCGACCGCCTACGACCGCAACAGCGACACCGCGGTCGCCAGGCTGCACTGATCGCGGAGAGCGGCCGGCGAGCGGCCTACCTGCACGCCTGGACGCTGCGCGGGTCGTCGAACAACGCCGCGAGTCCGCACGCGGACCCCAGCATGCGATCGCCATCGTGGCCCACGCCGGCCACCTCGTGCAGGGGCTGCTTCAAGTCCGGGTGGCGCTGGTGGAGATAGGCCGCGTAGGAACGACCGCGAGCCAGCCGGTAAGGGCCCTGGGCCTCGCCCGAGCATGACTTGTCCAGCGCAGGATGCTGCGGATCGATGTCCAGGCCGCCCAGCAGATAGACGACGTCGCGCTTCACGTAGCGATCCTCGTACGCCTCGGGCGACAGCTGCCGTGCGTAGGGCGGCACGGCGTGCCAGCCGTACTTCCATTGATCGAAGCTCGGGCAGACGCCGGCAGCCGGCGGCGCGAAGCGGCCGTCGGCCTGGGGCCGGTCGGCGCTGAAGTACAGATACGACGACGGATTGGCCACCACGTAGCGGACCTTGACACCCGCCGCCGCCAGCGCCGCTTCGCCCTGCCCGACCACCGCGTAGCGCTGCACCACCTGGCCGCCGCCGGAGTGCCCGGCGATGACGACCTGGGTCAGATGCGGGAAGCGGCGGCGATCGCCCAGCAGCGCCAGCACCGCGTCGATGGCGTCGAAGGAACTGACCGGCGCCGGCCCCACGGCAGCCTCACCGCCTTCCCAGCCTTCGAGGCTCCAGCGCAGGGTGTCGGGCGCCAATCCATGTGCGACGACGTCGCGCTCGGCCAGGAACTGCGGCACGACGAGCAAGGTGTGCGGCTCCTGCGCGGGCACGGCAGCCAGGGCCTTTTGCGCCGAACGCCAGTACACGTCGGCGTCGCGCAGGCGCCCGTGGAAGACCAGTACCGCGCGTTCGATGTCGGCTTGCACGGCGCCATCGCCCAAGGGCCGCGACGCGTAGAGCACCAGGGCGCCATGCCCCGCCGCCGTCCTGACGTCGAGACGCTGGTCGCCCACCGCCTTCACGGGACGCCGATTCGGCGCGTCCTCGCCGGCTCCTTGAGCCAGCCCGCTGCTGGCCAGCAGCCACAGGCACAGTCCGCTGCGAAAGAAAAGTCGGGGGAGGTTCATGGTGCCGAGTTTCGTTCAATCCAAAGGCCACGACGCAGAAGGCGGCAAGCATGAGCTCTCCGTCATCGGCGCTACGATCCATGCTTATTCAAGGAGCCTCGCATGACCCGCTACGCCAACATCCTCGAAACCGTCGGCCGCACACCCGTCGTGCGCATCAACAAGCTCGCGCCCGAGGGCGTCGAGCTGTGGGTGAAGGTCGAAGCGTTCAACCCGCTGGGCTCGGTGAAGGATCGCCTGGCGCTGGGCGTCATCGAAGCGGCCGAGAAGAGCGGCGAGCTGAAACCGGGCCAGACGGTGGTGGAGGCCACCAGCGGCAACACCGGCATCGGCCTGGCGATGGTGTGCGCGCAGAAGGGCTACCCGCTGGTGGTGACGATGGCCGAGAGCTTCAGCGTGGAACGCCGCAAGCTGATGCGCTTCCTCGGCGCGAAGGTGATCCTGACGCCGGCCGCCGAGCGCGGCACCGGCATGGTGAAGAAGGCCGCCGAGCTCGCCGCGGCGCACGGCTGGTTCCTGACGCGCCAGTTCGAGAACGAGGCCAACGCCGACATGCACTCGCGCACCACCGCGCGCGAGATCGTCGACGACTTCGCCGGCCAGCGGCTCGACTTCTGGGTCACCGGCTTCGGCACCGGCGGGACGCTGCGAGGCGTCTCGCGCGTGCTCGCGCAGGAGCGCCCGGAAACCAGGATCGTCGTCTGCGAGCCGGCCGACGCGCCGATGCTGACCAGCGGCCTGCCGCAGGTCAGCGAGCCCGACGGCAGCGCCAGCGTCAGCCACCCTTCCTGGAAGCCGCATCCGCTGCAAGGCTGGAGTCCCGACTTCATCGGCAAGCTGACGCGCGACGCGGTGGCCTCCGACCTGATCGAGCGCGTCGTCACCGTCAGCGGAGCCGACGCGATGCACTGGAGCCGCCAGCTCGCGCAGAAGGAGGGCATCTTCGTGGGCACCTCCAGCGGGGCGACCTTCGCCGGCGCGCTGGAAGTCTGCAAGAGCGCGCCCCGGGGATCGGTCGTGCTGTGCATGCTGCCCGACACCGGCGAGCGCTACCTCAGCACGCCGCTGTTCGGCGATATCGCGGTCGACATGACCGAGGACGAGCTGGCGATCATGCGATCGACGCCCGCCAGCCACCTCGCGCCCAAGGCTCAGTGACGCTGCACCGTCTTGTAGATCCCGCAGCCCAGCACCAGGTCGGCGCTGACCGGCACCACGAACGACGTCTTCGGCGCGACCAGCCCCGTCGTCGGATTCAGGAAGTCGTAGTCGACCCAGCCGCCGCCCTGCCCGGCCACGGCCCAGACGTCGTGCGTGAGTCGCGACACGTCGGTGCCCAGGATCTGCGCCGCCGTCTTGCGCAGGTTGTGCGGCTTGCCGGCGAACGCGTGGTACACGAGCGAGCGATCCCACGCGAACACGTACATGTCGCGGTCGGCGAAGCCGTTGGCGATGTCGGTGATCTCGGGCAGGCAGCCTGACCCGCGACGCTTGTAGAGTGCGACCGCCTTCGTCACCAGCGCATGCGCCTCGTCGGCGGTGCCCTGGCGCAGGCGGAAGCTGCCCACCGTGCGCGCGAGCCGCCGTGCGCGCTCGCCCAGGCCCGCGGATGCGGACGAGGTCTGTTCGACCATCGTCGCGTTCTCCTGCGTGATGTCGTCGAGGCCGCGGATGGCCTCGGACATCTGGCCCAGGCTGTTGCTCTGCTGTTCGGCCGCCGACGTGATCGCGCGCACGTTGCCGGCCACCTCGCCGATGCCCGAGACGACGCTGGCGAGCAGTTCGCCCACCTCGTCGATGCGCGACGCACCGGAGGCCACCTGCGCGCTGGACGTGGCGATCAACGCCTTGATCTCCTGCGCCGCACCGCTGCTGCGCAAGGCCAGCGTGCGCACCTCGGCGGCCACCACCGCGAAGCCGCGGCCATTCGCGCCGGCGCGCGCCGCTTCCACGGCGGCGTTGAGCGCGAGGATGTTGGTCTGGAACGCGATGCCGTCGATCACGCCGATGATGTCGTGCACGCGTTGCGAGCTGGTGCGGATCGCGTGCATCGTCGCCACGGCCTCGCGCATGCGGCTGCCGCCCGATTCGGCCATCTCGTGCACGCGGCTCGCGAGCTGCTCCACGGCACGGGCGTCCAGCGCGTTCTGCTTCACCGAACCGCTCAGGTCCTGCACGCTGGCGGACGTCTGCTCCAGGCTCGCGGCC
>FTIR01000489.1_pt2 | contig 20134 bp, 19 predicted proteins | sample 1658041 | NCBI WGS metagenome assembly FTIR01 (sample SAMEA3914793, study PRJEB12502) | metagenome | biome: forest; material: soil | place: Canada | collected 2011-07-03 | depth 0.3 m | reverse complement strand
GGCGCCAACATGCTCTTCATCACCGCCGGCATGGGCGGCGGCACCGGCACCGGCGCCGCGCCGGTGATCGCGCGCGTGGCCAAGGAGATGGGCATCCTCACCGTGGGCGTCGTCACGAAGCCGTTCGAGTTCGAGGGCAACCGCCGCATGAAGTCGGCCGACGCCGGCGTCCAGGAACTGGAAGCCAACGTCGACTCGCTGATCGTGGTGCTCAACGAGAAGCTGCTGGAAGTGCTGGGCGACGACGTCACGCAGGACCAGGCCTTCGCGTACGCCAACGACGTGCTCAAGAACGCCGTCGGCGGCATCAGCGACATCATCCACATCCCGGGCCTCGTCAACGTCGACTTCGAAGACGTGAAGACGGTGATGAGCGAACCCGGCAAGGCGATGATGGGCACCGCCATCGCCACCGGCCCGGATCGCGCGACCAAGGCGGCCGACGCCGCCGTCGCCTGCCCGCTGCTCGAAGGCATCGACCTGTCCGGCGCCAAGGGCGTGCTGGTGCTGATCGCGGCCTCGCGCTCGACGTTCAAGCTGTCGGAAAGCAAGCTGGCGATGAACACGATCCGTCGTTACGCGGCGGAAGAAGCGCACGTGATCTTCGGCACGGCCTACGACGAGACGCTGGGCGACCAGCTGCGCGTCACGGTGATCGCCACCGGCCTGTCGCAATCGCGCCGCGCCCAGGCGCCGCTGACGGTGATCCAGACCAACCAGGCGCTGCGCACCGGCACCGACAACCTGCCGATGATGAACGCGCAGATGCCGCAGACGATGAACAACGCGCCGCTGATGGGCTCCGCCCATGCGCAAGGCGCGCCGGCGATGCCGTCGACGAACCCGGACTACGGCCACCTGGGCACGCCCAGCGTCTGGCGCCATCGCCAGCACGCCGCGGCCAAGGTCGAGGCGCTGAGCTCGCACGGCATGGATGAAATCGAGATCCCGGCCTTTCTGCGCAAGCAGGCGGACTGAGTGATTTGACGGGACAATGCCGACGATGCGCGGACGCATCGTCGGCATCGTCACGCGTGCGAATTTTTCGACTGAGAGGGTGCGATGCGCAAGTTGATCGGTGTGTTGGCGGCCGCGGCCATCGCGAGCTTCGCGGGCGGCGCGCAGGCGGCGTCCGGCACGGAGAGCCAGAAGGTCTGGGACGCGGCCATGGCCGCCGCGAAGACGGGGCCGGTGGATGTGCCCCTGTTCGACCAGGCCGTGCTGCACCTGCCCGCGGGCGAGGTGTTCGTGCCGCAGCCGCAGGCCGACAAGCTGCTCAACTCGATCGGCAACCCGGGCGCCAACCCCGAGATGCCGGGCGTCATCCTGCCGCGCGATCCGAAGGCGACCTGGATCATGGCGGTGCGTTTCCACAAGGCCGGCTACATCAAGGATGACGACGCCAGTACCTGGGACGTCGACGCGATGTTGCGCAGCCTGCGCCTGGGCACCGAGGAGCAGAACAAGGAGCGCGCGAAGCTCGGCGAGCCCACCCTCGAGGTCGTCGGCTGGTCGGAGCCGCCGCACTACGATGCGACGCAGCAGCACCTCGTGTGGGCGATCACCTCGACCATCATCGGCGACAAGCCCGACCCTGCCCCCCAAGTCAACTACAACACCTTCGCACTGGGCCGCCAGGGCTACTTCAGCATGAACATGGTGACGGCGCTGTCCGAGCTGCCCAGGCTCACGCCCGTCGCGCAACAGCAGCTCGCCGCGCTCGAGTACAACGCCGGCAAGCACTACGCCGAGTTCGACCCGAAGACCGATCGCGTCGCCGGCTACGGGCTGGTGGGCCTGGTGGTGGGCGCGGTCGACCACAAGGAGAGTTTCGTCGCGCAGGCGGTGGCGTTCGTCCAGGAGTACGCTGCCTTGATCTTCGCCGCCCTGGTCGTGCTTGCCGGCGTCGTGATCGCACTGCGCCGGCGCAGGCCCGAGCCGGCGCCGGTGGCGAGCCTGGCGGTGCCTCCCGCGGCGCCGGGCTTCGTCAACACGGTGGCCGAAGCGCCGGCCGGCCCGGCGGTGGATCTCGATCTCGGCGAGGGCCCGTCGGCTCCCGCCGCGCCGCGCCATTAGTCCTTCCGCGTCCAACAGACCACGGCGATGTCCCGCATCCTTCTCCTCCTGTTCGCCGGCCTGAAGTTCGGCAAGCTCTTCGGCACCGTCGGCACGATGCTGCTCGCCGTCGGCGTCTACGCGATCGTGTTCGGGTGGCGTTACGCGGTGGGCATCGTCGCGATGCTGTTCATCCACGAGATGGGGCACTACATCGCGGCGCGCCAGCGCGGGCTGCGTGTCGGCCTGCCGATGTTCATCCCGTTCGCGTTCGCGTGGGTCAAGCTCGAAGACGTGCCGCATGACGCCGAAACCGACGCCTACGTCGCGCTGGCCGGTCCGATGCTGGGCACGGTCGGGGCGATCGGCTGCTACTTCCTGGCGCGCAACTACGACACGAGCTGGCTGCTGGCGGTGGCGTACACCGGCTTCTTCATCAACCTGATCAACATGATCCCGCTGCCGCCGCTCGACGGCGGCCGCATCACGGCTGTGCTGTCGCCGCGCATCTGGCTGCTGGGCGTGCCCATCATCGGCCTGCTGCTCTGGTGGCACTTCAGCATGATCCTGCTGCTGGTGGCGATCCTCGCCGCCCCGCACGTGTTCGCGGCGCTGAAATTCGACAAGAACAGCCCCGAGGCGCAGCAGTACTACGCGGTGAGCCCGCGCGTGCGCTGGGAGTACGGCCTGCTCTATGTCGGCCTGATCGCGTTCCTCGCGTACATGACCAACGACGTGAAGCAGCAACTGAGCGGCATCACCCGTCCGGACACCGAGCAGACGCAGTCGGGCGAGGTCTGACGCGAGGCGCACGACGGCGTGGGTGGCATGCGCGTGATCAATTCGATGCAGGTGCCGGGGCGCATGTAGGCACCTTTCGCCCTGTCGGCGCCGGGCCCGGCCCGCATTCCCTACAATCGGCGCATGCTCCAGCAACGCACGCTCAAGTCCATCACCCGCGCCGTCGGCGTAGGCCTGCACAGCGGTCAGAAGGTGGAGATGACGCTGCGGCCCGCGGCGCCGGACACCGGCATCGTGTTCCGCCGCGTCGACCTGCCGCAGCCGGTCGACATCCCCGCCAACGCGACCTCGGTCTCCGACACGCGCATGAACTCGACGATCTCGGCGGGCGGCGATCCCGGCGGTCCGAAGGTGCAGACGATCGAGCACCTGATGTCGGCGTGCGCGGGGCTGGGCATCGACAACCTCGTCGTCGACATGACGGCTGACGAGGTGCCCATCCTCGACGGTTCGTCGGCCAGTTTCGTGTTCCTGCTGCAGAGCGCCGGCATCGTGCTGCAGGACGCGCCCAAGCGCTTCGTGCGGGTGCGCAAGCCCGTCGAGGTGCGACGTGGCGAGGGCGCGTCGCTGGCGTGGGCGCGGCTCGAGCCGTACCACGGCTTCAAGCTGACGTTCGAGATCGAGTTCAACCATCCGGCCGTCGACGCCACCGGGCAGCAGGTGAGCTTCGACATGGGCGGCGGCAAGTACAAGAGCGACATCGCGCGCGCCCGCACGTTCGGCTTCACGAAGGATCTGGACCTGATGCGCTCGCGCGGCCTGACGATGGGCGGCAGCATGGACAACGCGATCGTCGTCGACGACTCGCGCGTGCTCAACGCCGACGGCCTGCGCTACGACGATGAGTTCGTGAAGCACAAGATCCTCGACGCGATCGGCGACCTGTTCGTCGTCGGCCACCCGCTGCTGGCCAGCTACACGGCCTACCGCAGCGGCCATGCGCTGAACAACCAGCTGCTGCGCGCGCTGCTGGCCGATCCCACGGCCTACGAGACGATCACGTTCGACGACGAACGCCAGGCCCCGGCCGGCTTCGCGGAGCTCGCGCCGGCCTGGTAACAGGCGGAAATGCGCGGCGTCAGGGCCGCAGGCGAGAATGCGCCCTGGCCATTCCGCCTCCTGGCGTCCATGTCACTGCGTTCCGCCATCGTCCGCCGCTGCCTGCAGTCCTGCCTGAAGGCCACCGGCCTGCGCGTGGTGAACCTGCCGCACGTGGTCGATGCGCGCGAGCACGTCGATCCGCCGGTGCGCCTGGATGCCGGCTACCTCGTCGTCGACCGCCGGGCATTCGCCCTGATCACGTTTCCAGGCGCGGCCGATGCCGCGGCGGCCGCGTCCCACACCGTCGGCTACGCGACGCTCGCAGGCGTTCTGAGCGCCATCTGCGCGGAACGCATCGGCCTGGCGGGCCGCGCGGCCATGCCCGGGCCGAAGCGCGCCATCGAACTGAGGAAGGCCGGGCGCTGGCAGGAGGTGCTGGACGCCAGCGAGCAGGTGGAGGCGCCGATGCGGGCGTGCCTGCAGGCCTGGCTGGGCGGCTGGCGCTTTGCGCTGTTTCGCGCCGCGTTGCGCGCGCTCAAACGGTTCTGAGTCGAGAAGCTCAATCCCGACTGCGCCGCGGGATAACATAAACTAGTTTATCATTTTCCGCTCAGGATCCTGGCGACACGTCCGTGCCCGGGCGGTCGGTGTGCGGACTGGCGTGGAGAGAGTGCCAGCTCGCGGCCGGCACCGCTTCATTTCCGTTCAAGCCGTCTTTCGCCGCGTCACTCGTTGCGTGACCCAGCGGCGTGCACGGATCCTGTGCAGACCCGGATTTCATTGGCGGAGCCCCGCCGTTCAACAGCTTCGAAGAGAAAAGCCGCATGCCTCATTTCATGGCCACCCGCGCTCCGCGCCTGCCTCATGGATCCGCCGTCGTCCTGGCCGCCTCGTTGATCGTCCTGGCGGCGCTCGCCGGCTGCGGCGACCAGGCGCCTGCCGGCGGCCCGCCGCCGGCGCCCGAAGTGGGCGTCGTGACCGTGGCCCTGAAGACGCTGGACGTGCCCACCGAGTTGCCCGGCCGGGTCGAGGCCGCCCGCGTCGCGCAGGTGCGCGCCCGCGTGACCGGCATCGTGCAGAAGCGCCTGTTCGTCGAAGGCAGCGACGTCAAGGAAGGCCAGGTGCTGTTCCAGATCGATCCGGCGCCGTACAAGGCGGCGATCGACAGCGCCAGGGCCGCGCTCGCGAAGGCGCAAGCCAACGAGCAGCAGGCCACGGGCCTCCTGAACCGCTACAAGCCGCTGCGCGAGGCCAACGCCATCAGCCAGCAGGACTTCGTCAACGCCACGTCGGCCGCCGCCCAGGCGACAGCCGACATCGCCGCCGCCAAGGCCGCGGTGCAGACCGCGCAGCTGAACCTCGACTACGCCACGGTCACCGCGCCGATCAGCGGCCGCATCGGCCAGGCTCTCGTCACCGAAGGCGCGCTGGTCACGGCCGCCGAGGCGACGCAGCTGGCGCTGATCCAGCAGATCGATTCTGTCTACGTCAACTTCACGCAGCCGGTGAGCGACATCACACGGCTGCGCAAGGCGTTCGCCAGCGGCAAGTCCAAGTCGCTGGGCGTGACGATTCCCGTGCGCATCGCGCTCGACGACGGCAGCGAACTGCCGGAGACCGGCAAGCTGCTGTTCTCCGACCTGACCGTGGACCCGACCTCGGGCCAGGTGAACGTGCGCGCCAAGGTGCCCAACGCCGATGGCGCGCTGTTGCCGGGCATGTACGTGCGCGGCCGCATCGCGCAGCAGCAGGTCGACTCGGCCGTGCTGTTGCCGCAGCAGGCCGTGCAGCGCACCACGCAGAACGACACCGTGATGGTGGTGGGCGCCGATGGCAAGCCGTCGGTGCGGGTCGTCAAGCTGGGCGGCACCGAGAACGGCAGCTGGATCGTGCTCGAGGGCCTGAGGCCGGGCGAGCAGGTGATCGTCGACGGGTTCCAGAAGATCCGTCCGGGCGGCACGGTCAAGCCGGTGCCCTGGAACGCGAGCGCGCCCGCCACGGCGGCGCCCGTTGCCAGCGCGGCCGCCAGCCGCTGATCGGGCCCCTCCCATGTCCAAGTTCTTCATCGAACGTCCCATCTTCGCGATCGTGATCGCGTTGTTCGTGATCGTGTTCGGCGCCGTCGCGATCACGCAGCTGCCGATCGCGCAGTACCCGCCGGTCGCTCCGCCCACCATCGTCCTCACCGCCACCTATCCGGGCGCGTCGGCCAAGACGATGGACGAGGCCGTCATCAGCGTCGTGGAGCAGGAACTCAACGGCTCGCCCGGCATGATCTACATGGAGTCGGTCAGCCAGTCCAACGGCACCGGCACCATCACCATCAGCTACGAGCCGGGCACCAACCCCGACCTGGCGCAGGTGGACGTGCAGAACCGGCTGTCGCGCGCGGCGCCGCGCCTGCCCGCGGCCGTCACGCAGCAGGGCGTGCGCGTGGACAAGGCGCGTTCCAACTTCCTGCTGTTCACGATCCTGTCGTCCGACAATCCGGCCTACGATCCGGTCGCGCTCGGCGACTACGCGTCGCGCAACGTGCTGCCGGAAATCCAGCGCCTCCCCGGCGTCGGCCAGGCGCAGCTGTTCGGCACCGAACGCGCGATGCGCGTGTGGGTCGATCCGGCCAAGCTCGTCGGCTACAAGATGGCTATGGACACGGTCAACAGCGCCATCGCGGCGCAGAACGCGCAGGTCGCGGCGGGCAGCATCGGCGACATCCCGAACGTGCTGTCGCAAGGCATCACCGCGACGGTGGTCGTGCAAGGCCAGCTGACCAGCATCGAGCAGTTCGGCGCGATCGTGCTGCGCGCGAACCCCGACGGCTCGTCCGTGCGCCTGCGCGACGTCGCCCGCCTCGAACTCGGTGCGCAGACCTATGCGACGTCGGCGCGCCTGAACGGCCAGCCGTCCACCGGCATCGGCGTGCAGCTGTCGCCCACCGGCAATGCGCTGGCCACGGCCGAAGCCATCAAGACGCGCATGGCGGCGTTGTCGAAGTACTTCCCCGAAGGCGTGAAGTACAGCATTCCCTACGACAGCTCGCGCTTCATCAAGATCTCGATCCGCCAGGTCGTGGAGACGCTGCTCGAGGCCGTCGCGCTCGTCTTCGTCGTGATGTTCGTGTTCCTGCAGGACTGGCGCTATACGCTGATCCCGACGATCGTCGTGCCGGTCGCGCTGCTGGGCACGTTCGGCGTGCTGCTGGCGCTGGGCTACTCGATCAACGTGCTGACGATGTTCGGCATGGTGCTGGTGATCGGCATCGTGGTGGACGACGCGATCGTCGTCGTCGAGAACGTCGAGCGCATCATGAGCACCGAAGGGCTGCCGCCGCTGGAGGCGACGCGCAAGGCGATGAGCCAGATCCAGGGCGCGATCATCGGCGTCACCGTGGTGCTGGTTTCCGTGTTCGTGCCGCTGGCGTTCTTCGCCGGCGCCGTGGGCAACATCTATCGCCAGTTCTCGTCGGTGATGGTGGCCGCTATCGGCTTCTCGGCCTTCATGGCGCTGTCGTTGACGCCGGCGTTGTGCGGCGTGCTGCTCAAGCCGGTGGAAGCCGGCCATCACGACGAGAAGCGCGGCTTCTTCGGGCTGTTCAACCGCAACTTCAACAAGGTGTCGCACGGCTACGAGGGCATGGTCGCGCGGGCGCTGGGCCGCGTCGGCCGCCGCGTGATGCTGCTGCTGTTCGGCTTCATCGTCGTGGGCGTCGTCGCGTTCTTCGTCAAGCTGCCGGCCTCGTTCCTGCCGGGCGAGGACCAGGGCTACCTGATCGTCAACATCCAGCTGCCGCCGGGCGCGACGCGCAACCGCACGCTGAGCGTGATGGAGCAGGTCGAGGGCTACGTCCTCAAGCAGCCCGAGGTGGAGAGCATGGTGAGCGTGCTGGGCTTCAGCTTCTCGGGCCAGGGCCAGAACGCGGCGCTGGCGTTCGTGACGCTGAAGGACTGGGACGTCCGCAAGGGCGCGGAGCACACGGCGCAATCGATTGCCGGACGTGCGTTCGGTGCGCTGTCCAAGGTGCGCGACGCGTTCATCTACCCGCTGAGCCCGCCGCCCATTCCCGAACTCGGCACGGCGTCCGGTTTCAGTTTCCGCCTGCAGGATCGCGGCGGCCTCGGCCACGACGCGCTGCTGGCCGCGCGCAACCAGTTGCTGGGCATGGCGTCCAAGGATCCGATCCTGGCCGGCATCCGCCCGGACGGCCTTGAGGATGCGTCCCAGCTGGAGGTCACCATCGACCGCGAGAAGGCCGCGAGCCAGGGCGTGGACTTCGCCGCGATCAACTCGGCGATCTCCACCGGCTTCGGCTCGAACTACATCAACGACTTCCCGAACGCAGGTCGCCTGCAGCGCGTGGTGGTGCAGGCCGACCAGCAAGCGCGCATGCAGCCCGAGGATCTGTTGCGCCTGAACGCGATCAACGCGACGGGACAGCCGGTGCCGCTGTCTGCCTTCGCGAGCGTGCGCTGGGTCACCGGCCCGGTGCAGAGCGTGCGCTACAACGGTTATCCGTCCATGCGCATCGCGGGCGACGCCTCGGCCGGCCACAGCACCGGCGAGGCGATGGACGAGATGGAGAAGCTGGCGCTGCAACTGCCCGCGGGCTTCGGCTACGAGTGGACCGGGCAGTCGCGCGAGGAGAAGCTGTCGGGCTCCACCGCGCCCTTGCTGCTGGGCTTCTCGATGCTGGCCGTGTTCCTGTGCCTGGCCGCGCTGTACGAGAGCTGGTCGATCCCGATGGCCGTGCTGCTGGTGGTGCCCATCGGCGTGCTCGGAGCCCTGTTGGGTGCCTGGTCGCGCGGCTTTTCCAACGACGTGTACTTCAAGGTCGGCCTGATCACCATCATCGGCCTGTCGGCGAAGAACGCGGTGCTGATCATCGAGTTCGCGAAGGACCTGCAGGCCCAGGGCAAGTCGGCCGGCGAGGCGGCGCTGGAGGCGATCCGCCTGCGCTTCCGCCCCATCATCATGACCTCGCTGGCCTTCATGCTGGGCGTGCTGCCGCTGGCCATCTCCACTGGCGCCGGCTCGGCCAGCCAGCGTGCGATCGGCACCGGCGTGATGGGCGGCATGGCCACCGCCACGCTGGTGGGCGTGGTGTTCGTGCCGCTGTTCTTCGTGCTGGTGCGCAGCCTCTTCAAGGGCAGCAAGCGTCAGCACGACTTCGACGTCACCCATTCGCGTTCGTTCAAGGAATGACGTGAACAAGAACCTCTTCTGGAAATCAAACGCGATGAGCCGTTCCGCCTCATTCCGCCCGCGAGCCCTGCGCCCGACGGCCATGGCCGCGCTGGCATGCCTGCTCGCGGCCTGCAACACCATGGCGCCGCACTACGAGCGTCCGGTGGCGCCGGTGGCGTCGGCCTTCCCGTCCGCGGCGCCGGCTTCGGCCGCGAACACGGGCGTCGCGCCCGCGGCGCAGCCCTGGCAGGCGTACTTCAAGGACGCGCGCCTGGATCAGCTGATCTCGGCCGCGCTCGTGAACAACCGCGACCTGCGCGTCTCGATGCTCAACATCGAGGTGGCGCGCGCCCAGGTGGGCCTGAGCCGTGCCAACGAAGTCCCCAACGTGAACCTGACCGGCGCCCACACGCGCGAGACGGGCTACCCGACGGTCGACACCGTGGGCCTGGCCGTGGCCGGCTACGAGGTCGACCTGTGGGGCCGCGTGCGCTCGCTGACCGACGCGGCGCTGGCGCAGCTGTCGTCCACCGAGGAGGCGCGCAAGGCGGCGCAGATCTCGCTGGTCGCGTCGGTGGCCAACGCGTACTACGCGATGGCCGGCGACCAGGCGCTGCTGGATGTCGCGAAGCAGACGCTGGACACCCGTGCCGACACGCTCAGGCTGTTCCAGCTGCGCTTCGACAATGGTGTCGCCTCGAGCATCGACCTGCAGCTGAACAAGTCGCTGGTCGAGACCGCGCGCGTCGCGTACGTGCAGGCGCAGCGCCAGCGCGCGCTCGACCAGAACGCGCTGGAGCTGCTGATCGGCGGGCCGCTGCCGGCGCAACTGCCCGCCGCCCAGGGCTGGGACGACATGGCGCTGCCCGACGTGCCCGCCGGCCTGCCCTCCGACGTGCTGCTGGCTCGTCCGGACGTGCGCCAGGCCGAGCAGCAGCTGATCGCCGCCAACGCCAACATCGGCGCGGCGCGCGCGGCGTTCTTCCCGACGATCTCGCTGACCGGCAGCTACGGCACCGCCAGCACGTCGCTGAACGGCTTGTTCGACCACGCGGCGTGGACCTTCATCCCGCAGGTGACGCTGCCGATCTTCGACGCCGGCCGCACTCGCAACAACCTGCACGTGAGCGAGGCGCAGCGCGACATCGCCCAGGCGCAGTACGAAAAGGCCATCCAGTCGGCGTTCCGCGACGTGGCCGACGCGCTCGCAGGCCGCGCGACGCTGGTCGACCAGCTGAACGCGCAACAGGCGGAGACGGATGCCGAGGCGGCGCGCTTCAAGCTGTCCGACATGTTGTTCACCAACGGCGTGGCGAGTTCGCTCGACCAGCTGGACGCGCAGCGCTCGCTGTTCGCGTCGCAGCAGGCGCTGGTGCAGGTCAAGCTGGCGCTGCTGCAGAACCGGATCGCGGTCTATCGCGCGCTGGGCGGTGGCTGGACGGACGCGGCGACGCCGGCGTCCTGATCAAGATCGTGAAAAGCGCGATCGGACGCGCGCGCTGAAGGCGAAGTTCGCGACCTGGCCCGTGCACGTGACGGCGCGGCCGAGTGCGGCGATCCGGGCCACCACAGCGGCCGCGAATTCCTCGTTGTCGAAGTCGGCGAGGACGACCCCCATGCCGTCCTGGATGTCCAGGGTTCGCACCAGGAGCGCCGCCAGCGCTTCGGGGTCGTGCGTGCCTGGCCGGTGGCTCCTCGCGCGCTCATCGGCCGATCCCTGCGCCACGATGACGATGCTGTCTGTTCCCGCCATGTCGGCGGGCGTTCTTTCGCTGGCGCCCCTGGAAACCGAAAACAGCTTGGCCGTTCTGAACCTGGCCCAGTGCGTGGCATTGGCAGCCTTCTCCTCGTCGCCCGTCAGCGAGAGCACGTACGTCGTCATGGCGTTCCTTCGAAAGGGAGATCGGGCACCGGCAGGGATCAGCTCGCCGCGAGTTCGTCGCGCGTCCCGGATGTGCGGCCGCGCGCGGCGATCACGGCGCCGGCGGCTCGCAGCAACTCGAAGCCGATCTCGGGACAGGCCGCCGTCAGCTCCTTCTGCCGCGGGAGCGAGAGCTCGAGAATGAGCGCGTCCTCGAGCGTCCGGACATCCAGCTCGCAAGGCCCGTCCGAGAAGAGCGCGTCCGCGCCCAGGATCGCGCCGGGGTGCACCAGCGTCGGCCGGCTGGCGCCGGCCCGCTTGGAGGCGGCGGATTCCTGGCAGAGGGTGCCTTCGACCACGAAGCGCAGCGCGCGGTCGGAGCGGCCCGGAATCAGGACGCGGTAGTCGGCCGGCAGGCGCCGGGCGATGCAGAAGCTCGAGAGCACGCGCCAGTCACCGGTCGCGAACGCCGGCCGGAATGCGTTTCGAGACGACGACTTGCGCGCCGCGGCCGCGAAGCGCAGCCCGTCGCAGTCCACTGCGGCCACCTGCTCGCGGCAGAGATCCATGGCGGCGGGAAACTGGAGCGGCTTCGCGACTGAGGCGAAGACGCAGACTAAGGACGACGGGTTCCCGAAGCGGGCATCGATGGGGGTGTGGAACATGCGAAATCTCCTCGAGCTTGTCGTGACGCCATCGATGCGCGCAAACGCGCCGGCGGGTCGGCATGGGACGCATGTTCCGACGATGCTCGACGGGAAGCCATTACGGGAGATAACGCGCCGCCCGGCGTGTTCGCCCAGGCCCGATCGGCGGGCGCGCAGGCCGGGCTTCCTGCTCGCTCGCGCGGCTCGAGAGGGGAACTACACTGCCCGTTGCGTCGATGTGTCTCTCGGCGCCGAAAGTTGGGCCAATGGGTACGTTGTTCGATTCCCGCACCGGCGACCGCGTGGTGCTTCGTGCCGAGCATGTGTTCGGCCGCAATGCCCTGCGCGCCGATACGGCACTCGAAGATCCCGGCATCTCGCTCATGCACGCCGTGGTCCGTTGGCGCAACGGGCGCTGGATGCTGTCCGACCACAGCCGCAATGGCACCTTCGTCGACGGGCGCGTGCTGGTGCCCGGCGAGCCGTTCCAGCTCGAGGTCGGCACCGAGGTCCGGCTGGGCCGCGGGCCGGGCGTGGCGTGGCGCGTGCAGGACGTCTCCGAGCCCGTGGACGCCCTGGTGCCGCCGGACTCGCGACAGCCTGTCATCGCGCTGGCGCCGCACAATCTTCTTCCGAGCAGCGAAGCGCCCGAACTGTGCATCTACCAGGCGCGTCCGGGGCTGTGGATCCTGGAGCAGAACGGCGAGACGCGCGCCCTGAAGGACGGGGATCGCCTGCAGGTCGGCAGTGCGGGCCTGCACCGCTTCGTCGCGGCGGCGCCCATGGACGATACCCAGGTCGCGGAGATCGCCCGGGAGCCCGAGGCGCCGTGGCTGGTCATGCGCCTCAGCCTGGACGAGGAACACGCCTGCCTGGAGGTGAAGCACGGCGCGGCGAAGACCGATCTCGGCGAGCGCAGCCATCACTACTGCCTGGCGACGCTCGCGCGCCGGCGCATGGCCGACCAGGAGCGCGGCATCGAGCCGGGCGCGCAGGGTTGGCTGGCCAGCGCCGAGCTTTCGCGCATGCTGGGCATGGAGACGACGCACGTCAACATCCAGATCTTCCGGGCGCGCGAGCAGTTGATGACGGCGCTGCCCGGCGTCGCCGCGGTATCGCGCCTGATCGAGCGCCGCCGGGGTGAACTGCGCATCGGCGACCTGCCGTTCGAGATCTACCGTGGCGACCGCCTGGAGTGCCGCTATCGGCCGGACCCGGTCCGCTGAGGCGGAGCCGGCAGGGCTTGCGGTTGCGCGCGCCTACGCGTCGGACTTGTCGGCGTCGGGCGTGTACAGGTCGAAAGCGTCGACCAGGCGGGCCTGGCCGCGAGCCTCGCTCACGACCACGCGCGCCATCGGCTGGACAGGGCGCGCCAAAGCCTGTTCGCCGGCCGGCTGGCCCCCGTACGGGCGCCCGGCGTCCTGCACCAGCGTCTCCACCAACGTGGCGAGAGGCGATTCGGCGGCTTGCAACGCCGCGGCGCGCAGCGCGTCCCGCATGTCGTCGGCGCTCGAAAAGCGATCGTCGGCGTGCTTGGCGAGGGCGCGCCGTATCACGTCGTCGTACGCCGGTCCGACGAGACCGCCACTGGCTTCGCTCAGCAACGGCGGTTCCTCGTGCAGGATCTGGTGCATGACGGCGGCCGGGGCCCCGGAGAATGGGCGCCGCCCGCTCAGGAGCAGAAACAGCAGGACGCCGCAGGCGAACAGGTCGGCCCGGCCATCGAGCGCGCCGCCCGTGAACTGCTCCGGTGCCATGAACGCCGGCGTACCGATGGCCGACGAAACCCGCGTCAGTCCGAGGTCGCGCAGCTGCGCCACTCCGAAGTCCGTGAGCTTCACGCGCCCCGCGGTCGTCATCATGATGTTGGCGGGCTTCACGTCGCGGTGACAGATGCCCTGGCGATGCACGCAGCCCAGGGCGTCCAGGAGTTCGTCCATGATGGCCATGGCGCGGTCCTGGCCCGGCAAAGGACAGCGCAGGAGAACCTCGTCGAGGTTGCGGCCTTCGACGTACTCCATCGCGATCCAGCTGTGCAGGCCGTCTTCCCCGAATTCATCGACGGCGACGACGCCCGGATGGCGCAGGCGTCCGATGGCGCGCGCCTCGTTGCGAAATCGGAGCACGATCGAATCCGCATCCGCGTCGCCGTCGGCGCTGTTGCGCTGCAGCGCCTTGATGGCGACGGCGCGGCGGTCCACCGGGTCGACGCCCTTGTAGACGATGCTCGTGGCTCCGCGCCCGAGTTCGGCGGAGATGTCGTAGCGGCCAATTCGATGAGGAAGCATGTCTGGCTCAGCCCATTGCGAGAAGCGCCAGGCTCAACGCCATCGACGCGATCGTCAGCACGACGAGGTAGAGCGCGCTGGCGAACACGGCGCGCGCCAGCGTCGCGCCCCAGCGGCCGCCGTAGGCCTCGTGCATCGCCCATGTGCCGTACACGGGCACGGCCAGCTGCAGCAGGCTGCCGAGGGAATCGGGCACGAGCGCGATCACCAGGAACGCGAGGAACCAGAATGCGTGCAGGTGCAGGCTGAAGACGACGTGTTCGCCGTAGGTCATGCGGCGATTGCGATACGTCAGCATCATGATGCCGGCGAAGACCGGCAGCAGCAGGAAGATCACGTACGGCGCGATGCCGATCATGTGCTGGCGCATGTGCGCGACCGTCTCCTGCGGGTGCTCCCGGAAGCGTTCGCCCGTGGCGTTGAGGAAGGCCTGGGCGCGATTGCACGGCGATTGCCCCGCGGCGCCGCAGTCGATCGGATGTAGCACCTCGGACTTTGGCCGGTGCGCCGCCACCACCGCTGAATCGGCCGACGCCGGCGCCTTGGCGGCGGAGGCAGCCGACGCCTGCAACTCCGCCACCGTGGCGATGCGCTTGCCCGTCAGGTCGACGACCACGGCGTTGTCCGTCGACGACGGCATCAGCTTGAGGACTAGGAAGAACAGGAAGCTGGCCGTGAGGTACAGCCGCAGCGGCAGCACGTACTGCTTGCGGCGGCCCGCCAGGTATTCGCGCGTCAGCCTGCCCGGCTTCAGCACCAGCAGGCGCAGCGTGAGCCACAGCGCGCCTTCCAGCGCCACGTAGTGCCCGACGAACTCGTGCAGGAACTCGCCCAGCGTGGGCGGATGCAGCGTCGTCTCCTGCCCGCACTCCGGGCAGAACTTCAGCGGCGCCTGGGTGCCGCAGTTGCGGCAGGCGAGGTCGGTGCGGGCGGGCGGGTGTGACACGCGCGCAAGCTTAATGCATGCGCGAGCCGCCGCAGCCGTTCACTCCGGCCACTGCGGCTCCTCGCCGCTGTCGTCGAAACGCGGAAAGATCGTCAGGTTGACGACCTTGCCCTTGGCGGCCCAGAACATCAGCCCGTGCTGTTCGCTCTGGTAGCACTTGCCGGAGTCGCCGAAGTCGTCGGTGAGCTCGAGGTCGCGGATGTCGGCCTCGGCGGCCAGGCGGGGCAGGTCGTCGAGCTCGCAGCCGATGATGGCGATGCCGTTGATCGTGATCTCGGCCGACCACGCGGTGATCGACTCCAGCTTGGAGTCGGCCACGGCCTCGAACTCGAGTTCGATCTCGCCGCCCTGGTAGAACCAGGTCTCGACAGCGCCGCCTTCGTCGTCGCTGGAGGTTTCGACGGAGTCGGGCTTGCCGGCCGCCGCGCGCACGACGTCGCGGCTCATGCCCAGCACGAAGGGGGCGATTCCGAAGTAGGGAGTTGCGTCGGCCATGGGATCTCGAAAAAGAGGTGTCTGGGCGTCAGTATGTACGACCGCCGCGATATTGGGCGTGTTGTCTTCGCGCCAGCGGCGTGGCGGCGGCCAGCGCGGCCATGGTGTGGCCGGCGTGGGCGTGGATGATCGCCAGCCCGAGGGCATCGGCGGCGTCCTTGCCGGGCAGGCCGGGCAGCGCGAGCAGGCGGGCGACCATCTCCTGCACCTGTTCCTTCCTGGCCGCGCCGCTGCCGACCACGGCCTTCTTCATCTGCAGCGCGGTGTACTCGGACACCGGCAAGTCGGACGAGACGAGCGCCGCGAGTGCCGCGCCGCGCGCCTGGCCAAGCATCAGGCTGCTTTGCGGACTGACGTTGACGAACACGATCTCGAGCGACGCCTGCTGCGGCTGGTAGTGCTGCACCACCTCGCGCACCCCCTCGAACAGCACCTTGATGCGGCCGGGCAGGTCGCCTACCGCGAGCTGCGTGGTGCTGATCGTGCCGCTGGCCACGTAGTGCAGCTTCGCGCCTTCGCACTCGATCACGCCGAAGCCCGTCGTGCGCAGGCCGGGGTCGATGCCGAGGATGCGGATCATGACTTCAGCTGGAAATACCAGCGCACCGAGTGGAAGAACACGGGCGCCGCGAAGCACAGCGGGGCGACGCGGTCGAGCAGGCCGACGGCGCCGGTCACCTGGCCGGTGTTGCCCCAGTAGTTGACGCCGGCGTCGCGCTTGAGCGCCGTCATGACGAACTCGCCCAGCGTGCCGGCCGCGCCGGCGATCAGCGCCATCACCATCGCCTGCGGCAGCTTGAACGGCGTGATCCAGAACAGCAGGCCGCCGACGACGGCCGCGCCCAGGCAGGCGAGCCCCCAGGCGCGCAGGCCGAATGATCGGTCGATCATGCGCGCCACCGGACGCCGCCGCAGATGACCGCTGATGAACGTCTCCAGCATCTGGGCCGACACCGTGACGATCACCAGGAAGAAGACCAGGAACGGGCCGCGGTCGTGCACGTGCGGAAAGTCCAGCAGCAGCAGCGCGGGCGCGTGCGACAGCCCGAACACGCACACCATCACGCCCCACTGGATCTTGGCGTTGCGCTCCAGGAAGCGCAGCGGATCGCCGCCGAGCGCGCTCAGCACGGGAATGGCGAGGAACACGTAGACCGGGATGAACACGGTGAACAGGTCGAAGCTGCGGCTGCCGGCCAGCACGTACTGCACCGGCAGCACGACGAAGAACGCCAGCATCAGGCTGCGGTGGTCGGCGCGCCGCGTCTGCATCAGCGTGACGAACTCGCGCAGCGCGAGGAACGAGAACACCGCGAACAGGAAGGTGGCACCCGGCGCGCCGGACACCCACGCGAGCCAGAACACGATGGCGCCGACCCAGGTGGCGCGCAGGTCGGCGGCGAACTTCGTCACCCCGTGGTCGTCCTGCGGCGTCTTGTCGCGCAGCGCGACGAACACCGCGCCGGCCGACACGAGCATCAGGCCGCCGAACAGGATCAGGAACAGCAGGCCGATCTGCTGCGTCGCCGTGAGCGATTGCAGGTATTTCATGCGCCGTTGCCCCCCGGCTTCAGCGCGATGACGGCGTCACGCGCGCGCTGCAGGAAGTCGGCCTTGGGTTCGTCGACGCCGAGATTGCAGGGCGCGCCAAACGTGACGGTGCACAGGATCGGCACCGGCACCACTTCGCCCTTGGGCATCACTCGCTGCACGTTGTCGATCCAGCACGGGATCAGCTGCACGTTGGGGAACTGGCGCGCCAGCCGGAAGATGCCGCTCTTGAACTCCTGCGGCATCCCCTTGTTGCTGCGCGTGCCTTCCGGAAAGATCACCAGCGAGTCGCCCTGTTCCAGCGCGGCGATCAGCGGCTCCAGCGGATCGGGGCCGCCTTCCTTGCGCTCGCGGTCGACGTAGACCGCGCGGAACACCTCGCGCGTGATCCAGTGCTTCAGCGGCGTCTTCGTCCAGTAGTCGGCGGCCGCGATCGGGCGTGTCTGCGCGCGCAGGTCGGCGGGCAGCGTGGCCCAGACCAGCACCCAGTCGAGGTGGCTCTGGTGGTTGGCGAAATAGATGCGCTGTTCCGCCTTCGGCGGGACACCTTTCCAGTGGCCTTGAGCGCCCGTGATCAGCCGCGCCACGGCCGCCAGCACGAAGCCCATTGCGTCGGCTTTGTTCATGGCGCCAGTGTAGGGGCTGGCGTCGCGCGCGGTGTCGCGGGGGGGCGCCGGGCCCCGCGCTATCGCGATCAATGGCGGAAGTGGCGCGTGCCCGTCAGCACCATCGCGATGCCGCGTTCGTCGGCTGCGCCGATCACTTCCTCGTCGCGCATCGAGCCGCCTGGCTGGATGACGCAGGTGGCGCCGGCGTCGCAGACGACGTCCAGGCCGTCGCGGAACGGGAAGAAGGCGTCGCTGGCGACCGCGGTGCCCTGGAGCGACAGGCCCGCGTTGCCGGCCTTGATGCCGGCGATGCGCGCGGAGTCGATGCGGCTCATCTGGCCGGCGCCGACGCCCATCGTCATGCCGCCCGCGCAGAACACGATGGCGTTGCTCTTGACGAACTTGGCCACCTTCCACGCGAACATCAGGTCGACCATCTGTTCGGCGGTCGGGAGCACCTTGGTGACGACACGCAGCTCGTGCGGCAGCACGTTGCGCGAGTCGGCGGACTGCACCAGCACGCCGCCGCCGACGCGCTTGAAGTCATACGCGTTCATCGCGTGCGCGCCTTCCGGCAAAGGGACTTCGAGGACACGCACGTTCTGCTTGGCCGCGAAGATCGCGCGCGCCTCCGGTGTGACCGACGGCGCGATCACGACCTCGACGAACTGGCGCACCACGGCCTCCGCCGCCGCGCCGTCCAGCGGCCGGTTGAAGGCGATGATGCCGCCGAAGGCCGACGTCGGGTCCGTCTTGAACGCCTTGGAATAGGCCTCGGCCACGTTGGCGGCGATCGCCACGCCGCACGGATTGGCATGCTTGACGATCACGCACGCCGGCACGTCGAAGGTCTTGACGCATTCCCACGCCGCGTCCGAGTCGGCGATGTTGTTGAACGACAGCTCCTTGCCCTGCAGCTGGTGCCAGCCGGCGAGCGTGCCCGCGACGGGCGCCGCGTCGCGGTAGAACGCCGCGCTCTGGTGCGGGTTCTCGCCGTAGCGCATGTCCTGCACCTTGGTGAGCTGCAGCGTGAACGTGGCGGGGTAATCGCCGCGCGCGGGCACGGCGTCGCCGTGCAGCTCCGCGTCGTCGGCCAGCGCGGTCAGGTAGTTGGTGATCATGCCGTCGTAGGCGGCGGTGTGCGCGAACACCTTCCTGGCGAGCGCGAACTTGGTCTTCTTCCGCAGCCCTTCGGATGATTTGAGCTCGGCGATGACCTGCGGGTAGTCGGTGGGATCGATGACGACGGCCACGTCCTGCCAGTTCTTTGCCGCGGCGCGCAGCATCGCGGGGCCGCCGATGTCGATGTTCTCGATCGCGTCTTCCAGCGTGCAGTCGAGGCGCGCGGTGGCCTTGGCGAACGGGTACAGGTTGATGACAGCCAAGTCGATCGTGCCGATGCCGTGTTCCTTCAGCGCGGCCATGTGCTCCGGCACGTCGCGGCGCGCCAGCAGGCCGCCGTGCACGCGCGGGTGCAGCGTCTTCACGCGGCCGTCCAGCATCTCGGGAAAGCCGGTGATCTCGGAGACCTCGGTCACGGGCAGGCCGTTCTCGGCCAGCAGCTTGGCCGTGCCGCCGGTGGACAGCAGCTTCACCCCGCTGTCGTGCAGGGTGCGGGCGAAGTCGACGATGCCGGTCTTGTCGGACACGGAGAGCAGGGCGGTGAGGGACATGGTTCGATGCGGCCGGGGCCGTTTGAGAAATGAAAATCTGCGGATGCGGCGGGCGTCAGCTTGCGCCCGAAGCGTGCGCGCCGGCCCGGGGGCGAACCCTATTGGTCGACCAGCTTGTGCTCGAGAAGCTTGCGCCGCAAGGTGTTGCGGTTGATGCCCAGCCACTCGGCGGCCTTGCTCTGGTTGCCGTCGGCGTGGCGCAGCACGACGTCGAGCAACGGCTTTTCCACCGTGCTGAGGAACATCTCGTGCATCGAGTTCGGCTCGACGCCGTGCAGGTCCTTGAAATACTGTTCCAGCGTCTCGCGGACGCAGGCTTCGATCTGTTTCTTGCTCATGCTCGTGGCTTGTTTGCTTTTTCTTCAGGCTTCTTGTTGAAGCAGCGCTTCGTTTGCAGCGGGCCACAGCGTGTAGCGGTCGGCCAGCTCGTCGAAGTAGTCCCTCACGCCGGCCATCTGCGTCGCGCAGTCGGCATGCGTGTTCATCACCGCCCGAAACGCCGGCCCTCCCGGCAACGCGTGGACGGCCCAGCCGATGTGCTTGCGGGCCGTGCGCACGCCCAGGTCTTCGCCGTACAGGCCGTAGTGGTCGTGCAGGTGTTCGGTGAGCCAGCGCGCGACGTCGCGCGTGGCCGGCGGCGCGAGCAGCTCGCCCGTCGCCAGGTAGTGGGCGATCTCGCGGAAGATCCACGGACGCCCCTGGGCCGCGCGCCCCACCATCAGCGCGTCGGCGCCGGTGGCCTGGAGCACGGCGCGCGCCTTCGCGGGCGAGTCGATGTCGCCGTTGGCCACCACGGGGATGCGCAGCGCGGCCTTGACGGCGGCGACGGTGTCGTACTCGGCCAGGCCCTTGTAGCCCTGCTCGCGGGTGCGCCCGTGCACGGTGACCATCGCCACGCCGGCGCTCTCGGCCGCGCGCGCGATGCGCAGCGCGTTGCGTTCGGTGTCGCACCAGCCGGTGCGCATCTTCAGCGTCACCGGCACGCCG
>FTIR01000258.1_pt1 | contig 20169 bp, 16 predicted proteins | sample 1658041 | NCBI WGS metagenome assembly FTIR01 (sample SAMEA3914793, study PRJEB12502) | metagenome | biome: forest; material: soil | place: Canada | collected 2011-07-03 | depth 0.3 m | reverse complement strand
GGCGGCAAGGTGGTGTCGCAGGTGGTGTCGACGATGGACGAGATCAACGCGTCGTCGAAGAAGATCGCCGACATCATCGGCGTGATCGACGGCATCGCGTTCCAGACCAACATCCTGGCGCTGAACGCCGCGGTGGAGGCTGCGCGCGCCGGCGAACAGGGCCGCGGCTTCGCGGTCGTCGCCGGCGAGGTGCGCTCGCTGGCCCAGCGCTCGGCCGAGGCCGCCAAGGAAATCAAGACGCTGATCGGCGCCTCGGTGGACAAGGTGGAGAGCGGCGCGCGCCTGGTGCAGGACGCGGGCTCGACGATGCAGGAGATCGTCACCGCGGTGCGCCGCGTCAGCGAGGTGCTGGGCGAGATCACCACCGCCGCCAGCGAGCAGGCCGGCGGCATCCAGCTGGTCAACGACGCCGTCAACAACGTCGACCAGATGACGCAGCAGAACGCGGCGCTGGTCGAGGAGTCGGCGGCGGCGGCGGAATCGATGCGGGACCAGGCGGGCAAGCTGGCCCGTACCGTGGAGCAGTTCCGGACGCAGTAGATGACGACCCCACGGTCGCTGGCAGCTCGGGCGCATCCGGCTTGCAGGCCGGATGCCGCTTCGGCGGGGCCCCGCTACGCGAGTCCTTTGCCGCCTGCGCTCCCCGAGGGGCCGGCCGCGTACGGCCCGGCGGAGCCGGATCCGTCGCTCCCTTGAACTTCTCGCGGGGGCGATCAGCGACAGCGTCGGAGTATGCGGCTTTTGCAGGCGAGTCATACGATGACAGAATCGCCAGCCTGTGCCGCGTGCTTCAGGCCGCCTCAACGCCGATTCGGTCATGTCTCCCACCACGCTCCTGCTGCTCCAACTGATCGTCGTCCTCGCCGTCGCGCGGGCGTGCAGCTGGCTCGCCAACCGGCTCGGGCAACCGGGCGTCGTCGGCGAGATGGCGGCCGGGGTCGTCCTGGGCCCCATCGTGCTGGGCGCGCTGGCGCCGAAGGCGCACGCGGCGATCTTCTCCGCCAGCTCGCTGGCCGGGCTGTCGGCGCTGTCGACGTTCGGCTTGGTGCTGTTCATGTTCATCATCGGCCTCGAATTGCGCTGGCCCGATGGCGTGCGCGCGCAGATGCGCGCCGCCACGTCGGTCGGGGTCGCCAGCGTGATCGCGCCGCTGGTGCTCGGCCTGGCCATCTCGCCGCTGCTGTACCCGGGCCTGGCGCCGGCGAACGTCAAGTTCTGGCCGTTCGCCCTGTTCATGGCGGCCGCGTTGTCGATCACCGCGTTTCCGGTGATGGCGCGCATCCTGAAGGATCGCGGCCTGACCCGGACGCGTTTCGGGCAGCTCTCGCTCGGCGCGGCCGCGGTCGTCGACGCGATCGCCTGGGTGCTGCTGGCCTTCGTCATCGCGCTCGCCGGCGCGGGCGAGGGCTGGCTGGGCCTGGCCCGCACCGGCCTCGGCGTGGTCGCGTTGCTGGCCTTCGTGTTCCTGGTGCTCAAGCCCCTGTACGCCTGGCTGCTTCGGACGCATGCGGCGGACGGCGAGCCGACGACGACCGTGCTGGCGGCGTTGATGATCGGCCTGCTCGTGTGCGCGATGCTCACCGAGTGGATGCACCTGCACGCCGTGTTCGGCGCCTTCCTGTTCGGCGCCGGCTTGCCGCGCGACGACCGCCTGCTGCGCTCGCTGGTGCAGCGCGTCGAGCCGATCTCGATGGTCGTGCTGATGCCCTTGTTCTTCGCGCTGGCCGGCCTCGCGACGACCGGTGGCGCCTTTTCGGCGGCCGGGCTGGGGGCGATCGCGCTCATCGTCTGCGTGTCCGCGGTCGGCAAGATCGCCGGCGGCGCGCTGGGCGCGCGGGCCTGCGGCTATGGCTGGCGCGACAGCCTGTCGACGGGCGCGCTCATGAACGCTCGCGGCTTGATGGAGCTGATCGTGATGAAGATCGGCCTCGATGCCGGCCTGATCGGCCACGAGATGTTCACCATGCTGCTGGTCATGGCGCTGGTGACCACGGCCATGGCCAGCCCGATGGTCAGCTGGTTCTCCGGATCGCGCACGCCGGTGCGCCCGGCCTCTCCTGTCGAAGGCGATTCAGGCGCCAGCGCCCGCGGCGACCTCGCCTGACAGCTCGCGCAGATACGCCCAGGGGTAGACGCCGCGGTCGTGGCCGTCGCTGAAGCGCAGCTGGACGGCGTAGTGGCCGACGGGCGGGGCGTCGGCGAGCGTCAACTCGGCATCGGTTGCGGCCACCGGGGCGCCGATCTCGCCGAGCGCGATGGCCGCTTCCTTGCGCATCAGCCGGCTCGCGTCGCGAAGCGCGGCGAGCAACGCGGGCAACACCGCTATGCATGGGCCCGCGCAGCAACGGGCGCTGCATCCGCGATGCCGCCACATATGTCATGACGTGACATAATTGCCGCCTGCCCGTGTCCGTGACCTGCCCGATGAAAAGCCCGCAACCCGCTCCCTTGACCAAGACGGAATTCGAAGCGCTGTCCGAATTCCGCTTCCAGCTCCGGCGCTTCGAGCGCTTTTCCGAGGACGCCGTGCAGGCCTTCGACGTCACGCCGTTGCAGTACCTGCTGCTGCTGCACGTCAAGGGCTTTCCGGGCCGCGACTTCGCGACGGTTGGCGAGCTGGCCGAGCGGCTGCAGGCCAAGCCGCACGGGGTGGTCGCACTGGTCACGCGCTGCGTGGAGCACGGCTTCGTCGAGCGGCGCCAGGGCAGCGCGGATCGACGCCAGGTCGAGATCCACCTGCTCGCCGCGGGCGAGAAGCTGTTGCGCTGGCTTGCCGAACTGCACCGCACCGAGCTGCAATCGCTGGGCGGCGTGTTCCCCATCACCAACATCAATCGCTAGCCGATGCCCGATCTCGAACAATCCCCGCTGGCCGAGCCAGCACAACGCGCGCACGACGAGCGGCGCGACTTCGCGTCGGCCGGTCGCCTGCCCGGCATCGCCGCGATCGCCGCGGTCGTGGGCGCCGTCAGCGCACTGGCGGCGTGGCTGCTGCTGCACCTGATCCGGTTCTTCACGAACGTCTTCTTCTTCCAGACCTTGTCGGACCGGCCCACTCCGCCGGCCGCCAACACGCTGGGCCTGGCGGTGATCCTCGTGCCGGTGCTGGGCGGACTGGTCATCGGGTTGATGGCCCGCTTCGGCTCGGACAAGATCCGCGGCCATGGCATCCCCGAGGCGATCGAGGCGATCCTGTTCAACAAGAGCCGCATGTCGATCAAGGTGGCCGTGCTCAAGCCGATCTCCTCGGGCATCGCCATCGGCAGCGGCGGGCCGTTCGGCGCCGAAGGGCCGATCATCATGACGGGCGGGGCGCTCGGCTCGCTGGCGGGCCAGTTCTTCCACATCACGGGCGCCGAGCGCAAGACCTTGCTGGTCGCGGGCGCCGTGGCCGGGATGACGGCGGTCTTCGGAACGCCGATCGCCGCCGTGATGCTGGCCGTCGAGCTGTTGCTGTTCGAACTGCGGCCGCGCAGCCTGCTGCCGACGGCGATTGCCTGCTGCGTGGCGGCCGCCGTGCGACCGCTGCTGTTGGCTGCCGGTCCGCTGTTCCCGCTGCAGACCGCGGTGCCCGACATCCGGACGCTGGCGAGTTGCCTGGTCGCGGGTGTCGCCGCGGGCGCGCTGTCGTGGACGGTGTCGACCTCGCTGTACAAGGTCGAGGATCTGTTCGGCCGGCTGCCGCTGCACTGGATGTGGTGGCCCGCTCTCGGCGGGCTGGTGGTGGGCGTCGGCGGCTGGCTGCAGCCACGCGCGCTCGGCGTGGGCTACGACGTGATCGGCGACCTGCTGCTCAGCCGCATGGCCCTCGAAGCGGTGCTGGTGCTGCTGGTCTGCAAGGCGGTGATGTGGGTCTTCGCCCTGGGCTCGGGGACGTCGGGCGGCGTGCTCGCGCCGCTGCTGATGATGGGTGCCGGCCTGGGCGCGGTGCTCGGGCCGTGGCTGCCCGGCGGCCAGCCCGCGCTATGGCCGCTGGTGTTCATGGCCGCGACGCTGGGGGGCATGATGCGGGCGCCCATCATGTCGGTGATGTTCGCGCTCGAGTTGACGCAGGACATCAACGCCTTGCTGCCGCTGCTGATCGCCTCGGCGGTCGCCTACGGCTTCACCGTGCTGGCGATGCCGCGTTCCATCCTCACCGAGAAGATCTCGCGCCGCGGCCATCACATCTACCGCGAGTACGGCATCGATCCGCTGGAGCGCCACATGGTCTCCGAGGTGATGACGCGCGAGGTGGCCACGATCGATGGCGAGTCGGCGATCGCAGACGCGCTGGAGCGTCATTTCGGCGCGACGCAGCGCCATCGCGCCTACCCGGTGCTCATCGGCGCCTCGTTCATCGGCATGATAGATCGCGACGCGCTCGTCGCGGGAGCGGCGAAGCCGGGCGCCGTGCGCGTGGCCGACCTGTTCGGTGCCAACGTGCCGGCGATGGCGTTGCCGGGCGAGAACTGCCGCACGATCGCGACGCGGCTCGCGGTGCACGGACTCGAACGCCTGCCCGTGGTCGCCGACGCGCAATCGCGCCGGCTCGCGGGCGTGATCGCCCGCAGCGACCTGGTGAAGCCGTCGCTCGCGCACGTCGACGAGGAACAGACCCAGGAACGCTTCTTCGCGCTGCCGTTCGCCGCGGCGAAGGCGCGCTTCGATTCGCTGACCGGCTCGGAGGATGCCGGCGACCGTGAGCAGCACTGACATGGAGGGCGGAGGGTTCGGTCAATGGCTGGCCGCGTTCGCGCCGGCGCCGGTCGCGGTGTCGCGGCGCGAGATCTTCTACAGCGGCCTGGGCGCGTGGTGCGGCCTGCTGTGCGCGGCCTGGCTGAGCCACCACATGCTGGCGGGGTTCAACCCGTGGTTCATCGCGCCGATGGGCGCCTCCGCGGTGCTGCTGTTCGCGGTGCCGGCCAGCCCGCTGGCGCAACCCTGGTCCATCGTGGGCGGCAACGTGGTCGCGGCGGCGATCGGCGTGACCTGCGCGGCCTGGATTCCCGACATCGCGCTCGCCGCGAGCGTCGCCGCGGCGCTGGCGATCGGTGCGATGTTCGCGTTGCGCTGCCTGCATCCGCCCAGCGGCGCGGTGGCGCTGACGGCCGTGCTGGGCGGGCCGGCGGTGACGTCGCTGGGCTACCGGTTCGTCCTGTGGCCGGTGGCGGTCAACTCGCTGTTCCTGTTGCTGACGGCGCTGGTGTTCAACGTCGCGGTGCGGCGGCGCTATCCGCATCGCGCGCTCGCGCATGCGGGCACGCACGGGACGCGCGACGTGGCGCCGAGCGCCCGGCTGGGCCTGAGCGTGCAGGACCTGGACGCGGCGCTGCGCGCACGCGGCCAACTGCTGGACGTCAGCAAGGACGACCTCGAGGAGCTGTTCATCGCGGCGGAACACCAGGCCTGGAGCCGGCGCTTCGGCGACATCCGCTGCGAGGAGGTGATGTCGCGCGACGTCGTCAGAGTGCATCCATCGACCGCGGCGCAGGACGCCTGGCGATTGATGATCCGCCATTCGGTGAAGGCGCTGCCCGTGGTCGACATCGACGACGAGCTGCTGGGCATCGTGACGCTGCACGACTTCTTCGTCGGCCAGGCGATGGCGGCGGACGATGCCGCGGCGAGCCCGTCACCGCGCGTGGGCGACCTGATGACGCGCGACGTGCTCACGGCGAGGCCGCAGCAATCGATCGTCGGACTGATCTCCGTGTTCTCGGACGGCGGACGCCACCACCTCCCGATCGTCGACGACGATCGCACGCTGGTGGGCATGCTGACGCAGTCGGACATGGTGGCCGCGTTGTTCCGCGTGGCATTGGAGAGGCCGGCAGCGACGTGAGCCGTGCCGGCGTCAGTAGCGCGCGTCCGCCTGCGGCGAGCGCAAGCTGGCGGGCAGCCCGTTCGCATGCGCGATGTCGGCGAACAGCTTCGCGGAAGGCCTCGGCGCGCGCCGGAAGTCGTTCTCGTAGTCGACCGCCACGAGGCCGAAGCGCGCCGTGAAGCCGTCCGCCCACTCGAAGTTGTCGAACAGCGACCAGTGGATGTAGGAGCGCACGTCGGCTCCGCCGCGCTCGCGTGCGAGCCAGGCCTCGCGCACATGCTGGCGCAGGAATTTCTGCCGCGCGACGTCGTTGGCCGCGCCGTCGGCCGTGCCGTTCTCCAGCACGTAGATCGGCCTGCCATAACGCTTGCCGGCCTCGGTGAGGATCAGGTAGAAGCCGTGCGGGTAGCTGGCCCAGCCGAGGTCGTTGAAGGGTTCGTCCGCGGCGTCGGGGTCGTGCAGGAGGACCTGCGGCGTGCCGGGATGCATCAGGTCGGACTTGATATAGGTTCGGCTGTAGTAGTTGATGCCGACGTAGTCCTCGCTGCCTTTCAACCCCGCGATGGCCTCGTCGACATCCGTGCTCGCGAGCTTCAGGCGGCCGGTCGCGATGGCATCGAGAAAGTCCCAGTTCCAGGCCTGGTCTATCGTCTGTGCCGTCAGGCGATCCAGTGGCGCCCAGTTGCGCAGGGGCTCGAAGGCCAGCGTGTTCTCGGTGATGCCGACGTTGGCCTCGACCTGGCGCTCGGCGGCGACGCGGTGCAGGGTCTGGTAGGCGATCAGGTGAGCGCGCAGCAAGGCCCGGATCACCGGTGCGGCTTCCTCGACGCCGGCGCGCCGTTCCAGCGGTGGATAGGTGCCTTCGATGTAGCCGCTGTAGACGTAGACCATGGGCTCGTTGAGCGTGCACCACTGGGTCACGGCGGGGATGAAGTCGGTCGCCACCGCCTCGACGTAGCGCTGCCACAGCGTCATCGCGTCCTGCCGCTCCCAGCCCTTCTTGCCGGCGGCATCGGGCTCGAAGAACCATGCTGGCGCGCTGTAGTGGAACAGGGTCACGAAAGGCGTCAGCCCATGCGCCTTCATCGCGCTGATCAGCGTCTTGTAGTACGCCACGCCGGCCGGGTCGGGCTCGCGCATGCCGGCGCGGGGGAACAGACGCGCCCACTCGATGGAGAAGCGGAAGGCGTTCAGGCCCATGTCCTGCGCCATGGCGAGGTCGGCCGGATAGTGCGTCTCGAAGCCGGCCTTGTCGCGGCGCACCGTGGGCGACCACTTGCCCAGGTCGTGGATATGGCCCGGCCGCGCGCTGCCGAGGGTGGGGCCGGTGCCGAAGCGGCCGTTGCGGAACGCGTCCTCCTCGAACGCCGACCAGTCGCTCGGCTGCTGGCTTTCGGCCTGCTGTCCGGCGATCGCCACGCCCCAGTAGAAATTCGGGGGGAAACGCAGCGGGCCGGGCTGACCGTCGCTGGCATCCGGTGTCACCAACAGGGGACTGCGATGGGCACCGACCTGCGATCCCACGGCGAGCACGGCCGCGACGACCATCAGGGCCAGCAACAGGGCAGCCTTGCGCAGCGTCATGCGTGGCGTCGCGCCGACTTCAGCGCTGCCTGTTTTGCTGGTACAGCAGGTGCGCCCTGATCTCCGGCCACTCGCCCGCCGCGACGCTGTACATCACCGTGTCGCGCACCGTCCCGTCGCGGCGCACCGCGTGGTGGCGCAGCACGCCGTCCTTCTTCGCGCCCAGGCGTTCGATGGCCTTCTGGCTGGCGAAGTTGTAGTTGTCGGTGCGCCAGCCCACCAGTTGCGCACGCAGCGTCTCGAACGCGTGCGTGAGCAGCAGCAGCTTGGCGCAGGTGTTGATGTGCGAACGCTGCACGCTCTTCGCGTACCAGGTCCAGCCGATCTCCAGGCGGTCGACCACCGGCACGATGTCGTGATAGCTGGTCGAGCCGACGATGCGGTTGCCGTTCTCGAGGTCCACGACGACGAAGGGCAGCCGGTGGCCTTCGGCACGGCCCTTGAGCGCGCGCTCGACGTAGCCGCGCGTGTCCTCGGGGTCGGGCACCGACGTGACGCGCAGCTTCCACAGTTCGCCGTCCGCGGCCGCGGCGCCCAGCGCCTCGACGTGTTCGAGCGCCATCGGCTCGAGGCGGATGCGGCCGTCGGTGAGGGTGACGGGTTGGACGTTCAGCATCGCGCGCTCAGCGGTTGTTGCGTTGCATGAAGATCAGCTTCTCGAACAGGCTGACGTCCTGCTCGTTCTTCAGCAACGCGCCGATCAACGGCGGGATCGAGACCTTGTCGTCCTTGGACTGCAGCGCGGAAACCGGGATGTCCTCGGCCAGCAGCAGCTTGAGCCAGTCGAGCAGCTCGGAGGTGGACGGCTTCTTCTTCAGGCCGGGCAGGTTGCGCACGTCGTAGAAGCTCTTGAGCGCGGCGGCCAGCAGCTCCTGCTTGATGTCGGGGAAGTGCACGTCGACGATCTGCTGCATCGTCGCGGCTTCGGGGAACTTGATGTAGTGGAAGAAGCAGCGGCGCAGGAAGGCGTCGGGCAGCTCCTTCTCGTTGTTGCTGGTGATGAAGACGACGGGGCGCTGGATCGCGCGGATCGTCTCCTTGGTCTCGTACACGTGGAACTCCATGCGATCGAGTTCGCGCAACAGGTCGTTGGGGAACTCGATGTCGGCCTTGTCGATCTCGTCGATCAGCAGCGCGTACGGCGTCTCGCTGGTGAAGGCCTGCCACAGCACGCCCTTGACGATGTAGTTGTGGATGTCCTTGACGCGCGGATCGCCCAGCTGGCTGTCGCGCAGCCGGCTCACGGCATCGTATTCGTACAGGCCCTGCTGCGCCTTCGTGGTGCTCTTGATGTGCCATTCCAGCAGCGGCAGGCCCAGGGCCGCCGCGGCCTCTTCGGCGAGCATCGTCTTGCCGGTGCCGGGCTCGCCCTTGACCAGCAACGGGCGGCGCAAGGCCATTGACGCGTTGACCGCGAGCATCAGGTCGGGCGTGGCGACGTAGCTGCTGGAACCTTCGAACTTCATGGCGATGGGGGCGGGTTTTGCCGGACAGAGGGGGTCGTTCCAGTATAAAGGGACGTCCCTATAATCGTTCGAGGCTTGGCAATCAGACCTGCGCCCGGAAACACGCTTGTGCGGACCAACAAAGACGAGACGATGACAAGAACCCTGACCTTGCTTCTCGCCCTCGCGGGTGTCTTCTCCATCGCCCATGCGCAAGATGCGCAACGCGGCGCGACCAAGGTTCAGATGTGCATCGGCTGCCACGGCATCGTGGGCTACCAGGCCGATTTCCCGCAGGTCTACAAGGTGCCCAAGATCGCGGGCCAGGACGCGAAGTACCTCGCCGCCGCGCTCACGGCGTATCGCAGCGGCGACCGCAAGTTCCCGACGATGCGCAGCGTCGCCGCGGCGCTCACCGACCAGGACATCGCCGACATCGCGGCCTACTACGCGCAGCTCGGCAAGCCCGACGGGCCGGTGCCGGCGGCGCTCGAGAACCCGGTGCCCGAGGCGCTGCACACCAAGCTCGCCGCCTGCGTGGCGTGCCACGGCGTCAACTTCTCCACCCCGACGGACGGCACGATCCCGCGCCTGGCCGGCCAGTACGCCGACTACCTGATGTTCGCCCTGAGGGCCTACCAGGTCGAAGGCAACCCGCACTATGGCCGCCAGAACGCGGTGATGGGCGCGATGGCCAAGCCGCTGACGAGCAAGGACATCGACCAGATCACCAGCTACCTGGCCACGCTGCCGGGCGAGCTGCGCACGGTGCCGCAGGCCAAGTTCAAGTAGGCACGGCGGCCGGGCGCGCCCCGGCGGGAATTGATCACGACAAGACCGCCGCCGGCGGTCTTGTTTCATTCATTTCCTTGTCGAATCATTACAGTCGAGCCGCGTCTGGCCGAAAACAGGATAGCGCCGGCTTTCCGCCGGCCCCTGTGATCCCGCCACACGCCCATGCTCAAGAAGATCCGTGTCGACCAGGTTCGCCTGGGCATGCACCTCCATGCGCTGGAAGGGGCGTGGATGGACCATCCGTTCTGGAAGACGCGCTTCATCATCCGCGAGCAGGAGCAACTGACGAAGCTCCAGGAAAGCGTGATCGCCGAGGTCTGGATCGATCCCGACAAGGGCCTGGACGTGCTCGAGGAGGCCGTCGTGCCGCCGATCGCTGTCACCGCGCCGGCGCCCGCGCAAGTGCCCGTGCCGGTCGCGGCCGCGCTGCCGGCAACGCCGCCCGCGCGTCCCGCACGAACCTCCACGCCGGTGCCGGCACCGTCCAAGAGCTTCGCCGAGGAGATGCGCACCGCCACCGCCGTCTGCAAGCGCGGCAAGGCGCAGGTCGAGAAGATGTTCGGCGAGGCGCGCCTGGGCCGGGCGATCGACGCCGAAGCCTGCGCACCGCTGGTGCAGGAGATCTCCGACTCCGTCATCCGCAACCCCGGCGCGATCGTCAGCCTGGCGCGCCTGAAGACGCAGGACGACTACTCCTACATGCATTCGGTGGCCGTGTGCGCGCTGATGGTGGCGCTGGGTCGCGAGCTCGGCTTCGACGAGGAGCAATGCCGCATCGCGGGCACGGCCGGCCTGCTGCACGACGTGGGCAAGGCGCTGATGCCGCTGGACATCCTGAACAAGCCGGGCAAGCTCACCGACGCGGAGTTCGACGTGATGCGCAGCCACCCGATGCGCGGCTACGAGTTGCTGGTCGAAGCCAACGGCGCCGACCCGGCGGCCATCGAAGTGTGCCTGCACCACCACGAGCGTTTCGACGGCGGCGGCTATCCGCACAAGCTGACCAACGACAAGCTGAACCAGCTGGTGCGCATGGGCTCGATCTGCGACGTCTACGACGCGATCACGTCCGACCGCCCGTACAAGAACGGCTGGGACCCGGCCGACTCGATCGGCAAGATGGCCAGCTGGAAGGGCCAGTTCGATCCGGTGGTCTTCGCCACGTTCGTCAAGAGCGTCGGCATCTATCCCACCGGCTCGCTGGTGCGCCTGCACTCCGAGCGGCTGGCGGTCGTGATCGAGCAGAACCCGGCGGTGCTGACGGCACCGGTCGTGCGCGTCTTCTTCTCGCTGAAGTCGGGCATGCCGGTGTCGCTGCAACGACTCGATCTCGCGGGCGGCACGAACGACCGCATCATCGGGCGCGAGCCGCCGGATCGCTGGAACTTCACGTTCCTGGACGAGTTGTGGGCTGGGGAGGCTGCGAAGCGTTGAAGCGGTAGGGCGGGAAAGTGGTCTGCGGCCTCCGGGCGACAGCGGTCCCGGCGCGGCCGCCGAAGGCGGCGTGCCATCGTCCATCACGAGAAGGAGCGACGGCCGGCAAGTCCTGTTGTTCGCGTCAAGTCCGGCGCCCTGCCAGGTGACAGGCCGCGGGCATCGACGCGGCCTCGATGGCCCGTCAATGCCAAAACCCTCTTTAAAAACTACGACGCAGTATTTGTCCCAACCGCCAAGCCGACACCAGCGCGGGCGGTGGGGGACTCGGATTCGCGAGGTTGAGGAAGGAATTTTTCCGAAGAAAAAAGGGGGGACAGGAGCGAATCCGAGTCCCCCACCGACCCTGCTCAGCCCAAGCCGGCACGAGACCGCACAAGCACCGAAGCGCAGAACGCAGAACGCAGAAAGAAAAAGGCCTGACTTCGCAGCCAGGCCTCGAGCAACCGATCAGGACGGCAGCTGACCGGTCAATGCGCCGGCTTGGCCGCCATGTCGTCGTCCAGTGCCTCGTCCTCGGCCGTGGCCTTCTTGTGGGTCGAGCCGAGCAGCAGGTAGAACGCGGGGACGACGAACAGCGTGAACAGCGTGCCGATCGACATGCCCGTGAAGATCACCAGGCCCATCGCCTGGCGGCCCGCAGCGCCGGCGCCGGAGGCGATCACCAGCGGCACCACACCGAAGACCATCGCGGCGGTGGTCATCAGGATCGGGCGCAGGCGGATGCCGGTGGCCTCGAGGATGGCGTCGAGCTTGCTGAGGCCTCTCTGCTGCGCGTGGTTGGCCACCTCGACGATCAGGATCCCGTGTTTCGAGATCAGCCCCATCAGCGTCACCAGCCCGACCTGCGTGTAGATGTTGATCGACGTGAAGCCCAGGAAGATGAAGATCACCGCCCCGAACAGCGCCATCGGCACCGAGACGAGGATGACGATCGGATCGCGGAAGCTCTCGAACTGCGCGGCCAGCGCCAGGAACACAATGATGACCGCGAACGCGAACGTGACGAGGAAGCCGCCGGATTCGCTGCTGAAGATGCGCGACTGGCCGGCGTAGTCGACGTTGTAGCCCGTGGGCGCCACTTCCTTGACGGCGTCCGCCAGGATCTTCAGCGCTTCGCCCTGCGACACGCCCGCCACGCCCGAGATCGTCACCGAGTTCAGCTGCTGGAAGCGCGTGATCGACTCCGGCTGCACGCTGTACTTCAGGCTCGCGATCGTGCTGGCCGGGATGAGCCCGGCCGTCGGCGTCTTGATGTAGAAGTCGAGCACGTTGGACGGGTTCAGCCGGTTCACCTGCAGCACCTGCGGGATCACCTTGTACGAGCGGCCGGCGATCGAGAAGTAGTTGACGTAGCCGCCGCCGAGCGCGGCGCCGAGTGCGGCGCCGACGTCCTGCTGCGTCATGCCCAGCGCCGCGATCTTGTCGCGATCCACTTCGACGGTGGCCTGCGGCGCGTCCAGCTTCAGGTCCTGATCGAGGAAGTAGAACTTGCCCGAGGCCTGGGCCTTGGCCATCACCTGCTGCGCCACGGTGTTCAGGTTCTCGAACGGCTCCGTCGTCGTGACGACGAACTGCACCGGCAGGCCGGACGACCCCGGCAGCGGCGGGAACTGGAACGCGGCGATGCGGGCGCCGGCGATCTTGTTCCACTTGTCCTGCAGGTCGACCTGGATCTGGTGCGCGCTGCGCGTGCGGTCCCCCCAGTTCTTCAGCAGCACGCCGCCGATGCCGGCATTGATCGTCGGCACGCCGGTGATCTGGAACATTTGCTTGTATTCGGGCGCGCCGCGCGCCACGTTGAACACCTGCTGCGCATACGTCTGCATCTGGTCGGACGTCGCGGTCGGCGAGCCCACCACCTGCGACAGCACGATGCCCTGGTCTTCCTCGGGTGCGAGTTCCGACTTCGACATGACGAACATGATGCCCAGCAGCACGAACAGGATCACGCCCATCACGATCAGCACGGGATAGGTGCCGAGCAGGTTGCGCAGCCAGCTCGTGTAGGTGTGGCGCACCTTCTCGAACACGCGGTCGATCGCCTTGACGAACCGGCCTTCGTCCTGCGCCGGCGTGAAGATGCGCGAGCACATCATCGGCGACAGCGTCAGCGCGACGACACCGGAGACCGCCACGGCGCCGGCCAGCGTGAACGCGAACTCGGTGAACAGCGCGCCGGTCAGGCCGCCCTGGAAGCCGATCGGCACGTAGACCGCGATCAGCACCACCGTCATCGCCAGGATGGGGCTGCCCAGCTCGCGCGCCGCGATCAGCGCCGCCTGCATCGGGGTCTTGTGCTCCTCCTTCATGTGGCGGTCGACGTTCTCGACGACGATGATCGCGTCGTCGACCACCAGCCCGATCGCCAGTACCAGCGCGAGCAGCGTCAACAGGTTGATCGAGTAGCCGAGGACGAGCATCACGAAGAACGTGCCGATCAGCGACAGCGGCATCGCGACGACGGGCACGAGCACGGCGCGCAGCGTGCCGAGGAACAGGTAGATCACCACCGTGACGATCAGCAGCGCCTCGACCAGCGTCTTCACCACCTCGGTGATCGAGGTGTTGATGAAGTCCGTCGAGTCGTAGACGATCTCGCCGGTCACGCCGTTGGGCAACTGGTTCTTCAGGTCGGGGAACGCCTCGCGCACGCGCTTGGCCACGTCGAGGATGTTGGCCTCCGGCGCCACCTTGATGCCGATGAACACCGAGCGCACGCCGCTGAAGGCGACGTTGAAGTCGTAGTTCTCGGAGCCGAGCGTGACCGTGGCGACGTCCTCGAGACGCACCACCGAATCGCCGCTCTGCTTGACGATCAGCTGCCTGAATTCGTCGAGCGAGTGCAGGTCGGTGCCGGCCGTCAGCGGCACGGTGACCATCTGCCCCTTCGAAGCGCCGAGCGCCGCGAGGTAGTTGTTGGCGGTCAGCGCCGTGCTGACGTCGGTGGCCGTGAGGCCGTGCGCCGCCATCTTGTCGGCATCGAGCCAGGCGCGCAGCGCGAACAGGCGCGCGCCCAGCAGTTCGGCCGTCTGCACACCGGTGATGGAGTCCAGCTTGGGCTTGACGACGCGCGACAGGAAGTCGGTGACGTTGTTGGTGGGCAGCTCGTTGCTGTAGAAGCCCAGGTACATCGCGTCGGTGGTCTGGCCCGTGGCCACCGTCAGCACCGGCTGCTGCGCCTGCGCCGGCAACTGGTTCTTGACCGAGTTCACCTGCGTGTTGATTTCCGTCAGCGCGCGGTTGGCGTCGTAGTTCAGCCGCAGCGTGGCGGTGATCGTCGAGACGCCCGAGGCGCTCGACGACGACAGGTAGTCGATGCCCTGCGCTTGCGCGATCGCGCTTTCGAGCGGCTGCGTGATGAAGCCGGCCACCGTCGCGGCGTCGGCGCCGTAGTAGGTGGTGGAGATCGTGACGACGGAGTTCTCCGTGCGCGGGTACTGGTTGATCGGCAGGCTGAACAGCGAGCGCAATCCCAGCACGACGATCAGCAGGCTGATCACGCCGGCCAGTACGGGCCGGCGGATGAAGAGGTCGGTGAACTTCATGGCGTGCGCCTCAATGTTCTTGCGGAGTCGGATTCGGGGAGTTCGCCGGAACGACCGAGTTGTCGATCACGATGGACGTCCCGTTCTTCAACTTCACCTGGCCGCTGGTGACGACCTGCTGGCCTTCGTTCAGGCCCTTCAGGATGGCCACCTGGTCGCCGCGGGTCTCGCCGGTGACCACGAAGGCCTGCTGCACCACCAGGCTCGAACCCGATGCGGCCTTGGCCGGCGCCGCGGCCGAGGCGCCGCTGGCGGCCGCCTTGGCTGCCGCGGCGGCCTCGTCGGCCGTCATCACGACGAACACGGTGGAGCCGTACGGGTTGTAGGTGATCGCGGTCTGCGGCAGCGTCAGATAGTGCTTCTTGTCGCCCACCTCGACGCTGGCGTTGGCGAACATGCCCGGCAGAAGCTGGCGCTTCGGGTTGGCGAGGGTGGCTTCGACCACGGCGTTGCGCGTCGTCGTGTCCACCTTCGGGCTGATCGCGGTGATCTTGCCGGGGAAGCTCACGCCGGCGAAGCCGTCGCTGGTGACGTTGACCACCTGGCCCACCTGCAGCGCGCCGACCTGCTTTTGCGGCAGGTTGAAGTCGACGTAGATCGGGTCGATCGTCTGCAGCGTCACGATCTTGTCGCCCGGATTCAGGTACTGGCCCGGGTTGACGGTGGTGATGCCCAGCCTGCCGGAGAACGGCGCACGGATCGTCTTCTTGTCGATGATGGCCTGCTGCTGCGCGGCCAGCGCGCGCTTGCTCTTCAGGTCGGCCGCGTCGGCGTCGATCTGGGCCTGCGCGATGGCCTGCGCGTCGAACTGCGCCTTGTCGCGCTTGAGCACGGAGGCCGCCAGGTCCGCTGCGGCCTCGAGCGCCAGCAACTGGGCCTTGTCGGAGTCGGCGTTGAGCTCGACGAGGATCTCGCCCTTCTTCACGTCCTGGCCCGACTTGAAATGGATCTCGCGCACGAGGCCCGCGATCTCGGTCGTGACGTCCACGCCGCGCACGGCCACGGTGCTGCCGACGGCCGCCAGCGCGGGCTGCCAGTCCTGCGACGTGACCTTGGTGGCCGTGACCGTCTGCGGGAACGGCTTGGGCGCCGACGCAATCAGCGTCTTGATGTGCAGGAAGAATCCTCCGGCAAGGACCAGCACCAGCACCAGGACCGCGCCAATCATGATGAGCATCCGCTTCGTCATGTTCTCTCTCCAGATTTCGTGTTCGGTAGTCGTCGCGTCCGCCGGCTCGTCAGAGCTTTCGGTGGACGCAGGAGTGTGTCGTCGTCAGTGCGTTCAGCGGGCAGGTGCCGGCGCGCTCGCGGCCGAGGCCACGGCGTCGGGGGCATTCCACCAGCCGCCGCCGAGCGCCTGGAACAGCGCCGCGGTGTCGGTGAAGCGCGACGCGCGCGCCTGCACCAGCGCCACGCGCGTGGACAGGTACGTGCGCTGCGCGTCCAGCGACGCCAGGTAGCTGACGGCGCCCAACTGGTACTGGCGCTCGACGAGATCCAGCGATTCGTGGGCGAGGCGCTCGGCATCGGCGGTGGCGGTCACGGCGTCGGCATCGGTGTCGATCGCACGCAGCGTGTTGGCCACGTCGAGGAACGCATCGAGCACGGTGGACCGGTACTGCGCCTGCGCGGCGTCGTAGGCGGCCACGGCGGCCCGCTTCTTCGCCTGCAGCGCGCCGCCGTTGAAGATCGGCTGCACCAGGCCGGCGGCCAGGTTCCAGCCGGTCGTGCCGGTGTCGAACAGCTTGTTGATCTTCAGGCTCTGGCGATCGACGCCGCCGCTGAGCGTGATCTGCGGATACAGGTTCGCGGTGGCGACACCGATCTGCGCGCTGGCTTCGTGCAGCAGGGCCTCGCTGGCGCGCACGTCCGGGCGCTGGCGCACCAGCGCGGACGGCACGCTGACGGGCAGCTCGCGCGGCAGCGTCAGCGAATCGATGTCGAACGCCGGCAGGCCGTCGTCGCCGGGCAGGCGGCCGGCGAGCACGGCCAGCTGGTGGCGGGTCTGCGCCAAGGCCTTGTCCAGCGCCGGGATCTGTGCCTGCGCCTGCGCGATCAGCGTCTGCTGCTGCAGCACCGCCGAGCGGGCGAGGGCGCCGAGCTGCACCTGCCGGGCGATCACGTCGAGCGACTTCGTCTCGTTGTCGACGACGTCGCGCGTGACCTGCAGCTGGGCGCGCAGCGAGGCTTCCTGGATGGCCGTTGCGACGACGCTGGACGTCAGGCTGAGCCACGTGGCCTCGACCTGGAAGCGCTGGTAGTCGATGGCCGCGCGCACGCCTTCGAGCTCGCGGCGGTTGCCGCCGAAGATGTCCAGCGTGTACGAGAGGTCGAGCCCGGCCTGGAACAGGTTGCCGGTGGTGCCGGCGGGGACGCCTTGGGCCTGCGCGATCGCGTAGCGCTGGCGCGTGCCGCTCAATTGGCCGGTGACCGACGGGAACACCTTGGAGCCGTAGTCGGCGCGGTAGTTCTCCTCGGCCTGGCGCAGCGTGGCCTGGGCCGCGGCGACGGTGGGGCTTTGGGTCAGCGCGGAGCGCACGAGGGCGTTCAGCGCGGGCGACTGGAAGGCCTCCCACCAGGCGGCGGAGATGTCCTGGCCATCGACGAAGTGCTGCGGCACGTAGGCCGGGCTGCTCCCGCTGGCGGCCATCGCCGGCAGCGCGGCCGGCGTGTAGGGATGGCTCGTGTCGGCGACCTTCGGCGCTTCTGGCGCGTGGAAGTCGGGCCCGACGGCACAGGCCGTCAAGGCCATGCCGATGCCGATGCTCAAGGCGGTGGTGCGCCAGGGCGGGCGTCGGAGGATCTCGTTAATCATTCCTGCTCCTCGGTATTCAGGCGCGTCGCGGCCTCACGGCGCGACGATCAGCGGGGCATGGTAGTCGGGTTTTCCCGCTCGCACACGATGTCCCCATGAAATTCCTGCCTAAGCAATCATTGCCGGCGCGCGTTTTCGATCTGTGAACAAAGCGGCATTCGCGCGGATTTGTCATCAACCGATGACTTTAACACGGCATTAACACCACTGGGCAGCCGGACACCCGGACGCGTGCATCGAAGATGCGGCGGGGCTTCCGAGGCGCTTCGTGCCGCCACAATGGGGCCGGCCCTGTTCACAACCCGAAAGCATGCGTCCATGTTTCTTACTCGCCTCTTTCGTGCTCGTCCTGTCGCGCTGACGACGGCGCTCCTGTTGTCGCTGAGCCTGAGCGTGGCCGCGCAGGCGCAGACCCTGCGCTGGTCCAGCCAGGGCGATCCGCAGACGCTGGATCCGTACTCGCAGAACGAGGGGTTGACGAACATGTTCAACGGCCAGATCTACGATTACTTGGTCGCGCGCGACAAGCAGCTCGCCATCGTGCCGTCCCTGGCCACCGAGTGGAGGCAGGACAGCCCCACGCGCTGGACCTTCAAGCTGCGCCGCGGCGTCAAGTTCCACGACGGCCGTCCGTTCACGGCCGACGACGTCGTGTTCTCGATGAACCGGGCGCGCGACAAGAACTCGCAGATCGCCGTGTACGCCACGCCGCTGGGCGACGCGAAGAAGATCGACGACTACACGGTGGAGTTCGACAGCACGCAGTTCGACCCGGTGTTCCTGCAGCACCTGAACACGGTCTTCATCATGAGCAAGTCCTGGTGCGAGGAACACCAGGTGACGCGCCCGCAGAACTTCGTGGCCAAGGAGGAAACCTGGACGGCGCTGCATGCCAACGGCACCGGCCCGTACATGCTCGTGAGCCGCCAGCCCGACGTGCGCAGCGTGCTCAGGCGCAATCCGAACTACTGGGGCCACATCGAAGGCAACGTGCAGGAGGTGGTGTACACGCCGATCCGCAACAGCGCCACGCGGGTGGCGGCGCTGCTGTCGCACGAACTCGACTTCGTGCTCGACCCGCCCACCAGCGACGTCGAACGCCTGCGCGCGACGCCGGGCATCCAGGTGGTGGACGGCCCCGAGAACCGCATCCTCTTCATCGGCATGGACCAGGGGCGCGACGAGCTGCTCTATTCCAGCGTCAAGGGCAAGAACCCGTTCAAGGACCTGCGCGTGCGCAAGGCCCTGTACGAGGCCGTCGACATCGAGCTGATCCGCACCCGCCTGATGGCCGGGCAATCGCAGCCCACGGGCGCGACGGTGCCCTCGCGCGCGGGCAGCCTCGACGACCCCGAGGTCGAGAAGCGCCTGCCGTTCGACCTCGACGGCGCGAAGAAGCTGATGGCCGAGGCGGGCTACGCCGCCGGTTTCGAGGTGACGCTGGATTGCCCGAACAACCGCTACCTCAACGACGAGCGCCTGTGCCTGGCTCTGGCGTCCATGTGGGCGAAGATCAACGTGAAGGTACACGTCAACTCGATGCCGCGCACCACCTATTTCCCCAAGATCGACAAGCTCGACACCAGTCTCTACCTGCTCGGCTGGGGTGGCTCGATCACCGACCCCGAATCGATCTTCACGCCGATCTACCGCAACCGCGGTCCCGACGGCGTCGGCTTCTACAACTACGGCAACTACAAGGACGACACGCTGGACGCGCTCGCGGCGGCGTCCAGCCGCGAGGCCGATCCGGTCAAGCGGGCCGCGCTGATCAAGCAGGTGTTCCTGCGCCACAACGAGCAGGTGCACCACATCCCGCTGCACCGGCAGGTGATCCCGTGGGCGGCGCGCACGGGGGTGACGTTCGTGCATCGGCCGGACAACTGGCTGGAAGTCAGGTGGGTCACCGTGAAGTGATCCAGCGCCCGGCGTTTCAGTCCTTGGTCGCCTTGCGCCGCACGCAGTCCAGGTACTGATGGCCGTCCGGCGGCAGCCCGCTGCGCTGCGACTGCCAGATCATCTCGCCCAGGCAGTCCATCGCCGCATGGTGCGCGTCGTGCAGCGACTGCCTGCGCGCGGCCAGCAGTTCCACCGCCTGGCGGATGCCGCTGGGCTGGTCGATGCTGCACTGCTCGCTGATCGTCAGGTGCATCGCCAGGTGCAGGAACGGGTTGGTGCGGCCGTCCTCGACGTCGAAGACCGCGGCGAGCGCGGCGTCGACGTCGGCCAGGTCGGCGTGGTACTCGGGGTGCTCCGCGATCCACTGCGAGGCGAGGACCTGGATCGGCGACATCGGCGCGCCGCTGGCGGCGAGCGCATGGGTCTCGCAGAAGAAACGACGGACGTCGTGCTGGGACGGCTGGAACATGGTGCGCGATTGTCGCGCGAAGCGGCCGGAGCGCGCTGGCGCAGGGTCTAGTGTCGTCCGGTGCGCACGGTCGCCTCGAGTGGCGCAAACGTGACGCGCACCTTCAGCCCGACGCCGCCGGGGCCGTCGAGCAGTTCGACGCGCGCGCCGTGGTGGCCGGCGATGTCGCGCACGATGGACAACCCCAGGCCGCTGCCGGTGCCGCCGGCGTTGCCGCGCTGGAAGCGCTCGAAGGCGCGTTCGCGGTCTTCCGGGGCGATGCCGGGACCGTTGTCTTCCACTTCCAGCATCGCCCGAACGGAGACGCCCTCCGCGGCGCTGGTGCGGATCGTCACGCGGGCGCCGTGCCCCGCGTAGTTGATCGCGTTGTCCAG